>VFQQ010000156.1_pt1 | contig 175710 bp, 162 predicted proteins | sample 3512341 | NCBI WGS metagenome assembly VFQQ01 (sample SAMN10412373, study PRJNA504923) | tailings metagenome | isolation source: Relicate 2 Philex TSF1 revegetated site | place: Philippines: Tuba, Benguet | collected 2017-08-29 | reverse complement strand
GTGTAGGGCACCACGCAGAAGGTGCAGAACTTGTCGCAGCCCTCCTGCACGGTGAGGAAGGCGGTGACGCCGGTCACGTTCCGCTCGGCCGGCAGGGCGTCGAACTTTTCGTCCGGCGCGAAATCGGCCGACAGCCGCTCGCCGGTCGCCCGATGGGCCTTGGCGATCAGCTCGGGGATCTGGTGGTAGGCCTGCGGCCCGACGACCAGGTCGACCGCCGGCTGGCGGCGCATGATCTCGGCGCCTTCGGCCTGGGCCACGCAGCCGGCCACGACGACGTTCATGGTCCCGCCGGCCTCGGCCTTGCGGGACTTCATCAGCTTGATCTGGCCGAGCTCGGAATAGACCTTCTCGGTGGCCTTTTCGCGGATGTGGCAGGTGTTGAGCACCACCAGGTCGGCGCCTTCGGGGTCGTCGGTCACGCCATAGCCCAGCGGGCGCAGGACATCGGCCATGCGCTCGCTGTCGTAGACGTTCATCTGACAGCCGTAGGTCTTGATGTAGAGGCGCTTTTCCGGCGCGGACTGGGTCATGAGCGGCGTTATGGGGTCGAGGGGGCCCGCGATCAAGCGGCGGCCTGCTCCAGAAGCCAGCGGCGGAACGCTTCCATGGCCTCCGTGGCGGGCCGCGTCTTGAGCCGGGTGAGCCAGTAGGCGCCGGTCGAAACCGTGGTCGGGAAGGGCTGGACGATGCGCTCGGAACGAAGGTCGCCCTCGAACAGGAGCGGCGGCGCCAGCGCCACGCCCTCGCCGTGGGCGGCGGCCTGGACCATGGCCAGCGAGGTGTCGAACACCGGCCCGCGGATCGGCGGCGTCGCGGTTCCTGCCGCGGCGAACCAGGCCGGCCACTCGTCGGCGCGGTAGGAGCGCAGCAGGGGTTGGCGGGCGAGATCGGCGGGCTCGCCGAGCTGGGCGGCCAGCCTGGGCGCGCAGAGCGGCGACAACGCGACGTCGAACAGCTTTTCCGCTTCGGTCTGATGCCAGGCGCCGTCGCCGTAGCGGACCGCGTAGTCCAGCCCCTCGGCCGCCGGGTCGACCTTGTTGTTGTTGGTCAGCAGGCGCAGGTCGATGAACGGATGGCGTTCGCGGAAGTCCGCCAACCGGGGCAGCAGCCAGCCGACCGCGAAGGCGCCGACCGCGCCGACCGTCAGCACCTGGCGCATCTGGCCGCCCTCGAACCGCTCCAGCGCCTCGCCCATCCGGTCGAAGGCCTCGGTCAGGCTGGGCAGGAGGGCCAGGCCCTCGTCGGTGATGGCCAGCCCCCGGGGCAGACGGCGGAACAGGGGCACGCCGAGGCGCTGTTCCAGCGCCTTCACCTGATGGCTGATCGCCGCCTGGGTCACGCACAGCTCGCCGGCCGCCCTGGTGAAGCTGAGGTGCCGCGCCGAGGCCTCGAACGCGCGCAGGGCGTTCAGCGGCAGATAGGGGCGGGTCTGGACGTTGGCCAAATTCAGCTAATGCCAGAAGCGAGAAAGGGTCGTTTGCGATCCTGCAGGTCCGACGGCCAATGTCCAGGCCTCATCCTTGTTTGGAGAAGGTTTTCATGGACCGGAACATCGACGCGGGCCGCGTTGCGGCGCGCAAGAGCCATAAGTTGGCGAAGGCCTTTCTGGCGATCAGCCTGCTGGCGGCGTCCAGCGCCTGCAGTCGTTCGGCCGAGGCCGATCCCGCGGCGGTCGTTCAGGTCTCGGCGACCGAGCGCCGGCTGGCCGAGCTGAGCCTGCGGGCCCAGCCGGGCGTGCTGGGCGTCTATGTCGAGGACCTGGCCACCGGCTGGAGCGCCGGGGTCGAGGCCGACGCGCCCCGGCCGATGATGAGCGTCTTCAAGGCGCCGATGGCGGCCGCGATCCTGGCCAAGGTCGACGCCGGCGCGCTGTCGCTGGATCGCAAGGTGACCATCCGCAAGGAGGATCTGCGCGGCGGGCCGACCGTTGTCGCAGACCAGTTCAAGGGCGAACCCCTGACCTTCACCGTGCGCGAGCTGCTCGGCTACGCGGTGAGCCAGAGCGACAACACCGCCACCGACGCCCTGCTGCCGCTGATCGGCGGTCCCCCGGCGGTGACGGCCTTCATTCGCGGCAAGGGGGTCGAGGGCTTCCGGCTGGATCGCGACGAAGGCGCCCTGGGCGCGGACATCCGGCGGCTGGGGGCGGAGGGTTTCATGGCCGATCCCCGGGACACCATGACCCCGCGTGCGGCCGGCGCCTTCCTGCGGCGGCTGGCGGCGGGCGAGCTGCTCTCGCCGGCCTCCACAGAGCTGCTGCTGGACCTGATGCGGAAGACGACGACCGGCCCGCAGCGGATCCGCGTGGGCATGCCGGCCGGCTCCGAGCTGGCGCACAAGACCGGCGGCTCGGGGATGGTCGGCAAGGTCGCCATCGCGACCAACGACATCGGGCTGGTGACGACGCCCGACGGGCGGCGGCTGGCGGTGGCGGTGTTCCTCAGCGGCTCGCCGGCGAGCGACGAGGATCGCGACGCCCTGATCGCCGAGGCGGCCCGGATCGCGACGGGCGGTTGATCGAAAGGGAAACACCACCGGCTGTCCCCGCGAAGGCGGGGGCCGCCGGTGGAGAACGGGGCCGGCCCTATTCCTCGATCGGCACGCCGTAGAGTTCGAGACGATGGTCGACCAGCTTGTAGCCGAGCTTCCGGGCGATGGCGTGCTGGAGCGCCTCGATCTCCTCGTCGACGAACTCGACGACCTTGCCGGTCTTCATGTCGATGAGGTGGTCGTGGTGGACGTCCGGCGCCTCTTCGTAGCGCGAGCGGCCGTCGCGGAAGTCGTGACGCTCGATGATGCCGGCCTCCTCGAACAGGCGCACCGTCCGGTAGACGGTGGCGATCGAGATGTGCGGATCCAGCGCGTGAGCGCGGCGGTACAGTTCTTCGACGTCAGGGTGGTCCTGGGCGGACGACAGCACGCGCGCAATGACCCGACGCTGGTCGGTCATCCGCATGCCTTTTTCGATACAAAGCTTTTCCAGGCGATCCAAGGCGCTGTCTCCCGCTTGAGTCGGCCGCAAGATAGGCGTCCAAAGCTCAACTGTTAAGCGCGCGCCGCATCACGACAGCGTCGGAGCCGTTCGCATAGTAGGCCTTGCGTCGTCCGACCGGCTCGAAACCCGCAGCAGCGTAGAGGGCCAGGGCCGCGAGGTTGTCGTCGGCGACCTCCAGGAACAGGGTTTCGGCTCCGGTCTCGACCGCGACGCCGGCGGCCGTCTCGACCAGAGCTCGGCCGACGCCGGCGCGCCTCCGGGCCGGGGAGACGGCCAGGGTCAGGATTTCGGCCTCGCCGGCGATCGAACGACAGAGGATGAAGCCCTGGTCCTCGACCATCAGGGCGAAGACGCCGGGCGACGCCATCAGCTCGGCGATCTCGCGCTCCGGCCACGGGTGGTCGAAGGCCTGGGCGTGCAGGGCGGCCAGGACAGCGGCCTCGTCCGGCGCGGCGGGGCGCAGGCTCATAGCGTCGGCAGCTTGGCGTCGGGCGCGCGCAGGTACAGCGGTCGCGGCGGGTGTTGCGGATCGGCGCCGCGGTCGGCCAGCCGGGCCACGGCGACGGGGTCGGGACCGTCCGGCGTCAGCACCCGCGCCTGGGGCAGGATTTCGGCCACCAGCGGCGCGCCGGAGCCGATCAGGGTCGCCGGGCCTCCGGCGTAGATCTCGGCCATGCGGGCCATGGCGTCTTCGGCGGTCAGGGCGTCGGGCGCCGTCAGGGCGCGACCGTCGCCGAACAGCTGGACGTAGACCTGGGCCCGGCGCGCATCGAGCACGGCGGTCACGAAGCCCTCGGTCCCGTAGGCCAGGGCCTCGAGCGTCCCCACGCCGACCGCCGGAACGGACAGGGCCGCCGACAGGCCCTTGGCGAAGGCGAGCCCCACGCGCAGGCCGGTGAAGGAGCCCGGGCCGACGGTCACGCCGATGCGGGTCAGGTCGGAGAAGCCGGCGCCGGCCTCGGCCATCAGTTCGCGGACCAGCGGCGCCAGGCGCTCCTGATGTCCGCGCGGCATGGTCTCGGAGCGGGCGGCGAGCACGGTCTCGCCGTCCACGAGTGCGGCGGAGCAGGCGGTCAGGCAGGTGTCGAAGGCGAGGATCAAGGAACGGTCCGGTTGGTTCGGACCGTTCCTAGAGCATGCCGGCGCTTACGCGAAGCGGGCGGCGTCCTCGAAATCCAGCCGCGGGCTGCGCGGAAACAGGTTGTCGCCGTTGCCGTAGCCCAGCGAGACGATGAAGTTGGACCTCACGTTCCGGCCGGGGAAGAAGGCCTCGTCGACCGCAGCGTTGTCGAAACCGGACATCGGGCCGGTGTCCAGACCCAGCGCGCGGGCCGCCAGGATGAAGTAGCCGCCCTGCAGCGAGCTGTTGCGGAAAGCCAGCTCCTGCGCCGCCGGCGTGCCGCGCATGCCTTCGAGCATGGTCGGGGCGTGCGGGAAGAGCTTGGCGTTGTGATCCATGAAGTCGAGATCGTAGCCGATGATCACCGTCGCCGGGGCGGCGAGGATCTTGGCCTGGTTGTTCCCCGAGGCCAGGGCCGCCAGCTCGGCCTTGCCCTCGTCGCTGGTGACGAAGACGAAGCGGGCAGGGGTGGCGTTGACGGCCGTCGGGCCGAACTTGGTCAGGTCGTACAGTTCGCGCAGCAGCGCCTCGGGGATCGGGCGATCCGACCATCCGTTGTGGGTGCGGGCTTCGCGGAACAGCAGATCGCGGCCGGCGTCGTCCAGGACGGCGACGGGGGCGGACGACGGTTGAATAGCCAGGGCGGCGGACATCGGGTCCCTCCATCAGCAACAATTACAGTTGCCGATATGGGCGCCGTAAAATCGGCTACAAGAGGTGTTGCTGAAAAAGATCGTGGGTCAGCGAACCTTGCGGCCGTCGTTGTAGACCGGCGCCAGGGAGGCGTCGGGCAGGACCTCGCCCGTCGCCATCCAGCGGATCGCCACGATCTTCGCCGCGGGGCCCTTGCCCTTGAAGACGTAGGTCGTATTGGGATCGTCGGCGCGACGGCAGAGGGTGCGGGTCATGTCGTTCTGGCCCTTGCCGGGCTCGCACTGGGCGTCGGTGAAGGTGGTTTCCGAGCGCAGGGAGCCGATCTTCTCTCCACCGGGGCCGACGATCGGGCCGCCCAGGACGTTGATCAGCCCCACGCGGTTGAGCATGTTCTTCTCGACGATGTCGACGATCAGCCCGTTCTCGCCGGACAGCGAGAGGACTGCGACCATGTTGTCGGGCGTGACGAGGAAGGTGGTTTCCGCGCGGGCGCCGGGGAAGGCCTTCTCCAGCGTGGTCATGTCGAAGCGGGTCTGGTCGGTGACGACGCCGACGCCGGCCTTGGTGGCCTTGAACGGACCGGCCGCGGTCGGCGCCGGGGCCGCCGGCGCCGCGGGTTTGGGCGCAGGGGCCGAGGCGGGTTCGGACGCTTGGCCGCATGCAGACAGGGCCACCACCGCGGCGGCCAGGACGAACTGAATCTTCATGAGGGCTTCCCGCGTCGGACACAAACCGAGTGGCGAGGGAAGTAGCCGCGAACGTCGTTCCGGGCGAGCGTTTTCCGACCGTCGAGGTTGTTTTAGAGCGTCTGCTCCACCCGCGTCACTTCCGGGACGTAGTGTTTGAGCATGTTTTCGACGCCGGCCTTCAGCGTGGCCGAAGACGACGGGCAGCCCGAGCAGGCGCCGCGCATGTGCAGGTAGACCACGCCGGTGTCCGCCTCGAAGCGCGAGAAGACGATGTCGCCGCCGTCCTGGGCCACCGCCGGGCGGATGCGGGTGTCGAGCAGGTCCTTGATCTCCTCGACGATCTGGGCGGTCTCGCCCTCGTAGACCACGTCGTCGTGGCCCTGGGCCGCGCCGTCGGTGAGGATCGGCGCGCCGGAGGTGAAATGATCCATCACCGCCGCCAGGATCGGCGCCTTCAGGTGCGCCCAGTCGGTTCCCTCGGCCTTGGTCACCGTCAGGAAGTCGGGACCGAAGAACACCCGCGTGACGTCGCCCAGGTCGAACAGCGCCCGCGCCAGCGGCGAGGCGTTGGCCTCGTCGTCGTCGCGGAACTCGCGAGCGCCCTCGGCCAGGACCTCGCGGCCGGGCAGGAACTTCAGAACCTCGGGGTTCGGCGTGGCTTCGGTCTGGATGAACATGGCCCCTCCTAGATGAGCCTCCGCGGGCGCTCCGGCAAGGTCCGCCATGAAATCCGCGGCCCGGCGAACAAAGTTATTCCCTGTAAGGGTGCGCTTAACTTCCACGTCCCTAGAGGTTGTTCCCGTAGTTCATTGCTCAGAAGGGGCGTTCTAGGATGAAATATCCCGCTTACCTCGCCGCGGGCCTGCTGGCCGCGCTGTCCCTGGCCGGTCCGGCCGCCGCCAACAATCTCCAGGCCAAGATGGAGTCGTGCCTCTCCAAGCACGCCAACACCCGTCAGGCCGCGACCATCACGCTCGAATGCAACGCCGCCGACGGCAAGCTGAGCGCGTGCAAGGTCATCTCCAGCCAGGCGCCGTCGCCCGGCTTCGAGAAAGCCGCCATGTGCGTCGCCGAAGTGCTGCCGATGGGCGGCAAGTCCGGCGTCATCCGCGTCCCGGTGCGTTTCCCGGGCGAATAATTGCAACGCTGCCGGGGCGTCCCAGCCAGGCGCCCCGGCGACGTTAACCTCAAGCTTACGGTCGGCCCGAAAGGTGGCCGCCCAGTGTTTTCAGTATCGGGCCGGGGGAAAGTCAGATGCGTATGCCTAGGTTGAACGACGCGCCGTTGGCCGTGAAAATCGGCCTGGCGCCGCTGATCGGCGTGATCGCGCTGGCGCTGGTCGCCGGCGGGTCCTGGTGGATGAACCAGAGCCAGCGAACCGTTCTGACGCATGTCGTCGAACGTGACGTCCCCGAAGCCCTGAAGCTGGCGTCGATCTCGCAGCGGATCACCGCCGCCCACGGCGAGCTCTATCGCCTGACCACGGGCAAGCTCGCCGAGATCGAGCCCGACAAGATTCCGGAGCGCGCCTCCAAGCTTTCCGCCGAGATCACCGATATCCGCAAGGACGTCGACGCAGCGGCCAAGGCGGCCGTCGACCCGGCCAACAAGAAGCAGCTGCAGGCGCTGTCCCAGGAGCTGAGCTCCTACCAGGACGCCGTCGAGCTGGTGACGGGCATGCTCGACGCCGACGCGACCACGGCCGCGCAGTTCACGGTGCCGTTCGAAGAAGCCTACATCCAGATGAATGCGGTCCTCGCCAAGGCCGTCGACTCCAGCCGCGCCGCCTCGGTCGCGCGGGCCCAGAAGTCGGTGACCGACGCCGAGACCATCGGCGCGATCGCGACGGCGCTGGTCGTCCTGGCGCTGCTGACGGTGGCTTCGGTGGCCGTCTTCCTGGTGCTGGCCATCCGCAAGGGCGTCACCCAGATCGCCGGCGCCACCGAGCGGCTGGCCGGCGGCGACAACCAGGTCAACCTGGACGGCCTCAGGCGCGCCGACGAGCTGGGCGCCATCGTCAAGTCGCTGGTCGTCTTCCGCGACAACCAGCTGCGCCTGGCCGAGCTCCACGAGAAAGAACAGGCGGACGCGTCCGATCGCGAGGCGGCTCGCGCCGAGCAGGAGCGCGCCCGCGCCGCCAGCGCCCAGGAACAGGCCGAGGTCGTCGACGGTCTGGCCGAGGGTCTGCGCCGCCTGACCGGCGGCGACCTGACCTACCGGCTCGATCGTCCGTTCGCGCCGGCCTACGAGACGCTGCGCGCGGACTTCAACGCCACCGTGGTCCAGCTGTCCGAGATCATGGGCGTCATCGCCAACCGGGCGAACGGCATCGAGATGGCGTCCAGCGAAAGCAGCGCCGCCGCCGACGACCTGTCGCGCCGCACCGAGACCCAGGCCGCGAACCTGCAGGAGACGGCGACCACCCTCAACGAAATCACCGACGCCGTGTCGCGCACCGCCGAGGGCGCCGTCGAGGCCGACCGCATGGTCGCCGAGACCGGCGAGACGGCCCGGGAGTCCGGCGACGTCGTTCGCCGCGCCGTGGCCGCCATGGCTCAGATCGAGGCCTCGTCCAAGCAGATCGGGCAGATCACCGGCGTCATCGACGAGATCGCCTTCCAGACCAACCTGCTGGCCCTGAACGCGGGGGTCGAGGCGGCCCGGGCCGGCGACGCCGGCAAGGGCTTCGCGGTCGTCGCCCAGGAAGTGCGCGCCTTGGCCCAGCGCTCGGCCGAGGCGGCCAAGGAGATCAAGGCCCTGATCGCCTCCTCCAGCGGCCAGATCGACACCGGCGCCGGGCTGGTCGGCGAGGCCGGTCAGGCGCTGGAGCGGATCGTCACGCGCGTGGCGGACGTCACCCGGCTGATCTCGCAGATCAGCGGCTCGGTGCGGGAGCAGTCGAACGGCCTCAAGGAGGTCAACATCGCCGTCAACCGTATGGACCAGATCACCCAGCAGAACGCCGCCATGGTCGAGCAGTCCACCGCCGCCTCGCACGCCATGCGCCAGGAGGCCGAGCAACTCGGCGTGATGGTCCGCCAGTTCAAGGTCGCCGATCAGGTCGTCCATCGCGCCCCGGCGGACAACCGCTACGCCGCCTAGAAGAGTTCGGACGGCCTGCAACCGAAACGCCCCGGAGGATCGGCCTCCGGGGCGTTTTCGCGTCTTCTTGTCGTGACACCAGCGTCATTTTCTGGCGTCATGTGAACAATGACAAGATAAGGGAGACCGCCATGGCCGACGGCGCATTCGAACTGGGCCGCGCCCAGAGGGACAAGGAAGCCCGCGAGCGGGCCTACTCCATTCCGCTGTCGCAGATTCACGTCGCCGATCCGGAGCTGTGGATCACCGACACCCACTGGCCCTATTTCGAGCGCCTGCGGAAGGAAGACCCCGTCCACTGGTGCGAGGTCGACGAGGAGATGGGCGGCTACTGGTCCGTCACCAGGTTCAACGACATCATGGAAGTCGACACCAACCACCAGGTGTTCTCGTCCGACGCCTTCAAGGGCGGCATCACGCTTCGGAACTTCGACGAGGACTTCGTCCTGCCGATGTTCATCGCCATGGACCCGCCCAAGCACGACGTGCAGCGCAAGACGGTGTCGCCCATCGTCAGTCCGGCCAGCCTGATGCAACTGGAGCCGATCATCCGCGAGCGCGCCGCCGGCCTGCTGGACAGCCTGCCCGTCGGCGAGACCTTCAACTGGGTCGACAAGATCTCGATCGAACTGACCACCCAGATGCTGGCGACGCTGTTCGACTTCCCCTGGGAGGATCGCCGCAAGCTGACCCGCTGGTCGGACGTGGCCACCGCCATCCCCGGCAACGGCATCATCGAGACCGAGGAGCAGCGCCGCGAGGAGCTGTTCGAATGCGTCGACTACTTCACCCGGCTCTGGAACGAGCGGGTGAACTCCGAGCCCAAGCACGACCTGATCTCGATGCTGGCCCACGGCGAGTCCACGCGGAACATGGACCGCATGGAGTACCTCGGGAACCTGATCCTTCTGATCGTCGGCGGCAACGACACCACCCGCAATTCGCTCAGCGGCGGCCTGCTGTTCCTGAACCAGAACCCCAAGGAATACGACAAGCTGCGGGCCGACCCGTCGCTGATCCCCTCGATGGTGTCGGAGATCATCCGCTACCAGACGCCGCTGGCCTACATGCGCCGCACCGCGCTCGAGGACTATGTCCTGAACGGCAAGACCATCAAGAAGGGCGAGAAGGTCGCCATGTGGTACGTCTCGGGCAACCGCGACGACGAGGTCATCGACCGTCCGAACGAGTTCATCATCGACCGCGAGCGGCCGCGCCATCACATGTCGTTCGGCTTCGGCATCCACCGCTGCGTGGGCAACCGCCTGGCCGAGATGCAGCTGCGGGTGGTCTGGGAGGAAATCCTCAAGCGCTATCCGGTGATCGACGTCGTCGGCGAACCCCGGCGGGTCTACTCCAGCTTCGTGAAGGGCTATGAGGAACTGCCGGTCCGGATCCCGGCGCGGGTCGGCTGACCGTAAGGCGGGACACGCGCTGAGGCGCATGTCCCGCCGTTCTCTAGACGAAGCTCACCAGCGGCGCGGGCCTACGCCCGTCCGCTGAAAATGCTCCAACATGCGGGCCCAGGCGTCCTGGGCCGCGGCGGCGTCGTAGCTGGCGCGGTAGTCGGCATGGAAGCCGTGCTGCGACTGCGGATAGACGATGATGTCGCTGTCGTTCTTCCGGTACTCGCGCAGCTTGTTGCGCATGGTCTCGACGTCGGTGAGCGGAATGCCCTGGTCCTGGCCGGCGTAGAGGCCCAGCACCGGCGCCTTGAGATAGCCGGCTTCCTCGATCGGCCAGCGACGGTCGACCTCGGACAGGAACTGGCCGTCCGCCGGGCGCGCCAGGCGGCCGTACCAGGCGACGCCCGACCGGAAGTCCCGGAAGCGCGAGCAGGCCAGCCAGACGACCGCTCCACCCCAGCAGAAGCCGGTGATCGCGGTGCGGCCGCGATAGGCGAACGGCTGCGCCCCGAGCCAGCTGATCGTGGCCTGGATGTCGCCCATCGTCTCCTGTTCGGTCGCGGCCGAAACGATGTCGCGGATCTTGTTGAAGTCGGTCAGCGGCGCGGGGTCGCCGTGGCGGACGAAGAAGTCCGGCGCGATCGCCACATAGCCCAGCCGGGCCAGCCGCCGGCAGGTGTCGCGGATATACTCGTGGACGCCGAACACTTCCGACACCACCAGCACCACCGGGAAGCGCCCACGCGCGTCCGGCCGGGCGACATAGGCCGGGATCGTCCGGTCGACCGTCGGGATCATCACCGTCTCGGTGACCAGACCGTCCGCGGGCGTCGTGATCGGCTGGGCCTCGGCCGAGACCGCGGCGGCGGCGTAGCCGGCGAAGAACAGGCCGCCCAGCATCCGCCGGGACAGGTTCAGGTCGCCGGGTTCGTTGCCCTCTGGCCGGGTGAGCTTCAACATGGCGGTTTCCTCGGGTGAGCCGTTTTGACGCACCCTAATCCGCAGTCTGAGCTCCAGCCAAGGGCGGGGCCGGCCGAGCCCGTCGGAGGGTCAGGTTGATCCGACCGCCGCCGGGGATCAGGCGGGACGATCCGGGCAGGATGCGGTCGACGCCGTGATAGGCCAGCCGAGCCGGCCCCGCGAGCCGGCAGACGTCCCCCGAGGCCAGGCGGACGGACCGCGTCGGGTCGTTCCGCTGCAGCCCGCCGATCCGGAAGACCGCGGTGTCGCCCAGCGAAATCGACAGCACCGGAAAGGCGTAGTCCGCCTCGTCCTCGTCGCGGTGCAGGCTCATGCGCGCCCCCTCGCGGTAGCGGTTGACCAGACAGGCGTCGGCGGGGACGCGCGCGTCGCCCAGCTCCGCCCACAGCGCCTGCAGGATGGCGGGCATCTCCGGCCAGGGCGCGCCGGTGAGCGGATGGAGCGGCTCGTAGCGATAGCCGCGGACGTCGGTGATCCAGGACAACGGCCCGAGGCCCGTCATCTCCACGCTCATCGGCTTGCCGCCGGGCGTGACCTGGCGGTGGAAGGGCGCGGCGTGGGCCGCCTCCAGCACGGCGTCGAGCAAATCGGCCTGGGCTTCTGTGTCCAGGCGGCCGGGCAGCAGGGTGAATCCGGGAACAACCTCCATGATCGTCAATCTACCAGTCAATCGAGAGCGGGACAGGGTTTGCGCGCAACCCGTTTTGGGGAGCGCCGCCGCCTGCGGCGTCGAATCTCCCGTTCGGCGATCCCGGGGCGGCTCGGCCCGGCGTGAAAGCCCTCCGCCCCTTAGGGGTTTTGCTCTTGCAGCAAGGGGGCTGCTTCCCATATGGCGGACTTGATGACGGTTTCCGGCGAGCGGAGACCGCGACCCACTCCCAAAGGATCTCACGGGGACGGAAGAGAAGAACCGGGGCGCTTCTAGAAGGCCCTTGTCACCACCGTCCGCCGGCTAAGGAGCGAGAAAGACCCCAAGATGAGCAAGATCATCGGCATCGACCTCGGCACGACCAATTCTTGCGTCGCCATCATGGACGGCAAGAACCCGAAGGTGATCGAAAACGCCGAAGGCGCGCGCACGACCCCGTCGGTCGTGGCCTTCCTGGACGACGGCGAAAAGCTGGTCGGTCAGCCCGCGAAGCGCCAGGCGGTGACGAATCCCGCCAACACCCTGTTCGCCATCAAGCGCCTGATCGGCCGCTCCTACACCGACGAGGTGGTGGCGAAGGACAAGGACATGGTGCCCTACGACATCGTGAAGGGCCCGAACGGCGACGCCTGGGTGCGCGCCCACGGCAAGGACTACAGCCCGCAGGAAGTGTCGGCCTTCATCCTGATGAAGCTCAAGGAAGACGCCGAGCGTCACCTGGGCGAGAAGGTCGAGAAGGCCGTCATCACCGTGCCGGCCTACTTCAACGACGCCCAGCGCCAGGCGACCAAGGACGCCGGCAAGATCGCCGGCCTGGAAGTGCTGCGCATCATCAACGAGCCGACCGCGGCGGCCCTGGCCTACGGCCTGGACAAGAACGACGGCAAGAAGATCGCGGTCTACGACCTCGGCGGCGGCACCTTCGACGTCTCGATCCTGGAGATCGGCGACGGCGTGTTCGAGGTGAAGGCGACCAACGGCGACACCTTCCTCGGCGGCGAGGACTTCGACCTTCGCGTGGTCGACTATCTGGCCGACGAGTTCAAGAAGGAAACCGGCACCGACCTGCGCAACGACAAGCTCGCCCTTCAGCGCCTGAAGGAAGAGGCCGAGAAGGCCAAGAAGGAGCTGTCGACCACCGCTCAGTACGAAGTGAACCTGCCGTTCATCAGCATGAACGCGTCGGGCCCGCTGCACCTGAACATCAAGTTGTCGCGCGCCAAGCTGGAAGCCCTGGTCGAGGACCTGATCGCCAAGACGATCGGTCCGTGCGAGCAGGCGCTGAAGGACGCCGGCCTGAAGAAGACCGATATCGACGAGGTGATCCTGGTCGGCGGCATGACCCGCATGCCCAAGGTCGTCGACGCGGTGAAGGAGTTCTTCGGCCGTGAGCCGCACAAGGGCGTGAACCCGGACGAGGTCGTGGCGCTGGGCGCCGCCGTCCAGGCCGGCGTGCTGCAGGGCGACGTCAAGGACGTGCTGCTGCTGGACGTGACCCCGCTGACCCTGGGCATCGAGACCCTGGGCGGCGTGTTCACGCCGTTGATCGAGCGCAACACCACCATCCCGACCAAGAAGAGCCAGACCTTCTCGACCGCCGACGACAATCAGTCGGCCGTGACGATCCGGGTCTTCCAGGGCGAGCGTCCGATGGCGGCCGACAACAAGATGCTGGGCCAGTTCGACCTGGTCGGCATTCCGCCGGCGCCGCGCGGCGTGCCGCAGATCGAGGTCATCTTCGACATCGACGCCAACGGCATCGTGCACGTGACCGCCAAGGACAAGGCGACCAACAAGGAACAGTCGATCCGCATCCAGGCCAACGGCGGCCTCAGCGACGCGGACATCGACAAGATGGTCAAGGAAGCCGAGTCGAATCGCGCCGAGGACGAGAAGCGCAAGGCCGGCGTCGAGGCCCGCAACCAGGCCGACGGCGTCATCCACTCGACGGAAAAGGCCCTGGCCGAGCACGGCGACAAGGTGTCGGCCGAAGAGAAGGGCGCCATCGAGACGGCGCTGGCCGATCTGAAGGGATCGCTCGACGGCGGCGACGCCGAGGTGATCGCCAACAAGACCCAGACCCTGGTCCAGGCTTCGATGAAGCTGGGCGAGGCCATGTACAAGGCCCAGCAGGGCGGCGAGGCCGGAGACGGCGCCGCTCAGCAGCAGCCTCAGGACGACGGCGTCGTGGACGCCGAGTTCGAGGAAGTCAGCGACGACGACGCCAAGAAGTCGTCCTGATCCCCGCGATGGCGACGACCGGCCTCCTTCAGGTGAAGCACCGACCCGAGGCCGGCGTCGCCGCTCTTTCCGTCATGGCGGACGCCCCGCTTCCTGCTGCTTCCGGCTCGGCGCCGGACTTGCAGGCCTGCGGGCGTCACACCACCTCAAACAACATGCGGTTTTTGCTGATCCCGGCCGATGCGTGACTATTACGACATTCTGGGCGTCGAGAAGGGTTGCGACGACGCAGCCCTGAAGAGCGCCTTCCGCAAGAAGGCGATGGAACACCATCCCGACCGCAACGGCGGCTGCGGCGACGCCGAAGGGCGCTTCAAGGAAGTCAACGAGGCCTATTCGGTCCTCTCCGACCCGCAGAAGCGTGCGGCCTACGATCGTTTCGGCCACGCCGGCGTCAACGGCATGAACGGCGGCGGCCCGGGCGCGGGCTTCACCGACGTCCACGACATCTTCAACGAGGTCTTCGGCGACGCGTTCGGCGAGATGTTCGGCGGCGGCCGTCGTCGCCAGAACAACGGCCCGGCCCGCGGCGCGGACCTGCGCTACGATCTGGAGATCTCCCTGGAGCAGGCCTACGCCGGCGCCGAGGTCGAGATCACCGTCCCGGCCTCGATCACCTGCGAGCCCTGCGAAGGGTCCGGTGCCAAGCCCGGCACCACCCCGACCGTCTGCGGAACCTGCGGCGGCGCCGGTCGGGTTCGCGCGGCCCAGGGCTTCTTCGCCATCGAACGCACCTGCTCGCGCTGCGGCGGGGCGGGCAAGCTGATCCTGGATCCCTGCACCAGCTGCCACGGTCACGGCCAGGTCCGGAAGGACCGCATCCTGTCGGTCCGCATCCCGGCCGGCGTGGACGACGGCGCCCGCATCCGTCTGGCGGGCGAGGGCGACGCCGGCCAGCGCGGCGGTCCGCGCGGCGATCTCTACATCTTCCTGTCCGTGGCTCCGCACGACCTGTTCGAGCGCGACGGCCTGGACCTGCTGTGCACCGTGCCGGTGCCCATGTCGGTCGCCGCCCTCGGCGGCGAGATCGAGGCCCCCTGCCTGCGGGGGGGCGAGAACTGCGACGGCGAATGCCGGATCAATGTGGCTATCCCTGAGGGGGCCCAGACCGGCAAGACCATCCGCCTGAAGGGCCGCGGCATGCCGTCCCTGCGCTCGCGCGAGCGCGGCGATCTGATCGTCGAGGTCTTCGTCGAGACCCCGACCCGGCTGAACGCCCGCCAGAAAGAGCTGATGCGCGAGCTGGCCGAACTGTGCGGCGACCAGCAGCATCCGCAGGCCAGCGGCTTCATGGGCAAGGCGCGCCGGTTCTGGGACGACGTGACCGGCCAGGTCTAGCGTCGGCGACGTCTCCACCACAGCCACGCCCCGACAGCCGCCAGGACGACGACCGCCAGGATCGCGACGTGGAGCGCCCGCTCCACGTCCAGATACATCGTGATCGGCTGAAGCTTACCGTCGGATTCGGACATCCGGCCCCCATGTGGTCGTCCGGCATGCTGATCGGCGTTCCGGTTCGCGGCAATGGCGCTCGAAACCCTTAACGACCCCCGCGAACGCCGCTAGGTTCGGCGGCGATGAACGCCCACGCTTCTCCCTCCGCGGCCCAGCTCGACCCGACCGGCGCGACGCCGGTCATGCAGCAATATTTCGACGCCAAGTCGCGCCAGCCGGACGCGCTGGTGTTCTTCCGCATGGGCGACTTCTACGAGCTGTTCTTCGACGACGCGATCCGCGCGGCGGCGGCGCTCGGCATCTCCCAGACCCACCGCGGCACCCACAACGGCCAGCCGATTCCGATGGCCGGCGTGCCGGTCCATGCGGCCGAGGCCTATCTGGCCAAGCTGATCCGCGCCGGCTTCAAGGTCGCCGTCTGCGAGCAGATCGAAAGCCCGGCCGAGGCCAAGAAGCGCGGCTCCAAGTCGATCGTGGCGCGCGACATCGTCCGGGTCGTGACGCCCGGCACCCTGACCGAGGAAGGCCTGCTCGACGCCCGCGGCGCCAACCGCCTGGCGGCGGTGGCGCTGCGCGCCGGACAGGCGGCCGTGGCCAGCGTCGAGCTGAGCACCGGCGAGGTCGAGAGCCTGCTGGTCGCCCCGTCCAGCCTGGGCGCGGCCCTGGCCGCCCTGCAGCCGTCGGAAGTGCTGGTGCCGGACCGGCTGTTCGCCGACGAGACGGTGAACCTGGCTCTCAAGACCGCCGGCGGCCTGGTCCAGCCTATGGCCCAGGCCCTGGCCGAGCCGTCGGCCTCCGAGGCCCGGCTGAAGCGGCTCTACGGCGTCGAGACCCTGGACGGTTTCGGCGGCCTGGCGGGCGCCGAGATCTCGGCCCTGGGCCTGATCGCCGCCCACCTCGAGACCACCCAGGCCGGCAAGCTGCCGGTGCTGTCGCCGCCCCGCCGGGCGGGCGAGGCCGACGTCATGGCCATTGATCCGGCCACCCGGGCCAGTCTGGAAATCGAGCGGACCCTGTCGGGCCAGCGCGACGGCTCGCTGCTCGGCTGCATCGACCGCTGCGTGACCGCGCCGGGTTCGCGGATGCTGGCCGCCCGCCTGGCGCGGCCGCTGCTGGATCCGGCCGCCATCGATCAGCGGCTGGACGCGGTGCAGTGGATGCTCGACCGTCGCCGCCTGCGCGAACGGCTGCGAGACAGCCTGCGCAAGTCCGGCGACCTGGCGCGGGCCCTGTCGCGCCTGGCGCTGGGCCGAGGCGGTCCGCGCGACCTGGGCACGCTGCGCGACGGTCTGCGCACGGGCGAGGCGCTGTCGGCCCTGGTGGTCGAGGAGGGCGCCCAGCTGGCCCCGCCGCCGGACGAGATCGAGCGGGCGCTCGGCGCGGCCAATCCCTCGCTCTCGGTGGAGCTGTCGGGCCTGCTGGCCGAACTCGAGACGGGTCTGGGCGCCGACCTGCCCAACCAGCCGCGCGACGGCGGCTACGTCGCGCCCGGCGTGCGGCCGGAGCTCGACCAGGCCCGCGCCCTGCGCGACGACAGCCGCCGGGTGATCGTCGAACTGGAAAGCCGGCTGGTCGCCGAGAGCGGCGTGCCGCTGAAGATCAAGCACAACGCGGTGCTCGGCTATTTCGTCGAGACGACGGCGGGCAAGGCGGACCCGCTGTTCCAGCCGCCGCTGAACGCGACCTTCATCCACCGCCAGACCCTGGCCAACCAGGTGCGGTTCACCACCGTCGAGCTGGCCGATCTGGACGCCCGCATCGCCCAGGCCGGCGAGCGGGCCCTGGCCATCGAGATGGCGACCTTCGAGGCCTGGCGCGAGGCCGCCTGCGCCCTGGCCGCCCAAATCCAGGCCGCCGCCCGCGGCCTGGCTACGCTCGACGTCGACAGCGCCCTGGCCGAATGGGCCGAGGATCAGAGCGCGGTGCGCCCCAGCGTCGACCGCTCCTTCTGCTTCGAGGCCGTCGGCGCCCGCCACCCGGTGGTCGAGGCGGCGGTGAAGCGGGCCGGCGATCCGTTCACCCCCAACGACTGCGCCCTGGACGGCGCGGCCGAGGGCCACGCCCGCCTGTCGATCGTCACCGGACCGAACATGGCCGGTAAGTCGACCTTCCTGCGCCAGAATGCGATCCTGGCCGTGATGGCCCAGGCCGGCTGTTTCGTGCCCGCGCGATCCCTGCGGCTGGGCGTGGTGGACCGGCTGTTCAGCCGCGTCGGCGCCGGCGACGACCTGGCGCGCGGCCGCTCGACCTTCATGGCCGAGATGGTCGAGACCGCCGCCATCCTGACCCAGGCGACGCCGCGCAGCTTCGTGATCCTCGACGAGATCGGCCGCGGCACGGCCACCTGGGACGGCCTGGCCATCGCCTGGGCCTGCGCCGAAGCCCTGCACGGGGTGAACCGCAGCCGGGCCCTGTTCGCGACCCACTACCACGAGCTGGCCACGCTGGAGGAGCGCCTGCCGGGCGTCTCCAACCTGTCCCTGCGGGCCAAGGAGTGGAACGGCGACCTGGTCTTCCTGCACGAAGCGGGGCCGGGGCCGGCCGACCGCAGCTACGGCGTCCAGGTGGCCAAGCTGGCGGGCGTGCCGCCGGCCGTCGTCGCCCGCGCCCGCCAGGTGCTCGAGCGTCTGGAGAGCGAAGCCGAGTCCCCCGCGAGGCTCGAAGGCTTGCCGCTGTTCGCCTCCGCCGCCCCGGCTCCGACCGGTCGCTCCGGCCCCAGCCCCGTCGAGGAAGCCTTGAAAGGCATGGAGCCCGACGGCATGAGCCCCCGCGAGGCCATGGAGGCGCTCTACCGGTTGAAGGGGCTGCTCTAGGCGGTCCTATCCAGAGCCTTCTTCGCCAGCCTCATGACCGACAGGTCCAGGTTCAGCTGTTCGGGGTCGCTGTCCTCGCCGTCGCCATAGATCCAGGCGGCGGACAGACCGGCGTAGGCGAAGATCCATTTCAGGAGACGCTCGCGGTCGAGGCCGGCCGTCTCGATCACGATCTCCAGCCGGCGCTCGAACACGCCGGGGGCCAGGGCGACCTCCGGCGTCGGATCGCGGAACAGATTGGCGTAGTCGAAGGTCCGCTCGCCCCACAGGCCCTTGGGATCGATCGCCAGCCAGCCGCGATCCTCGAAATCGAGCAGGTTCTCGTGGTGCATGTCGCCGTGCAGGACGGCCTCGTCCCGCGGCGAAGCCAGCAGCGTCAGCACCATGTCGGCCGCCTCGGCCAGGAGGCCGCCGCGCGCTTCGGCCATCGGCGGCAGCTCGCGGAACCATGTCGCCAGGGGGACGGCGGCCTCCGGCGGTCCGCGATGGTCGCTGTGGTCGTGCAGCCTGGCCAGTCCGGCGCAGAGAAGGCGGGTCGCCTCGTCGTCCTGGCCGCCTTCCGCCATATCGGCGAGGGAGCGCCGACCCATGGCCCGCTCCATCAGCACCGCGCCTTCCGGATCACTGACCAGCACCGGCGCGGCGCCGTCGCCCTGCCACCAGACCATCACGGCCGCACCACGCTTCTCCTCGGCTTCCTGGGGCAGTTTGAGCATGGCCGGAACGCCGTCCTCGGTCCGCACCGGCAGCAGCAGGCTGCTGTGCGTCACGATCGGCTCGCCGTCCTCGCCGAGACGCCAGTCGCGGAGATAGGGCAGGTACAGCGGGTTCAGCGCGGAGGGGACGGCGTCTTTCATGCCTGGCTAGTTAGGCGGGCGTCGGCCCGTCCGCTAGGCGAGGTCGGCGATCTCTTCGTCGGTCAGATCGCCGGGCACGACGGTCACCGGCAGCTTGCGCGCGCCCCAGTTCACGCCGTCCTTCGCGATCGAGGAGACCAGCGGTCCCGGACCTTTGCCCCCGGCGGAAGCGGCCAGGACCAGGATCTTGATGTTGGGATCGTTGGCCACCACCGAGCGGATGGCCGATTTGGTGTTCTCGGCGTGTTTGATCAGGAACTCGGGCGGCTGGCCGGTCTCCTGCATGACCTGTTCGGCCAGCTTCTGGAGCAGGGCTTCCGCCTCGGCGCGTTCCTGGCGCTCCATTTCCTCGCGGACGCCCGACCAGTGCTCGAACACGGCCGGCTCGATCACCCGCAGCAGGGCGACGTGGCCGCCGGTCGAGCGCGCGCGGCGGCAGGCATAGCGCAGGGCGGCCTGGAACTCGGCGCTGTCGTCGGCGATGACGAGGAACTTGCGAACGCTCATGGCGGGGACGGTGGCGCCGCATGGACGCCACCGCAAGCTTCCGGTTACAGCGGCAGGAAGCCGACCAGCTTCTTCACCTCGGCCACCGTCTGGTCGCCGATCTCGCGGGCCCGTTCGGCGCCGACCTTGAGGACGCGGTCGACCTCGGCCGGGTCGTTCATCAGGCGACGCATCTCGGCGGTGATCGGGGCCATCTTCTCGACCGCCAGCTCGGCCAGCGCCGGCTTGAACGCGCCGAAGCCCTGGCCGCCGAACTGGGCGATCACGTCCGCCTTCGAGATGTCCGCCAGGGCGGCGTAGATGGCCACCAGGTTGGACGCCTCGGCCCGGCCCTGCAGGCCCTCTTCCGTTTCCGGCAGCGGCTCGGGGTCGGTGCGCGACTTGCGGATCTTGCCGGCGATCGCATCGGCGTCGTCGAGCAGGTTGATCCGCGACTGATCCGACGGGTCCGACTTGCTCATCTTCGCCGAACCGTCGCGCAGGCTCATCACCCGCGTGGCCGGTCCCTCGATGACCGGCTCGGTGAGCGGAAAGAAGCCCGGCGCCTCGTAGTCGTTGTTGAACTTCTGGGCGATGTCGCGGGTCAGTTCGAGGTGCTGCTTCTGGTCTTCGCCCACCGGCACGTGGGTGGCCTTGTACAGCAGGATGTCGGCCGCCTGGAGCACCGGGTAGGTGTAGAGGCCCACCGAGCTGCGCTCCTTGTGCTTGCCGCTCTTCTCCTTGAACTGGGTCATCCGGTCGAGCCAGCCGAGGCGGGCGACGCAGTTGAAGATCCAGGCCAGCTCGGCGTGCGCAGGCACGGCCGACTGCGGGAAGATGGTCGCCTTGGCCGGGTCCAGGCCCGACGCCAGGTAGGCGGCGGCGATCTCGCGCGTCTGGGCGGCCAGGACCTTGGGGTCCTGCCACACGGTGATCGCGTGCATGTCGGCGACGAAGATGAACGGCTTCTGGTCCTGGACGGCGGCGAACCGCTTCAGGGCGCCCAGGTAGTTGCCCAGATGCAGCGCGCCGGAGGCCTGGATGCCGGAGAGCACGCGGACGGGACCGGCGTATGGGACGGGAGCTTGATCGGTCATGGATCGGTCTTCTTTGGGTACAGGTCTGTCAGGCGCGCGGAAGCGGCCCGCGCGAGGGTCGGCGAGGAAGCGTCAGACGCTGCGCCATCGGCGCGGGGTATGAGCCGCGAAGACCATGCAGGCTCGATACGGCGCCGCGTCGATCAGGGCAAGCCGTCTACAGCGTATCGGGCGTGGGCGCGTCGCTGGTCCCGGGGCGTCGGCGCAGGGCGGCCTTCACCTCGGCGAGGGTGACCCCGCCCGAGGCCAGCAGCAGCACCGGATACAGCGAGGCGCCGATCAGGCAGACCGCCAGGATGGCGACCTCCTTGGGCCCCAGGCCGGCGAAGCGGAACCCGGCGAGCGGCGCTTCCAGCACGGGACGCAACCACTGGGCGCCGAAGAGCAGCAGGCCCAGCAACAGGCTGGCGACGGTGACGCGGACCAGCTTGCCCCAGGCCGCCCTGGACGGGCTGTAGTCGCCGCGCCGGTGCAGCGTCCAGGCCATCTGGCCGACGTTGACCCAGGAGGCGAAGGCGGTCGCCGCGGCGATGCCTTCGAAGCCGATGACCTGGAACAGCGCCACGCCCAGCACGATGTTGATCGTCATCGAGACGATGGCGAAGCGCATCGGCGCCTTGGTGTCCGACCGGGCGAAGAACACCGGCGACAGCACCCGGGCCAGCACGAAGGCCGGCGTGCCCCAGCCGTAATGGAACAGCGCCTTGGCGGTCTCGGAGGCGTCGTAGGCGGTGAACTCGCCGCGCTGGAACAGGCCGTCGATCAGGTAGTGCGGGATGGCCAGCAGGGCCGCCGCGGCCGGCAGGGTCAGGGCCATGGCGAAGACGATCGCCTGGTCGGTGGTCTTCTGCGCGTCCTCCTTGTCGTCCAGGCCGATGGCGCGGGACAGGGCGGGCAGCAGGGCGACGCCGATCGCCACCCCGACCAGGCCGAGCGGCAGCTGGTAGAAGCGATCGGCGACCGACAGCCAGGTCCGGGCGCCGTTCACCTGGCTGGCGATGATGCCCGAGACGAAGATGTTGATCTGAGTGACGCTGGCGGCGATCGCGCCGGGGATGGCGGTGGCGATCAGGGCCTTGATCTCGGGCGTCAGCCTGGGGACCGTCGGCCGGATCTTGGCTCCGGCCTTGCGCACGCCCCACCACAGCAGGGCGGCCTGGGCGATGCCCGCGCCGAAGATGCCCCAGGTGGCGGCGTAGGCCGAGCCGACGGCGTCGCGCGGGACGATCACGGCGACCAGGATTCCGGCGTTCAGGATGGTCGGCGCTGCGGCCGACAGGGCGAACCGCCCCTTGGCGTTCAGCACCCCCGACAGCAGGGCGACGATGGCCATGCACGGCAGGTAGGGCATGCTGATCTGGGTCAGCGCCACGGCCAGCTTGTACTTCTCGCTGTTGAAGCCGAACCCCGGGTTGATCGCCAGCATGAGCCAGGGCATCGCCAGCTGGGCGACGACGGTCAGCACCAGGGTCGCCGCCGCGAGCGTGGCCAGGGCGTCGGTGGCCAGGTTGTCGGCGGCTTCCTGACCCTCCTTGGCCAGCACCTTGGAATAGGCGGGCACGAAGGCGGCGGTGAAGGCTCCCTCGGCGAAGATGCGCCGGAACAGGTTCGGGAACGACTGGGCGGTGTTGAAGGCGTCGGCGGCCGGCGTCGCGCTGGCGCCCAGCCGCGCGGTGATGAACAGGTCGCGGGCCAGGCCCATCACACGGCTGACCAGGGTCAGGCCGGAGAACACCATGGAGGAGCGGATCAGGCCGCCCTTGGGCTTGTCGGACATGCGGGGGGCGGCTCGGGACGCGGCGTTCGAAGGCCGCTTGTGCGCCCCGGCCGCCGGAGGGTCAAGGCGGCGATCGCCGTGCGCCCTTCGACACGCAGCCGACGGCCGCTGCCCAGGATGACGAGACCCCGGTCACGGTGAGCAGCGCTCGAAGAGCGCGCATCGAACCCCGCAATGCGGCTACCGGGCCACGCTGGCTCTTGCGCGTTCCAGACGGGGGCGGCCGCGAGCGGACTGGCCCTCCTCGGCTTCGAGGACCTCCAGCAGCGCGTTCTTCAGGCCGTTGGACTTGCGCGCGTCGGCCAGTTTCCCGCCGCCCTGGGTCTGGACGTAGAAGGCGTCGACCGCCCGCTCGCCGTAGCCGTCGATGTGGGCGCTGATGATCGACAGGCCGGCGTCGGACAGAACCCGCGCCAGGGCTTCCAGCAGGCCCGGCCGGTCGCGGCCGGAGGCTTCGATCACCGTGGCGTCCTCGCTGGCCTCGTTGTCCAGCATCACCGTCGGCGAGATGGCGAAGGCCGCCGCACGGCCGAGTTCGGGCGCCTTGCGCGGCTCGAAGGTGGCCGGCTCGCCGCGGCCGGCCGCTTCCAGGGCGTCGGCCAGGCGGCGCAGGATCCGCGGGTTGTCGCAGCCGATGGCCGAGCCGGTGACGTCCTGGACGTGGAAGACGTCCAGCGCCTGCCCCTGCGCGGAGGTGAACACCCGGGCCCCGACGACGTTGCCGCCCAGGCCCGAGATGACCAGCGCCAGGTCGGCGAACAGGCCCCGACGGTCCTTGGCGGCGACCACGATCTCGGCGGCGTTGCGGTCGGGGCGGATACGGGTCTCGGCCGCCGCGCCGCCCTGGATCTGGGCCCGGCGGGCGAGGGCGGCGTGCGCCGACAGCTCCTCGGGGCCGAAGGCGGTGAAGTAGGCGTCCTCCATCGCCTCGGCCCAGCCCTTGGCGGCCGGGTCGGCGGCGATCAGCGTCGTGCGGGCTTCGGCCGCGATGGAGGACTGATGGCGGCGGGCGCTGGCGGCGGGGTCGCTGCCCCGGCCGCCGCGGAACACCGCCTCGGTGGCGGCGTACAGCTCGCGCATCAGCTGGCCCTTCCAGCCGTTCCAGACGCCCGGGCCGACGGCGCGGATGTCGGCCACGGTCAGCACCAGCAGCAGGCGCAGCCGCTCGGGGTTCTCGACGATGCGGGCGAAGGCGGCCACGGTGGCCGGGTCGGTCACGTCGCGCTTCTGGGCGTAGTCGCTCATCACCAGGTGATGCTCGACCAGCCAGGCGATCAGCTCGATCTTGCCGCGGTCCAGGCCCAGGCGCTCGCAGGCCGAGCGCGCGGCGCGGGCCCCGGCCTTCTCCTGGCCTCCGGCCCCGCCCTTGCCGGTGTCGTGCAGCAGCATGGCCAGGAAAAGGCTCTCGCGGTCGTCGATCAGCGGCATGATCGAGACCGACAGCGGATGGTCCTCCGACAGGCGGCCGTCGGCGATGTCGGCGATCACCCCTACGGCCCGCAGCGTGTGCTCGTCGACCGTGAAGGAGTGGTACATGTTGAACTGCATCTGGCAGACCACCCGGCCGAACTCCGGCACGAAGCGGCCCAGCACGCCGGACTCGTTCATCAGCGTCAGGGTGCGGTAGGTGCGCCGGCCGCGCGCCAGGATGTCCAGAAAGGCCTTGGCCGCCTGGGGATCGCGTCGCACCTTCGAGGTGATCAGCCCCAGGTTCCGGGTGACCGCGGTGAAGGCGTCCGGATGCAGGTCCAGGTCGCGCTGGTCGGCGATCCGGAAGATGCGGATCAGGTCGACCGGGTCGCGTTCGAACACTTCCGGTCCGGCGATGTTCAGGCGGCCGCCTTCCTCGTGGAAGCCGGCGATCTCCAGCGGCTTGCGCTTGGGGCCGCCCCGCCCGGGCAGGAACCGCGAAAGGCCCTTGGGGTGGGCCTTGAGGTGCTCGGTCTCCAGCTTGGCCGAGAAGGTCCGGGTGAGGGCGCCGACCTCGCGGGCGATCAGGAAGTAGCGGCGCATGAAGCGCTCGACGGCCGGGTTGTCGGCGCGGTCGCCGTAGCCCATCCGCCGGGCGATCTCCGGCTGCAGGTCGAAGGTCAGCCGCTCTTCCGGCCGGCCGGTGGCGAAGTGCAGGTGGGCGCGGACCGCATGCAGGAAGTCGAACGCTCGCACGAACACCGCCACCTCGCGGCGGTCGAAATAACCCAGAGTGAAGACCTCGGTCGGGTTCTCGACCGGGTGCAGGTATTCGGCGATCCAGACCAGGGTGTGCAGGTCGCGCAGGGCGCCCTTGCCCTCCTTGACGTTGGGCTCGACCATGTAGCGGCTGGCGTCGGCCCGGCCGTGGCGGTCGTCGCGCTCCTTCAGCTTGGCGGCGACGAACTCCGCGCCGGTGCCCTTGACCACTTCGGCGTGGAAGCGGCGCTTCAGCTCGTCCGCCAAGGCCTCGTCGCCGGTCAGCCGGCGGGCCTCCAGGATCGAGGTGCGGATGGTGAAGTCCTCGCGGGAGAGCTTGATGCACTCCTCGACCGTGCGCGAGGCGTGGCCGACCTTGAAGCCCAGGTCCCACAGCGCATAGAGCATGAACTCGATCACGCTCTCGGTGTGCGCCGTCTGCTTGTAGGGGCGCAGGAACAGCAGGTCGATGTCGCTGTAGGGCGACAGCACCGCCCGGCCGTAGCCGCCCACCGCCATCAGCGTCAGGCGCTCGCCCTCGGTCGGGTTGCGGGCGCGGAACATGTGGACGGTGGTGAAGTCGTAGAGGGCGGTGATCACCTCGTCGGTGACGCCGCTGAGCAGCCGAGCGGTCTCGACGCCGCCGGCGCCGTTCTCCAGCCGCTCCTTGGCGATCATGCGGCCCCGGAAGAGGGCGGCCTTCAGGATCTCGAGCGCCTGTTTGCGCTGCTCGACCTCGTCGCCGATGGCGTCCAGGGCGGCGGCGGAGAGACGGGCGCGCAGGGCGTGGCCGTCGACGACGTGTTCCAGGCGGGTCGGGCGTAGACGAGGGGGCATGACGGCCCCTTATGTGCGACGCAACAAGGCCGGGCGCAATGCGCGTTCCGGTGTTCCGCGTCCGGCGCCCGTTCCGTGAACAGGCGCCTCAGGGTCAGCTGCCGATTAGCCGCGCAGCTTGCGGGTCAGGGCTTCCAGGTCGCGGGCGAGCTGGGCGTCCTCGGCCTTGAGGGCCTCGATGCGGCGGACGGCGTGCAGGACCGTGGTGTGGTCGCGCCCGCCGAAACGGCGGCCGATGTCCGGCAGCGACCGGGTGGTCAGCTGTTTGGCCAGCCACATGGCCGCCTGGCGCGGGCGGGCGACCGAGCGGTTGCGGCGCTCGGAGATCAGGTCCGCCTGGCGCAGGCCGAAGTGCTCGGCGGTGGCTTTCTGGATGTCGTCGATGGTGATGCGCTTCTCGGCGCCGCGCAGGTGCGGACGCAGGATGTTCTGCGCCTCGTCCAGCGTCAGGGCGCCGACCTCGCCGCCCATGCGGGCGACCAGGGTGTTCAGCGCGCCTTCCAGTTCGCGGACGCTGTCGGTGAAGCGGTCGGCCAGGAACTGCAGCACGTCCGGACGGGCCTGGGCGATGAAGCCGCCCTGACGGCCCAGCGAGGCCAGCTTGCGCTCCAGGATGCCCATGCGCAGGCCGCGGTCGGCGGGCTCGATGCCGCAGACCAGCCCGGCCGACAGATGGCTGCGCAGGCGGGCGTCCATCTCGGTGATCGCCGCCGGCGGGCGGTCGGCCGAGAAGACCACGCGGCGGCCGTCTTCCATCAGGGCGGTCAGAGTGTGGAACAGCTCTTCCTGGGTCGACTGCTTGCCGGCCACGAAGTGGACGTCGTCGATCAGCAGCAGGTCGGCGGCGCGCAACTCGTCCTTGAACAGGGCGGTCTGGCGATCCATCACCGCGCGGACGAAGGTCGACAGGAAGCGTTCTGCGGTCAGGTAGACGACCCGCTTCTCCGGCGCCGCGCGCATGGCCTCCCAGGCCAGGGCGTTCAGCAGGTGGGTCTTGCCGAAGCCGTAGGGGCTGTGGAACACGACCGGGTTGAAGTGGCCGTCGGCCCAGCTCGCCACGCGGCGCGCCACGGCGTGGGCGAATTCGTTGGCCGGACCCGGCACGAAGCTGTCGAAGGTGAAGCGCTCCTGCAGGCCCGCGGTGCGCGACGGCCGGGCGGGAGGAGTCGGAGCGATGGCGGGAGCGTCGGTCGAGACGGGGTCCATGACCTCGATCGCCTCGGCGATGATGTCCATGCCGCCGGTCTCGGACTCGAACTCCATGCGGGACTTCAGGTCCAGGCTGCGACCCTCGGGGTCGTGCTGGGCCCACAGCTCGCCGATCCGGCGCCAGGCGTTGCGGCGGATCCAGTCGCGCGCGACGCCGGTCGGGGTGACGAGCACCAGCTGGCCGCCGATTTCGCGCAGGGAGGCCTGCGCCAGCCAGGAGCCGAAGGCCGCCTCGCCCAGCTCGCTGCGAAGCGCCAAGCAGGCTTTCGTCCACACAGCGCCTGCCGGAGTTTGCGAAGGCATTTGCCCGCCCATCGAAGTCATAGTTTCAGCCCGCCCAAAACCAAGTGTTCCTCGCGAATGGAGCTCCCCCTCCCCACGGCCGCGAAGCCGAAAAATCCAACGCAAACAGGGTCTTATTCAGCGGATGCACTGCGCCCGCCGTCGCCTTCCTCATGCCCAAAGTGGAGATGAACTATCGCGTTAGGGCGCTCACAATAGGTGGCCCAAAAACGGTGGGTCAAACGTGAAATTAGAGTCTCGGCACGGATATTTCTGTTGACTCGGAGTTGCCCCTCGCCCGGCAAGGGAATCCGCGTTTCAGGGGTCAGATGGCTGAGTGATTTCGCCGCATGCGGGAACTATGGGCGCGAAAAAACCGGCCGGCGAGATTGTCGCCGACCGGCTGGTCAACCTGCTGAATTTTCAGGCAAAGCGGGCGAATTAACCGTCCGCTCCCGGGAGAACCCCTTAGGCCGCCGACAGCTTCTTCAACTGGGCGTTCAGGCGCGAAACCTTGCGCGAGCCGGTGTTCTTGTGAACCACGCCCTTGGACACGGCGCGCATCAACTCCGACTGAGCGGTGATGAAGGCGGCCTTGGCGGCGGCGGCGTCGCCGGACGCCAGGGCTTCCTCGAACTTGCGGAGGAAGGTGCGCACGCGCGAACGACGGGCCTTGTTGACCTCGGTGCGGCGCTCGATCTTGCGGATCGCCTTCTTGGCGCCGGGATTGTTAGCCATGGGGCTCGGACCTCAAACGGACAGGGCGCGCGCGACATCCGCGTACGCCGAATAAATCGAAGGGCGGCCAAATACAGGAAGGCTGGGGGGCGGTCAATGCGACTCTGGCCGAGTCTGGCCGAAGATGACGCGATCCGTCATAAGCAACGCCCATGGATCGCAGAGTCTTCGTCTTCTCCGCACTGGCCTTGAGCGGCTGCGGCCTGTCGGGCGGGCCGGTGAACGTCGTCTGCGACCCCGACCTGACGCCGAGTCTGGCCCGGGCGCTGGCCACCCGGGGCGCGAAAGCCTTCCGCATCGAAGGTCTGTCGCCCAAGGGCCTGCTGGAGCGGGCCGAGGCCGGCGGCGGTCTGATCCTGGTCACCGCCGAGCCCAAGCTGACCGACCGGCTCCAGCGTCTCGGCTTCGCCCGGCTGCAGAACCGCTGGAAGCTGCAGGTCGCAGGCGCGCCCGCCCACATGATCGTGACCGATGGCGCGGGCGAGGCCGCGGCCGTCCATCTGGCGAAATGGCTGGCGGGCGAGGACGCCGCGTCTTTGCTCAGCGCCCCCTGAGGCCGCGTCCGCCCTCGGAGACGCCCTCGCGGCGCAGCGCTTCGGCCAGGGCCCTGTCGCCCAGCCGGCAGACCGCGATGAGCCGGTCGTAGCTGACCACCCGCCCGCTGTCGCCGCGGACCGCCGTGCAGGTCAGGGCGCGCCCGGCGGTGATCCGTTCCAGCGCCGCCTTGGCCCGCGCTCCGCCGGGTTCGCGCAGTTCGGGGGCGTAGAAGTCGGCCAGGCGGATCTCGACCCAGGTCCTGGGATCGGCCGTCCGGCCGACGCACAGGCTGTCTCCGTCGCCGACGTAGCGGACGGGACCCGTCACGACGTAGCCAGGCTTTGCCCAGGCCGGCTTGGGACCCTTGTCGGGGATCGCCTTGCACGGATCGGCCAGGGCCGCCGTGGCGGCCATCGACAGCAGCAGACCCAGAGCAACGCGAACCATGAGCACCGAAACCGAACGTCTTCGAACGCTCCGTTATCGGCGCGCAAAGACGAACGGTCGGTGAAGGCGGCGGTCAGCGGCCTTTGAAGTCGGGCTTCCGCTTCTCGACGAAGGCGGCCATGCCTTCCTTCTGGTCCTCGAAGGCGAACAGGCTGTGGAACAGGCGGCGCTCCAGGGCCACGCCGGTGGTCAGGGTGGTCTCGTAGGCCGCCTCGACCAGCTCCTTGTTCATCATGACCGCCAGCGGCGAGTGGCCGGCGATCTTGCGGGCCGCGTCCAGGGCCTCGTCGAGAAGCTTGTCCTTGGGAACCACGCGCGAGACCAGGCCCGACCGCTCGGCCTCCGCGGCGTCCATCATCCGGGCGGTCAGGATCATGTCCATGGCCTTGGACTTGCCGACGAACCGGGTCAGGCGCTGGGTGCCGCCGATGCCGGGCGCGACGCCCAGGTTGATCTCCGGTTGGCCGAACTTGGCGGTGTCCGAGGCGATGATGAAGTCGCACATCATGGCCAGCTCGCAGCCGCCGCCCAGGGCGTAGCCGCTGACCGCCGCGATGATCGGCTTGCGGAACTGCTCCACCTTGCGCGCGGCGGCGGTGAAGAAGTCGCTGGTCATCATCTGGGCGTAGGACTTGTCCGACATCTCCTTGATGTCGGCGCCGGCGGCGAAGGCCTTCTCCGAGCCGGTCAGGACGATCACCCGCACGGTCTCGTCCGCCGCGGCGGCGTCGAGGACCTGGCCGAGCTCGCCGAGGAGCTGGCTGTTGAGGGCGTTGAGGGCCTCGGGCCGGTTCAGGCGGACGAGGGTGACGCCCGCATCCGGCGTCTCGACGATCAGGGTCTGGTAAGCCATGGCGGGTTTGTGCCTCCGCCGCCGCTTCGGCTCAAGCGCTCTTCTGACCTATCGGGGCCCATCGACCTCGATCCCCTGGGCGCGGAGCAGGGCCGGCACGCCGTCCGGTCCGACCAGATGGCCGGCGCCGACGACGATCACGGTCTCGCCCGAACCGGCGAGGCGCCGGCGGATCGCCTCGACCCAGCGGCGGTTCCGTTCGACGATCAGCCGCTGGTAGAGGACCGGCGACACCGTCTTGAGCGGCTCCAGCCCCAGGACCTCGATCGTCTTCAGGTCCCCGGCGATCCAGGCCCGGATCAGCCGGTCGTAGAAGGCGGGGTCCTCGTCGAGCTGGCGCAGCGTGTCCTCCAGCGAGGCCAGCTGGTCGGCCTCGGGCGCTTCGGCGAAGAAGGCGATCTGTTCGGCCGCGCTCTCCAGCGTCTTCCGCTCGGCCTTCGGCGCGGCGTCGAGGAGCGAGCGCTCCACCCCCGCCTCCACCCCGGCGCCCTGGGCGGCCAGGGCCGCCACGCTGAGGGTCATTTCGGCGAGCCAGGGCCGCAGGCCGTCCAGGGCGGCCGGCGCCAGGCCCAGGCGGGTTGTGACCCGCTCCAGCCGCGTGCGGCCGGCCGGCGACAGAGTCGCGATCAGACCGGCGCCGCCGGGCCGGGTCCCATGTCGCCTGGCCAGCAGTCCGGACTCGGTCACACCGGCCCCGCCGACGTCGGTCTCGAACCAGAGATCGTCTGCCTGGGCCAGCGCTTCGTCGAGCGCCTTCGTTCGCCAGGCCAGGTCGGGCGGCAGGACGTGAACCGACCCGAACAGCATGATGCGGGAGTCGGCGTCCTTCACCGTCCAGATCGCCGGCTCCGAGGCTGCGGGCGAGGCTGCAGCCAGCGCCAGCAGGCCCAGCGCGATCGACAGAAGGGCTCGTCTCGGCGTCATGGTGCTTCGATACAGCCGGCCGTTTCGCCGCGCCATGCGCTCATAAATTGCATTCTTACAATCGTCGCCGGATGGGCGCATGGTCGTGGACGCCAAACGCGGAGGGAGGGCGGCGATGCTGATCGGCATTCCTGTGTACCAGGGCGTGAACCTGCTGGACGTGGCCGGCCCCATGGAGATGTTCCATTGGGCCGAGCTGGACGTGGAGCTGATCGCGGCGGAGCCGGGGATCGTGACCACGATGAACGGCGTGCAGCTGAAGATCGACAAGGGGTTCTGCGAAGCTTCGGCCTGGGACGTGCTGTGGACGCCGGGCGGCGCCCCCGACGCTCTGGCCGCGCAGCTCGACGATCCGGAGCGGACCTATCTGAACTTCCTGGCCGAGAAGAGCGTGGACGCCAAATACGTCTGCTCGGTCTGCGAGGGGGCGGTGCTGGGCGCTGCTGCAGGAATTTTCGACGGCTACGAGATCACCACCCACTGGGCGTTCGTGAACTGCTTCGGCAAGTACCAGGGCGTGACCGTCGTGCCGGGCGCGCCGCGCTTCCATCTCGACCGCAATCGGCTCACGGGCGGCGGCATATCCTCGGGGCTGGACGAGTCCCTGAAGCTGATCGAACTGCTGCTCGGCACGGCGGCGGCCCAGTCGGCGCAGCAGACGACGCAGTACTACCCGGACCCGCCGGTCACCAGCACCCTGCCGCCCGCCGGGACCTGCCCGGTGCCGGGGCTGGGCGCGGCCGCCTAGCCGCTACTTCTGGCAGCGGCGGCAGAAGAAGGTCGAACGGCCGGCCTGGACTTCCCGTTCGATCGTTCCGCCGCAGCCCGGCGTGAGACAGGATTCGCCCTCGCGGCCGTAGACCTGGAAGCGGTGCTGGAAATAGCCCAGCGCGCCGTCGGTCGAGGCGAAGTCGCGCAGGGTCGAGCCGCCGGCGACGATGGCCTCCTCCAGAACGTCTCGCACGACCTGGACCAGTTGCGGGAGCTTGGCCTTGGGGATCTTGCCCGCCGGCTTCAGCGGCGAGATGCCGGAGCGGTGCAGGGCCTCGCAGACGTAGATGTTGCCCAGGCCGGCGACGATGCGTTGGTCCAGCAGCAGGGTCTTGGGGCTCTGCTTGCGGCCGGCGAACGCCTCGGCCAGCAGGGCCGGGGTGAAATCGGGGCCGAGCGGTTCGGGGCCCATGCCGGCGAACCACGGGTGGCGCGTCACGCCGGCGGCCTCGACCAGGCCCATGAAGCCGAACCGGCGCGGATCGTAGTAGGTGACCCGGGCGCCGGCCTCCGTCTCGAAGACGACATGGGCGTGCTTCGGGTCGGGCGGGGCGGCGTAGACGAACTCGCCGGGGCGCTGGGCCGCGGCTTGGCCGGCCTCGATCTCGAACCGGCCGGTCATGCCCAGGTGCATCACCAGCACGTCGCCGCGGTCCAGGTGGCCGAGCAGATACTTGGCGCGCCGGTCAAGCCGCTCGATCCGCGCGCCGGTCAGCCGCTGGACGAAGCCCTCGGGGAACGGGAAGCGAAGGTCCGGCCGCCGCGCCTCGACGCGGACCAGGCGCGCGCCCTCCAACACCGGCGACAGGCCGCGGCGGACGGTTTCGACTTCGGGCAATTCAGGCATGCGGCTCGGCTAGCGGAGGATGACGTTGGGGTCTATGAGCTAGGCCATGAGCGAGACCAGCGCCACCTTCGGCTTCAAAGACGTCGACCCCAAGGAGAAGGCGGGCCTCGTGCGCGGCGTCTTCGACAGCGTCGCGTCGAAATACGATGTGATGAACGACCTGATGAGCGCGGGCGTGCACCGGCTCTGGAAGGACGCGGTCGCGGCGCGACTGAATCCGCAGCCGGGCGAGACCATCCTCGACGTCGCCGGCGGCACCGGCGACATGGCGCACCGCTACGCCAAGATGGCCCGCGCGGCCCAGGAGCGGCGCGGCGGCGACGACGCGACCGTCCATGTCATCGACTACAACGCCGAGATGATCGCCGCCGGGATCGCCCGGGGTTATCCGCCGGAAGTCTGTTGGGCCGTGGGCGACGCCCAGCGGCTGCCGCTGCCGGACGCCTGCGCCGACGCCTATTCGATCACCTTCGGCATCCGCAACGTGACCGACGTCCAGGCGGCCCTGTTCGAGGCGCGCCGGGTTCTGAAGCCGGGCGGCCGGTTCATCTGCCTGGAGTTCTCGCGGCCGACCAGCTCGGCGGTGCGGTCGGCCTACGACCTGTGGTCGTTCAAGGCGATCCCGCAGATCGGCGAATGGGTGGCCAAGGACCGGGAGTCCTACCAATACCTGGTCGAGAGCATCCGGCGCTTCCCCGATCAGCGGACCTTCGCGGACATGATCCAGAAGGCGGGCTTCAGGACCGTCGGCTTCAGCAACTTCACCGGCGGGGTCGCGGCCATGCACACGGGCCGGGCGCTATAGGGCGATGACCTCTCGCGTTCCGCTCATCCCGGCCTTCGCCGGGGACACGGTCTAGGCGATGGATCTGGCTGCGTTCGCCCGCCTGCTGGCCGTCGGCTGGACCCTGATCCGCGCCGACGCCCTGATTCCGCGCGAGGTCGATCCCCTGCTCCCGCCCGGCGTGCGGACGCTGGCGGGCTTCCTGCGTCTGTTCTCCGGCCGCGCCGCGCGGCAGGGACGGCCGGGCGAGCGGATGGCGCGGGTGCTGGAGGGACTGGGTCCGGTCGGGATCAAGCTGGGCCAGGTGCTGTCCACCCGCGCCGACATCTTCGGCAAGACCTTCGCCCAGGACCTGTCCCACCTGAAGGACAAGCTGCCGCCGTTCCCGACGCCGATCGCCAAGGCCGAGATCGAGCGCGAGCTGGGCCGGCCGGTCGAGAGCCTGTTCGTCAAGTTCGGCGCGCCGGTCGCCGCCGCCTCGATCGCCCAGGCGCACGAGGCCTGGCTGGCCGACGGCCGCAAGGTGGCGGTGAAGGTCCTGCGCCCCGGCGTCGAAGCCAAGGTCGCCGCCGACGGCCGCGCCCTGATGTTGGCCTCGCGGCTGATGGAGCGGTTCATCCCGGACGCGCGCCGGCTGGAGCCGGTCGCCTTTTCGCGGACGGTGATCCGAGCCCTACAGCTGGAGCTGGACCTGCGGTTCGAAGCCGCCGGCGCCTCGGAGATGGCCGAGGTCTTCACGCGCGACCCCTACATGCGCGCGCCGGCCGTGGTCTGGGACGGCGTCGGCAAGCGGGTGCTGACGCTGGAATGGGCCGAGGGCGTTCCCCTGTCCGACCCGGCGACGCTGGATCTGCCCGGCCTGAATCGCCAGGAGCTGGCCGACAACATCATCCGCGCCTTCCTGACCCAGGCTCTGGACCACGGCGTCTTCCACGCCGACCTGCACGAGGGCAACCTGTTCGTGATTCCGCCGGCGAAGTTGGTGGCGGTCGACTTCGGCATCGTCGGCCGGCTGGGCCCGATGGAGCGCCGCTATCTGGCCGAGATCCTCTACGGGTTCATCACCCGCGACTACCAGCGGGTGGCGCGCATCCACTTCGACGCCGGCTACGTGCCCGCCCACCACGACCAGGAAGCTTTCGCCCAGGCCCTGCGCGCGGTCGGCGAGCCGGTGCTGGGGCGGGCCGCCAGCGAGGTCTCGATGGGCCGATTGCTGGCCCAGCTGTTCGAGATCACCGCCCTGTTCGACATGCGGCTGCGTCCGGAGCTGGTCCTGCTCCAGAAGACCATGGTCACGGTCGAGGGGGTCGCCCGCCGTCTCGAGCCGGACCATGATCTGTGGACCGCGGCCGAGCCGGTGGTCCGCCGCTGGATCGCCCGCGAGCTCGGACCGGTCGCCCAGGCCCGTGACTTCGCCCAGGAGGCCCTGCGCGCCGTCCGCGCGCTGGCCCGCCTGGCCGAGGCCGACGCCGCCGGCCGAGTCACGGTCGTGGAGACCCGCGAGAAGCCGGGCGGCCTGGTCTGGTTCGCCTTCGGCGCCGTCGCCTCGGCCGCAGCCGCCTGGCTGTTCTGGGCGCTGGGATAGGGGCGAGGATGCGAAGCCCGAGCTGGGAGATCGATGGCTGGGAGCTGGAAGACGGCGAAGATCGTCATCGCGCCGCGCCGGCGACGTTTGAAATCCCCGACCTTGCCGTTCGACAGGCGCTCTATCCGGGCTGTTTCGCCAAGCTGATCTTCCGGATCGCGCTCGAGGGAGATGGCGATCCCGAAGCGTGCGAACGGATGTGGGTCATCGTCCGTGAGATTCTGCCGGATGGATCGTACATCGGGATGCTCGACAATCAGCCGAGCGAGATCGCCGAAAACGACAGCCTGTGGCTGGGTTCGGAACTTCCGTTCGAGCCCAGGCACGTGATCGATGTCGGACACGCCAACGACGAAAGCGTGGCCGCCATAGCCGCGCCGCCTGCCATTCCGTGGAGCCGATAGAGAGCTCCGTCAGCTCCGTTCGCCGCCGCGATCCCCGCTCCGATCCCGGCTTCGCCGTGCGCCGCCCTCGGCCTCCCGCGCCTTGACCTCGCGCCAGTAGTCCGAGCCCTCGCGTGGCTTGAACATCGTGCGCGGCGCGCCGTCGCGGGTGGCCACGGCGAAGACGTTGCCGGCGGGATCATAGAGGAGCCGATCGCCGTTGCGGCGGGTCAGGGTCTCGACGCCCGCGGGCGGCCGGTTGACGAAGGCGTGGGCCCTGGCCACGTAGTCGTCCACCGAGCCGACCCCGAACGCCGCGCCGTCCCGCTCGAAGTGCCGCCGGGCGTTCTCCTCGGCGGAGTAGCGGCGATTGGACGACCAGAGCGGCTTGCCGTCGATCTTGCGGACCGTCTCGGATCGCGGCCTGGACGCCGGCTCCAAGGCGGCGCCCGGCGCCGCGACGACCGCGCTCGCCGCTACAGGCGTCGGCGCCGCTTCCCCCCGCATGGGCACCGCCGATGCGCCGCCGTCGCATCCGGCGAGCAGAAGCGCCGCCCCGGCCACGCAGGGCCAGGCCATTTTCAATCCGTCCATGAAAGCCCCCGTCATACACGTTAAAAGTGTTAACGAACGAATGCAGAACACAGGGTTGAACATTTGTCCAGCCCGATCGGGCGCCTTAAGTGACGAGGCTACGGCTAGAGGCGAGGGTTCGGCTTGAGCGAGCGGCGGGTTCTTCTGATCGTCGGCGGCGGCATCGCGGCCTACAAGACGCTTGAGCTGACCAGGCTCCTGCGTAAGGCGGACGTCGGGGTGCGGCCGATCCTGACCAAGGCGGGCGCCGAGTTCGTCACGCCGCTGTCCCTGTCGGCCCTGTCCGAGGACAAGGTCTACAGCGAGCTGTTCTCGCTGACCGACGAGGCCGAGATGGGCCATATCGAGCTGAGCCGTTCGGCCGATCTCGTGGTGGTCGCGCCGGCGACGGCCGACCTGATGGCCAAGGCCGCCAACGGACACGCCAACGACCTGGCTTCGACCACCATCCTCGCCACGGACAAGCCGGTGCTGATGGCGCCGGCGATGAACGTGCGCATGTGGCATCACCCGGCCACCCAGCGGAATCTGGAAACCCTGCGCCGCGACGGCGTCAGCATCGTCGGCCCCGACGAAGGCGCCATGGCCTGCGGCGAGTTCGGCCTGGGCCGGATGGCGGAGCCTCAGGCGATCTTCGACGCGATCATGGCCATGCTCGAAGGCCCGGCCGGCCGGCCGCTGGTCGGAAAGAAGGTGCTCGTCACCGCCGGCCCGACGGCCGAGCCGCTGGATCCGGTGCGCCTGCTGACAAATCGCTCAAGCGGCCGCCAGGGCTTCGCGATCGCCGCCTCGCTGGCTGCATTGGGCGCCGAGGTGACCCTGGTCGCCGGTCCGGTCAGCCTGCCGACTCCGCCGGGGGTCAGGCGGGTCGATGTGGAATCCGCGCGCGAGATGCTGGCCGCCAGCCAGGCGGCCCTGCCGGTCGACGCCGCCGTCTGCGTCGCCGCCGTCGCCGACTGGCGTCCGGACGAGGCCTTCGGCGTCAAGCTGAAGAAGGGCAAGGACGGCCCGCCTCAGCTGCGGTTGGTCGAGAACCCCGACATCCTGGCGACGTTGGCCACCGACAATCCCCGGCGGCCGAAGCTGGTCGTCGGCTTTGCGGCCGAGACCAACGACGTGCTCGATCACGCCCGCGCCAAGCTGGCCCGCAAAGGCTGCGACTGGATCATCGCCAACGACGTCACCGAACCCGGCGTGATGGGCGGAAGCGAGAACGCGGTGATGCTGGTCACCAAGACCGGCGTCGAGCGCTGGGAGCGCGAGGCCAAGGAGAGCGTCGGCGCCAAGCTGGCCGCCCGTATCGCCGAGGCCCTGATCCAGAGCTGACCGCCTGTCCGCTCAACCTGTTTTCAACCGACCGTTCCGCGAGTTTCCATGACGCCGACCATTCCCGTCACCCGCCTGCCGCACGCCGAAGGCATTCCGTTGCCGGCCTACGAGACCGCCCTGGCGGCGGGCATGGACCTGCGCGCGGCCCTGCCCGAGCATGAGCCGATGACACTGAAGCCGATGGCGCGGGCGATGGTGCCGACCGGGCTGTCGTTCGCGGTGCCGGCCGGCTTCGAGGCCCAGGTTCGGCCACGGTCCGGACTGGCGGCGAAGGCGGGGATCACCTGCCTGAACACTCCGGGGACCATCGACGCCGACTACCGCGGCGAGGTGAAGGTGATCCTGATCAACCTGGGCGAAGAGGACTTCGTCATCCGTCGCGGCGACCGCATCGCCCAGCTGGTGATCGCGCCGGTGGCCCAGGCGAGCTGGCGCGAGGTCGCCTCGCTGGAGGAGACGGCGCGCGGCGCCGGCGGCTTCGGTTCGACGGGAGCGGCCTAGAACAGGACGCCGTGCAGGCTGAGATAGCCGAGGAAGCCGGTGAGGAAAGCCATCGCGGCGATGACCATGAACGGCTTGATCACGTCGAAGGGGTGGTCGGCGGTGACGCGGCGCATGACGCTGAAGGTCCTTGTGGAGCCGGGTATTCAACGCTTGAACACATCGGCGCCGCATAGGGTTGCAGGCGTCGTCTGAACCGAGGGTGACGTGATTCGCCTATCGATGGATAAGCTGGCCGAGTTGCTCGCCTTCCGATTGAAAACGGGGGCGGGGAGACTGTTCGTCCCGGGCGGCCCCGGCGAGCCCCTGGGCCTGCTGGAGGCGTTTCGTCGCAGCCCCGACCTGGCCGCCGGCGCGACCTTCGTCGGGGCGCACGTGCCGGGCGTGAACCGGACCGACTGGGCGGCGCTGCATCCCGGGGCGCGGGCCGAGGGAACCTTCCTGTCCGCCGACTGGAGGCCCAGCTTCGAGGCCGGGCGTTTCGCCCTGCGGCCCCTGACCTGGCGGCAGGCCTACGATTGGCTGGGCGAGACGCCGCTGGACCTGGCGGTGTTCATGGTCAGCGCGCCGGACTCGGATGGCGAGGTCTCGCTCGGGGTTGCCGGGGATCTGGCGCCGGCGGTGCTGGCGCGGCCGGGCCTGCTCAAGGCGGCGATCGTCAACCCGAACATGCCGCGCGTGCAGGGGGCGACCGTTCCGCTGTCGGCGTTCGAGCTGATCGCCGAGGACGATACGCCGCTGCTCGGCTACGACGCGGGCGATCTCGACCCGGCCTTCGAGACGATCAAGCAGCGTCTGGCGGAGATCATGCCGGCCGGGGCCAGCGTTCAGTTCGGGCTCGGCAAGGCCGGGGTCGCGGCGCTGCAGGCCCTGGAGGGACTGAAGGGCCTGCGCATCCACTCCGGCATGGTCACCGACCCCCTGCTGCCGGTGCTGGACTCGGGCGCGCTCGCCGAGGTCGTCACCGGCCTCGCGGCAGGGTCGCCGGCGCTCTACGCCCGTTGCGCCGAGGATCGGCGGATCCGGTTCGAGCCGTCGAACGTCACCCACGACATCCGCGTGCTGGCCGGGATTTCGCGGCTGGTCGCGGTGAACTCGGCCCTGGAGGTCGACCTGCTCGGCCAGGCCAACGCCGAGTTCCAGGGCGGGCGACAGATTTCCGGGACCGGCGGTCTGACCGACTTCCTGCGCGGAGCGCGGCTGTCGGAGGGCGGCCTGCCGATCCTGGCGCTGCCGTCCACGGCCAAGGGCGGGGCGATCAGCCGCATCGTCCTGCGGCTGGGCGAGGGGGCCGTGTCGGTCTCCCGCGCCGATGTCGGGCTCGTGATCACCGAGCACGGCGTGGCCGACCTGCGGGGGCGGACGCTGGACAAACGGGCTGAGGCGCTGATCGGCGTGGCCGCTCCCCAGCATCGGGACGGCCTGGCCGACGCCTGGGCGGGCCTGCGCCGCAAGATCTGAGCTACCGGACGCGGCGGTTCGGAGCTATTGGGGCGCCGTTCGCCGCGCCGGCGGGCGCAGCGTGGAGACGAGCCGTGACCCTGATGATCCAAAGCGACCTGCCGCTGGACCTGATCGGGCGCGGCAAGGTGCGGGACATCTACGCCGTCGACGCCGACCGCCTGCTGCTGGTGGCGACCGATCGGGTCAGCGCCTTCGACGTGGTCATGGCCGAGCCCGTGCCGAGCAAGGGCGCTGTCCTGACCCAACTGAGCGCCTGGTGGTTCCGGCATCTGGACGGCGTCGTGGATCATCACATGCTGTCGGCCGACGCCGACGAGATCATCGCCGCCGTTCCCGGGCTGGCCGGTCATCGCGACGCCATTCTGGGCCGCGCCATGCTGTGCCGCCGGGTGACGGTCGTGCCGGTCGAGTGTGTCGTGCGCGGCTACCTGTCCGGCTCGGCCTGGAAGGAGTACGCCGAGCGCGGCACCCTCGCGGGCGAGGCCCTGCCGGTCGGCCTGCGCAAGAGCGAGAAGCTCGATCCGCCGGTGTTCAGCCCGGCGACCAAGGCCGAGACCGGCCACGACGAGAACATCAGCATCGCCCAGATGGGCGCCGCCGTGGGCGTCGACCTGGCGACCGAGCTGGAGGCGCTGGCCCGCAAGGTCTACTCCGCCGGGCGCGACCTCGCCGCCGGGCGCGGCCTGGTCCTGGCCGACACCAAGTTCGAGTTCGGCCGGGACGCGGCGGGCAAGGTCGTGCTGATCGACGAGGTCATGACGCCCGACAGTTCGCGGTACTGGCCGGCCGAAGGCTGGAGCGTCGGCGAGGTTCCTCCGAGCTTCGACAAACAGCCGCTGCGCGACTATCTCGACGCCGAACGCGCCGCAGGCCGCTGGAACGGCGAGGCGCCCGCGCCGGCCTTGCCGGCCGAGGTCGTGCTGGCGACGTCGGAACGGTACCTGGAGCTGTACCGCCGGATGACGGGCGAGGCGCTGAAGGCCTAGGGGGCGTTCCACCCCCTCCGTCATCGCCGGAACAAGCGCGAGGATGACGGATAGGGGCTACCCCAGCAGTTCGTCCGTCTGCTCGCCGAGCTTGGGCGCGCGCTTCCCGGGCATGCGGTTTCCGTCCACCTTCACCGGCGCGGCCAGCATGTGCAGGCCCTGCGGCCGGTCGGGATGGTCGACCACGTCGCGCATGCCGATCTCGGTCACGAACGGATTGTCCAGCGCCTCGAACAGGCCGTTCACCGGCCCGAAGGGGACGCGGCCGGCGAAGAGGGCGTGCCACTCCGCCGTCGTGCGGGTCGCGAACAGGGCGTCGATCGCCTCGGTCAGCGCCGGCCGGTTGGCGCGGCGGGCGGCCGGATCGGTGAAGCGCGGGTCGGCGGCGAGGTCGGGTCGCCCGGCCAGGGCGCAAAGCTCCAGCCAGAACTTCTGGGTCATGCACATCAGCTGGCCGTAGCCGTCCTTGGTCCTTACCCGTTGCACCGGCGCGAGCGAGGGGTGGGCGCCGGCGGGCAGGCGGTCGGTCGGGTGGCGCTCGTTCATCGCCCAGATCGCCGGATAGCTGAGCTGGTGCAGGGCGACGTCGAACAGCGACACGTCGATGTCGCAGCCCACGCCCGTCGTCCGCGCCGATAGGACCCCCGACACGACTCCGAAGGCGAAGGTCGACCCGGTCATGAAGTCGATGATCGAGACGCCCATGCGTGCGGGCGGGCCGTCCGGCTCGCCGGTCAGGCTCATCAGTCCGCATTCGGCCTGCATCGGGTAGTCGTAGCCCGGCCAGGCCTCGCGGCTGTTGCCTCGGCCGTAGGCCGACAGATGCCCGCAGACGACGGCGGGATTGATGGTCTTCAGCGCCTCATAGGCGAGGCCCAGCTTGGCCGGCTGGTCGCCGCGCAGGTTGTTCACGACCGCGTCGGCGCTCGCCACCAGCCGCTCGAAATCGGCCCGGCCCCGGTGCGTCTTCAGCTCGATCGCGGCGCTCTTCTTCGAGCGCGAAAAGGTCTGGAAGTACTGGCTGTCGTGCTCGCCGAGCATGAAGGGGCCGGTGGGCCGCGAAGCGTCGCCGCCCAGGGATGGGCTCTCGATCTTGATCACCTCCGCGCCGAGTTCGGCCATCAGCTGGGTGGCGTAAGGACCGGCTCCGAAATGCTCGATCGTCAGCACCCGCACGCCTTCGAGAGGCCGTCTCATGTCGTCTTCCCCTGTTTTCCCCGGGCTAGGCGCGGGACGAGGGCCGGTCAAGCGGTGTCGCTGATCTGCAACAGTCTGCAAGTTGAGAACGATTCTCATTGCAAGTCTGAAATACGAGGCATAAGAACGCTTCGCAGTCGCACCCCTGCTGGGAAGGGGGCGACGAAGACTGGGGATACTCGACGAATGCGATCCAACATCCGCGCCGGCGTGACCGCCCGCGCCAAGCGCGCCCTGAGCGTGGCCGCCGTCGCCGGCGCCGCCGGCCTTTCGCTCACGCCCGCCCTGGCCCTGGCCGCCGACGCGACCGCCGCCGACGCTGATCAGCCGACCGACGTCTCGGGCGTCGACATCGTGGGGGCGAAAGGCCATGCGCCGTCGTCGCCGAAGCTGACGGCCGCGCCGCTCGATACGCCCCAGACCATCACCGTCGTCTCCGATCGCACGATCCGCGACCAGAACCTGATGACCCTGCGCGACGTCCTGACCACGGTGCCGGGGATCACCTTCGGCGCCGGCGAGGGCGGCGGCGGCTACGGCGACAGCATCAATCTGCGCGGCTACTCGGCCAACAACGACATCACCACCGACGGGCTGCGCGACAGCGCCCAGTACACCCGCAGCGACCCCTTCAATCTGCAGCAGATCGAGGTCGTGAACGGCGCCAACTCGGTCTACTCGGGCGCCGGCTCGCTGGGCGGTTCGATCAACCTGGTCAGCAAGATCCCGAACACCCGCGACAACGCCGTCGTGACCGGCGGGCTCGGCACGGACGGCTATGGCCGCCTGACCTTGGACGCCAACAAGGTGGTCGCCGATGGGATCGCCGTCCGCCTGAACGCGATGAAGCACAAGAACGACGTGCCGGGCCGCGACGTCGAGACCTACGACCGCTGGGGCTTCGCGCCCTCGGTCACCTTCGGTGTCGGCGGCCCGATCGAGGCGACGCTGTCCTACTTCCACCAGGAAGACGACAACACGCCCGAGTACGGCGCGCCCTACGGTTCGAACATCATCGTCAACGGCCCGCTGCCGGGTGTCGATAGGTCGACCTATTTCGGCTACCGCAACATGGACCGGCAGGAAACCAAGGTCGACAGCCTGACCGGGCGCGTGCGCTGGTCGTTCAACGACAACGTCACCCTGTCGAACATCAGCCGCTGGCAGAAGGTGACCCAGGATCTGCTGGTCAACCCGCCGCAAGGGACCTGGTGCCTGAACAGCGGGATCAGCGCCCAGCCGTCGACGACCTTCCTGCCCGTGCCTTGCACCCCGGCAGGCAGCTACACGCTTTCCGGTCCCCGCGGGAATATCCGCGACACCGAGAACCAGCAGTGGGTCAGCCAGACCGACGCGAACCTCAAGTTCGAGACCTTCGGCTGGCGGCACAACATGGTGGTCGGCTTCTCGATCTCGCACGAGACCTACGACCTCACCACTGGCAACATCCAGCGGACCACGGCGGGCGTCGCTCCGGCCTATCCCCAGATGACCTTCCGCAACCCGGTCAACGTCTACACCGGCCCGCGGAACTTCTTCCTCGGCGGGATCAGCGAAGGCGAGCTGAACAACCAGGCGATCTACGTCTTCGATACGATCGAGCTGAACAGCCAGTGGCAGCTGAACGGCGGCCTGCGCTACGAGAAGAACGACGGCGAGTTCATCAGCACGACCTATTCGGTGGTCGGCGGCGTTGCGACGCCTGGCGCCACGACCCGGGCCAAGAGCGACGAGAACCTGTTCTCGTTCCGCCTGGGGGTCGTCTACAAGCCGGTCGAGAACGCCAGCCTCTACCTGGCCTACGGCAACACCGAAACCCCGTCCCAGGGGACCGTCAACGGCGGTTGCTCGGTCACCACCAACCCCAACTGCGACGTCGATCCCGAAGAGGGCGAGGTCATCGAGCTGGGCGCCAAATGGGACGTGTTCGACAGTCGCCTGTCGCTGACCGGCGCGATCTTCCAGAACGAGCGCAGCAAGTACCGGGTCAACGACCTGACCACCAACCTGCCCCAGCAGCTGGACGGCAAGTCGCGCGTCCGCGGCCTGACGCTGGGCGCGGCCGGCCAGCTCAACGAGCGCTGGACGGTCATCGCCAACTACACCTACCTGGACAGCGAGATCCTGCAGAACGTCGTGGACGGGGTGCTCGACGCCCAGAAGGGCGACCCGCTGCCCAACACCCCCAAGCACGCCTTCAACCTGTGGACCAGCTACATGATCACCGACAAGATCATGGTGGGCTACGGCGCGACCTTCTCGGGCGAGTACGCCTTCCAGCGGCCGACCGGTTCGCCGGTGCTGTATCACGCGCCGAGCTACTGGGTGCACAATGCGGCGGTCACCTGGACGGCCACCGACAACATCAGCGTCCAGCTGAACATCAAGAACCTGACGGATGAGGAGTATTACACCCGCATCCGCTCCGCGAACGGCTTCGGCTGGGCCACGCCGGGCGACGCCCGGTCGGCCCAGGTCACCCTGAACTACCGGTTCTAGTTTCCTCCGATCCTCCTCTCGGAACCGGTTATCCTGCGCCCCGTCCCTCTCCGGACGGGGCGACTTTCTATCCGCAGGAACCCGCCGCCATGATGCTTCAGATCCCCGGGGTGCTGACCAAGGACGAGGTCGCCCGGATGCGCGCGCTGATCGATGCGGCGGACTGGGTCGACGGCGGCGTCACGGCCGGGTTCCAGTCCGGTCTGGCCAAGCGCAACCGCCAGCTGCCGGAGGACAGCGCCGCCGCCCGTGAGGCCGGGGCGGCCATCGTCGCGGCCCTGAACCGCCACCCCCTGTTCGTCGCCGGGGCGCTGCCGGCCCGGATCTTCCCGCCGCTGTTCAACCGCTACGGCGTCGGCGAGACTTTCGGCGACCACGTCGACAACGCCATCCGCCAGACCCGCGACGGCGCGCTGCGCATCCGCACCGACCTGTCCGCGACCCTGTTCCTGACCGAGCCGGACGCCTACGACGGCGGCGAGCTGACCGTCGACGACACCTACGGCGTCCACCAGGTGAAGCTCGAGGCGGGGGATCTGATCCTCTACCCGGCTTCCAGCCTGCACCGGGTCGAAGCGATCACCCGTGGCGAGCGGGTCGCGTCCTTCTTCTGGATCCAGAGCCTGGTTCGCGACGACGCCCGCCGGGCGCTGCTGTTCGACATGGACATGGCGATCCAGCGGGCGGCCCAGACCCTGGGCCAGGGCGAGGCCTCGATCGTCTCGCTGACCGGCGCCTACCACAACCTCCTGCGGATGTGGTCCGAGCCCTAGCGCCGACGTCGGGCCGCGAACGCCCCGTTCACCTTTGCTCCTCCAATCTCGAAACGGGGAAGCGAAGGATGTCCGGGATGAAGACCGGCGATAGAGGAAGGCGGCGGCAGGCCGGCGTCGACGCCACGACCGCGCGCTGGTTCTTCGACAACGCCATGGACATGTTCGCGGTGGTCTCGCCCGACGGCGTCTTCGTCGACGCCGGGGCCGGCTGGGACAAGACCGCCGGCTGGACGCGCGACGATCTCGTCGGCCGACCGGTCCTCGACTTCGTCCACCCCGACAGCCACGCCGAGGCCGCCGACACCGTTAGACGCCTGCGGCGCGACGGCCAGGCGACCAACTGCCTGCAGGTGGCCTGCAGGAACGGAGGCTGGCTGTGGCTGGAAGGCCGGTCGCGCCTCGGCCCGGGCGGCGAGCTGATCGGCATCCTGCGCGACGTGACGCGCGAGCGGCGCGAGAAGGATGAGCTGGAGGCGGCCCGCCGGATGCAGTCGATGCTGTCCGAAGCGGCCGGGCTCGGGACCTGGAGCTATGAATCCCGGGACCGGCGGATCGAGTGGTCGCACGACATCCTGGCGATGAGCGGCTGGTCGGCCGAGGACATCGCGGTCCCCGAGCGCTTCTATGAGCTCATCCCCTCGGAGGAACGCGAAGCGGTCAGGGCCGTGTTCGCCGCCGGGGTGCTGAAGGGCGTCGGCGCCACGATCGAACATCGTCTGCTGACTCGCGACGGGCGCTGGCTGACCATGCGGGCCACCTTCCGCACCGAGCCGCGGGGCGAGATCTTCGCGCTCAAGGGCATCTCCCAGAACGTGTCGGAACTGGTCGAGGCCCGTGACGCCGCCCGCGCCGGGGAGGCCCGGGTTCAGGCGCTGATGGAGCGGGCGCGGATGGACGCCTGGCGCCAGGAGCTGGCGCTCGATGCGGCCGAGGCCGGCGCCTTCGAGATCAACCATCTGGCCCGGACCTTCTGGGCCAGCGAGACCTTCTTCCGGGTCGTCGGCCGGCGGATGAACTACGCCGATGTCGCCCAGACGGTCTGGCCCTTCGTGCATGCCGAGGACCGCGAACTGGTCGGCGCGGCGAACCGCCGCTGGTCGCAGGGCGAAGAGAACATCTCGATGGAGTTCCGCATCCATCACGGCGACGGCGCGGAACGCTGGATCAGGGTGTTCTACCGGCTCGACAGGCCGACCCGGCGGGGCGTCGGCCTGGTCCTCGACATCGACGCGCGCAAGCGCCAGGAGCTGGCCCTGGTCGAAGCGCAGCGCGCGGCGGAGACGGCCGCCGAGGCCAAGGCGCGGTTCCTGGCCAACATGAGCCACGAGATCCGTACGCCGATGAACGGCGTGATCGGCGTCCTTCACCTGCTCAAGAACGAGCCGGTCAGCGCCGAGGGCCGCCGATTGCTGGACGAGGCGCTCAGCTGCGGGGCCATGCTCTCGACGCTGCTCGACGACGTCATCGATTTCGAGCGGATCGAAGCCGGTCGGCTCGACCTTTCGGAAGAGGCGATCGAGGCCGCGGACCTGGCGCGCAGCGTCATCCGCCTGCTGGAGCCCCAGGCCTCCGCCAAGGGACTCGCCCTGACGCTCGACGGGGCCGAGACGCTGGGCTGGGTCTGGACCGATCCGGTGCGGCTGCGGCAATGCCTGTTCAATCTGATCGGCAACGCCGTGAAGTTCACGCTGGACGGCGGCGTGCGCGTCCGTTGCGAGCGGCCGGCGGCTGATCGCCTGGCCTTCGTCGTGGAGGACACCGGTGTCGGCATCCGGCCCGAGGCGCAGACGAAGCTGTTCGAGCGGTTTCACCAGGCCGACGCCTCGGCGACCCGGCGGTTCGGCGGCTCCGGACTCGGCCTGGCGATCACCCGCCGTCTGGCGGAGATGATGGGCGGCTCGGTGAGCTTCGTCTCCACGCCCGGGAGCGGCTCGACCTTCCGGCTCGAGATCGCCGCCCAGGTCGCCAGCCCGCGGGTCGTCGACGCCCAGGCCGAAAGCACTCTGCTCGAGGGGCTGAAGATCCTGGTCGTAGAGGACAACGCCACCAACCGCACGATCGCCTGCAAGCTCCTGGAGACCCTCGGCGCGATCGCGCACACGGCGGCGGACGGTCTGGAGGGCGTTCAGGCCGCGACGACCGGAGGCTTCGATCTGGTGCTGATGGATATCCAGATGCCCGGCATCGACGGTCTGGAAGCCGCTCGACGAATCCGCGCCCTGCCGGGTCCGGCGGGCGAGACTCCTATCGTCGCCCTGACGGCGAACGTCCTGTCCCACCAGCGTCAGACCTATCTGGCGGCCGGGATGGACGGGGTGGTCGGCAAGCCGATCTCGCCCGCCGCCCTGCTGGCCGAGATCGCCCGCATCGCATCCCCGGCGGAGGTTTCGGAGACCCACGTCGCGTGAACGCCTTCCCCCCGGTTGCGGGCGTGCTAGACCTGCGGTCGACACAGGGGGAACGGGGACATGGCGGAAACGACGGCCGAAGCGCCGCGCGCCCAGGATGAACAGCCGGCGTCGATGCGCACTGTGGTGGCGGCGTCGTCCGCCGGCACCGCGTTCGAGTGGTACGACTTCTTCGTCTTCGGGGCGCTGACCTCGATCATCGGCAAGAACTTCTTCGCGGAGCTGGGCGAGACGGCCGGGGTGCTGGCGGCGCTGGCCCTGTTCGGCGCCGGCTTCTTCTTCCGGCCGCTGGGAGCGCTGATCTTCGGCCGCATCGGCGACAAGGCGGGCCGAAAGGGCGCCTTCCTGATCACCGTGGTGCTGATGGGGGCGGCGACCTTCGCCATCGGCCTGCTGCCGACCTACGGCCAGGCGGGTTGGGTCGCGCCGGTGCTGCTGATCCTGATGCGCATCGTGCAGGGCACCGCGCTGGGCGGCGAGTACGGCGGGGCGGCGATCTACGTCGCCGAGCACGCTCCGGCCGACAAGCGCGGCCAGATGACCGGCTGGATCCAGACCTCCGCGGCGTTCGGCCTGTTCGGGGCGCTGATCGTGATCCTGGTCACCCGCACGATCGTCGGAGAGGAGGCCTTCACCGCCTGGGGCTGGCGGATTCCGTTCCTGGTCTCCGCCGGCCTGCTGGTGGTCTCCATCTTCATGCGGCTGAAACTGTCCGAAAGCCCGTCGTTCCAGAAGCTGAAGGAGAGCGGCGAAGCGACCAAGGCGCCGTTCAAGGAAGCCTTCGGCCAGTGGAAGAACCTCAAGACCGTCCTGCTGGCCCTGACCGCGATCATGTTCGCCCAGGGGGCCGTCTGGTACTGCGCCTTCTTCTACATGCCGGTCTTCCTGGAGCGTTTCCTGAAGGTCGACCCCAAGACGGTGAACCTGCTGATCATCGCCGCCACGGTGGTCAGCGCGCCGCTGTACGTCTTCTTCGGCTGGCTGTCGGACAGGGTCGGCCGCAAATGGGTGCTGTGGGGCGGCATGACCCTGGCGGTCATCGCCTTCTTTCCCGGCTTCCACCAGATGGCGCGCTACGCCAATCCGGCCCTGGCCGAAGCGGAGGCCCGCATGCCGGTGGCGGTGATCGCCGACCCGGCCACCTGCAGCCTGCAGTTCGATCCCGTGGGCAAGGCGCAGTTCGTGACCTCCTGCGACATCGCCAAGGCCGCCCTGGCCAACGCCGGCATCTCCTACGAGAACCGCGAGGCCCTGCCCGGGGCGGCGGCCTCGATCACCGTGGGCGGCGCGACGGTGGCCTCGTTCGAGGGAGCTGGTCTCGGCAAGGCGGAGTTGAAGGCGGCCAAGGCCGGTTTCGAGGCGCGACTTCAGGCGGCCCTGGCCAGGGCCGGCTATCCGGAGAAGGCCGATCCCGAGCGGATGAACCTGGTCGGGCTGTTCGGGGTGATGCTGATCTTCGTCGTGGCCGCGACGGCGCTCTATGGGCCGCAGGCCTCGACCCTGGTCGAGCTGTTCCCGACGCGGATCCGCTACACCGCCCTGTCGCTGCCCTATCACGTCGGCACAGGCTGGGTCGGCGGCTTCGTGCCGTTCAGCGCCTTCGCCATCGTGGCGGCGACCGGGAACATCTACGCCGGGCTCTGGTATCCGTTGCTGTTCACCCTGGTCAGCGTGGTCTGCACCCTGTTCCTGCTGCCGGAGACGCGCGGCCGTCCGCTGGACTGAGGGTTTCTGGAGGCGGCCGCAGAGTTTCGGAGTCCCCTGGCGCGCGGCGTTCTGGCATGGACGCCGCCATGTCGTTCGACTTGCGGACCCTTCTGCGCGGCCATACGCCCATCAAGCCCGCCGACGCCCTGCGGGGCGGCGCGGGCGCGCTGCTCGGCATCGCGGCGGTGGGGTTTCTGGCTCGGCTGCTCCACGACCATGCGGCTTCCTGGGTTCCGCTGATCGCCGCGCCGATCGGCGCCTCGGCGGTTCTCGTCTTCGCCGTGCCCGCCAGCCCGCTGGCCCAGCCGCGCGGCGTGATCGGCGGCAACCTGATCGGGGCGCTGGTCGGGGTGATCTGCGGCCTGCTGATCCCGGTGCCGCTGCCGGCGGCCGCCGTCGCGGTCGGCGCGGCCATCGTCGTCATGTCGCTGCTGGGCTGCCTGCATCCGCCGGGCGGCGCCGTGGCCCTGGGCGCGGCGTTGGCGGCGCCGGCCGCCGGGACCGCCGCCTTTCCGGATACCGTGGGCCTCGTGGCGTTGTGTTCGCTGCTGCTGGTCGCCGCCGCCATGCTCTACGCAAGGGTGTCCGGCCGCTCGTACCCGCACCGTGTCGCGCCGCCCGTGAACGCTCACGCCACGACCGACCGGCCGCCGTCGGAGCGGATCGGGTTCACGCCCGCCGACCTCGACCGGGCCCTGGCCCAGTACGGCGAGCTGCTGGACATCGGCCGCGATGACCTCGACGCCCTGTTCCGCCAGGTCGAGCTGCAGGCGCATCGCCGCATCCATTCCCAGATCCGCTGCGGCGAGGTGATGTCGACGGACGTGAAGGCCGTCGCCGTCGACCAGTCCGCCGAGGACGCGCTGGCGTTCCTGCGCGTCCACGACCTGCGCACGGCGCCGGTGATCGATGGACAGGGCCGCGTGATCGGCATGGTCCGTCGCGCCGAACTGGTCGCCGGGCTCGGCCGCCCGGTCGAGGCGCTGCTCGATCCGCTGGTGCGCCGGGTTCAGCCGTCGACCGCCATCGAGGCCCTGTTGCCGATCCTGTCGAGCGGCGCGGCGCACGAGGCGATGGTCGTCGACGAGACCCAGAGGCTGGTGGGCGTGATAACCCAGACCGACCTGCTGGCCGTCCTCTACCGCGCGCACATCGTCGAGTCGGTGGCGAGCGCGGCCTAGCCGCCGCGCGTGCGGCGCTCCACCGCGCGGCCGACGGCGTTGGAGGCCAGCACGGCGACGAAGGCGATGGCGGTGGCGATGCCGCACAGGACCATCGCTCGTTGCTCCGCGCCGGGGATCTGGACCGCCTGGTAGATCGCCGTCGGCAAGGTCAGGGTTTCGCCCGGAATGGCGGCGGCGAAGGTTATGGTCGCCCCGAACTCGCCCAGCGCCTTCGCGAACCCCATGATCACCCCGGCGACGATCCCCGGCGCGGCCAAGGGCAGGGTCACCCGGAGAATCCGCTTCAGCGCGCGGGCGCCGAGGGTGAGGGCGACCTCCTCGACCTCCGGATCGATGGCCTCGATGGCCAGCCGGATCGGGCGGACCATCAGCGGGAAGGCCATCACCGCCGCGGCCAGGGCGGCGCCGGTCCAGTCGAAGGCGAAGACGACGCCGATCTTCGACAAAGGCTCGCCGATCGGTCCGGTGCGGCCGAACAGCAGCAGCAGGACATAGCCGGTCGCCACCGGCGGCAGGACCAGCGGCAGATGCACCAGGGCGTCGAGCAGCGAGCGCCCCGGGAACCGGCCCCGCGCCAGCAGCAACGCGACTCCGAAGGCGACCGGCAGCGAGAAGGCCGTGGCCGCCGCCGACACCTTCAGGGACAGCAGGACCGCGGCCAGGTCGTCGGGGGCCAGAAGGGTCACGTGCCGGGCGCGGCCAGCAGAACCTCGACCTCGACCCCGGCTTCGACCAGGGCCTGAAGGTCTTCGGGATCGGGCGGGGCGACGACCAGCCGGACCACCTGCCGGCCGCCCCGGACCAGCGCGATCAGCGCTTCGGGCGTGGCCTCGGCCTCGGTCAGGCGGCCGGCGTCGCGGCGAGCCATCGCCAGGATGCCGGGTTCGACGCCCTCCGGCACGACCAGTACGTCCGTCTCGGCCAGGACTCGCCCGGCGCGCAGGGTGATCAGGTCGGCGGGGCCGCGGCCGGCCACGAAGCGGATGCGACCGCCCGGCGTCTGGCCGCTTCCGAAGGCCTCCAGGCTCTCGGTGAACAGCCGGTCGGCCTTGTCGGTGTCGCCGGCCATGGCGGCCTCGGCGGCCGGGCTGGACAGGGCGTCGCGCAGGAAGCTGCGGCGCAGGGGCAGGTCGGGAATGGCGGCGCGGACGGCGTCCTGGTGTCGGCGCAGCAGCGCGGCGACCCGGCCCGAACCTTCCGGCACCCGCGATTCGATGGCGTTGCGCAGCAGCGACGCCAGCATCGGCGCCGAGCCGGCCGTGCCCACCGCCGCCACCACCTCGCCGCGGTCGATCACGGCCGGGGTGTGGAAGTCGGACAACGCCGGCTTGTCGACCACGTTGACCAGCACCCGCGCGGCGCGGGCGGCGGCGGCGGCGGCCTGGGCGAACAGCTCGTCGCCGGCGACGAAGGCCAGGCTCGCGCCGGCGTAGGACCCGGGCAGGAAGGCGTCGGGCCCCTCCAGCCGGACCAAGGTCGCGGGCGAGCCGTCGAACAGCCGCGCTTTGGCGTCGGCCGCCTCGCCGGTTCCGGCGACGACGACCTTGCGCCCGGCCAGCGGGAAGAAGGCGGGAAACGCGTCCAAGGCCGGTCAGCCCTCCCGGCAGTTGCTGTAGGGACCGCCGGGGAACCCCGACAGCGTGGCGGTCTCGCCCTTGCCCCAGATTTCGTAGGCGCCCGAGGCGTAGCGGGCGCCGCTGGCCGAACGGGCGGAGGGGAGCGACTTGGTCACGCCGCCGGCGGCGACCTTCACCCTGTCGCCGGGTTGGTTCCAGGCCGCGGTGAACCGCTTGCCGCCGTCGCAGCGATAGGCGAGCGGGCTGCTGTTCGTCCCGGGCGCGGGCTGGACCGTGGCGCAGCCGGCGGCGGCGAGCCCGAGGCCCGTGATCGCGGCGATGGCGAGGGTGCGGCGCATGGCGATTCCTACTTCTGGGTCTTCAGGTAGCCGATGATCGCCTTCCGCGCCTGCGGTTGCGCCACGCGGTTGAACATCTTCGTGCCGGGGGCGTAGGTCGCCGGGGCCGTCAGGTAGGCGTCGAGCGTCGCGTCGGTCCAGATCCCGCCCTTCTTGGTCAGGCCGGCGGAGTATTTGTAGTCGGGCGCGGAGGCGGCTTTGCGTCCGGCCACGCCCTTCAGCGTCGGGCCCATCGGCGAGCTCTTGCCGGTGACTGTGTGGCAGTTCTTGCACTGGGCGTTGAACAGCGCCTGCCCGTCCTGGGCGATGGCCGGAGCGGCGAGGGCGGATGCGGCGAGCGCGGCGAGGATCAGGCGCATGACGGAGGTCTCCAGCGGCGCCCGGACGGGGCGCTCGAGAAGCCTAACGCGCGACGCCGAAGATTTCACTGGCGCCCGGGCCGCTTAACAACGTTAAGATGGGGCAGGGTCGCCGGTTCGGCCGGCGAACATGAAACGCCATCGAGGAGCCGCCATGCCCATCGCGCTTCAGGTCAACGGCAAGTCTGTGAACGTGACGGCGGCGGAGGATACGCCGCTGCTCTGGGTCCTGCGGGACGAGCTTTCGCTTACCGGCACGAAGTACGGTTGCGGGATCGCCCAGTGCGGCGCCTGCACCGTCCACGCGGACGGTCAGCCGATCCGGTCCTGCTCGACGCCGGTCGGCGCGCTGGCCGGGGTGTCGATCACGACCATCGAGGGGCTGGGCGGGACGCATCCGCTGCAGGAGGCCTGGGTCAAGGCGGACGTGCCGCAATGCGGCTACTGTCAGTCGGGCCAGATCATGAGCGCGGCGGCTCTGCTGGCCGAGAAGCCCAAGCCCAGCGACGCCGACATCGACGCGGCCATGGCCGGGAACATCTGCCGCTGCGGGACCTACCAGCGCATCCGAGCGGCCATCAAGGACGCCGCGGCGACTCCGGCGCCCGCGCCGGTCAAGGCCTGAGGGAGGGGATCGTCATGAACGCGCATGTGAAGCTCGACGCCCCGCAAGGTTCTTCTTCGGGCCCTTCCCGCCGCGACGTGCTGGTGGTCGGCGCCGTGATGGCCGGCTCCAGTCTGCTGGTCGGCTGTTCGGTGGGCGAATTGCTCAGCGTCGGGGCCAAGGCCGATTTCGGGGCCTTCGGACCCTTCATCAAGATCGCCGAGGACGGCGCGGTCACGGTGATCTCGAAACATATCGAGTTCGGCCAGGGCAACCATGCGGGTCTCGCCGCCATCGTCGCCGAGGAGCTGGACGCCGACTGGTCGAAGGTGAAGGTCGAGCAGGCCCCGGCCATCGCCAAGGTCTACGCCAACCTGGGCATGGGGGTGCAGGGGACCGGCGGCTCGACGGCGATCTCCAACAGCTGGGAGCAGCTGCGGAAGGCGGGCGCCGGCGCCCGGGCGATGTTCGTCCAGGCCGCGGCGGCCAAGTGGAACGTCCCGGTCGACCAGATCTCCGTCAAGGACAGCGTCGTCAGCGGCGGCGGCAAGAGTGCGACCTTCGCCGAGCTTCTGCCCGACGCCGCCAAGATCACGCCGCCGGAGAGCCCGGCGCTGAAGGACCCCAAGACCTTCACCCTGATCGGCACCGACCGGGTGCGGCGCAAGGACAGCCGGGCCAAGAGCACCGGCGAGGCCCGTTTCACGATCGACGTGAAGGCCGATGGCCTGATCACCGCCATGGTGGCCCACGCGCCGCGCTTCGGCGCCAAGGTGAAGAGCTTCGACGGGACCGAGGCCAAGAAGGTCGCCGGCGTCATCGACGTGGTCGAGATTCCGAGCGGCGTCGCCGTGCTCGCCGACAACACCTGGGCCGCCCGCCAGGGCCGCGACGCCCTGAAGGTCGAATGGGACGAGACCGAGGCCGAGAAGCGCGGCTCCGAGCAGCTCATGGCCGAGTTCCGCGACATCGCCGCCGGCAAGGGGCCGGCCGATCTCAAATGGACCTCCTTCGACTCGAAGGGCGACGCCGCCGCCAAGGTCGAGGGCGAGACGGTCGAGCTGACCTACGACTTCCCCTACCTGGCCCATGCGACGATGGAGCCGATGAACTGCGTGGCTCAGATCAAGGACGGCAAGACCAAGCTGACCTTCGCCTCGCAGATCCCGACCGTGGACCAGCTCAACGCCGCCAAGATCGTCACCGCCCTGCCGGGGTCGATCGAGATCGAGACCCTGTTCGCGGGCGGTTCGTTCGGGCGGCGGGCGACCTTCCAGTCCGACTACGCCGTCGAATGCGTCCATATCGCCAAGAAGGCGGGCAAGGGGCGGCCGGTGAAGCTGGTCTGGACGCGCGAGGACGACATGCATGCCGGCTATTTCCGGCCGATCGTGCACCATGCGGTGAAGGTGACCCTGGACAAGGACGGCTATCCGGCGGCCTGGCGGCACCGGATCGTGACCCAGTCGATCATGAAGGGCTCGCCGATGCCGATGGGCGAGCTGGACGAGACCGCGGTCGAGGGGGCCAAGGGCTCGCCCTATCTGAAGGCGACGCCGGTGGTGGACGCCCAGGTCGCGCTGCCCGAGGCGGGCGTGCCGGTGCTCTGGTGGCGGTCGGTCGGGGCGACCCACACCGCCTACGTCATGGAGCACACCATCGACCAGCTGGCGCGGAAGGTCGGCAAGGACCCGGTCGCCTATCGGCGGGCGCTGTACGAGAAGGCCGGCGCCAAGCGGCATCTGGCGGCGATGGACCTGGCGGTCGAGAAGGCCGGCGTCGCGCCGGCCGGCGCGGCGCGCGGGGTCGCCGTCCACGAGTCGTTCGGCTCGGTGGTGGCCCAGGTCGCCGACGTGGTCCTGGCCGAGGGCGCCGAGCCGCGGGTCGTGAAGGTGGTCACCGCCATCGACTGCGGCGTGGCGATCTCGCCCGACCAGATCGCGGCCCAGATGGAAGGCGGGATCTGCTACGGCCTGTCGGCGGCGCTGTACGGCGAGGTGACCCTGAAGGAGGGCGCGGTCGAACAGAGCAACTTCGACAGCTACCGCGTCCTGCGGATCAACGAGGCGCCGATGGTGGAGACCCACATCGTCCCGTCCGGCAATCCGCCGAGCGGCGTGGGCGAGCCAGGCACGCCGGTGATCGCTCCGGCCGTGGCCAACGCCATGCTGGCGGCGGGCAAGCCGGCCGTCCTGCGGCTGCCGTTCGTGCGGCAGACGGTTTAGAAAGACCGCCCGATAGGGACGAGGGCCGGGGCGTTTGGGGGCCGCCCCGGCCCTCCCACCTAGAAGCTCGTCCGAAGGCCGAGCACCAGGTTTCGGCCACGCAAGGGGGCGACGTGGCCGATGAACGAGGCGTGGTTGAGCGCCAGTTCGTCGAGCAGGTTGGTCCCGCGCAGGAACAGCTGGCTGTCGAAGTTGGCGACCTTGAAGTCGTAGGCCAGCGTGGCGTTGACCATGTCGTAGCCCGGCGTCGCTTTCTCGAAGGCCGCGATCCGGTCCTGGTCGAAGACGTGGATGTATTCCAGCCCGCCCGACCAGGGCCCCTGGGCGAAATCGCCGCGCACGCCCAGCCGGCCGGCCGGGATGCGGGGCAGGTCGCCGCGGTCGCCGTCCAGCTCCGCCCGGACGTAGTCGCCGAACACCGCCGCCGAGACGGCCGGCGTGAACTGATGGCGCACCTCGCCCTCGACGCCGGTGAAGGTGGCGTCCGCCTGGGTGTAGCGGATCAGCCGGAAGTCCTCGAACCGGTCCAGCGTGTTGGCGAAGATGTAGCCGTCATAGACGTAGCGATAGAGGCTGGCCGAGAAGGTCGTCGGCCCCTCGGTCTTGCGCAGCGACAGCTCGATCGACTTCGAGGTCTCGACGTCCAGCTTGGCGTCGCCCAGCTCGTAGGTGTTGGTCGCCAGGTGGATGCCGCGGGCGTAGAGCTCCTGGGCGGACGGCGCGCGCTGGGACCGGGCGATCGAGATTGAGGCCACGTATCCTGGCGCGAAGGTCCAGCCGGCGGACAGCGCGGCGGAGAAGGGCTGGTGGTCCGTGTCGGGCTTGCCCCTGGCGGTCGCCTCCTGCCACTCCTGGCGCAGGGAGCCTTCGAACGACCAGTCGCCCGTCTTGAAGGTTTCGAGCAGGAACAGGGCGTTGTTGGTCGTCCGGCTGGGGACCAGGAAGGACTCCTTCCCGACCGCCGCGAAGTCGCTGCGCGAGACCTGGACGCCGACCACGCCGCGGAAGCCGGCGATCGGCTGATGCTCAACCTCGACCCGGGCGTCGTAGCCTTCGTTGGTGAACGTCGTGTCGATCTCGCCTTCGTCCAGCTCGTGATGCCGATAGTCGGTGTAGCCGCCGCGGAAGCGCAGGCGGGCGACGCCCGGCAGCGGATCGTTCAGATCGCCGCGTAGGTCGATCCGCCGGCTGAGCAGGTCCACGGTCGGCGCAGCGCCGTGCTCGTGATCATGATCGTGGTCGTGATCATCGTCGCCATGGTCGTGGCCGCCGCAGTGCAGGCTGGAGCCGTGCGGGTGGCAGTCCTCGTACTCGTGGCTGTGGCCGGGCAGGCCGTAGTCGCTGCGCTGCTCGGTGTAGGCCGCGCCGAGATAGCCGCGTGATCCGATCCAGGAGAGGCCGACGCTCGCCGTCGAGGTGTTGTTGAAGGAGCCGTCGAGACGGCTCTCCTTCGAGTTCGGAATCTCATAGTCCCGGGTGCGGCGGCCGGCGAGCTCGATCCTGGCCGCCAGGTTGCCGGCGCCGGCGGTCAGGCCGATGACGCCGGACTGTTCGCGGTCGGCTGAGCCGAACCGCACCTCGGCCGCGCCCTCGCCGAAGCCGTCGGGAATGGCGGTCGGGATCTTGCGGTCGATCAGATTCACCGCCCCGCCGATGGCGCCGCCGCCGTAGAGCAGGGCGCTGGGACCGCGCAGGACCTCGATGCCCTCGAGCAGCAGCGGCTCGCCGGACACGGCGTGGTCTGGAGAGACCTCGGAGGCGTCGATCAGGCCCGCGCCGTCGCTCAGCACCTTCACGCGCGGCGCCGTCTGGCCACGGATCACGGGCCGGCTCGCGCCGCCGCCGAAGGTGTCCGAGTTCACGCCGGGCAGACCGCTCAGCGTCTCGCCGAGGGTCGACTGGCGTTTCTGGACCAGGGCGTCGCCGCGCAGGACCGAAACGCTGGCGACGATGTCGGCGTCGTCCCGGCGCAGCGGGTCGGCGGTGACGATGACGGCGTCGACCTGGGCCGCCGCGTCCGCGCCGTCCTCGGCCATGGCCCCGGTGGCCAGCGCAGAAAGGCTGGCCGCGCCGAGAAGAAGTGGTCTGATGGGCATCGCGGGCTCCCCGATTTGGAATGACGGGAAGCTATTATGTTATAACATAACGATTCACAATCGTATCGAGGAACAGAATGGTCTCGGCCCTCTTCCGGCACGTCGAAGCGCTTCAGGCGGGAGCCCCCTGGGGCGACCTTCTCGACGCGGGGACGGGGGTGAACTCCAGCCTCTGGAGCAGCGAGCTCGGGGCGTCGCGCTGGGTAGGCGTGACGGGATCGCCGGGTCATGCGGCTCAGGTGCGGGACGCTGTCGGCGACCGGCTGCGGCCGCAAGACCAGCTGATCGTCGGCAACTGGACCGATCCGGGACTCTTGCGGGGTCAAAGGTTCGACACCGTCCTGGCGGACTATCTGCTGGGCGCCGTCGAGGGGTTTTCGCCCTACTTCCAGGGCGACCTGTTCGCGCGGCTGCGGCCCCTGGTCGGGCGACGCCTCTATGTGGTCGGCCTGGACCCCTACGTCGTGGGCGAGGCTTCGGACGAGGCGGCGGCGATGGTGCGGGCCGTCGGGCGGCTGCGCGATACATGCCTGCTGCTCGCCGACGAAACCCCCTATCGCGAGTACCCCGCCGAGTGGACGGTCGCGTCGCTGGAGCGGTCCGGCTTTCGCGTGCTGTCGGCGCGGCGGTTCGCCAACCGCTATCGCGAGCGCTGGGTGAACAGCCAGCTGGACATGGCCCTGCGCCGCCTGCCGAAGATTCCCGACGCGGGTTTGGCGGCGGCGCTGGATGGCCGAATCGAAGCTCTGCGCGCCGAAGGCCTGGCGCTCTGCCGCCGCGACGGCGGCCTGCGCGCCGGCCACGACTGGGTCGTCGCCTGCGAACCGATCTAGGGGAAGGGTCGCTCGTCGACGTCGAACAGGACGCCGTCGTCGCCGGTTTCAACGAGGGCGAGGTCGTCGCCCAGGGCGGCGAGCAGACGGCCGGCGCCGCGGTCGCCGGTCTGAGAGGCGAGCGTCGGATAGAGCTTGGCGGTGAACAGGACGGGATGCCCCCGCACCCCCTCGCACTGCGGCGCCGCGGCCCAGGCGCCCGAGTCGAGGGTCTGCGTCAGGCGGCCGGCGAGATCGTGCGGCACGCGCGGCATGTCGCCCAGGAACACGAACACGCCGGCGCTGCGGGGCGGCAGCGCCGAGACGCCGGCCCGCAGGGAGGCCGCCATGCCCTCGGCGTGGTCGGCGGCGTGCACCAGCCGCAGGCGGTCGACCTGGCGGTTGCGGCTGGCCCAGCGGCTGGCGACCTCCAGCACCCGGCCGTCGGCGCCCCAGACCACCGTGACGGTGCGCACGGGCGCCGCGAAGGCCGCGGCCAGCGCCCCTTCCAGCAAGGGGCCCGCCCCCAGGTCGGTCGACAGCTTGTTGCCGCCGAACCGGGTCCCGGCGCCGGCGGCCAGAACGATCGCGTCGAGTTTTCGAACCCCTGTCGCCAAACCGTCCCCCGGCCTATGTTGTGGTCCTGATGCGAGCGTATGCCTCCAGTCCGGCCCCGACGCCACGGTCGAAACTGATCGACGGTTTCGGACGCGAGGTGACCTACCTGCGGGTTTCGGTCACCGACCGCTGCGATTTCCGCTGCGTCTACTGCATGTCGGAGCATATGACCTTCCTGCCCAAGGCCGAGGTCCTGACGCTTGAAGAGCTGGAGCGGATCGCGACCGCCTTCGTCGGCCTGGGCGTGCGCAAGCTGCGGCTGACGGGCGGCGAGCCCTTGATGCGCAAGGGTTTCATGACCCTGGTCGAGGACCTGTCGCGTCATCTGAGGTCGGGCGCCCTGGACGAGGTCACCCTGACGACCAACGGCACGCGGCTGGCCGAGTTCGCCGGCGACCTGGTTCGGCTGGGCGTGCGCCGGATCAACGTCTCGCTGGACACGCTGAAACCCGAGCTGTTCCGCCGGCTGACGCGCGGCGGCGACCTGGCCAAGGTGCTGGCCGGGGTCGAGGCGGCCCAGGCGGCCGGCGCGTCCGTGAAGATCAACGCCGTCGCCCTGCGCGACGACAACGCCGCCGAGATCCCCGACCTGATCCAGTGGGCCCACGGCCGGGGCATGGACATGACCCTGATCGAGACCATGCCTCTGGGCGAGGTCGAGGCCGACCGGACCGACCAGTTCCTGTCGCTCGCCGAGGTCCGCCGGACCCTGTCCAGCTACTGGACTCTGGCCGACCTGCCGCTGAACACCGGCGGGCCGGCGCGGTATGTCCGGGTCGCGGAGACCGGCGGGCGGCTGGGTTTCATCACCCCGCTCAGCCACAATTTCTGCGAGGCCTGCAACCGGGTCAGGCTGACCTGCACCGGCACGCTGCACAGCTGTCTGGGCCGGGAGGACGCCGCCGATCTGCGGGCCGTGGTCCGGGCCGGCGGAAGCGATGCGGACCTGGCCGACGCCATTCGCCTGGCGGTCGACGCCAAGCCCAAGGGGCACGATTTCCACATCGGCCGGGGCGAGGCGCCGGCCGTCGCCCGCCACATGTCGACGACCGGGGGCTGAGGTGGCGCGGGTGCTGCTGTTCGGACGTCTCGCCGACGTCGCCGGCTGGCGCGAGCGAACGGTCGAGGGCGCCAGCCTGGCCGAGGTCCGCGCCGCGTTGGCGGTCGACCTCGCCCTGGCAGAGGCCTTGGACGGGCCGGGCGTCCAGGTGGCGGTCGATCGGGTGATCATGCGAGGCGAAGCCGTTCTGGCCGCCGGCTCGGAGATCGCCTTCATGCCGCCGATGAGCGGAGGCTGAGATGGCCGTCGTCCTCCAGACCGAACCGTTCGATCCCGGCGCCCTGCTGACCGCTTTCTGCGCCGGTCGTTCGGACGTGGGGGCGGTGGCCAGCTTCACCGGCCTGGTCCGGGCCGAGGGCGGCTCGACCGAGGTCCTGGAGCTGGAAGCCTATCCCGGCCTGACCGATGTCGAGATCGGGAAGATCGCGGCGGCGGCCGTCGAGCGGTTCGGCCTGCTGGGCTGGCAGGTCACCCACCGCATCGGCCGGATCGCGCCGGGCGAACCGATCGTCTTCGTCGCCACGGCGGCGAGCCATCGCCGCGAGGCCTTCGAGGCCTGCGACTATCTGATGGACTATCTGAAGAGTCGCGCGCCCTTCTGGAAGAAGAGCCACGGCCCCGACGGCGCCCGCTGGATCGAGCCCAGCGCACGCGACAGGACCGACCTCGAACGCTGGGAGACCCCATGACCTCGCCCTTTCCGATCGGCGGCAAGATCGACGAGAGCCTGCCCCTGACGCCGGTCCGGGTGGCCGTGCTGACCATTTCCGACACCCGCGACGAGGAGAGCGACACCTCGGGCCACATCCTGGCCGAGCGGGTGAAGGCGGCGGGGCACGAACTGGCCGAGAAGCGGCTGGTCCCCGACGACGTCGACGCCATCCGGGTCCAGGTCAACGCCTGGGCCGCCTCGGGCGGGGTGGACGTGATCGTGACCACCGGCGGCACCGGCATCACCGGCCGCGACGTGACGCCCGAGGCCGTCCGTCCGCTGCTGGACAAGGAGATCGACGGCTTTTCGGTGATCTTCCACCTGGTCAGCTACCAGTCGGTCGGGCTGTCGACGCTGCAGTCGCGGGCGCTGGCGGGGATCATCAAAGGCGTCTTCATCTTCTGCCTGCCCGGCTCGAACGGCGCGGTGAAGGACGGCTGGGACAGGGTCATCTCCGCCCAGCTCGACAGCCGCCACAAGCCCTGCAACATGGTCGAGCTGATGCCGAGGCTTCTCGAGAAGTGAGCAAGCTCACCCACATCGACGAGGCTGGCCGGGCGCGGATGGTCGATGTCTCCGACAAGCCGGCGACGGCGCGGGAGGCGGTCGCCAGCGGCCTGGTGCGGATGGATGCGGCGACCCGTGACCTGGCCCTGGGCGGGCAGGCGAAGAAGGGTGATGTCCGCGCCGCGGCCGAGATCGCCGGCGTCATGGCGGCCAAGCGGACCAGCGACCTGATCCCTCTGTGCCACCCTCTGGCGCTGTCGAAGGTCGAAGTCGCCGTCGAGCCGCACGACGAGGGCCTGGCCGTCACCGCCCGGGTCAAGACCGCCGGTCCGACCGGGGTGGAGATGGAGGCCCTGACCGCCGTCTCCGTGGCCTGCCTGACCATCTACGACATGCTCAAGGCTGCCGACAAAGGCATGACCATCGACGCCGTCCGCCTGGAGACCAAGACGGGCGGCAGGTCGGGGGACTGGAAGCGCGCCGAAGCCTAGGGTTTCAGCCGCGTTTCGAAGAAGGCGACGATCGCGGTCGTCGAACGGACCTTGTTGGGCGCCTTGCGCCAGCCGTGGCCCTCGTCCGGGAACAGGATGTACTCCACCGGGATGTCGCGGCCCTTCAGGTCGGCGACGATCTGCTCGGCCTCGATCACCGGGACGTTGGTGTCGTTGGCGCCGTGCAGCACGATCAGCGGCGTCTTGATCCGGTCCAGCTTGTGGATCGGCGACAACGCCTTGAGCATATCCGCCTGGGTGGCCGGGTCGCCGTACTCGTGGGTCGAGATGGCGGCCATCCAGGGCTGGGTGTTCTTGAAGAAGGTGTCGAAGTTCACCACCCCGAACAGGTTGGCGCCCGCCGCGAACATGTCCGGATACTCGGTGACCCCTGCCATGACCATGTAGCCGCCGTAGGAGCCGCCCATGACGCCCAGGCGCTTGGGATCGGCGATCCCGGCGGCGACCAGGGCGTCGGTGCTGGCCTTGATGTCCGCGACGCCGTCCACGCGCCTGGGGCCGTTGTCCAACGCCATGAACTGCTTGCCGAAGCCCGACGAGCCGCGGACGTTCGGGGCGAAGACCGCGACGCCGCGCGAGACCAGGGCCTGGATCGTGTCGTTGAGGCTGGGGCGCGACTGGCCCTCCGGTCCGCCATGATAGCTGAAGACCACCGGCATCGGCCCGGTCCTGCCGGGCGGACGGTAGAGCCATCCCGACAGCTCCAGTCCGTCGTGAGCGCGGTAGCGGATCAGCTCCGGCCGAACCAGCCTGGCCAGGTCGACGCCGTCGTGGGCGCTCTGGGTCAGGCGCCGGAGGTCGCCGTCGGCGACGGTGATCACATAGAGGTCGTTGGTCCGGTCGGCGCCGCCGCCGTTCAGCGCCAGCAGCTTGCCGTCGTGCGAGAACTCCAGCGCCCCCGCGATGTCGAGCGGGAGCTTCGGCGCGGGCAGGGCCTTGCCGGTCCTCGCGTCGATCAGGGCCAGCTCGCTGCGTCCGGCGGCGTTCCACAGGAGAGCTGCGACCTTTCCGTCGGGGCTGAGGACGGCGGCGTTGGCCTCGGCGTCGTCTCGCGTGGCGATGTAGCGTATCGGCGAGGGCTGTCCGTCCGTGTCCAGATCGATGACCCCGAACGCTGACAGATCGCGGCCGTTGTTCGACTGGACGTAGACCCTGCGGCCATCGGGCGAGAATTCGCCCCAGCTCTGCTGGCCCTTGCCTTCGTGCGCGGTCAGCAGCGTCTCGGCGCCGGTCTTCAGGTCGACCAGATACAGGTTGTTGTCGTCGCGGGTCTTCACCCGATAGACGATCGCCCGGCGGCCGTCCGGACTGACGTCGGTGACGCCGTTGATGCCGTTCCGAGCGGCGACGACGCGCGTCTTGCGGGTGGTCGGGTCGAGCAGCAGCGCGTCGAAGCCGGACGGATAGTCGGCGTTGGTGCCGATGCGCAGGGCGGCGCCGTCGTCGGTCCAGCCGGTCAGGCTGTTGTTCTCCTGGCCGCCGGCGGTCAGCAGCCTAGCCTCCGAGCCGTCAGGGCGGACGACATAGATCTGGACGTTCAGTCCGCCGCCGGGCGCCACATCGTAGGCCAGCCAGTCGCCCTTGGGCGACCAGTAGACGTTCTGAACCGGATCGTTGAGCTTGGTGACCTGGCGCGGTTCGCCGCCTGCGGTCGGCACGATCCAGACCTGCGGCAGGCCGCTGGCCGAGGAGATGAAGGCGATCTGCCTGCCGTCTGGCGAGAAGCTGGGGCCATAGGCGAACCCGATCCGGGCGAAGGCTTCGACGGTGCGAGCGATTTCGTCCGGCGCGGCCGGCTGAGCCGCCGCTGCGGGCGTGGACAACAGAAGAAGCGCCGCGACGCTACAAACCAACCTGCTCACGACTTTTCCCCCCGAGATGTCGACTCCCGTGACTATCCACGTCGATGCGGGCTCTGGCTACGGTCAGTCCGACGACGGCCGGCGGTATGGGTCGGCTACGACCATCGTCGAATTTGCGGGCGCGCCGCCGGCGCCTAGGCTCTTCCCCGAGCGGAACGGGATCGGGCGAGGGCATGACCAGGAATCGGACACGAACCATCGTCCTGGCGCACGGGCTTTGGGTGACGACCGACTCCTGGCGTCCCTTCCGCGACCGGTTCGAGGCGGCGGGCTACGAGGTCCACACGCCGACCTGGGCGCCGCTCAGCGGACGGACGGCCGCGGAGCTGAACGCGACGCCGCCCGAGGCGCTCGGTTCGCTGGGTGTCAGAGCCATCGTCGACGGCCTCCAGGCCTGCATCGGATCCCTGCCGGAATCGCCGCTGCTGGTCGGCCACTCCTTCGGCGGGCTGTTCGTTCAGCTGCTGGCCGACCGGGGCGTGGGCGTCGGCGTCGCGGCGATCAATCCGGCGCCGATCGGCGGGATCGTGCATGGGCCGACGACTCTGGCGGCGGCGCTGCCGGTCATCGCCCGTTGGAGCGGCTGGAACCGTCCCTACGCCTTCACGCGGGAACGATTCGGGCGGCGCTACGCCAACGCCGCGCCGCCGGAGCAGATCGACGAGGCCTATGCGACCTATGTGATCCCGACCTCGGGCCGGGCGGTGTACGACGCCGCCTTCTGGCGTGACACCCGGATCGATCCCCGCCGACGGACGGTTCCCCTGCTGATCACCGGCAGCGACGCCGACCGGCTGGTCACGCCCTATCTCTCGCGCGCGGCCTACGCCATCCAGCGCCGTTCCCTCGCGCCCACGGACTATCTGGGCTTTCCCGGCCGTTCGCACCTGTTGATCGCCGAGCCCGGATGGGAAGAGGTGGCGGATGCGGTGCTCGATTGGGCGCGCGGGCGCGGCCTGCTGCGCTAGATTTCCGCGGCCAGTCTAGCCGGTTCGGCGAGAGACGGCTGCGCGTGACGCACGGCCATGATCTCGGCGACGACCGACACCGCCACTTCCCAGGGCGCCTTGCCCCCCAGGTCCAGGCCGATGGGTGCGCGGAGGCGAGCGAGGTCACGCTCGGCCAGGCCGGAGGCTCGGAGGCGTTCGAGGCGTTCGGGCATCCGGCGGCGGGCGCCCAGCAGGCCGACATAGGGCGCGGACGACGGCAGGGCGGCGACCAGCGCCGCGTGGTCCAGATCGATGTCGTGCCCGCACACCGCCACGGCCGTCCAGGCGTCGACGCCGGCCAGCGCCGGTCCGGGCTCCCGGCGATCATAGGAGACGTCGATCAGGGGCGGCGGCGTTGCGGGCCCTCTCGGGCGGACGAGCCGGGTCTCGAACCCCGACTGGGCGCCCAGCTGGGCCGTCGCCAGCGCCGTCGGATCGCCGCCCAGCACGATCAGCCTCCAGATCGGATCGTGACGTACGACGACGGCGTGGGGCCAGGGCGACGCCTGGTCGCCGCAGGTCCGGCGGCGACCGTCGCTGGTCCAGATCGCCGGGCGGCGCTCGTCCAGGCGGCGAAACAGCTCTGCCGCCGCCGGATCGTCCGGCGCGATGCGCTCAAGCAGGATCTCGATCCGGGCGCCGCAGAGCAGTCGGATGTCCGGCCACGGGCTGCCCGCGCCGTAGATCAAGCGGCGTGGTTCACCGTCGACACGGCAGGCGCGGGCATGTTCGGCCACGTCGCCCTCGACGCAGCCGCCGGACAGGAAGCCCGACGCCAGGTCGGGTCCGAACACCATCTGGGTCCCGACCGGTCGGGGACCGCCGCCGTCGAGCGCCGCGATCGTGGCCAGGACCGCGGGCGCGCCGGCGGTCAGCACGCGCCGCAGGGCAGACCTCTGGTCGTCGGCGAGGCCGTAGATCGGCCAGTCGGGCAGGGGCTCGTCCATCGTGTCAGATTAGCGGCCGCACAACGGTCTCGATACCGCTTCCTTAAGCTTCTCCGGGCCATGGTTATCCCGACCTTCACCACAAGCGCAGGGAACCCGATGGGTCGCGCCGCCTTCATCGCTCCGCCGCCGGCTCCGAAAGGATGCGCCGAGCCGCGCGCCTTCGGTTGCCGACTGTGGGACGCCGACGGGGGTGAACGCATCGACTTCGATATGGCCGGAGGGGCCGCCATCCTGGGGCACGGGCATCCGGGCGTCGAGGCGGCGGTCGACGCCGGCCCGCCGGCCGAAGCCGAGGTGCGCGCCGCTCTGGTCGATCTGCTGCCGGGGGCGCCGAGCGTCTGTTTCACCGCAGAGGAGAGCCAGGCGCTGCCGGCCGCGATCGACGCCGCGCGCCGGGTCACCGGCCGCCGCCGCGCCGCGGTGTGGGAGGTCTCCGCAGGGCCGTTCGGCGGAACCGGCGATCTGGCCGCCGTCGTGGTCGATCCCCTGGGCATGCGGCCCGCTGAGCTGAAACGTATTCGCGAGGACGCCGACGCGACCGGCGCCGTGCTGATCTTCGACGAAGGCGCATCAGGCTTTCGCGTTCACGAGGGCGGCGTCCAGGCCCTGTCCGGCGTCGCGCCCGACCTCGCCGTCTTCGGCGCTCAGATCGCCAACGGCCGTCCGATCGGCGCGGTCGCCGGACGTTCGGACCTGATCGCCGCGCTATCCGAAGACGATCTGGCGCCGCCACGTCCCGAGGCTTTGGCGGCTGCGGCGGCGACGCTGACCCACCTGGCCATCGCCCCGGTCGCCCAACATATCGGCGTGCTCGGCGCCGAGCTGATGGCCGAGGTTACGCGGTTGGCCGAGGCCTGCGGCGCGACACGCTGCTTCCGCATGTCTGGCGACCCGTCGCTGCCCGCGCCGCTGTTCGGCGCGCCCTGGCTGGAAGGGCTGTGGTTGCGCGAGATGGCGGCGCGAGGTCTCAGCATCATCGGGCCGCACGCGATCAGCGCGGCGCATGACGAAGCCGAGCTGGCCCGGTTGATCGCCGCCTACGTCCGTATCCTGCCGCTGATGGTCGACCAGGCCCGTCCGCCGGAGCGCATCCGCCGCGGCGCCTTCGCCTTCGACGCCCGTCCAGAAGGACTCGCATGAACCCGTTGCTGTCCAAGCTCGGCCTGGGCTCGTCCCAGTTCGTTCCCGGCGGATCGAGCCAGGCGCGCGGCCGTCCGCCCGAGGTGGAAGTGCGCGACGTGCTGACCATCGCGGCCCGCGCGGGCCTCGGCGTGTTCGACGTCTCCGGCGCGCACGGCCGTTCGGAAATCCTGTTGGGCGAGATGATGCCGCGGCCCGTGCCGTTCCGGCTGACGATCAACGCCGCGCGACCTGACCGCGGGCCGGACTTCGTCGAGGCGGAGGCCCGCGCCAGCCTCGCCCGCATGGCCGTGGAAGGCGCCGACGCCATTGTCGCGCCGCTGGCCGCCGACCTGTTCAGCCCGCACGGCCCGGCCATGTGGGACCGCCTGCTGCGGCTGCGCGACTCCGGCTTGGTCAAGAAGGTCGGCATCGCCCTGCACGCGACCGACGATCCGGTCGGCGTGGTGAAGCGGTTCAAGCCCGACCTGATCCAGGCTCCGGCCTCATTGCTGGACCAGCGCATGCTGGCCGACGGCACCTTGGAGCGGATCGCGGGCATGGGGGTCGAGGTGCAGATGCGCTCGATCTTCCTGAACGGCCTGCTGTTCCTGCCGCTGGATCGGCTGCCGAACAGCCTGAAGGGCGCTTCGCGAGGCCTGTCCCGTGCTCGCCGGCTGATCGCCGAAGGCCGCAGCGATCCGCTGCAGGCGGCGCTCGGCTTCGCCCTGTCCCGGCCCGAGGCCAGCGCCGTGCTGGTCAACGTGGCCGGCGCCGCCGAACTGTCGGCCGTGATCGCCGCCGCCTCGAGTCCGCCGCCGGACCTCGACTGGGACGAGATGGCGATCGACGACCCGACCGCCCTGGATCCTCACCGCTGGGCCGCCGCCTAGGAAGCGACCGCCGGCTCAGAAGGAGCGTTGCGTCATGATCCTCACGATCGTCCAGGCCCGGATGGGCTCCAAGCGGCTCCCCGGCAAGGCCCTGGCCTCGTTGCACGGCCAGCCGATGATCTGGCGCCAGCTCGAGCGTCTGCGCGGCGCTCGCTGCGGCGCCAGGGTGGTCGTGGCGACCAGCTGCGAGGCCTCGGACGATCCGCTGGCCAGCTGGCTGGTGTCGCAGGGCCAGGCCGTGTTTCGCGGCGCGCCCACCGACCTGCTCGACCGGTTCACGCGCTGCGCGCTGTCGGCCGGCCCGGTCAGTCACGTCGTCCGCATCAAGGGCGATGCGCCGTTCGTCGACAGCCGACTGGTCGATGAGGCGGTCCGCCTCGCGCGCTCCACCGGCGCCGCCTATGTCTCAAACCGCGAACCGGCCAGCTATCCGGCGGGCCTGGAGGTCGAGGTCGTGACCATGGCCGCCCTGGCCGAGGTCGCGGCGGAGCCCCGCGAGACCCTGGCCAGGGTGTCGCCCACGGCCGCGATCCGGGCTCGGCCCGACCGCTACCGCCAGGCGAGCTTCCGCCACGCCCGCGACCTCTCGGGCTTCGACTGGCGGGTGAAGACCGCCGCTGATCTCGCCTTCGCGCGCTCGGTCTACGCGGCGCTCCATCCGGCCGATCCCGATTTCGGGCTGGAGGACGTCCTCGACCTCGTCGGCGGCGGCATCGACCTGGCGAGCTACGCCGCGGCCTAGGGCCGATCGACATTCGTGGAAGCGTGCGGAAACTTACCCGAACGCCCTCGCGAAAGCGGGGGGCCAAGCCGACCATGCCGCTTCACCGCCGATGGCCGATCTGAATCTCGGCTTGGGTTCCCGCCTTCGCGGGAACATTCGGAGGAAAACAGGCCAAACAGCCCGAATGCCGACTGGCCCTAGCCCCCGCGAGGGAGGCTACGTCCCGCCGAAGCCGCCGGTGTAGGCGACGGACATCAGTCTGTAGGTCTCCAGCCACTGTCGGGCCCATGAGGCCAGTTCAGGGTCTTCGACCGCCTCCGGATGGCTGATGGCGAGATCCTGCTCGCGCGTCGGATAGACGAGTTGCTTCTGTCCGGCCCAGCTCAGCCAGACGGGCAGTCCTCCGCTCCGCATGAACATCTCGATCGCCTTGCCGGCCACGGGATGGTCGAAGTCGGTGGGGTCGTTGATCGCCCGTCCGACGATGTAGACATGCTCGTACAGAGACGGCGCGGGCCGGTTGCCGTCGATCGAGAACACCACGCCGCAGCGGTCGGGCCGCGCGCTTTCCGGCATGGCGCCGATACGGCGCCAGAGGCAGAACCATCCCCGGCAGACGTCGGGGCGGGTCTCGTAGACGCCGCAGGCCTTGCGCGTGCAATGCGGGCACAGGGTGTCGGCGGGCTTCTGAAGCTCCGGCGCGTCGATGTTCAGGGTGTAGCAGCAGACGACGCAATCGCCGCATTCGCGGTTCGGCGCGAGGCCGCCGAAGGGCGGAGGCAGTTCTCTGACGGCGCCTGACATGGTCCCTCGCAGGCCGGAGCTCGGCCCGATTCAGGCGGCGAGTTGAACAGGCGGCTCGAACGCGTGCAAGCCGGCCGGGGCCGATCGCGCCCAGGCGCACTAGCGGCCGGCGTCGTCGATCACCCAGGTGCGGCCGTTGGTCGGGTCGAAGGCCAGCGTCATCCGCCGCAGCACCGGCAGGCCGATGTTCGGATGCCCCTTCGGCATGAATCGGACCAGCGGGTTGTGCAGGGTGATCGGACCGATCTGCACGTCGCCGGCGATCTGGCTTTCGTAGATCGGCTGGCTGCTGCCGAGGGCGACGACCCTGCCCTTCTTCTTCAGCCTGCCGACCAGGGGGAGCTTGCCGGCCATGTCCAACGGCATCAGCAGCACGGAATCGCTGCCGCTATCCAGAAGGGCGTCCACCGTCAGGCCGGGGAACGAGACGGGCAGGGCGGGCAGGCCCGTGGCGGCGCCGCCGAGATAGGGCGCGCCGGGGCCGTCCATGTCCTTGATCGCGCTGTTCGGCAGGATACGCAGCTCGGCTTTCCGCAGGTCGAGCAGCACGAGTTTCTCGGGGAAGCTGTTGGCCCCGAAGATGGCGACCTCGTCGGTGACGCGGTAGTCGACGACGTTGGCCGGGCCGTCGGCGATGGCGGCGCCGCCCAGCCGCACGCCGACGAGATCGGTCCTGTAGCCCGGCACAGGCGTGCCCGAGGTGTCCGTCGACGTGGACGGGCCCAGGCGCGGGAGGCCGAACCTCGCGGCGTAGGTCGTGTCCAGGATATTGTCGTTGGTGCCGGTGTCGAAGACGGCCGGCGCGGGCGGTTGATCGCCGATCCGCATCATGACCAGGACGCGTCTTGGCGACTGATAGAGCGGAATGACGGCTTCCGCCTTCGGCTCCTTCCAGGGAAGCCTGTCGCTCGCCCAGGCCGCGTTCGCCGCCGCGGCGCCGATGATCGCGGCGGCGACGACGGTGAGGATAAGGGGGCGTCTGGCGGTGATCATCTGGTCGTTTCCCGGAGGGCTGTGCTCAATACGCGGTCCGACACGCGGCCTAATCGGCGGCCGCGCCCAGCACCCAGGTGCGGCGGTTCGTGTGATCGAAGGCGAGGGTCATCCGACGCAACGTCGGCAGGCCGATGTTCGGGCGTCCGCCCTTGATGAACCTGACCTGGGGACCGTGCAGAGTGACGGCGCCGATCCGGACGTCGCCGGCGACCTGCCCTTCGTAGACCGGCTGGCTTCCGGAGGCGGAGATGGCCTCGCCGACGACCTTCAGGTCGCCCGTCAGTCGCATCTTCTCGGCGAGGTCCAGCGGCAGCAGCAGCGCCGAATCGTTGCCGGTGTCGAGAATGGCGTCGACCGTCAAACCGGGAAGCTCGACGGGCAGCGACGGGAGGCCGGCGCCGCCCTCGCCGAGATAGGGCGCGCCGGGGCCGGCCATGGTCTTGATCGCGCTGTTCGGAAGGATGCGCAGCTCGGCCTTCTCCAGGTCGAGCAGCACGAGCTTCCCGGGGAAGCTGTTCGGCCCGAAAACGCCGACTTCATCGGGCGCGGAGTGGTCGAGGACATCGGCCGGTCCGTCCGGGATGGGGGCGCCGCCCAGTCGGACGCCGGCGAGGCGGGTCTGGTAGCCCGGCGCCGGTTTGCCGGCGCCGCCGTCTATGGCGTTGGGCGGACCCAGGCGGGGAAGGTTGAGCGGCGCGGCGTAGGTCGTGTCCAGGACGGCGCCGCCTGCGCCGGTGTCGAAGACCACCGGCGTCGGCGGATGATCGCCGATCCGCATCATCACGAGGACGCGGTGCGAGGACAAGTATAGGGGAATGACGGCCTCCGCCTTGGGCTCCTTCCAGGGCGTTGCTTCGCCGGCCCATGCGGCGCCGACGGCCAGGACGCCGCTAATCGCCAGCGCGACGGGAACGAGTGACAAAGGGCGTCCTGCGATGATCATCTGGCGGCCTCGGGGGCATAGATCTAATGGTGCTACTCGTACTATTGAGCTCGCGGAGTGCAAATGAAATCGTCGAAGGGCGGCCTCACCGAGCTTGAGGGCGCGGTGCTGTCCGAGATCCATCACCGCAACGCCGCGACCGCCTTCCAGGTGCGGCGGGCGTTCCAGGTGTCGCCGTCGCTGGAGTGGAGCGGGAGCGCCGGTGCGGTCTATCCGGCGATCCGGCGGTTGGCCGCCGCCGGCCTGATTCAGGCCCGGCCCACGGGCTCGGGTCGCAAGACCACCCTCCTGGCGCTGACCGTCGAAGGCGCGGCCCGGCTGGAAGACTGGATCTGCGACACGCGTCGGGCGGCCAGCGTGGGGCTCGATCCGTTCCGTCTGCGCTCGGGGATGTGGACCTTTCTCGACGCCGACCGTCGCGCGACCGCCCTGGCCGAAATGCGGGTGGCGCTGATCCAGGAGTTGGTCTTCCTGGAGGATTATGTCACCCGGCTCGACAGGGTCGAGCAGCGGCGGATCGAGCTGTCGATCGCGTTGCAGAAGGCGCGCATCGCCTGGATCGAGGAGGAGCTGGCCCGCTGAGGGGCCGGCCCCCGCGTCGCTATTTCCCCCAGACGTGGAACGGATCGGCCCAGGGCTTGCCGAGGGCCTCGGCCACGGCCGGATGGGTGAGCTCGCCCTTCAGCACGTTGAGCCCCTTGGCCAGGTGCGGGTCCTTCTCCAGCGCTTTCAGACCGTTGTCGGCCAGCGCCAGTCCGAACGGCAAGGTCGCGTGGCCGAGCGCTTCGGACGAGGTGCGCGGCGCGGCGCCGGGCATGTTGGCCACGCAGTAGTGGACGACGCCGTCGACCACATAGGTCGGTTCGGCATGCGTCGTGGGGTGGCTGGTCTCGAAACAGCCACCCTGGTCGATCGAGACGTCGACCAGGACCGACCCGGGCTTCATGCGTGACAGGTGCTCGCGCTTGACCAGCTTGGGCGCCGCGGCGCCGGCGGTCAGGACCGCGCCGATGACCACGTCGGCCTTGAGGATCTCCTCCTCGACCGCGTCCAGCGTCGAGTAGCGGGTCAGGACCCGGCCCATGAAGATGTCGTCCAGTTCGCGCATGCGCGGGATCGAACGCTCGAGCACCACGACCTCGGCGTTCAGGCCCATGGCCATGCGGGCGGCGTTCATCCCGACCACCCCGCCGCCGAGCACCGCCACGCGGGCGGGCGGCACGCCAGGCACGCCGCAGAGCAGCAGGCCCATGCCGCCGTTGTGTTTCAGCAGGGTCTCCGCGGCGGAGAACACGGCGATGCGGCCGGCGACCTCCGACATGGGCGCCAGCAGCGGCAGGCCGCCTCGGGCGTCGGTCACCGTCTCGTAGGCGATCGCCGCGCAGCCCGATTTCAGCAGGCCTTCGGTCTGGGCGGGATCGGGCGCCAGGTGCAGGTAGGTGAACAGGATGTGGCGCGGCTCCAGCCGCTCCCATTCGATCTTCTGGGGCTCCTTGACCTTGATGATCAGATCGGAGTCCCGGAACACCGCCGCGGCGTCGGGCGCGATCTGCGCCCCGGCTCGCCGGTAGGCCTCGTCGTTGTAGCCTGCGCCCAGCCCGGCGCCGGACTCGACGAGGACCTGATGTCCCCGGGCCACATACTCGCGGACGGCGGTGGGCGTGAGCCCCACCCGGTATTCGTCCGGTTTGATCTCGGCGGGCACGCCTACGCGCATGGTCGTTTCCTCATGTCAGCGTTCCGGGAAAAATGTCGCTGCGACGAGCGGGCGGTCAAGCACGATGATTCCAACAGTTGTTCGGATTGATCCGTCGTCGTGGCGCGATTGACCGTTCCGCGCGCTTGGGATCACATCCGCAGATTGCTTTGGCTGGGAGTAGGCTCATGGCTCCGACGGATGAACCGCCGGTCGAATCCGCTTCGTCCGCGCCGACCCCGGCCAAACCCACGCCGTTCTGGCGGCGCGCCTTCTGGAAGGACTGGAAGGCTCCGGCCGTCGCGACCGGCGTCGCGGCGCTGATTCTGGGCTTCGGCGGCGGCTACGTCACGGCCGGCGGTCTGCCAGCCTTCTTCGGAGGCAAGGGGGGCGCCGAAGGCTCCACCGCCTCCGCGCCCGAGCCCACCGGCCCGAAGTGGTCGTTGTTCGGCAAGCCGCGCGACGCCGGCGCGCCCCGGCGCGGCGTCCCCAAGCCCGACGGGTTCGCGGTGTGGAAGACCCGCCTCGACACCAGCCGCAGCGAGCCGCTGGCCTGTATCGAGATGAGCAAGCCGCTCGACCCGTCGAAGGCCTACGCCGACTTCGTGCTGATTTCGCCCGACACCGGCGGGACGCCGGCGGTCAGCGTCAATTCCAAGAACAAGGCCGAGCTCTGCATCGGCGGGCTGGGCCTGACCGAGCGGCGCGTCACCCTGCTCAAGGGCCTGCCGGGCGCCGGCGGCCAGACGCTGGCGGCCAACGCCGACGTCGATTTCACATTCGGCGAAAAGCCCCCTTACGTCGGCTTCGCGGGCGACGGCGTGATCCTGCCGCGCGAGGACGCCGACGGCGTCGGGATCGAGACGGTCAACGTCTCGCGGCTCCAGATCGAAGTCTGGCGCGTCTCCGACCGCAACCTGGTGCGCAAGTCGATCAGCGCGCCGGAGCCGACCGGCGAGGGCCAGTGGCCCAGCGACTACGGCGACGACAGCCCCGATGACGAGGGTCGCGTGGTCTGGAAGGGCGACGTGGCGGTGCGCGGCGGTCAGGGCGAGCGGGTCACGACCGTCTTCCCGCTGGGCGCGGTGCTGAAGGAGATGTCGCCTGGCGGCTACGTCATCAAGGTTCGCGACGCCTCCTCGGGCGTGAAGTCCGACGACGACGACAGCGGCGAGGGAACCCAGCCCGCGCAGGCGCGCCGCTGGATCGTCTTCACCGACATGGCGATGATCGCCTACGAAGGGGCCGAGTCTCTCGACGTCGTGGTGCGTTCGCTGAAGTCGGCCAAGATCCAGGCCGGGGTGCGCGTCGCCCTGGTCGCGCGCAACGGCGAGGATCTCGCCGAGGCCAGGACCGACGGCTCGGGCAAGGTCCGCTTCCTGCGTCCGCTGCTGGAGGGCGAGGGCGCCATGCGGCCGAAGATGGTCATGGCCTACGGTCCGCAGGGCGACCTGGCCGTGCTCGACCTCGATCGCTCGCCGGTGGATCTCAGCAAACAGGGCATGGGCGGCCGCAACGCGCCCGGCGCGGACGACGCCGACGAGACCGGCGGCCGCAAGCTGGACAGCGACATCGACGGCTATCTCTACGCCGACCGCGGCATCTACCGGCCCGGCGAGACGGTGCACCTGGCCGCGCTGATCCGCGACCGGGCGTCCAAGGCCGTCAAGGACCGCAAGGGCGTGATCGTGGTGAAGCGGCCCTCGGGCGTGGAGTTCAAGCGGATCGCCTTCGACAACGCCCCGACCGGGGCCGTGACCAGCGACGTCGTCCTGCCCAAGAGCGCGCCGCGAGGCCGCTGGAAGGCCAGCCTGCAGATCGAGGGGATCAAGGACCCGGTCGGCGAGATGGCCTTCTCGGTCGAGGATTTCGCGCCGCAGCGCCTGGCCGTCGACACCGAGGGCCGCAAGGACACGCCGGTGGCCGCCGGCGAGACCCGCTCGGTCTCGGTCACCGCGCGCTTCCTCTATGGCGCGGCCGGCGCGGGCCTGCAGACCCAGGGCGAGGCGCGGGTGATGGCCGACCCGAACCCGTTCCCGGCCTACAAGGACTATCAGTGGGGCGACCAGCAGACGGCCTTCCCCGAGAAGTTCATGGAGTTGGGGACCAGCGTCACCGACGGCGAGGGCAAGGCGATCCTGTCGCTGGCCACGAACGACCTGCCGGAGACGAGCGCGCCGCTGAAGGCTACGGTCACCGCCTCGGTGTTCGAGCCCGGCGGCCGGCCGGTGCGCGAGAGCCTGTTCCTGAAGGTTCGCACCAAGCCGCTGTATCTGGGGGTGAAGGTCGACCAGGGCGACGCGACGGGCGGAGACGCCGCGCCGGTCAGCCTCGACGTCATCGCGGTCGACGGCCTGGGCAAGCGCGTCGCCGCACCGGGCGCGACCTACACCCTGATCTCGGAGAACTGGAACTACGACTGGTTCCAGCAGGACGGCCGTTGGCAGTGGCGCCGGACAAGCCGTGACGTGATCGTCCAGCGCGGCGCGCTGAACATCGGGGCGGGCGGCTCGGCCAAGATCTCGCGCAAGCTCGGCTGGGGCGACTACCGGATGGTGGTCGAGGCGCCGAACGGGGTGAAGAGCGTCATCCGCTTCGCCGCCGGCTGGGGCGCGCCGGCCAAGGACGCCGAGGCGCCGGACTTTGTCCGCATCACCGCCGGCGACAAGCCGGTCGGTCAGGGCGACAGCGTCACTCTGACCATCAAGGCGCCCTACGCGGGCGAGGCCCAGGTGGCGGTGGCCACCGATCGGGTCATCGACTTCAAGACCTTCAGCGTCGGCGAGAAGGGCGGCAGCGTCACCCTCAAGACCAACGCCGCCTGGGGCGGCGGCGCCTATGTCCTGGTCAGCGTGATCCAGCCGCGCGACCCGACCGCGACGCCCAAGCCGCGGCGCGCGCTGGGCCTGCTCTATGTTCCGCTCGACCCGAAGGGCCGCAAGCTGACCGTCGAGCTGGGCACGCCGGCCAAGCTGAACAGCCGCGACGCGGTCGAGGTGCCGGTGGCGGTGAAGGGCCTGGGCCTCGGCCAGCGGGCCAAGGTCACCATCGCGGCGGTCGACGAGGGCATCCTGCGCCTGACCAAGTTCGACAGTCCCGACCCGGCCAAATGGTACTTCGGCAAGCGGGCGCTGACGCTCGACTATCGCGACGACTACGGTCGCCTGCTCGATCCGAACCTGGGCGCGCCGGCCAACGTCAACTTCGGCGCCGACCAGCTCGGGGGCGAAGGCCTGACGGTGACGCCGATCAAGTCGGTGGCCTTGTGGTCCGGCGTGGTCGAGACCGGCGTCGACGGCAAGGCGAAGATCAAGTTGCCGGCCGCCGAGTTCAACGGCGAGCTGCGGGTGATGGCCGTGGCCTGGACCGACGAGGCCGTCGGCTCGGCGTCCAAGCCGATGACGGTGCGCGAGGCGGTGGTCGCCGACCTGAACCTGCCGCGCTTCCTGGCGCCGGGCGACAAGCCGGTGGCCACCCTGGAGCTGCACAACGTCGAGGGCGCGGCCGGCGGCTACCAGGTCGAGACCTCCTCGACCAACGGCCTGCAGATGACGCTCAAGAAGCTGTTCCAGCTGGTGCTCGGCCAGCGGATCGCCGAGCGGATTCCGTTCCTGGCTCCGACCCGGACCGGCGTCGGCGAGGTCGGCTTCAAGGTCACCGGCCCGAACAACTTCGCCACGGCCAAGACCTATCCGCTGCAGACCCGCATCGGCTGGAGCCCGATCACTCGGACCACGGTCGAGCTGCAGAAGCCGGGCGAGAGCTACACCCCGCCGGCCGGCCTGCTGTCGGGCCTGGCCGCGGGCGACGTGTCGCTGCACGTCAGCTACTCGCCGTTCAAGGGCTTCGACCCGGCGCCGATCGCGGTGTCGCTGTCGCGGTATCCCTACGGCTGCACCGAACAGGTGATCTCGGTCGCCTATCCGCTGCTGTTCGCCGGCGAGCTGGCCCCCGACCCCAAACGGCGGAGCAGCTCGGCCGCCCTGAACGACGCGGTCGGCCGCCTGCTCGACCGGCAGACGCTGGACGGCGCCTTCGGTCTCTGGCGCGTCGGCGACGGCGAGGCGGACGCCTGGCTGGGCGCCTACGCCACCGACTTCCTGTGGGAAGCCAAGGTGCGCGGCGCGCCGGTGCCGGACGCGGCTCTCGACCGCGCCCTGTCGGCCATGCGCCAGATCAGCCGGCCGGAGGGCTGGGCCAACGTCTCCTACCGCCTGGAGTATCCGGAATGGTGGGGGCGCAACGCCGACGACTCCAAGGCCGCGACCAAGCGGATGCGCAGCCGGGCCTCGGCCTACGCGCTGTATGTCCTGGCCAAGGCCGGCCGAGGCGACCTGGCCCGTCTGCGCTGGTGGCACGATGTCCATATGAAGGAGTCGAACGACCCGTTGGCCAAGGCCCAGGTCGGCGCCGGCCTGGCCCTGATGGGCGACAAGGCTCGCGCCCGGTCGGCCCTGCGCAAGGCGGTCGCCTCGCTCGGCCATCGCGACGACGCCGACTGGTACCAGAGCCCGCTGCGCGACACGGCCGGGATCATCGCGCTGGCCTATGAGGCCGGCGAGATCGACATCGCCCGCGACCTGCAGAAGCGGCTGGAGGGCGCCGTGCGCGATCCCGACAGCCTGAACACCCAGGAGCAGGCTCGGCTGCTCCAGGCGGCGTCCTTCATGCTGAAGGCGGCCGGGACGATGAAGATCGATGCGACCGGGGCCAACCCGATCCCGACGGCCGGCCAGATGCGCTGGTCGGTGGGCAGGCTGGCGGACGCCCGATTCGTGAATCGCGGCGGCGGCGCGCTGTGGCGGACGGTGACCGTGCGCGGCACGACCATCGCCGCGCCGATGGGCGAGTCGAACGGCGTCAGCGTCGGCAAGCGGTTCTTCACGATGACCGGGGGCGGGGTCGATCCGTCGGCCCTGAACCAGGGCGATCGGGTGATCGTGCTGGTCAGCGGCCGCTCCGCCCAGGGCCGCACCCTGCCGCTGGTGATCGACGACGCCTTGCCGGCCGGCTGGGAGATCGAGACCACGCTCAGCCCTGAGGACGCCAAGGAGGGGCCGTTCAAGTTCCTCGGCGAGCTCAGCGGGGTGGATGTGCAGGAGGCGCGCGACGACCGCTACATCGCGGCGATGGACCTGGCGGGGAATAAGACCTTCGCCGTGGCCTACGTGGCGAGAGCGGTGACGCCGGGCGACTTCTTCCTGCCGGCGCCCGAGGTGCGCGACATGTATCGGCCCAGCGTCAACGCGCGGGGTTCGGCGGGGCGGACGATCATCGCGGCCGGGAGCTAACCCGGTCGCGTGCGTCGCTTCGTCCTTGGTCTGATCGCGTTCCTGGCGATCGAGGTCGCCGTGGTCGGCCTCGACGCCCTGCTGCCGCCGAGCCTCTCGCGCGGCGAGCGTTCGTCGCCGGTCACGCTGGACCGGCGCGGCGCCTGGTTGCGCGCCTTGCCGGTGGAGGACGGCCGCTGGCGGCTGCGGGCGGACCTGAAGCGGACGGACCCTTCCTTCCTGAGCCGGCTGATCGCTATCGAGGACGAGCGGTTTCTCGAGCATCCGGGCGTCGACGGACGGGCGGCGCTGCGGGCGACCGGCCAGGCGGTCCTGCGGGGTCGTATCGTCTCGGGCGCCTCGACCCTCAGCATGCAGACGGCGCGTCTGCTCGAGCCCCGGCCGCGGACGTTGGGGGCCAAGCTGGTCGAGATGATCCGGGCCGTGCAGATCGAGGCCCGCTACAGCAAGCGCGAGCTGCTGGCCCTCTACCTGACCCTGGCTCCCTACGGCGGCAATCTGGAGGGGGTGCGGGCGGCGAGCCTGAGCTGGTTCGGGCATGAACCGGAGAGTCTGACCCTCGGCGAGCAGGCCCTGCTGATCGCGCTGCCCCAGGCGCCGGAGGGGCGTCGGCCGGACCGTTTCCCGACCCAGGCGCGGGCGGCGCGCGATCGCGTGCTGGACCGCATGGCCGAGGCGGGGCTGGCGAGCCGGGCGGCGGTCGAGGAGGCCAAGACCGAGCCGCTGCCGACCGGACGCGAGCGGTTCCCCTCCCTGGCTTGGCATGTCGCGGGCGAACTGGCCCGAGAGGCGCCTGTCCGCCAGGCGACCGTACGCAGCACCCTGGACGCGGCGCTGCAGGCCCGGTTGGAGCCTCTGGCCGCCGCCTACGCCCGGCAACAGGGGCCGGAGGCGACGGCGGCGATCCTGGTGGTCGAGATCGAGGGACGGGCGGTGCGCGGCCTCGTCGGCTCCGGCGGTCTGGACCGCGCCGGCGGCTGGATCGACATGACCAAGGCTCTGCGCTCGCCGGGCTCGGCCCTGAAGCCGTTCGTCTACGCCTTCGCCTTCGACGACGGGGTGGCCGCGCCCGACACCCAGATCGAGGATGTCGCGACCCGCTTCGCCGACTATCAGCCGGAGAACTTCGACCGCACCTTCCGCGGCAAGGTGACCGCCCGGGAGGCGCTGTCGCATTCGCTGAACGTCCCGGCGGTGGCGATGATGGAGAAGGTCGGGCCGTCCAGCTTCCTGGCCCGGCTCGAGTCGGCCGACGTGCGGCTGGTGCGGCCCAAGGCCGAGACCAGGGCGCCGGGCTTGGCCCTCGCCCTGGGCGGCGAAGGGATCACCCTGCGCGACCTGGCGGTGCTCTATGCGACCCTCGGCGACGAGGGCGTGGCCAAGCCGCTCGCCTGGACCGAAGACGAGGCGGAGCGGAACGGACGATCGCGCGGAACCCGACTGGTGCGGCCGGAGGCGGCGCGGCAGGTGCTGGACATCCTGCGTGAAGCGCCGCCGCCCAGGGGGCGGATTCCGTCGGCCCTGACCCGCGGCGGACCGGGCATGGCCTACAAGACCGGGACGTCCTACGGCTTCCGCGACGCCGTCGCGGCGGGCGTGGTGGGCGGTTATGTGGTGATCGTCTGGACCGGCCGGGCCGACGGCGGCGCGCGGGGCGGCCTGACCGGCCGGGAGGCGGCGCTGCCGATGCTGTTCGACGCCGCCGACGTTCTGGCCGCGCCGACGGCGGCGCCGCCCCGTATCGCGCCGAAAGGGGCTCCGGCGGCCCTGGCCTCCCTGCAGCAGGCCGATGCAGGACCGAACCTGATCTTCCCGCCGGATGGCGCGACGGTGCAGGTCGAGGGCTACGGACCGGGTTCGCGCGGGCTGGTGCTCGCCGCCGGCGGCGAGGGTCTGCGCTGGTACGCCGACGGCGCGCCGCTGGTCGTCGATCCCGTCAGCGGGCGGACGGTCTGGCGACCCGCCGCGCCGGGGTTCTACGAACTGACGGTGATCGACGGCGCGGGCCGCGAAGCCCGCGCCAAGGTCAGGATCAGGAACTGATCCCGGCCAGTTCCTCGTACTCGGTCGGGTTGGTCACGGTGACGTTCAGGTCATTCACCAGTCCGTTCGACAGGCGATAGCACCAGCCGTGGACCGACAGCTTCTGACCACGTTTCCAGGCGTCCTGGACGAAGAGGTCCGAGGCCACGTTCTGCACCTGGCGGATGACGTTGAGCTCGCACATGCGATCCCAGCGCTCCTTCTCCTCCAGGGTCTCGAGGTCGTGGCGGTGAGCCTCGTGGACCTCGCGGATCGGATGCAGCCAGTGGTCGACGAGGCCCAGCCGCAGGCCGTCCATCGCCGCCTTCACGCCGCCGCAGCCGTAGTGGCCGACGACCATGATGTGCTTCACCTTGAGCACCTCGACCGCGAACTGCAGCACGCTGAGGTAGTTGGCGTCCTGGGGCGGAGCCAGGTTGGCGACGTTGCGGTGCACGAACAGTTCGCCCGGGTCCAGGCCGACGATCTCGTTGGCGGGCACGCGGCTGTCGGAGCAGCCGATCCAGAGGTACTCGGGGCTTTGCTGGTTTTCGAGCCGCTTGAAGAATTCCGGGTCGACCTCGGTCTTCTTCACGGACCAGGCGCGGTTGTTGGCTTTCAGGTCGTCGAGCATGGAGGTCCTGCCTATTTCGCCGCGTCGGGCTGGTTGTTCGGATGGGCGGCCGCGATCGCCGGATGGTCGCCCGCATGGGCGGCGGCCGCGGCGATGGCCGGGTAGGGGGTCATGTCCACGCCGAAGCGGGACGCGTTGTAGACCTGCGGCACGATGCAGACGTCGGCGATGGTCGGCGTGTCGCCGAAGGCGTAGCCGCGGCCGTAGCGGGCGACCATGGGTTCCAGCGCCGTGAAGCCTTCGTTGATCCATCGCTGGGCCCAGGCGTTGCGCGCCGGCTCCTCGACGCCCAGGCCCGCCAGGGCCTTCAGGATGCGCAGATTGTTCACGGGGTGGATGTCGCAGGCGACGAGCAGGGCCATGGCCCGCACCGCCTGGCGGTCCAGCGGATCGGTCGGCAGGAGCGGCGGCTCGGGCCGGGTCTCTTCCAGCCACTCCAGGATGGACAGGGATTGGGTCAGCACCCGGCCGTCCTCCAGCACCAGCGACGGCACCAGGTTCTGGGCGTTGAGGGCGTGATAGGCCTCGCTGCGCTGCTGCCCGGCGACCAGGTCCACCGGGACGTAGTCATAGGCGACACCCTTGAGGTTCAGCCCGATCCGGACCCGGTAGGGCGCCGAGGCGCGCCAGGCGCTGTGCAGGGTGAGGGTCATCGGGCCACCTTGAAGTCGATCATACCGACTCCCTCGATCTCGCCGGTCACATGGTCGCCGCGGACCAGGGCCGAGACGCCTTCGGGCGTGCCGGTGAAGATCAGATCGCCGGGCTGGAGCGCCCAGAGCTTGCCGGCCTCGACGAGGATTTCCTCGACCGACCAGATCATGTCGGAAACCTCGGCCTGCTGGCGGATCTCGCCGTTGACCGACAGGGCGATGCGGCCTTGCGGGACATGGCCGTCGAACGGCCGGATGGCGCCGATGGGCGCGCTGGCGTCGAAGCCCTTGGCGGCGTCCCAGGGCTGACCCTTGGCCTTGGCGGCGGCCTGCAGGTCGCGGCGGGTCAGGTCGACGCCGACGGCGAAGCCGAAGATCGCGCCATTCTCGCCGACGGCGACGACCAGTTCGACCTCATGGTGCAGGTCGGCGGTGGCGGAGGGGTAGGGAACGTCCTGCCCCGGAGGGACGATCGCGTCCGCCGGCTTGGCGAAGAAGAACGGCGGATCCCGGTCGTCCCCCCCCATTTCGCGCCGGTGGGCGGCGTAGTTGCGCCCTACGCACAGGATGCGGCGCACGGGGAAGGACCGGTCCGAGCCCTCGACGGGAACGACCGGTTGCGGGCGGATCGGGACGGCATGGGTCATGAGCGGGCTTGTTAGCCGAGCGCGGGCGCGATGTCTCGTCACGAGCGCGCGCGTCTCTCTGTTCTCGGAATTAACCAGGCTTCAAGGGTCGGGAGGCTTCTTAACCAGGCGTTGTCGCGATGCAGGGGCTCTCGCTGTGAGACGCCTCGGCCCGCGACCCGGGGGAAGATGTTCATGCGCTTCGGGGACTGGAGCATTCCCGCGAAGTTGGTCGCCGTCTTTTCGGCGCTGGTCGCGACGATCGCGGCCACCGGCGTGGTCGTGCACCTCGCCGTTGAGAATCACGAGCAGTCGGCCGACCGGACCGCCCGCGCGCACGAGATTCTGCGCGCGGCCGGCGACGCCGAATATCGGCTGGTGCGTCAGGAGAACGCCCTGCGCGGCTACCTTCTTTCGGGGGACGCCTATTATCTGCGCCGGCTCGAAAACGTGCATCGTGCGCGGTTCGAGGCTCAGTTGGCCCGCCTGCGGCGGCTCACCGCCGGGGACGCCGAGCTCGAAATCGGCGTGCGTCGCCTGACCGAGGCCTACGGCGACTATCGTCGGCGGGTGATCGAGCCGGTCGAGACGCTGCCGTCCTCCGGCGCCGCGCGAATCGAGGCGGCCGGCCTGGTGCGGCCGGACGGTCTCGCCGACCGGGCCATCGAACCGGCCGAGGCGGCCCTGGCGGTGCTGACCCGCCAGGCGGAAACCCGCGCTGCCCGAGAGGTCGGCGTTCAGGACCGCGCCGCCGCCGTCGCGCGCAGCACGCTGGTGGCGGGCGTGCTGTTCTCGGCGCTGCTGACCGTGCTGTCGGCGCTCTGGCTGTCGCGGATGATCGCGCAGCCGGTCTCCCGGCTGTCCGCGGCTATGGACCGGGTCCGGTCGGGGGAGGGGTTCCATCCGACCGGCGCGACGGCGCGGGGCGACGAGATCGGCCGTCTGACGCGCGCGTTCGACGCCATGGTGGTCGACCTCGATCGTCGCCAGATCTCGCTCCGGCAGGCGATGGAGGATCTGACCGTGGCGCGCGATCGGGCCGAGGCGGCCAGTGTCGCCAAATCCCGTTTCCTGGCCAACATGAGCCATGAGATCCGCACGCCGCTCAACGGCGTCCTGGGCATGGTCCAGGCGATCGAGATGGACCAGCTTTCGCCGCGTCAGCGTGAGCGGGTGGGCCTGGTCAAGACGTCGGGCGTCGCCCTGCTGGCCCTGGTCAACGACGTGCTTGATCTCGCCAAGGTCGAGGCGGGGCGAACCGATCTGACGATCGAACCGTTCGATCTGGCCGATCTGCTCGAGGAGGTGAAGAGGACCTTCCAGCCCTTGGCCGAAGCCAAGGGCCTGGCTCTGGCCGCGCAGGTCGCGCCGGAGGCCGCGGGCGCCTGGATCGGGGATCGGGCGCGGCTGCGGCAGATCCTGTCGAACCTCGTCGCCAACGCCGTGAAGTTCACCGACCATGGCGCGGTGTTCATCGACGGCGGCGGCGACGACGACGGGCTGCGGTTGGTCGTCCGCGACACCGGGATCGGCATTCCCGGCGAGCGCCAGGCGGAGCTGTTCCAGAAGTTCACCCAGCTCGACAGCTCGCCGACACGGCGGCACGGCGGCGCCGGGCTGGGACTGGCGATCTGCCGCGAACTGAGCGTCCTGATGGGCGGATCGATCGGCGTCGACAGCGTCGAAGGCCAGGGCGCGCGCTTCGAGGTGCGCCTGCCGCTTCAACGCTCGGCGGCCTCGGTCGCGGCCTAGGGCCAATGGACATTCGTGGAGGGGGCGGAAACTCACGCGAGGGCCCTCGCGAAAGCGGGGGTCCAGGCCGACCATGCCGCTTCGCCGCCGATGGCCGACTTGAACCTCGGCTTGGGTTCCCGCCTCCGCGGGAACAATCGGAGGAAGACAGGCCAACCGGCCTGAATGTCGATATGCCCTAGCGCCGCGCCGCCAGCAGGTCGCTCCAGCGCCAGCGCTCCGAGCCCAGCGCCAGCCGCGGCGATCCCGGAGCGTCCGCGAAGGTGATGAGCACCAGGCCTCGCATGGGCTGGGACCGGCAGGCCGCCGGAGCGAAGGCGACTTCCATGGCGATCGCCTGGCGCACGCCCGCCAGTCCCTTGCCGTCCTGGCCGGGGTTGCGCATCCACTCCCCGTTCCAGACCAGGATGGCCTTGCCGCCGGCCGACAGCGAACGATGCGCTTGGGTCACGGCGGCGCGGACCTCGCGATCCCCGCGCAGGGCCTCCTGCAGGCGCTCGACCATGTCGCAGCGTCCGCCGCCGCCGCCGCCCGGGCCGTCGCCGCCCCCGGCGCCCCGGCCGGCGCCTGCGACCAGCGCCCCGGCCAGGTCCGCTTCGCCGAGCAGGACCGAAGGCTCGCCGGGCGAGCCGCCGGGCGCGGGCAGGGGCTCCACCTCCGGCGGCGGCGTTCGGGCCACGCGCGGCTGAATGACCGGCTTGGCGGGGGAGGGCTGCTTCGCCGCGGGTTTCGGGGTGGCCGGCGGCGCTTTTCGGGGCGCGGCGGCGGCCGGCTTCTCCGCCGCCTTGCTGGCATTCTCGGCGGGCTTGGGAGCCGGCGGCGGCTCCGGCGGCGGCGGCGGAGGCGGCATGACGACCGCCGCGATCGGGATCTCCGGATGGGCCGTGACGGCCGGGCCGCGCGGCGTCACGGCCGCCAGCGTCAGGAGCAGCGCGACGTGCGCCGACACCGCCAGGCCGACGGCGGGCGCCCACCGCTTCAGGCGCGCCGCCGGGGTTCGGTCATCCGTTCGGGTCATGCGGCCCCGCCTCGCGGGTGCGGAAACAGGACGTGGACGGTCGATCTTGGCCAGCGAGACATTTTTCGCTGAAATCACCTGACCGCGTCAGGATCGTGGCGCCGGGATCGTGATTTTGAGCGCTAGCGTTCTAATTGTGCGGAATATGATCGATGCGCTACTCTAGGTTTGAACAGATGGGTGCGCCGAACGCGCAACTCTCAATATAGTTCCATCCCGCGCAATGTTATTTATTGAGGTCCATGTGACCTTACATGTGTCGGCCACGTTCTTGCCCACGCTCCGCCATCATTCTGCCTCGTCCAATCCCGTAGTTGCGAGGCTGCGTGATTACTGGGGTTCGATCCCTGGGAAAGAATGGAGAGAGACTTGAACAGATCGATGCTCAAGACCGCGGCCGTGGGCGGCCTGCTGGTCACGATGGGATTGGTGACGACCGGCTGCGCGAGCCACAAGTTCGTGCGCGAACAGGTGGCTGTGGTCGATCAGCGTGTTGAAGGGGTCGACCAGCGGGTGACCCAGGTCGACGGCACGGCGCGCCAGGCGCTGGACCGCGCGACCTCGGCCCATAAGCTGGCGGAGGGCAAGTTCCTCTACGAGGTGGTGCTGTCGGACGACTCGGTGAAGTTCCCGACCGACCGCCACGCGCTGTCGCCGGAAGCCGAGCAGCGGCTGGCCGAATTCGCCGACCGTCTGAAGGGCGAGAACCGCAACGTCTACCTCGAAATCCAAGGATACACGGACTCGACCGGCGACGAGGCTCACAACGAGCAGCTTGGCCAGGCTCGCGCCGAAGCCGTGCGCCGGTACCTCAACCGCGCCGGCGTCGCCCTGAACCGCATGGCCACCATCTCGTACGGCGAAGCCGAACCGGTCGCGCCGAACGACACCCGCGAAGGCCGCGCGCAGAACCGCCGCGTCACCATTGTGGTGCTGAGCTAGGAGACACGGCCGCTCCCGTCCGGGGAGCGGCCGACGCCGTCGGCGGAACTATTCGCCGAACACCTTGCGCAGGAAGAGGATCTCCGCCTCGCGCTGGGCGTCGATGTTCTGCTTCTTGCGGAAGCCGTGGCCCTCGTCCGCGGCGATCATGTACCAGACCTCGTTCCCCTGGCCGCGCACCTTGGCCACGATCTGCTCGGCCTCGGTCCAGGGAACGCGCGGATCGTTCCGCCCCTGGATGACGAACAGGGGCTTGGTCATCTTCTGGGTCAGGTTCAGCGGCGAGATCTGTTCGAACACCGCCTTCATCTTCGGGTCCCGCTCGTCGCCGTACTCCGCCCGGCGATTGTCGCGCCGGTAGCCTTCGGTGTTCTGCAGGAAGGTCGTGAAGCTGGAGATGCCGACGATGTCGATCGCCCCGGCGAGGCGATCGCTGTAGGCCGCCAGCGAGGCCAGAGTCATGAAGCCGCCGTACGAGCCGCCGGTGACCACGACGCGGTCCTTGTCCAGATCCGGCTGGGTCGCGATCCAGTCGAGCAGGGCGCCGATGTCCTTGACGCTGTCCTGGCGCTTGGGCCCGTTGTCGAGCAGCAGGTAGGACTTGCCGTAGCCGTCCGAGCCGCGGACGTTGGGCACGATCACCGCCGCGCCCAGCTCCTTCACCCAGAACTGCTGCCGCGTGTTGAATCCCGGACGGGCCTGGGCCTCCGGGCCGCCGTGAATGTCGATGATCACCGGGCGTTTGCCGGATGCACCCTTGGGTCGATAGATCCAGGCGGGGACCTGCAGACCGTCGAACGACTTCACGCTGATCAGGCTCGGGTCGACCAGGGCGGCCGGATCGAGACCGCCGGTCTCACTGGTGGTCCAGCGGGTCAGCACGCCGCCGGCCACATCCCAGCTCCAGACGTCGGCGGGCGAGGTCGAGCTGTTCACGCCGATGGCCAGTTTCGAGCCGTCCGGGGAAAACTCCAGCGCGGTCAGCACTCCGACCGGCAACTCGGGTTGCGGCAGGGCGCGGCGGGTGACGAAGTCCTGGACCACGACCCTGGAACGACCGCCTTCGTTGACGCCGTAGGCCAGAACCCGGCCGTCCTTGCTGAGGTCGAAGCTTTCGACGTCCCACTTCAGGTCGACGGGCGTGACGGCGGTCTTCTTGCCGCTGGCCAGATCGATCTCGACCAGCCGCTTGAACTCGCCGTCCTCGTCGCTGAGCACCAGCACGGCGCGGCCGTCCCGCGCGAAGGCGCCGCCGTCGTAGGCGATGGCGCGCTTGGAATCGTTCAGCGGCTTCAGCGCGCCCGTCGTCAGATCCAGGGTGAACAGCTTGCTGGCGGTCGAGGTGATGTAGCGTTGGACCAGCGCCGTCCGGCCGTCGGGCGAGATGGCGGTGATGTGGATCGCGCCTTCGCCTTCGAGGAGGACCCGGCGGCTGGCCGGGTCGCCCACCGTCATGGCCACGATGTCGTAGTTGCCGTCGCCCGGGGTGACGCGGCTCCAGTACAGCGTCTTGCCGTCCGGCGAGAAGGTGAACCCCTCGTTGCGGGTCTTGGGCTCGGTCACCGCGACTTCGGCGCCGGTCAGGCCGGCGAGATAGCCCTGGAAGTACTCGTCGCCGCCGGTGTCCTTGGTGAACAGGAAGCTGTTCGTTCCGGGGCGGGCGAGCGCGCCGGGCACCGGCTCGTCGAAAAAGGTCAGCTGGGTGCGGGCGCCGCCGGGCGCGGCGACGCGGTGCAGCTGGTTGGTCTGGCCGAAACGCGTGACGATCAGCATCGAGCCGTCGTCCAGCCAGTCGGCGAAGCTGGCCGAGCGGCTGTTCTGGTAGCGGCGCAGTTCGTCGCGCAGCGCCGCCGGCGTCGCCGGCACGTTCTCGAGCGTCAGCGTGCCGGCGGTGCGCTTCTCGACCGGTGCGGATTGAGCCAGCGCGGGACTGGCGACGACCGCGACGGCGGCGGTGGCGAGCAGGAAACGGCGGATCATGGAACGGCCCCCATACATCTTGAATCTCAGGCGGGATCGAATTCGCTGACGAGGTGGCCGGGGGCCGCCTCCAGCAGTTTCGGAACGTAGATCGGCGACGCCGGATCGATCGGCGATCGAGACGGCAGGAATCGCAGCGCGGCGCGCGGGTCCATCGGCGAGGCCGGTTCCCCCGTCAGCTTCACGCGCTCGCGGGTGCGTTCGACGGCGGGATCGGGGATCGGCGCGGCGGAGAGCAGGGCGCGGGTATAGGGGTGGCGCGGAGTCTCGTAGAGCTGCGCGCGGTCGGCCTGTTCCATGACCCGGCCCAGGTAGAGCACCAGCACCCGATGGCTGATCTCACGCACCACGGCCAGGTCATGGCTGATGAACATCATGGCCATGCCGAGCTGTTTCTGGAGGCCGATCAGCAGGTCGATGATCTGGGCCCGGATCGAGACGTCCAGGGCGCTGACGGCTTCATCGCAGATGACCAGCTTGGGCTGCAGGATCATCGCCCTGGCGATGCCGACCCGCTGGTTCTGCCCGCCGCTCAGTTCGTGCGGATAGCGGTTGATCAGCGCCGGCGAGAGGCCGCACCGCTCCATCATCGTCGCCGCGGCGGCCTGTCGTTCGGCGCGGGTCATGCCTGGGCGGAAGATCGACAGCGGCTCGGCGATCGAGTCGCCGATCGGCATGCGCGGGTCCAGGCTGGCCAGCGGATCCTGGAAGACGATCTGCAGATCCTGACGGGCGTTGCGCATGGCCTCGCGGTCGGCATGGGTGATGTCGCGCCCCATGACCGTCACCGCGCCGCCCAGCTCGCCGTTCCCCGGCGGCAGCAGGCGGAGCACGGCGCGGGCCAGGGTCGACTTGCCGCTGCCGCTTTCACCGACGACGCCCAGCGTCTCGCCCCGGCGGATCCGGAAGTCGACGCCGTCCACCGCCCTGAGGCTCTGTTTGCGGCCGAACACGCCTTCGCGGATGTCGAACCAGACCTTCACGTCCCGGCCTTCCACGACCGTCGGCGCGTCTTCCGCGATCGGAGAGATCGTCGGCCGTCCGCCGCGATCGTCGCGGTCCAGGCGGGGGATCGCCGCGAGCAGGTCGCGCGTGTAGTCCGTCTTCGGCGCGGTGAAGATCTCGCGAACCGGCCCTTCCTCGACGTAGGCGCCGTCCTTCATCACGCAGACGCGGTCGGCCAGGCGGGCGATCACGCCCATGTCGTGGGTGATCAGCACCAGCGCCGCGCCGGTCTCGCGGACCAGGTCGGCCATCAGATCCAGAATCTCCGCCTGCACCGTCACGTCCAGCGCCGTGGTCGGCTCGTCGGCGATCAGCAGGCGCGGGCCGCAGGCCATGGCTGCGGCGATCATCACCCGCTGGCGCATGCCGCCGCTGAGCTCGTGCGGATACTGCCGCATCCGGCGCTCCGGCTCGGGGATGCGGACCTTCCTCAGCCATTCCAGCGCGCGGGCGTTCGCCTCCGTCCTCGACAGGCCCAGGTGCAGGCGCAGCGGTTCGGCGATCTGCTCGCCGATGCGCACATGCGGGGTCAGGGCGGTCAGCGGGTCCTGGAAGATCATCGTCATCTTCGAGCCGCGCAGCCCGTTCAAACGGGCCGGCTTGAGACCCAGCACCTCCTGGCCGTCGAGCCGGGCCGAGCCTTCGGCCCGGCCATTGGCGGCGAGCAGCCCCATCACGGTCATGAAGGTCTGGCTCTTGCCCGAACCGCTCTCGCCGACCACGCCCAGGCACTCGCCGGCCGCGACCGAGAGGCTGACGCCCCGGACGGCTTCGACCACTCCGTCGTGCGTCGAGAACCGGATTTTCAGGTTGTCGACGGCGAGAACGGGCTGGGACACGGAGAACTCGGAGATGGCCGGCGCGCGGAAACGGCGACCTTAACGATTACGCGGCCCCGCGCAAATCGGGCGGCCGGCGGGTCGAGTTGACAACCCGCGCCGCCTCCTGAACGTTCGAATGGGGCGGTCAAGCGCAACGGCCAAGGGCAGATCGCCCCAGGGGGAAGAGCATGAGAGGCATCTGGCGGCGACCGCCGCCGCCCGGACGAGCGGGTTTCCGGGTCGAAGGGTTTTCTCCACCTCCGACGCCCGAACGACGGAGAGGCGCGCCGAAGGTCGTGATCGTCGCCAACGAGAAAGGCGGCGTCGGCAAGTCGACGGTGTCGGCCCTGATTTCGACGGCGATGATGTACTACGGCGCCCGGGTCGCCGTGATCGACGTGGACCTGCGCCAGCAATCGCTCAGCCACTTCTTCGCCAATCGGCGGCGTTGGCTGCCGGCGGCCGGCGTCGATGCGCCGATCCCGCTGGAGTACAAGCTGACGGAAGATACCGTCGCCCTGGCGGACGCCGACCCGGCGTCCATGGTTTCCGTGTTCGAGCGGGCGCTGGTGCTGGCGATGGAGGCGGCCGACGTCGTGGTCGTCGACACGCCCGGCGGAAACACGCCGCTCTCCAAATCCGCGCATCTGCAGGCCGATCTGCTGGTCACGCCGATGAACGACAGTTTCGTCGACTTCGACATGCTGGGCGCGATCGACCCGGTGACGCTCAAGGTTCTGCGACCCAGCGTCTACTCGAAGGTCGTGCACGATTCCAGAAAGCGGCGGGCGGAGTACGGGCGGCAGCTGGACTGGGTGGTGCTGCGAAATCGCCTGGCGGCGACCGAGACCCGGAACCGGGAGCGGGTCGGGGCGGGGATCGACGCGCTGGCGCGCCAGATCGGGTTTCGCGTCGCGCCCGGCCTTCGCGAGCGCGTCGCCTATCGGGAGATGTTTCCGTTCGGCCTGACGGTCGCGGACCTGTCCTTCGGGCTGAGGCCGGCCGAGGTGTCGGTGCCGCGCCGGGCCGCCCAGGAAGAGGTTCGCGATCTGCTGATCGCGCTCAGGCTTATCGAAGAGTGAGCACGGCCGTCGCCGCTTAGCGATGCGTTCACCCTGATTCCTCACCGGGACTTAAGCTCGTTCGCCTAGCGTCGACGTCGACAGGGGAGGGCCCCGTCGGCGGAGAACCCGGATGCGGATAGGCGATGGAGGTCAGCGCGCGGAAGCCGCGCCGCAGCCGCGTCGTCCGTTTCGGCTCAAGCGCCGCCCGGAGGAGCGCGTGCGGCTTCTGGGCCAGACCATGGACATGGTGAAGGCGGAGGAGGTTCTGCACTTCATCGCCAACCACGTCGCGCAGGGCAAACGGGCGATCGTCGCCAACCACAACCTTCATAGCCTGGCGCTGCTCAGGAGCCATCCTGAGCTTCAGGCCTTCTTCGACAAGGCCGACCTGGTCGAGGTCGATTCGCGACCGCTGCTCGTCTGGGCCAAGCTGACCGGTCGAAAGCGCGCCAAGGCGTTCCATCGCTGCACCTATCTGGATTGGCGCGACGATTTCTGGGAGATCGCCCACGTTCATCGCTGGCGCGTCTTCTACCTGGGCGGCGCGCCGGGGGTGGCCGCTGCGGCCGCGGCCAACATCGGGCGGACCCGTCCCGGCGCCCTGATCGCCGTGCGGGACGGCTTCTTCGACACGACGCCGGGTTCCGCCGAGGCCTCTAGCGTGGTCGAGGAGATCAACGCCTTCCGTCCGGACGTCCTCATGGTGGGCATGGGCATGCCGCGTCAGGAGCTCTGGATTCACCGCCACTACGATCTTCTGGCGCCCTGTGTCGTGCTTCCGGTCGGAGCGGCGTTCGACTACGAGGCCGGCGTTCAGCGCGCCGCGCCCCGCTGGATGGGGCGCCTCGGGCTGGAGTGGCTCTTCCGCCTGGCCGCGGATCCCAAGCGGCTCTTCCATCGCTATTGCATCGAACCCTGGCGGCTGATCGGCCTGCTGGGGCGCGATCTCGTCGAGAGCCGCCCGGCGCGGGCGTCCGAGCCGGAGCGGCGGCGCGTGCAGCTGCCCGATTCGCCTCGCCGCCGAGCCTCGGACCTGCGGGGGCGGGACGACGCTTCCTCGCCGGCCGATCCGTCCCTCCCGCCGAGAGTGGCGATGATCGCCCCCAACGCGCCCCGGCCGGACGCGCCCGAAAGCGGCGAGCGGCGGTTGGCCGAACAGAGCTGACCCCCGACAGCCGATGTTTGCGGTATAGACACCCTACATTGGTCTAAGGGCCGCCCTTCGTCGGTCCCTGGAAGGTCCTGGATGTCGAACCGCGAGCCGTTCCCGTTTCTGTCACCCTATCGGCACGGCTTCGTTCGCGTCGCGGCCTGCGTCCCGAACATCGCGCTGGCCGATCCCGCCGCGAACGCCGCTGAAACCCAGACGCTGGTCCGGCAGGGACACGATCGGGGAGCGGCGCTGATGGTGTTCCCCGAGCTGGGGCTCAGCGGCTACTCGATCGACGACCTGCTGATGCAGGACGCCCTTCTCGACGCGGTGGAAACGGCGATCGGGACGCTGGTGGAAGCGAGCCGCGATCTGCGTCCCGTCTTCGCCGTCGGCGCGCCGCTGCGATTCGAGGGGCGGCTGTTCAACGCCGCGGTGGTCATCCACGACGGTGAAATCCTGGGCGCCGTCCCCAAGACCTTCCTGCCCAACTACCGTGAGTATTACGAGCGTCGCTGGTTCGCGAGCGGTCTGGGCGTGACCGGCCGGACGGCCAGGGTCGCCGGCCGCGAGGTTCCGTTCGGGACCGATCTGCTGTTCCGGTCCGAGGGGGAGGTCCCCTTCACCTTCCACGCCGAGATCTGCGAAGACGTCTGGACGCCGCAGCCGCCCTCGACCCAGGCCGCGCTGGGCGGGGCCGAGATTCTGCTGAACCTGTCGGCCAGCAACATCGTCATCGGCAAGGCCGAAGCGCGCCGGCTGCTGTGCGCCTCGCAGTCGATGCGCTGCCAGGCGGTCTACGCCTACTCGGCCGCCGGCGTCGGGGAGTCGACGACCGACAACGCCTGGGACGGACAGGCTTCGATCTTCGAGCTCGGCGAACTCCTGGCGGAGAGCGAGCGGTTTCCCGCCGAATCGACGATGGCGCTGGTCGACGTCGATCTCGGCAGGGTGCGCCAGGAGCGAATCCGCACCGGCTCGTTCGGCGACAGCGTCGCCCATCGGCAGGCGGAGAGAGACTACCGCGTACAGAGCTTCGCTTTCGCGGCGCCGTCCGGCGAGCTGCCGTTGGAGCGGGCCGTCGACCGGTTCCCGTTCGTGCCGGACGACGAGGCTCGGCTCGCGGAGAACTGCCACGAAGCCTACAACGTCCAGGCTCAGGGCCTGGCTCAGCGACTGAAGGCGACCGGCCTTGCGAAGCTGGTGATCGGGGTGTCGGGCGGACTCGATTCGACCCAGGCGCTCCTGGTCTCGGCCAAGGTGATGGACATGCTCGGTCGGCCGCGCACGGACATTCTCGCCTTCACCATGCCGGGCTTCGGGACCTCCGAACGGACCCGCGGCAACGCCTGGCAGCTGATGGAGGTTCTGGGCGTCACGGCCGCCGAGCTCGACATCCGGCCGGCGGCCCGGCAGATGCTGGCGGATCTGGATCATCCGTTCGGCCGGGGCGAGCCGGTCTACGACGTGACTTTCGAGAACGTTCAGGCCGGTCTGCGCACGGACTATCTGTTCCGGATCGCCAATCAGCGCGGCGGACTGGTGGTCGGCACCGGCGATCTGTCGGAGCTGGCGCTGGGCTGGTGCACCTACGGTGTCGGCGACCACATGAGTCACTACAACCCCAACGGGTCTGTGCCCAAGACGCTCATCCAGCATTTGATCCGGTTCGTCGCTCAGTCCGGGGAGGTTTCCCCCGGGGCGGAAAAGGTGTTGCGCGATATCCTCGCCACCGAAATTTCTCCGGAGCTGGTGCCGCCCGACTCAACTGGGGCGGGTCAGTCCACGGAGGCCGTCGTCGGCCCCTACGCTCTGCAGGACTTCAATCTCCATCACCTGGCGCGGTTCGGCATGTCGCCGTCGAAGATCGCCTATCTGGCTCTGGCCGCCTGGGGCGTTTCCGACCGCGGTGCCTGGCCCTCGGCGGTGCCCGAGGGCGACCGGCGCGCCTATAACATCAAGGAAATCAAGGGGTGGCTGCGGGTTTTCCTGAAGCGCTTCTTCGCCAATCAGTTCAAGAGGTCCGCCGTGCCGAACGGTCCGAAGATCTCGTCGGGCGGCGCGCTGTCGCCGCGCGGGGATTGGCGGATGCCCTCGGACGCGAGGGTTTCGGCCTGGCTCGCGGAGCTCGAGGACAACGTTCCAGAAAACTGACGACCCATTCGTCGGCCGTCCGGCGAGTGTCGTCGCAGGGTGGAAAGGCCAGGAGAGTTATTGTAGGGTCCGCGCTGTTTCGAGGGTCCGCTGTCGTTTTTGCGGAAACTTGAAACAACTGTGGAACCAACCCATCGTAGATGCGTTTGTGCAGCGTCGTGAACGCCTGTCCAGGCGCTCGGACCGTTGGGGGGTTCCCCAAGATTACACCCAGGGCGGTTCGCCGCCCGACACGTTCATCGATGCCAGGCGATTGGCGCAGGCACAACGAGTGAGGGGCTCAACGTGAGAAAAAGAGCATTGATGCTGGGCGCCGTCCTGAGCGCCATGGCGCTGGCGCCTGCGGCGCATGCGCAAGACTCGGGCTGGTACGGCGCTTTTGACATCGGCTACCACTGGTCCACCGTCGAGATGGATTCCACCAATCTCGGCAAGCTCGGCGAGCTGGATGTCGAAGATCTGGCCGGCTTCGCTCGCCTCGGCTACAAGCTGTCGCCCAACTGGCGCGTGGAATTCGAAGCGGGCACCCGTCCGGGCGATGTGGACGAAAGCGGCGTCAACGGCCGTTTCCGCACCCACTCCTTCATGGGCAACCTGATCTATGATTTCGACGCCTTCTCGCTGAAGCCGTTCGTCGGCGCCGGCGTCGGCGCCGCGCGTGGGCAGGCTGGTCTTCTGACGCCGTTCCCGTACGTGGTCGATACGGGCGACAGCGACACCACCTTTGCGTGGCAGCTGCTGGCCGGTCTGGCCTTCCCGCTGGGTGAAAACCTGCAGGGCGACCTGACCTACCGTTACTTCAAGACCGCCGACTTCGACTTCTCGAACGGACCGGGCGCCCTGGCGGGCGATCTGAGCGCGAGCGTCGAAGATCACTCGGTGACGTTCGGTCTGCGGTACACCTTCGGCGCCCCGCCGCCGCCCCCGCCGCCCCCGCCGCCGCCGCCTCCCCCGCCGCCGCCCCCGCCGCCTCCCCCGCCGCCGCCGCCTCCGCCGCCGCCGGCCTACGAGGCGCGTGAGTTCATCGTCTACTTCCCGTTCGATCAGTCGATCCTGACGCCGGAAGCCCAGACGGTGGTGAACGAAGCGGCTCAGTACGCCTCGGCCGGCAACGCCACGCGCGTCGTGGTCGTCGGTCACACCGACTCCTCGGGCTCGCCCAAGTACAACGTCCGCCTGTCGGAACGTCGTGCGAAAGCCGTGGCCGACGCCCTGGTGGGCCAAGGCCTGAACGCCGGCGCCCTGCAGGTCGACTGGAAGGGTGAGACGGAACTGGCCGTGCCGACCGGCGACGGCGTGAAGGAACCGCTGAACCGCCGTTCGACGATCTCGATCAACTTCTGATCCTGATCACCGGCTCAAAGCCAAGCGAAGCCCCGGTCGAAAGGCCGGGGCTTTTGCTTTTCGTTAGTAATCTTCCGGTTGCGTTCGACGTCGATCTGGTTACAAGTCGAGCCGCTCGGGAAGCGGGATTTCTTGAACGGCCAGTGACCAAAAATTACACTCTGTAGTCTTTTGGCCGCACCCCGTTCTTTTTTCTCGATCCGTTGCTTGAACTAGGGTTGCAGGCGTTTCGCAGGGGGGCTATTGGTCTTCCTGACGCTCAGGCGCCGATGGCCCTTGCGTTGTAACAAGGATGAGGTGAGACATGCTTCGCAAATGTGCCACCGCCGTCGCTGTTGGCCTGGTTTGCCTTTCGGGGCAGGCCTTCGCTCAACAGGCTCCGGCTAAGGCCGCTACCAGCGCGGTGACCCGCGTTGGCGCTCCGGCCGCTGAATCGAACCAGTTCGAGGCTTCGCCCTGGCTGCTGTTCGTGATCTTCGGCGTCGCCACCACCGCGGTTATCATCGCGGCGAACGACGACGATGACGGTCCGTCCAGCCCGTAGGGTTCGACAATACGCGGGGGGCTCGCGCTCTTCGTGGGGAATTGAGAGGCCGAACCTTAGCGGGTTCGGCCTCTCGTCTTTTCTACTGCTAGAGAACGCAACGGCTGATCGAAGAGTTCTTCGGCGGCCTTTTTTGTCATTGACCTGTCCGACGCGCCGCTGAATATGCGCCCGCCTCCTATTGGCGATAGAGCAAAGCGGCTATTGTGACGTTTGCTCCGGCGTCGATGTAGTTGATCGCGGAGCATCTTCGGCGATATTGACGTGCGGTGCGGGGGCTAGGTCGAAGACGTGAGTGGAGCCCGCGGCTTGGCGGAAGTGGATATGAAGCGAACAGCGCTGATCCTGACTCTTGCGATGACGCCGCTTACGGCGTGCGCCGCGAGCGAACCCGTCTCTACCCCGATGTCCGGCAGCTATGCGCCCCTGGGTCTCACGCCGTCGCAGTCCGCGGCGCGCGCCGTCACTCCGGGGGACTACCGTATCGGGCCGCTCGACAAGCTGAACATTACGGTTTTCCGCATGGAAGACCTGACCATCAAGGAAGGTCAGGTCGACGCCAGCGGCAACATCGCCCTGCCTCTCGTCGGCACCGTCGTCGCGGGCGGGAGAACGACGACGGAGCTGGCGGAAGAGATCGCCACGCGCCTTCGGTCCGGATATCTGCAGTCGCCTCAAGTCAGCGTCATCGTGGCCGAATCGATGAGCCAGAAGGTGACGGTGGACGGCGCGGTCATCGAGCCGGGCGTCTTCCAACTGCGCGGGCGTACGACGCTGATGCAGGCGGTGGCGATGGCCAAGGGGCCCGGCCGCAACGCCAATCTGCGCCGTGTGGCGGTCTTCCGCGTGATCGACGGGCAGCGGAACGCGGCCGTCTTCGATCTCGCTCAGATTCGGGAAGGCAAGGCCGAGGATCCCGAGATCATCGGCAGCGACGTCATCGTCATCGACGACTCGAAGTTCAAGGGCGTCATGAGGGAAGTGATCGGCGTTCTCCCCGCAATCGCGATGTTCCGTCCGTACTGATCCGTGCGGCGATTTACCTAAACTTACTCAAACACAGTAGTGGGCAAGTAGTATGACGGCGGCCGGCAGGGATCAGAATTGGGGCGGCGATCGCCGCAGCGGCGCGATCCTCACGGCGAGCTCCAGGTCGCCGATCGTCGTGCCGAGCGGGCGCGACGTCGCGCCGGCGTGGGAGATCGCCTCTCCCCAGCCCTCGGGCGGCGACTTCGACTTCCTCAGCTACTGGCGCATCCTGGTTCGCCATCGCTGGGTCATCCTCGGGATCTTCATCGCGGCCCTGGCGCTGGGCGTCTGCATCACGCTGCTGACCACTCCGATCTATCGGGCCGAGGTGACGCTGCAGATCGACCGTGAGGCCGCGAAGGTCTTCAACGTCGAAAGCGTCGAGCCGACCGAACAGATGATCGCCGGCGAAGAGTTCTTCCAGACCCAGTACGGGCTGCTCAAGAGCCGGTCGCTGGCGTCGCGGGTCGTCGACAACCTGAATCTGGCGCGCGACAACACCTTCCTCGATCGCATGGATGTGGATTTCGACGAGAAGTCGGTCAAGTCCGGCGTCAAGGCGGACATCGTCCAGGCGCGCCGCAAGGCCGCGATCGATATCTTCCAGAAGAATCTCCGCGTCCTGCCGGTCAGGGGCTCGCGCCTTGTCCGGCTGACGTTCGACAGCCCCGACGCGGCGCTTGCGCAGCAGATCGTCAACGCGACGGCCGACAACTTCATCGCCTCGAACCTGGATCGACGGTTCGAGTCGTCGTCCTATGCGCGCAAGTTCCTCGAGGAGCGTCTCGCGGGCGTGAAGTCCAAGCTCGAAGAGTCCGAGCGGCAGGTCGTCGCCTACGCGAGCCAGCAGCAGATCATCAACATTCCGTCGGGCGGCGAAGGCGCGCAGGCGGGTCCGTCCCAGTCGTTGACGGCCTCCAGCCTGGTGGCGCTGAATGGTGCGCTGAGCTCCGCGCGCGGCGAACGTATCCGCGCCGAACAACGCTGGCGACAGGCGCAGTCGTCCCCCAGCCAAGGGCTGCCGGAGGTTCTGCAGAGCCCGACGATCCAGGAGCTGACGCAGTCGAGGGCCAAGGCCCAGGCGGATTACCAGGACAAGCTGCGCGTCTATAAGCCGGACTTCCCGGAGATGCTGCAGATCAAGGCCCGCGTCGACGAGATCGACCGGCAGATCCAGGCCGAAACCCGCAACATCCAGACGTCCCTCCGTACGCAGTACGAAGTCGCGCTGGCGCAGGAGCGGTCCTTCGAAGGCCAGGTCAGCGGTCTGAAGAACTCGGTGCTCGACCTGCGCAACCGATCGATCCAGTACGAGATCCTGCAGCGCGAGGTCGATACGAACCGGACCCTCTATGAAGGTCTGCTCCAGCGCTACAAGGAGATCGGCGTCGCCGGCGGCGTCAGCACCAACAACATCTCCATCGTCGATCGCGCGCAGACGCCCGCGAAACCGGCCCAGCCGAAGTTCCTGCTGAACATCCTGCTCGCCGCGATCGCCGGGATCGGCGCGGGCGTGCTGACCGCCTTCCTGATCGAGCTGCTCGACGAGTCCCTGAACTCGCCGGAAGACGTCGAGGCCAAGCTCAACCTGCCGCTCATCGGCAGCGTGCCGAAGCTCGACGCCGGCATCACGCCGCTCATCGCCCTGGCCGACGTGCGTTCGGCCTTCTCGGAAGCCTACTACTCGATCCGAACGGCGTTGCAGTTCTCGACGCCGGACGGCGTTCCCTCGTCGCTGGTGATCACCAGTTCGCGTCCGTCGGAAGGCAAGTCGTCGACCTCGCTCGCCATCGCCCAGAACTTCGCGCGCCTCGGCATGCGGGTTCTGCTGATCGACGGGGACCTGCGGAATCCCTCGATGCACCGGAACTTCTCCGTGGACAGCGACGTGGGCCTCAGCAACTACCTGATCGGCAACGCCACGCTGGACGAGATCGCCAAGGCGACCGAGATTCCGAACCTGATGTTCGCGCCGTGCGGACCGCTGCCGCTCAATCCCGCCGAGCTCCTGGCCAGCCCGCGTCTGGCGGCTCTGCTCGCCGAGGGCGGGGCCAAGTACGACATCGTCGTAATCGACGGTCCGCCGGTTCTGGGTCTCGCGGACGCTCCGCTTCTGGCCAGCGCCGTGGGCGGGACGCTGTTCATCATCGAGGCCGGGGCGACCCGCCGCGGCCTGGTGAAGACGGCGCTGAAGCGGCTTCAGGTCGGACACGCCCACGTGCTCGGCGTGGTGCTGACCAAGTTCAACGCCAAGAAGGCCGCCTACGGCGCCGACTACGCCTACGCCTACTCCTACGAGTATGGCGGACGCCAGGCGGTGGCCAAGTCCTAGGACACGATCACGGGGGCCACGTTGAAGACAGTCTTCGACGGTCGGACGAAGGGCGTCCTCGTCGCTTCCTTCGTACTCGCGCTTGCGCTTGCCATTCCTGTCGTAGGGCAGGTTCTGACCTCCCCTGGCCGGACTCTGGGCCGGGCGGAGCGCAGCTTGGACCGAGGCGACTACGCCAAGGCGAAGGCGCTTGCCGAGCAGGCGCTCGAGGCTGCGCCGATGAACGCCCGGGCGCTACGCATCCTCGGCTCCGTCGCATCCGACGCCGGAGACGGGCCCCGTGCGGCGGCGTTGATGACGACCGCCGAGCGCATGAGCCGAAGGGACCTTCGCTCCCAGCTCTGGCTGCTCGACTGGCGCACGCGCCAGGGTCAGTATCAAGCTGCGGTGAAGAACGCCGACGCTCTGCTGCGCAACGAAGGCAAGCTGGGGGTCGGCATCTATCCTCTGCTCAACCGGATCGCCGAGGCGCCTGAGGGACGGAAGGCGCTGTTGCAGGCGCTGGTTCGCCAACCGTCCTGGCGGCCGGCTTTCCTCGACGCCCTGGCTGCGAACGGCGAGATCACGGCCGCGCAAACGATCTTCTCGCGACTTGCTCAGACGACGGACGGCGTGACCACCGCGGAGATCTCGGTCCTGGTCCGCCGCCTCTTCGCCATGCAGCGATATGACGAAGCGGCGGCCGTCTGGCGCCGTCTCTCCCCCCCGGCGGTCGTGAAATCGGGCGTCGGCCTGGTCAACGGCGGCTTCGAGGACTTGGAGAGCGCCGTACCGTTCACCTGGGAGGAGGCCAGTTCGGAAACGACACTGGTCGAATTCACCGCGCCCCCGGATCGGGCGGGGAATCCCGCCCTGCACATCCTTCACGACGGCTTCGACGGAGGCACCCTGCTCCTGCAGACCACCGTCCTGCCGCCCGGCGCCTATGTCTTCACCGGCGTCATGATGAGCGATTCCCCGCTGGCGAAGGACTATATCCAGTGGCGCATCTCCTGCGCGGAGGGCGGCGTCGTCCTGGCCACCGGCGGCTTCGCCTACGATCGCCGCTGGACGAAGTTCGAGCTCCCCTTCGAGAGCCCGCCGGGATGCGGCGCCCAGCGCATTCAGCTCCTGGCCCTTCCCGAGGAACGCCGGATCCGGGTCGAGGCCTGGTACGACGACGTCTCGATCCAGCCGGCGCGGCGCGCGACGACGGAGGGCCGCAAGTGACCGCACGCCGCCAAGGATCCAGCCGGCGCAGCTCCCGTCGCCGCTTCTCGACCTCCCAGCTTTCGTTGACGTTCGCCGAAGGCAGCCTCTTCGGCTGGGCGACGGTCGCGTTGCTGGTTCTGGCGCTGGTCGTGGGCGGCGCCAGCCGCGAGAACGCCCTGCAAACCCTGGTGATCGAACTGGCGGCGCTCATCCTGCTGCCCTTCGCGATCATCCGCTGCGCCCGGTTCGGCCTGGCGCCCCAGGCCAGGCTGCCGCTCGTCGTCATCGCGCTGATGGCGGCGATCGTCATTCTGCAACTGATCCCTTTGCCGCCCGCCCTGTGGACCGCCTTGCCGGGGCGGGAGCTCGCGGTGTCCGCCTATCAGGCGGCCGGCCTGTCCCTGCCGTGGCTGCCGATCAGCTTGGCGCCGCAGCAGACGCTGCGCGCCGGCCTGACGCTGATCGTGCCGGTCAGCATGTTCCTGGCCACGCTGACCGCGCCGGTCGCGCAACGGCGCGCCGGCGGAATGGCGGTTCTGGCGGTGGTTCTTGTCGGGTTGGCGTTCGGCGCGGCCCAGCTCGGCGGCGGCGCCGATAGCCCCGCCTATCTCTACGAAACAACCAACCGCGGCCTCCTGGTCGGCCTGTTCTCGAACCGGAACCACCAGGCGTCGCTCCTGCTCTGCGCGCTGCCGTTGGCGGCGGCGTTCGTCAGCCTGGGGCATCAGAAGCGGGATCGGATGATCTCGATCATCCTGGCGCTGGGGCTTCTGCTCATCGTCGTCGTGGCGCTCGGCGCCGGCCGGTCGCGCGCGGGCGTTCTGCTGCTGGCGCCGGCGGCCTTGGCGGCTCTGCTGATCGTCTGGCGCGCCGGCGGGGGAAGCCGCAAGACCATGGCGCTCACCCTCGGTCTGGGCGGCGTGCTGGTGGCGGGGATTCTGGTGATCCTGAAGTTCGGCCTGTCGGGGCTGATGGAGCGTTTCGACTCCGATGTCGGCGGCGATCTGCGGTTCCAGATCGGGCCCGACATCTGGACGGATGCGGTGAGCAAGCTGCCGTTCGGCGTCGGCCTCGGCGATTTCGAGAACTACTACCGATCGATCGAACGCCTGGAGACGATGGGCGGAACCTTCGTGAACCACGCCCACAACGACTATCTCGAGGTCCTGCTCGGAGCCGGTCTGCCGGCCGTCCTGATCCTGGGCGTCTTCCTCTACTGGTTCGGTCGCCGCGCCTTCGAGGCCTGGACGGCGCGTTGGAGCCCGGGTCTGTCCCTCATCCAGGCCGCCACCGTGGTCGTGGCGATTCTCTTGGTCCATTCGCTGGTCGACTACCCGCTGCGGACGCTGGCGCTGTCGTCCCTGTTCGCCTTCTGCTGCGGCCTGCTGACTCCCGGGCCCGACGAGCCGCCGGCGAACGATCACGCGCCGCGTCGCCGTCGATCGAAGCGATAGGCCGTGGGCGTGATCTCGACCCTGTCCTCCTACGGCGTGTTCGGCGCCGCCCGGCTGTTCCGGGACCTGCTGTTCACGCGGCTGGCCTTCCGGCGAGGGGCGCGGTTGATCAGGCTGCCGTTCTATTGCCGCGGCGCGGGCCGCGTGACCTGGGGCGAGCGGCTGACCACGGGCGTCGCCGTCCGTATCGACGCCTTCGGGCCCAAGGGCTGCCTGCAGATCGGGGACCGGGTTCAGGTCAACGACAACGTCCACATCGCGGCCATCGAGAAGGTCGTCATCGGAAACGACGTCCTGATCGCCAGTCGCGTCTTCATCGCCGATCACAACCACGGTCGATACGATGCGGCCGATCCTCAGAGCGCGCCCCATACCCGTCCCGAGGATCGCCCGCTCCAGAGCCGCCCGGTGGTGATCGGAGATCGGGTCTGGATCGGCGAGAACGTCTGCATCCTTCCCGGCGTCACCATCGGCGAGGGCTCCATCGTGGCCGCGGGTTCGGTAGTGACCAAGGACGTCGGGCAGGGCGTGATCGTCGCGGGCGCGCCGGCCCGGCCCGTGCGCGTCTTCAACGCCGAAGGCGGTTCATGGGAAAAGATCTAGAACGGCCCCTGGTCGTGGTTTCGGCGGTGAATCTCGCCGAGGGCGGGCCGCTGGAGGTGCTGCGCCAGTTCCTCGTCCATCTCCGGGCCGCGGCGCCCGCGCACTGGCGCATCCTGGCGCTCGTCCATGACGAAGCCCTGGTCGCCGACACGGGCGTCGAAGCCCGGGCCTTCCCGGAGGCGCGCCAATCCTGGCTGAAGCGCCTGCGGCTTGAATGGTTCGGGTTCAGAGGGCTGGATCTGGGGTCGCGACCGGCGGCCTGGGTGTCTCTGCACGACATCACCCCCCGCGTGCGGGCCGACATGCAGTTCGTCTACTGCCACAACCCGTCGCCCTTCTACCGCCCCTCGATCTGGGAGGCGCGACTGGAGCCGACGCTCTTCGTCTTCAGCCTGCTCTATCGGTACGTCTATCGACTGCGGATCGGCAGGAATCGCGCGGTCATCGTCCAGCAGGAGTGGCTGCGGGAGCGGTTCGAGCAGGACTTCGGTTGCGAGCGGGTCTGGGTCGCCCGGCCGTCGGTCGTACAGACGCCGTCGCCGGTCGCCGCGAGGACGAGCGACGTCGCCGCCGACCGCCCCTTCCGGTTCCTGTTTCCGGCGCTGCCCCGCGTCTTCAAGAATCACCATGTGATCGTCGACGCCTGCGCCTTGCTCAAATCCCGCGATCTGCCGCCCTTCGAGGTCCTGTTCACGCTGTCGGGCCGGGAAAACCGGTACGCCGAGAAGATCCTGCAGCGGGCGAACGGCCTGTCCGCGATCCGCTGGCTCGGCCGGCTGAGCCGCGACGAGATGAGCCGAGCGTACGAAGACGCGGATGTGGTGCTGTTTCCGTCGAAGCTTGAAACCTGGGGGCTGCCCATCACCGAGGCCAAGGCGTTCGGCAAGGGCCTGCTGCTGGCGGACCTCCCGTACGCTCGCGAAACGCTCGGGGACTACGACCGCGCCGCCTTCTTCCGCCCGGATGACGCCAAGGCTCTGGCCGATCTGATGGAGGCGTGCGTGCGCGGCTCCATCACCTATCGTCCGACGACGGCGCTCGGACGCTCGGATCATCTGGCGGAAGACTGGAGCGACCTTGCCGACATGCTCGTCGGCGAGATCGCTACAGGTCCTCGTGCGCCGGCGAGAGCCGTCGACCGCTAGGCTGCGGTCGCCGCCGTCTGGCGGAGGACCCCGTCCCACCAGGCCTCGTTCGCGAGGTACCAGGCCAGCGTGGCGGCGAAGCCCGTCTCGAAGTTGAGCTGCGGCGCGTAACCGAGTTCCGACGAGATCTTATGGTCGTTGATCGCGTACCGGCGATCATGGCCGAGACGGTCGGTCACGAAGGTCTTCAGCGTGGAGGCGGGCTGCCCCTTGGCCGGCGGCGCGTCGGGGAAGCGGGCCGCGAGCGAGGGATCCGCGGCGAAGGCGCGGTCGATCGCCTGGCACAGCCGATCGATCAGGTCGATGTTCTCCAGCTCTTCGCCGCCCCCGATATTGTAGTGCTCGCCGACGGAGCCCTTCTCCAGGATCAGTTCGATGCCGCGGCAATGGTCGTCGACATGCAGCCAGTCGCGGACGTTGCGCCCGTCGCCGTAGATCGGCAGCGGGCGTCCGCGCAGCACGTTGATGATGAACAAGGGGATCAGCTTCTCGGGAAACTGATAGGGCCCGTAGTTGTTCGAGCAGTTCGAGATCGTCGTCTGCAGCCCGAACGTCCGATTGTAGGCGTGAACGAAGTGATCGGAAGCCGCCTTGCTCGCGGAGTAGGGCGAGTTCGGTTCGTACTTCGTGTTCTCGTGGAAGGCCGGATCCTGCGGGCCGAGGCTGCCGTAGACCTCGTCCGTAGAGACGTGATGGAACCGGTGCGGGCGGCCGGAACCCTGATCGAGCCAGACCCGGCGGGCGGCCTTGAGCAGACTGTGTGTGCCGATGATGTTGGTCTCGATGAACGCGTCCGGCCCGCCGATGGATCGGTCGACGTGGCTTTCGGCGGCGAAGTGGACCAGCGTGTCGATGTCCCGATCGGTGAGGAGCTCGGTGATCTTCTCCTCGTCGCGGATGTCCGCCTTCACGAATCCGACGCCGTCCACCCCCTCGAGGTTGGCCAGATTGCCCGCATAGGTGAGGGAGTCGACGACGACGATCTCGTCGTCGGCGTGACGATCACGCCAATGGCGGACGAAGTTGGCGCCGATGAAACCCGCGCCGCCGGTTACCAGAAGCTTGGCCATGCCTAAGCCATCTCCATCTCGTGAATCGCTGACCGTAGTTCGTGGCGCCAGTGCGCCGCAGGATGGCCCAGCGCCGTCCAGGCCGACGTCTTGTCCAGCACGCTGTAGGAAGGGCGTCGGGCAGGGGTCGGAAAGTCCGTCGTCAGAATGGGGGTCACCGTCGGCAAGCGCGCGAGCAGACCGCGGGCATGGCCCTCTTCGGCGATCGCCTGGGCGAAGTCGTACCACGAGGCCACGCCGGCGTCGGTGAAATGGTGGACGCCGCGCAGCGCGGTCGGCGCGAGGGCCCACAGCGCTCGGGCGAGGCTGGTCGCCGAGGTGGGGGTTCCGATCTGATCCGAGACGACCCGAACGGTGTCGCGTTCGGCCATGAGGCGCAGCATCGTCCGCAGGAAGTTCTTCCCGTCGACCGCATAGACCCACGAGGTGCGGACGACGAGCGTATCGGGCGCGGCCGCGATGGCCTGCCGCTCTCCGTCGAGCTTGGTTTCGCCGTAGACGTTGAGGGGACGCGGGGCGTCGTCCGGCGTGTAGGGGCGTCCCGCGGCGCCGTCGAACACGAAGTCGGTGGAGATGTGGAGCAGGCGCACGCCCCGCGCCGAGGTCGCGCGGGCGAGATGTCCGACCCCGTCGCCGTTGACGCGCCGAGCGGCCTCGGCGTCGGTTTCGGCGGCGTCGACCGCCGTATAGGCGGCGGCGTTGATCACGACGTCGGGACGCGCCTTGTCCAGAGCGCGCTCGATGGCTTCCGGCCCGCCGCCGAGGTCGATCACGGTGCGATCGGCGGCCTCGACCAGGCATCCGTCGGGAGCCTGCGCGAGCAGGGCGCGCCCGACCTGGCCCTGGGCCCCGAGGACGAGGGCCCTCACGCGAAGGTGTCCGCTTCGGCCAGGGCCACGCCGGCCACGTCCTTGGCCGACAGCTGCGGAGTCAGGCCTTCCAGGGGCCAGGCGATGTCGAGCTGGGGGTCGTTCCACAGCAGCGAGCGCTCATGCTCGGGCGCGTAGTAGTCCGTGCATTTGTAGAGGAACTCGGTTCCGTCGCGCAGGCTGAGGAAGCCGTGTGCGAAACCGGGCGGAACCCACAGCATACGCTTGTTGTCGGCGGACAGTTCAAAACCCACCCACTTCCCGAACGTGGGCGACGAGCGACGCAGGTCGACGGCGACGTCGAAGACCGCCCCGGCGACGACGCGCACGAGCTTTCCCTGCGGCTGGCGGACCTGGTAGTGCAGGCCGCGCAGCACGCCCGCCGCCGAGCGGCTGTGATTGTCCTGTACGAAGGTCAGCGGCAGGCCGTTCGCGGCGAAGTCGCGATCGTTCCAGGTCTCCATGAAGAAGCCCCGATCGTCGCCGATCAACCGGGGCTCGATCAGCTTCACATCAGCGAGGTCGGTGTCGACGATCTTCAACCCGGCTCTCCACGCTCGAGGAGACTGAGCAGATAGTCGCCGTAGCCGCTGTTCCGAAGCGGGGAGGCGATCTTGGCGAGGTCGTCGTCCGAGATGTAGCCCAGACGCCAGGCGATCTCTTCGGGGCAGCCGATCTTCAGGCCCTGCCGCTCCTCGATCAGCCGGACGAACAGGCTGGCGTCCAGCAACGAGCCGTGCGTGCCGGTGTCGAGCCAGGAGAAGCCCCGGCCCATCAGCTCGACGTTCAGTTCGCCGGCCTCGAGGTAGAGACGATTGACGTCGGTGATCTCGAGCTCTCCGCGGGCCGAAGGCTGGATCTGATGGGCGTACTCGACCGCCTTGTGGTCGTAGAAGTACAGGCCGGTGACGGCGTAGTTCGACTTCGGCGCCGCCGGCTTCTCCTCGATCGTGGTCGCCCGTCCGTCCGCGTCGAAGGACACCACGCCGTAGGCCTGGGGATTGGACACGCGATAGCCGAAGACCGTGGCGCCGCTCGTCCGCTCGTCCGCCCGCCGGAGGAAGTCGGGCAGGGCGTGTCCATGGTAGACGTTGTCGCCCAGGATCAGCGCCGTCGGCCGGCCCTCGGCGAAGTCGCGGCCGACATGGTAGGCCTGCGCCAGTCCGCCCGGGTGGGGCTGGGCCGCGTACTGAATGTCGAGACCCCAGTCCGCTCCGTCGCCCAACAGGCCCTGGAAGGACTCCTGATCTTCGGGTCGCGTTATGACCAGGACTTCCCGAATTCCCGCCAGCATCAAGGTGGACAGCGGATAGTAGATCATGGGTTTGTCGTACACCGGCATCAATTGTTTGCTGGTGACGCGCGTGATGGGGTAGAGGCGCGTGCCGGTGCCTCCGGCAAGTATAATTCCTCGTCTCATCTGCGTCCCTTGATGGGCCGAACTCGGCCGTTTGAGGGAGGTCTTGTTGACCCGATCCCGGCTCTGTCTTAGCCGGGTCGGAGCCGGATGCAAGGCGGGCGTCGTAAGATTGACGGGTCTTTCCTTTTTGCGGCCCTCTGCTAACGTCGCGCTCCCTGAGGCGGGCCCTCTTCTGATCCGTAGTAAGATTTGTTGGCGCGGTACAGGTCGATATATTCATAGATATGCGTATCTTTTACTTTCTCCTGGAAGACATCAAGAACCAGCGCGAGCTCAGGGAGGTCGAGTTCTTGAGCGGCTTTGGGCGTGTCGTCGTGTTGTCTCACGACCGGCCCGAGTCTCTTCCTGCGGGCGCGCGATGGTTCAGGGTGCGCCGACCACCGGCCTGGTTCGTGAGTTTCCTGACGTTGTGGCGCAAGGCGTCGCTGGCGTGCGGAAAGGCGGTGCCGTCTCGCTACAATCTCGAGTTCCCGGCGCGGAACGTCTACATCCGGAACCGTTTCCTGAAGGGCCTGGTGGACTTCGCCTGGACGGCGAAGCTGCGCAGCGGCCTGAATCGCGTCGCGCCGCGGTACGACAAGATCTTCTTCCTGCCGATGCGGCTGGCGCTGGCGATCGGCGGGCCGAAGCTGCGCCGGCGGCGGCCCGGACAGTCGTTCGCGCTGATCGACGCCATCCTGGTGCGTAATCTGCCGTTCTGGCCGGTGGCCCTGGCGATGCGCGCGCGAGGCTCGTCGTTGGTCGGCGTCGTGAAGTCCTGGGACAATCCCTTCTATTCGCAGCTTCTGAACGATGCGGACGGCTTCATCACCTGGGCCGACGCCATGACCCGGGATGTCCGCGGACTTCACGCCGTGGACGGCGTCCCCTTCGTTTCCTGGGGCGCCAGTCCTTTCAGGCCCTTCGTCGAGCATGTGGACGGGCTCGAGCCGGCGATCGCCGACCGACCGGCGGGAAAGCCTCTGACCATCGGTTACGCAGCGGCCTACCACGATACGGTGATGTCGGTTGAGGAGGTGTCGCTGGTCGTCGACATCGCCGACGCCCTGAAGAGCCGCCTTCCCGAAGCTCGCCTCCTGTTCCGGCCCTATCCCGTGAACTACGAGGGCATCTACGATCGGCTGAAGGCCTGCGACAACGTCGAGATCGTGGAAATCGCGGGACCCAGCGCCGATCGGTTCGGCGACGGGCGCGAACGCATCTTCTTCGGCAGCCCGGAGGAGAAGGTCGACTATCTCGATCGCTGCGATCTCTTCGTCAGCATGGCGACGTCGTTCACGATCGAGGCCGCGATCCGCCGCCGGCCGATCGTGCATTTCTGGCTCCCGCCCGAAGCGCGCGCCAAGCCCCACGAACGCAAGGTGTTCGACTGCATCGACACGAACGACCACCTCGAACTCTACTACACGCGGCTGCTGCCGACCTGTCGATCGGTCCCTGAACTGATCGAGGCCTTCGCGGCCGCGGGCGGCGGCGCGCTGCCGGATCCCAAGGCGGGTGAAATCCTCGCCGACGAGCTGGGCGCGCGCATGGCCGACCTGAAGGCGCCGCAGCGCTTCGAGGCTTTCCTCCGCGAATGGGCATGATCGGCCTGATCCAAAGGGCGATCTCGCTGGGCGTCAGGGTGCTGCTGCCCCTGCTGCTGCTCGCCCTCACCGATGAACACGAGCTGGGCGTCTACTATCTGCTCACGGCCTTCTACGGCCTCCTGGTGTCGCTGGGGGGGCTGGAGGCCTCGTACTACTATTCCCGCAGCCTGGTGCGCGCGCCCGGGCAACTGGTTCGGCAGGCCCAGCTGTGGAGCCGCTTCCTGCAGACGATCGCCCTGTTCTCGCTCGGCGCGGCGCTGATCGGCGCGCTGATCGGTCAGGCGAAGTTCCATTACGCAATCGCGCTCGTTCCCTTCTTCATCGCGTTCGTGGCCAGCGAGACCATGGTCAACGAGTCGACGCGGCTGATGTGGCTCGTGAACCGCCCCGCTCACGCCACGCGTTCGGATCTGGTTCGCTCCTTTCTGCTCGTGACGGCGGTCGCCTGCAGCGCGCTGACCATGAAGACCGTCATCGCCTGGCCGTTCTTCCTGATCATGGCGATCGGCAACGCGGGCATCCTCTACTGGCACACGCGCCAATGGCCGCCGCTGCGGCGGCGCATGACCAGTCGCCGCAATCCGGCCCTGCTGCTGGTCGCGCTGGTGAAGGGCGGACGGCGTTGCCTGTCGGTCAGCCTGCCGCAGTTCGCCTACATGCAGACCGTCGCGCTGTGGCTGCTGATGGAGCGTCTGTCGCTGGACGCGTCCATGGGCAAGGCCGCGGTGGCCGGCTACGCCTTCGGCACGGGCATCGTGGTGGCGGGCGTGAGCCTGATTCTCCTGCCGAGCCTGTCGAACTACAAGAACATCTACCTCGGGATCCGCCGGCCGGGACGCAACGACCGGTTTGCGCTCGTCGTGCGCTGCGCGCGCGTCCTGACGCCGCTGGCCTTCGTCCTGGGGATCGCCGTCTGGCTGGGCGTGCCCGTGATCAACCATGTCATGAACCGCCAGGTCGAGTTGCCGCTCGCCCTGGCGCTGGCCGGCGCGGTCAGCGCGGCCTGCAGCGGCGTCTGCGGTCAGATTGGCATCACACTCCCGGCGGCCTATGCTTGGCGTCTCGCCATCGTCGCCGGCCTGGCGACCTTGGGTATCTTCTCGCTCCCGCTGCTGTTGGGAGGTATAGGCGTGCCGGCTGCGGCGGCGTTGGTGGCGGGGCACGGGCTGCTGCAGGTGGGGCTGCGGGTCGCGCTGATCAGGTTCGGAAAGTTCGATGAAGCTTGACGCCGTTCTCCTCTACATCGCGCTGGGCGTGTATGTGCTCGGCCAGACGGAAGTGCTGCGCCCCTTCTCGAACGAGCTCTGGTGGTCGATTTCCGCCGTGATCTCCGCGGCGGTGATGACGCGGATGCGGAGCCTGCTGTCGGTCCGCCTTTCCATGTACACGGTGGTTTTCGGCGTCCTCACCATCGCGCACTCGATCATCTTCTACTTCCTGCTGCAGACGCAGATCACAGGGAACGAACCGCTCGTCGGCCTGCTGAAGACGGTCCTGATCATCCTGTTCCTGCTCTTCATGCTGATCCAGCAGGATCCCGTCGCCTTCACCGTCCGGGCCTCCGACATCACCATCGTGACGACCCTGGCGGTCTGTGTGCTGGGCTTTGCGGGCGTGATCCCGTCGAAGACCTACGCCGGCGAGGATATGCTCGAGCACAGCCTCGGGTTCGCCAACACCAACACGGCGATCTTCTTCCTGTTCATGGGGGTGCTGGGCTACATCATCGCCGGCCGCTATCGGCGCCTGACCGCGATGCTGTTCGTCGTGGTCGCGACGGTGATGGCCGGATCGTACAGCCGGACCTTCCTGATCGCGACCATCCTGTCCTGGTTGGCCGTGACGGGCATGCGCTGGCGGCGTTTCCAGGGCGTCACGGACTGGGTCTGTCTGATCGTGGCCGTGGTCAGCGGCCTGATCGGCTTCGCCGTCTACTCGATGCCGCTGCTCTCGCCGATGTTCCTCGAAAGCCTCATCGGGGGGCCGCTCGACATCCTGCTGTCCCGCCGGATCACCGTGTTCGCCTACTCGATGGCCGACGCCAGCGACGGGCTTCTCGGGTTCACGCTGTCCAAGATCGACAGCCTCTACTTCGAGTTCATCTTCATCCTCGGCTTCCCGTTCGGGATCCTGTTCCTGGTGCAGCTCATCCGCAGCTTCAGGCATCGGGACATTCCGCTTCAGCGCAACATCTTCACCGCTTTGACAATGGTGGCGATCTCGGGGCTGGCGGAGACCATGCTCACGACGGTGACCATCGGCGCGATCCTGATCTGGTACTTCGTGCTCTGCCCGCAGCCCGTTCCCAAGAGGCTCTACGCCGCGCCCTCGTCGAATGATCCGCGCCGTCCGGCCGGTACCAGCCCTCAGCTGGCGGGCTTCTCCCCGATGCGACGCTCACCCGCCGAAGAGGCCTCGTAGAGCTCGCGTGACCCGACGGCCTTCGGACAGGGACTGACCCATGAAGCATCGAGCGCATATCGATGGTCTGCGCGCCGTCGCGGTGCTTCCCGTCGTCCTGTTCCATTCCGGGGCGCAGATCTTCTCGGGCGGGTACGTCGGCGTCGACGTGTTCTTCGTGATCTCCGGCTATCTGATCACCGGGATCATCGCGGAGGAGATCCGCGACGGGCGGTTCTCGCTGGCTCAGTTCTATGAGCGCCGTATCCGCCGGATATTCCCGGCGCTGATGGCGGTGATGGCGGTGACCGCCGTCGCGGCCGTCTGCCTGCTTCTGCCGGACGATCTCCTCGCCTTCAGCCGAAGCCTCGTGGCGACGGTGTTCTTCGTGTCCAACGTCTTCTTCTGGCGGGAGACGGGCTACTTCGACGGGCCGGCGGAAACCAAGCCCCTGCTGCACACCTGGTCCCTGGCGGTCGAGGAGCAGTTCTACATCGTCTTTCCGGTCGTCCTGTTCCTGGTCTATCGCTACGCGCCGCGCTGGCGGAACGCGCTGATCCTCATCGGGGCGCTCGGCTCCTTCGCCCTCAGCGTCTGGGGCGTCCGCTACGAGCCCGGATTCACCTTCTACATGGCGCCGACGCGGGCCTGGGAGCTGCTGGCGGGGTCGATGCTGGCGCTGGGCATGGTTCCGACTCTGCGCAAAGGCGTCGTGCGTGAGCTGGCGGCGGCGCTGGGCCTGGTCCTGATCGCCGTCGCGGTGTTCGCCTTCACCAAGAAGACGCCCTTCCCCGGCGTTGCGGCGTTGCTGCCGGTCCTCGGCGCCGTCCTGGTCATCCACGCCGGCGAGGGAACCCTCGCCGGGCGGCTGCTGTCCTGGCGGCCGGTGGTGTTCATCGGGCTGATCTCCTATTCGCTCTACCTCTGGCACTGGCCGATCATCGTCTTCATCGACTACTACCGGATCGAGCGGATCGCCGGCTGGTGGACGGTCCTGGTCGTGGGGGCGTCGATCCTGGCCGCCTGGCTGTCGTGGCGTTTCGTCGAGCAGCCGTTCCGCATCAAAAGCCGCATCACCCGCCGCGGGATCTTCGCCGGCGCGATAGCGGCGATGGCGGCGATGACGGTTCTCGGCGGCCTGGGCCTCGTTTCGGGCGGCTGGACCCAGAGATTCTCGCCCGAGGTCGTACGCCTCGCCAGTTTCTCGGGGTCCTACAGTCCCCGCCGCGACGAGTGCCACACCGGTGAGGGCCGGATCATCCGGCCGGAGGATTCCTGCGTCTACGGCGCCTCGAAGACGGCGGACTACGCGATCTGGGGCGACAGCCACGCCGTCGAGGTCGCCTACGCCATGGGCGAGGTCGTCGGCAAGCACGGCGGAGCGATCGCCCACCTCAGCAGCAGCTCCTGCCCGCCGGCTCAGAACTACATCCCGCCGGGGCGGCCGACCTGCTCCGACCGCAACCGCGAAGTCCTCGACTATCTGGTGCGGGACAAGCGCATCGGCAGCGTGTTCCTGATCGCGAACTACGCCTACTACATGGACGATCCGCGCTTCACGGAGGGGTTCAAGGAGTCCGTGGACAAGCTCGCCGCGGCCGGCAAGCGGGTCATCCTGATCTATCCGTTGCCGTACCCCGACGTGGACGTGCCCAGCACCCTGGCGCGGCAGGAGGCCTTCGCCCGACACGTACCGGTCGGTCGCGTCGGTCCCACGGACTATGAGCGCCGGAATGCGCGGGTGATCGCCATGTTGGACGGTTTCGACGCCCGCCAGGTGGCCGGCCGCGTGTATCCCGAGGAGGCGCTGTGTCGTCCCGGAGGATGCGATCTGCAGCGCGGGCGAGATGTCCTATACTTCGACACCAACCATCTGAGCGTGCCGGGGGCCCGCTACCTGAATGCTCTCTTCGAGCCGTTCCTCGAGACGAGCGGCCCGACCGGTGAAAGCGGACCGCGCGGGAGCGTCGTCCCAACCAAGGCAGGATACTGAATGCAGACCGCACCGATCAGTCCGATCGCCGCCGCCAAGGGGGCCTACCGTTCGATCCTGGCCTTCTGGCAGAAGAAGAGCATCGAGAGGCCGATCCACCGCTTCGACGCCTCGGCGGATCTGGAGCATCTGCCGGAGGGCTATCTGACCGAGCCCGGCATGGTCGATCCCGAGGCCGTCATCGAAGCGCTGCCGCCCGTCCGCTTCGGTCGCGACGGCGTCGGGACCTCGCACGAGATCACGCCGGAGATCGGCCGTCTCGCGGCGCAGGTCATCGAGACGCTGCGCCCGCGCATCACCGGTTATCTGGGCCCCGCCGCCCGGCTGGACGACCTGATGCTGTTCTGGTTCGACCCCTCGAAGGCGGAGGCCAAGAACATCTCCGGCGGCTGGCACGACGACAATGTCGGCCACCGCCTGAAGCTGTACATCTGCCTGCGCGGCGACGGTTCGACGCCGACGGCCTATATCCCGGGCACGCACCGCGCGCCGTATCGCTACAAATGGTCGGAGTTCGGCCGTTTCGCCGGCGTCCAGGACGTCTCGTCACGTCCCGGCGAGGTCTTCATCCGCTACCGGACCGGCGACGTGGCGCTGTTCGATACGAACGGTCTGCACAGAGGATACTACGAGGAGCCGGCGGGAGAGCGTATCGTCCTGGTCGCCGAATTCATCGACCGCCACAAATCGAACCTGATTGCGGGGAGGGCGCCCTGCGCGCCCCAGTCCAGTCGTCTTGGGAAGCTGGTCTTCCAGCCCGGCGCGCTCGAGGCGCTTCAGGCCACGGGCCTAGTCGATGAGGAATTGCTGAGCCGGGCGGGCGACGCCGCCACCTACTCCCTGGCCAACCGGCGAGCCGGCTAGGCCGAGCGCGGGGATGGGCGGGGTCGCCGCCCATCCCCTTTCGCCGATCAATCCGAGAAGACGGTCCGGCGGAGGTTCCAGACGCCGTTGTCGTTGCGCCACAGGTGCGGCGAGCGGAACGTGTCGGCCAGCGACATGAAGTAGTCGCGGTCCATGATCGGCTGCTCGAACTGGCGAGCGGCCTTGCCGAACTTCTCTTCCGGGATGCTCAGATAGCGGAAGATCTCCTCGGCGAACCGTTCCGGGAACTCGCCATCGAAGCGTTTCACCAGCGCGACGCCCTCGTCGCGGGTGATGTCGCGCGAGCGGATTTCCTGGGCGGCGTCGTAGGTGGCCCGACCGATGCCGAACTTGATCCACGTCGTGTAGTAGTGGAAGTCGTCGATGCGATCGTCGATGCTGTTGTACTTGCTGTAGGTGCCCGGGGTCCGTTCCGGCGAGGCTTGGAAGCCGCCGTGCTCGACCGAGTAGTAGTAGCACTGCTGCGGGTGCCACTTCAGGTAATAGCCGAGGTAGTGGACCTCGACGTTCTTGCGCTCGATCTCTTCCGGGTTCGCGGGCAGGTAGGGCTGCAGCTCCGCTTCATCGACGCCGTAGCGCTCGTCGAGCTCCTGCAGCGAGGTGCCGCCGAGGTAGATCTTCGACTTGTCTTCGGCCGTGAAGTACTGCCAGTCGCGCTTGGCGGTGGTGGTGTCGCCGATCGGGTTGCCGTATTCGGCTTCGTTCTCGCCGTAGAAGATCAGCGGGATGTCGTGGCGCAGCGCCATGTTCGGCGCCAGCGCCTTCTGCCCGAAGATGAAGGCCTGGAACGGGTGGAAGATGTTCTCCACGGCCAGGCGCGTCAGCAGGCGGTGGACCATGCCGTTGGGCGTGCACAGGTAGTTGTCGAACCCGGCGTGAAGCCACGACTGGAAGTTCTCCCAGCCCCACGGCGTGTAGACATGCGGCGCCCAGGTGACGGTCAGCGGGTGCATGCCGTACTTGTACTTGAGGATGTGGGCTGCGTAGAAGCTGTCCTTGCCGCCCGAGCCCGGCACGACGCAGTCGTAGCGACCGTCGTTCCGCCTGTGCTTGTTGCACAGCTCGATGAGCTCCTTTTCGCGCTCTTCCCACCGAATGGTGTTGTGCTTCTGCTCGGCCAGCCGGCACGCATCACAAATGCCGTCCTCGCCAAAGGCGATGGTCTTCTTCAGGGACGCCTTGGTGTGATTGTATTCAACGGCCGAATTCGGGCGTTGATTGGAGATCACGCAAGATTTGCAGAAGTGGATTTCTCGCGGCAGGCCATACTTTGCCTCGAGTTGGTCGGCGGGCTTGTTGAACGCCGCCAGATCGATGGGCAAGGGACGTCTGTGGTCCATAGATAAAGCTCGTTTGCCAGAAGGAAAAAGGGCGGGATTGGGCGGGTCCAATCACCAGATTGACCAGCCCCCGTCAACCATCAGGTTGTGTCCGGTGACGTAGGTCGAAGCGTCCGACGCGAGATAGAGCACCGCGCCGATCATCTCGCGCCGCTCGGCCATCCGGCCCAAGGGGGTTCGCTGGCCGTAGCGGGTCAGGAAGGTCTCGTTCTGACCGCTCTGGACGCCGCCGGGCGTCAGAGTGTTCACCCTCACGCCCGCCGCGCCCCAGAGGGTCGCGAGGTAACGGGTCAGGCCGATCACGCCGGCCTTGGAGGCGGAATAGACGGCCGGGGTGTTGATGGCCATGCCCATGTACTCGGACCCCTCGTACAGGGAAGGGTCGGGGCCGACGCAGCCATAGATCGAAGCGACGTTGATGATGCTGCCCCCGCCGCGACGCGCCATGCGCCCGCCGACGTCCCGGGCCATGAGGAAGGCGCCGTCGAGGTTCACGGCCATGATCTGGCGCCAGGTCTCCAGGTCGTAGGTCTCGGTCGGCGCGAAGAACTTCGTCAGGTCGTCGCCCTTCGAAGCCGCGTTGTTGAGCAGCACGGCGATCGGGCCCAACTCCGCCTCGATCCGCTCGACCGCGGCGGCGACGGCGTGCTGGTCGGCGACGTCGAGGCCGACGCCCAGAGCGGGCCGGCCGAATCGCGCCGTCAGTTCTTCGGCGTGTGCGACCGAGGCCGCTTCATCCAGGTCGACCACCGCGACCCGCGCGCCGTACTCGGCCAGGGCGGCCGCGTATCCGCGCCCCAGGATGCCGTTGCCTCCGGTCACGACCACGACGCGGTCGCTCAGGTCGAAGAGTTTGGCGTAGGACTCGTGGCTATCGGCCATTCTGGCGTTCCATCAGAAAGCTCACCCAGGCGAAATCGAGCTCGCTGTCGATGTCGTGCGAGCGGTCTTCGGGCATCACGTAGATTCGCGTCTTCGGGTAGAAGACCGCGGGCGCGCGCAGGAAGACCTCGCGGCGCCAGACGTAGATCGAGGCGTTCATGTCGTAGCAGGGCGGCGCGTCCTGCCGGCGCAGGACGGCCTGCGGCAGGGTCTTCGAAAGGCCCACGAAGCCGTCGCCGTCGACTTCGACGAGATTGAAGTAGGGCGACCGTCGGGCGGGCGCGCCCGTGATCACGCTGTCGGCGTCGCCGTCCTCGAGCAGCGCGACGGCGCCGCGAATGTCGTCCAGGTTCCGCAAGGGGGAGGTGGCGTCCATGTCCACCAGGGTGTCGAAGGCTCCGCCGACATGGCGTTCGGCCGCCTCGACGCAGTGGACGATCGCGCCGATCTTGCCGGCGGTATGCGTGGCCAGTTCGGCCGGCCGCTCGACGGCCAGGCCGGCGCCGGCGGCGAGGGCGGCTTCCAGGATGGCGGGAGAGTCGCTGCTGACCGCGACGAGGTCGAACAGTCCGGAGGCCAGGGCCTGCTCGACCGTATGGGCGATCAGCGGCTTGCCGGCCAGGGGACGGATGTTCTTGTTCGGAACGCCCTGGGACCCGCCGCGGGCGCAAATGGAGCAGAGGCGCTTCAACGGCTCACCCATCGTTCTTCGGCGGCGGCCGTCTCGATCGCGGCGATCGTCGTCATGGTGGCTAGGCCTTCGTTCAGGGTGCACAGCGGCGCATCGCCGCCGTCCATCAGGGCGCGGAGCTGAGCGACGTAGGTGAAGTCGCGGTCGACGGTCCAGACCGTCTCGCCGGAAGCGTCGGTCAGCGAGGAGCGCACGAGGTCGACGGAGATCGTCTCGTCCCCGGTGTTGACGATGACCGTTCTGGCGCCCGGCTGGTGGTGATAGTTGATTTCCAGCGAGAGCACGCCGACCCGGCCGGTCGCCATCAGCACGCCCCAGCAATCGTCGGAATCGATCGGCAGGCCGCCCATCCGGCCGCCTATGGCGGTGAGCCGGGTCCAGTCGCCGACGATCCAGGCGAGGTAGTCGAGTTCGTGGCTCAGGTCGCGCAGGACGCCTCCGCCCAGCGCGGCGCTCGACGAGTAGCTCTGCTCGACCGGCTGGCCGGGCCGCCAGCTTCTCAGGTCCTGTCCGGCGTAGGCCGCGACGCTGACCAGCGGCCGTCCTTCGAGCTTCGCCTTCAGCGCCTGCAGGGCCGGGTGGAGGCGCAGGTTGTAGGCCAGGCGGACGCGGTCGCCGGCCCAGGCCTGGATCGCTCGGGCTTCGGCCGGCGGCGGGGGCGCGATCGCCAGGGGTTTCTCGACCAGCACGAGGCCGTCGAAGCCGGCGTCGGCGAGCAGGCCGAGCGCCGGCCAGTGCGCCGCGGTTTCGTTCGCGATCACGATCAGGTCGTAGCGGCCGGCGGCCAGAGCCTCAGGCAACGACGGGTAGCTGATCCCGTCGAAGGTTTCCGGCCGCCTCGTGACGGCGCGCACCTCGTGTCCGAGGCCTTGTGCGAGTCTGGCGTGACGCGCGCCGATCGAACCCAGTCCGACCACCAGAATGGTCATTGATCAGTGGCCCCACTGGCCGCTGTGGACGAGGCGGGGGTAGTCGATCTGCGCCTGCTCGTAGTCCGTCGAGCGACCGATATCGAGCCAGTAGCCGTCGATCGGGAAGACCGAGGCGCGCTCGCCCAAGGAGGCGAGCTCTCCGAACAGCGTCGTGATGTCGTAGAAGCTGTCCTGCGGCACGCGCCGGACGGCGTCCGGGGACAGCACATAGAGGCCGCCCGAGATCATGTGGCGCTGGACCGGCTTCTCCTCCAGCTCGACGATCAGGCCGTCCTGGGTCTGAATGACCCCGTACGGGACCTGGTAGGTGAACTCGCGAACCGCCATGGTCGCGGCGGAGCCCGTCGCCTCGTGGTGCTGGACCAGGGTCTGGTAGTCCAGCCGCAGCAGAAGGTCGCCGTTCGAGACGATCGTGGGGTGTTCCGAGATTTCGCTGAGCAGACTCAGGCCGCCGGCGGTTCCCATACGCTTGGATTCGCGGAGGTATTCGATCCGGCAGCCGTGGCGCAGGCCGTCGCCGAAGTGATCCTCGATGACGTGCGAGCCGAAGTTCACGGCCAGCTTGATGTCGCGGAAACCTTGCTGAACGAAGCCTTCGATGATGATTTCCAGCATCGGCCGTCCGCCGACCGGCAGCATCGGCTTGGGCACGTTGCGGGTCAGCTCGCCCAGGCGGGTGCCGAGGCCGCCGACCATGAGGACGACCGGGTTGGGCCGATCGGGAGCCCGGATCAGCTGATCGAGATACTTCAGGTCGACGACGCGCCGCTCGGCGTCCACGACGATGATCTGGTGGATGCCGCCCTGCTTCATCCGCTCGAGAATCTCCTGGTCGGAGGATCCCTGCAGCACGGTCAGCGGCGAACGGTTGATCCAGTTCGCGGCGGCGGAGTCGAGGTCGGCGCCGGCCAGCATGGCGCGCCGCACGTCGCCGTCGGTGGCGGCGCCGATCAGGCGTCCGTCGGCGTCGACCACGACGGCCAGCTGGATGCCGCCGGCTTCGATGTAGGCCAACACCTCGCGCAGGGTCGAATGCTCGCGGAGGGTCACATTCTCAACGCCCATGACCGAACTCCTTAGCGGGGACGCCTGCCAGCCGACTCCTCGGCGGCGTATTGCGGACGACGACCGCGCCGGCGGCGATCATCGCATACTCACCAATCTCAAGCCCCTGCAGCACTGTAGCGCCTGCGCCGACGTGGGCGAAGTCCCCAACCGTCACATCCCCGCAGATTACCGCACGGGGGGCGACGTGAACGTGACGGCCGATCCGACCGTCGTGTTCCACGACGGCGGCGGTGTTGACGATGACGTTCTCGCCCACGAGCGTATTGGCCTGCACCACGGCTCCAGCCATGACCTGAGCGCCCTGGGCCAGGGTCGCGTGGCCGGAGACGATCGCCGCGGGGTGAACCAGCGGCGGGAAGCGGAAGCCGAGGCCGACATAGAGATCGTAGACCTTCGCCCGAACCCGGGCGTCGCCGATGCTGCCGATGCCGTTGGCGAGCCGCGCCGTCGACGGCGGCTGGGCGGCGAGCCATGCGTCGTCGCCCAGCAGCGGCAGGCCGAACGGCGTCGCCTGGCCGGCGGGAGCCGCGCATCCGAGCACGGCGTGCCCCCCGGCGAGCAGAAGATCGGCGACCACTGCCGCATGACCTCCGGCGCCGAGGATGATGAAGGGTTCCGCCGTCATAGCGTGATCGGGTCGTCCTGGTCGTAGTCGCGCGGGGCCGGTCGACCGACGAGTTCCCAGAGATCGATGGGGGGGCGTCCGCCCATCGGCCGCTTGGGGCCGATGTTCTCGGTCGTGAGGATGTCCCCCGCGCGCACCGGCGTCAGGGCGACGAGGCTCTTGGTGGCGATCTGCCGGTTGCGCTCCTCCACCGCCACCGTGAGCTTGCGGGGCGAGCCCAGCGCGGCCTCGATGGCGCGAACGCCGGTCACGAGCGTTTTCAGCTCTTCGGGCTCGATCGAAGCGGCGTGGTCCGGGCCCGGCATCGCGCGGTCCAGGGTGATGTGCTTTTCCAGCAGCTGCGCGCCGCGGGCCGCCGCGGCCAGGCTGATGGCCAGGCCCTCGGTGTGGTCGGAATAGCCGGTCCGCAGGCCGAAGGCGGCCGCCAGGGTCTCCATCGCGCGAAGGTTCACGCTTTCGAACGGCGCCGGATACTCGGTGGTGCAGTGCAGCAGGGACACGCGCTCGCGTAGGGCGACTTGCCCCCCCGGGGAGATGTAGGCGGCGCGGCAGGCTTCTTTCGAGGGGGCGTCGCCGACCGTGTAGCCGTGGGCGATCACGCCCAGCGCGGTCTCGATGTCCGACAGCAGCGCCATCCCGGACGAGAGGATGAGATCGACGCCGGAACGCGCGAGCTGGTGGAGCAGGGGGGCGTTGGTCAGATCGCCCGACGACACCTTCACGCGCTCCAGGCCGAGATCGATCAGGAGGCGTGCGCTGTCGGGGTCGAAGGGCGTCGAGAGGAAGCCGATGTTCACATCGCGGCAGTGCGCCTGCAGCGTCCGATGCGCGGCCTCGTCGAGTTCGAGGGCTTTCAGCAGCTCGAGCTGGCCGCCGTCGTCGCCGACCGTCCGCTTCTGGTAGTCGGCCTTGGCGGCGTGACGGCTCACGAGCGCCGAGGCCTTGAAGGTCTGGAACTTGACGACGTCGGCGCCGGCGTCGGCGGCGGCGTCGACGAGGCGTCGGGCGGTGTCCAGCGATCCGTTGTGGTTCACCCCGACTTCGGCGATGACGAGAACGTTTTCCATCATCCGATCTCCAAGTCGTGGAACTCCTTGATGACCAGTCGGCTCATGTCCGGGCGGTCGAGGATGGCCTGGACTATGCGTTGCGAGGCGTGACCGTCGCCATACGGATTCACGACGCCGCTGCAGTCCAGCGACAGCGCCTGCGTGATCGCCGCGCGGATCGCGTCCGCTTCCGGCGCACAGTCGATGACCGACGGCGCCTTGGGCCGCCCCTCCTGGCGCAGCCCGATATTGACCGTCGGTCGCTCGAACGACGGCGCCTCGTACAGGCCGCTCGACGAGTTGCCGACGACGGCGGCGCAATGCTGCATGCAGCTCAGGTAGCGTTGCTGCCCGAGGGAGGGGAAGACCGCCGCGTGGTCGCGCTCCGCCGCCCATTTCTGCAGCTGCTCGCTCAGGGCGCGCCCTTCGTTGTCGGCGTTCGACTGGGTGGCGACGACGCCGTAGCCCGCCTCCAGGAAGGTCTCCAGCGCCGAGAGCAGCTGCGCGAGCTGCGCGGTCGGGGCGGCCGGGTCGCGCGTCGCCGGATGGAAGGTGACCAGCAGCCATGGGCGCTCGGCCGGGACGCCCAGATCCGCCGCCAGCGCATCCCGCGGCGTGGCTTCGAAGTCGCGGATGAAGTCGAGGCCGGAGCTGCCGGCGAGGATGACGGCGTCCGGATCCTCGCCGAGCTGGATCACGCGCCGGCGGGCGTCCTCGTTGGTGACGAAATGCAGGTGCGCCATCTTGGTCAGGCTGTGCCGGATCGAGTCGTCGTACGCCCCCTTCGTGACGTCTCCGCCGCACAGGTGGCCGATCGGCAGGTTCGCGACCAGAGCCGCGCTGGCCGCCGCCAGCATCTCGAACCGGTCGCCGAGCAGCAGGACGAGGTCGGGACGATCGCGTCCGAAGAGGTCGGCGAACCCGGCCACGCCCAGGCCGACGGACTTGCCGACGCCGACCGCGCTGTCGCTGGACACGAGCATTTCGACCCGGGCGGCGATGGGGAAGCCGTCGCGTTCGATCTCACGCACGGTCATGCCGAATTCGGGCGAAAGGTGCATGCCGGTGACCACGAGCTGGAGATCCAGGCCGGCGGCCTGGATGGCGCGCATGGGATGGTAGAGCAGGCCGTAGTCCGCACGGCTGCTCGTGACCACGCAGATGCGCCGCGTCATCTGCCGGTCTCGGCGAGGCGGGGACTGCTCGGCAGGTTGATCAGGCGCTTCTCCAGCGCCAGCGCGCCTTCGACGGGCATGGACGGGCAGGCGGCGAACATCGGCAGCCGATGCATGAGCGTCCACACGGGGCGGGCGCCGTACCCTTGGTCGTTGAGCGCTTCCAACACCGCGTCGCGGAGAGCCTCGTCGGGCTCGTCCATCATCATGGCCATCAGCCAGTAGTTGCTCTGGGATCCGGCCGGCTCCGCGACGATGTCGGCTCCGGCGACGTCCGCAAACCGGGCGATGTAGCGCGCGGCCAGCGTCCGCTTGCGCGACAGCATGTCGTCGAGGCGTTCCAGCTGGGCGCAGCCGAGCGCCGCGTTGATGTTCGGCATGCGGTAGTTGTAGCCGATCCGATCGTGGATGAACGACCAGCGGTGAGCGACGCGGGCGGTCGTGGTCAGATGCTTGGCGAGCCGGCCGATCTCTGGGTCGTTGGTCAGGATCGCGCCGCCGCCGCCGGTGGTCACCACCTTGTTGCCGTTGAAACTGAGGGCGGCGACCTTGCCGAAGCTTCCACAGGGTTTGCCGCCGAGCGTGGAGCCGAGGGATTCCGCCGCGTCCTCGACCACGGTGATCCGCCAGCGGTCGGCCAGGGCGGCCAGGGCCACCATGTCCGTCGGATGGCCGAAGACGTGCATGGGAACGACGGCGCGGATCACCGCCCCGGTCTTCCGATTGACGCAGACGTCGTCGCGGACCTCGGCGATGTCGCCGAGGTAGGCGTCGAGCGCAGGGACGTCGATGCCGAGGGTGACCGGTTCGCTGTCCACGAAGTGCGGCGTGGCGCCCGCATAGGACACGGCGTTCGCCGTCGCGATGAAGGTCAGCGTGGGCATCAGCACTTCGTCGCCGGGTTCGACGCCGGCGAGCAGCAGCCCGATATGCAGGGCCGCGGTGCCGTTGACCGTCGCGACGGCCCGCTCGACGCCGGCGAGCTCGGCGAGCATCTGTTCGAAGCGATCGACATACGAGCCCACGGACGAAACCCAGCCGGTCTCGATGCAGTCGGTCACATAGGCGATCTCGGCGCCGCGAAACTCGGGTTCGTGGAGCGCGGCCCGTTCGACGCCGCCGAGGACGTCGCGGACGGCGGCCACGATGGTCTGAGGCGTAAGGTGGTTGGTCTTGGGTGCGCTGCTGAGCATCCGCGTCTCGCTCGCCGTCAGATGTTGTACTGGTTCGACTTGTAGCCCTTCAGGTTTTCGCCGTCGGTGAACCAGGCGATGGTTTCCTGGAGCCCGCGTCGGAAGCCGTCCAGGCCGCCATAGGCCGGCTGCCAGCCGGTCAGTTCGCGCGCCAGGCCGTTGTCGGCCCAGAGCCGCTCGACTTCGCTGTTGGCGGGCCGGATCCGCTGTTCATCGGTCTCGATCTCGACCTCGACGCCCATGAGATCGGCGATCAGGCGTACGCTGTCGCCGATCGAGACCTCGAAGTTGCTGCCGACGTTGATGACCTTGCCGACCGAGGCGGGGGACTGGGCCACCGCGAGGAAGCCGGACACGGTGTCGGTCACGAAGTTGAAGTCGCGCGTCGGATGAACGGCGCCCAGCTTGAGCTTGCGCCGCCCCTCGGCGAGCTGGGTGATCACCGTCGGCAGCACCGCTCGCGCGGACTGCCGCGGGCCATAGGTGTTGAATGGCCGAATCACGGCGACGGGGGTGTCGAACGATGCCTGGAAGGACAGGGCGATCTGGTCCGCGCCGATCTTGCTCGCCGAGTACGGCGACTGACCCTGCAGGGGATGCGCCTCGTTGATCGGGACGTATCGCGCGGTGCCGTAGACCTCGCTGGTCGAGGTGTGAACGACCTTGGAGACGCCCAGTCGGCGGGCCGCCTGAACGATGTTCAGGGTGCCCTTGACGTTGGTGTCCACATAGGTGTCGGGCGAGTGGTAGGAATACGGAATGGCGATCAGCGCCGCGAGGTGAAAGACGACGTCGCAGCCCGTCATCGCTTCCAGAACGCCGTTCGGGTCGCGGACGTCGCCGGCAAAGACCTCAAACCGCCCTCGGACGTCGTCAGCAACGTGATCTAGCCAGCCCCAGGAAGAAAAGCTGTTGTATAGAACGAACGCCCTGACGTCGTGTCCGTCACGGACCAGTCGTTCTACAAGATGCGAACCTATGAATCCGTCAGCGCCAGTGACGAGGATTTTACTATCCTTCAGGTTCACTTCTCTTCGGCGATAGGCATCGCCCCTCCTGTTTTTCAGCGCGATTGACTAGCAGCTGCCCCCAATCAGCACAAGGAGCGGGCGTCTGACCGCACAGGACCGCGGCGAGGCTATGCCATTTGCTGAACATCGGCTATTGGGCGGACACAGCATGGGAACAAAACCCGAGTTCAAAAGGGCAGTATGAGCACCCGGATAATCGCGCGGCTGGATATCAAGGGGCCCAATCTCATCAAAGGGATCCACCTGGAGGGACTCCGGGTGATGGGCGATCCGCAGGCTTTCGCGCGGCGATACTACGACGAGGGCGCCGACGAGCTGATCTACATGGACGTCGTCGCGAGCCTCTATGGCCGCAACAGTCTGCAGGAGATCGTCCGGCGCGCGGCTCAGGACGTCTTCATTCCGATGACGGTCGGCGGCGGGCTGCGTTCGGTCGACGACGTCCGTGAAATCCTTCGCGCCGGCGCGGACAAGACCGCGATCAACACCGCCGCCGTGGCGCGGCCGGAACTGATCACCGAGGTTTCCCGGCGTTTCGGATCGCAGTGCATGGTGCTGGGGATCGAGGCCAAGAAGGTCGCGGAAGGCCGCTGGGAAGTCTACACGGACAACGGCCGCGAGCACACCGGCCTGGACGTCGTCGAATGGTGCCAGCGCGGCTATGAACTGGGCGCGGGCGAAATTCTGCTCACCTCGGTCGACCGCGAAGGCACCCGCAAGGGCCTCGACAACGAGCTGATCAAGGCCGTCACGCGAGTGGTGCCGATCCCGGTGATCGCCGCCGGCGGCCTGGGCACGGTCCAGCATCTGCTGGACGCCGTCGACCACGGCGCGGACGCCGTCTCGGTGGCCGACGCCCTTCACTACAATCGCATACCGTTGACGGCTCTGAGGTCCGCGGCGGTGTCGCATGGTCTGCGCGTTCGGCGCGAGGCGGTGGCGGCATGACGGTCCGGGTCAAGATTGTCGACTACGGCATGGGCAACCTGCACAGCGTCGCGCGGGCCCTGGAGAAGGTCGGCGCGGAGCCCGAGCTGGCCAGCACGCCGGAAGCCATCGTGTCGGCGGACCTGCTGATCCTGCCGGGCGTCGGCGCGTTCGAGCCCTGCGTGGCCAACCTGCGCGGCGCGGGCCTGGACGAGCCGGTGCTCGAGTTCGTGCGCAGCGGTCGCCCGTTCATGGGCATCTGCGTCGGGATGCAGCTTCTCTTCGACTACAGCACCGAGTTCGGTCGCCACGAAGGGCTGGGCCTGATCGCGGGTCGAGTGGACGCCATCCCTCTCAACAGCGGCGGAAACGCCCGCAAGGTCCCGCATATCGGCTGGAGCGAGCTCCTCGTGCCCGAGAAGCGCGCCGGCTGGAGCGATACGCTGCTGCGCTCCGCCCAGCCCGGCGTGACCTCGGCCTACTTCGTGCACTCCTACAGCTGCGTGCCCGCGGACGCCGCCGACCGTTTGGCCGACGTCGACTACCTCGGCTACGACATCTGCGCCGCCGTCCAGAAGGACAACATCACCGGCTTCCAGTGTCACCCCGAGAAGAGCGGCCCGGCTGGTCTGAAGATCATGGAGCACTTCGTCTCGCTCTGAGGCGGGACGCCGGTCGCGGCGAAACGTCCGCAACTCGGTGTATGAGGATCCAATGCTGTTTTCTGGCAGACGGACGACGCTGGCCCAGTCGACCTATTTCGACATGTGGCGCGGCGTGTCCGCCCTGGTGGTTCTGATCGGCCACATGGGGCAGGTCTTCTTTCCGGACTACGACCAGGTCCTGGCCGGGCTCGCGGGCGCCGCCGTGATGGCCTTCTTCGGGCTGAGCGGCTTCTTCATCCACAAGTCGATCGCCCGCTGCCACAGCAACGGCGTCTTCGACTATCGCTCGTTCTTCCTGGCGCGGGTCAACCGCATCCTGCCGCCCTTCGTGTTCTGCCTGGCCCTGACGGTCCTGCTCTGGCTCGTCGCACCCCTGGTGTTCACGACCGGAACCCGAGTTTTCGAGACGCCGGGGACCCGCGACGGCTTTCTGCTGGACGGGCTGCTGTCGACGGCGCTGTTCCTCAACGGCTTCGTCGGGCCGACCCTGTCCGCGAACGGCGCGCTGTGGTCGCTCACCTACGAGATCTGGTACTACGCCCTCGCGGCGCTGGTCGCCCTGGCGCTCACGGGACGCCGCATCGGCTGGATCGCAGCGCCGATCTTCATCGTCCTGACGGTGGTGCAGCCCTGGTTCGCGATCTGGGGTCTCGGGTGGCTGGGCGGCTTCGTACTGTCGATGCTGCACGCCAACGACCGCCTGCGCTGGATTCCCAAGTTTCCCAGCTGGCCGATTCCGGTCGCCCTGCTGGCGCTGCTCGCCTTCGCGCCGCCCCAACTGGCGGGCAAGGCCACGCTGCTGTTCGAGTTCGGCTTCGGCGCCTGGTTCGTGCATCACATGGCCATGGTCCTGCAGCGGGGCGATCCGCCCGTATCGAAGCTCGTCGCCCGGTCGGCGGACTTCTCGTATTCACTCTACGTCGTGCATTTCCCGATCCTGCTGTTCGCGTACGGAATCGACGAGCGCCCCTGGGTTTCGATCCCGGCGGCGGTCGCGGCGTTGCTGGTCGCCATCCTGATCGGCGGGCCCATCGAGCGATGGAAGCCCTTCGCGGCCCACCCGCCGGTCCCCAAGTTGCCTACGGCTGATGCATGATCGACTTGCGTGACAAGCGCGTCCTCTTCTTCGCTCCCAAATGGTTCGGCTACGAAGACGCGATCATCGAGGAGCTGAGGCGGCGGGGCGCGGAGGTCGACTATCTCGCCGATCGTCCCTTTGACAGCGCGCTGATGAAGGCGGCGGCGCGGTTCGCCCGTCCCGCCGTCCTCAAGACCACCGACCGGGTCTACCAGGAGGCGCTGGAGACGCTCGGGCGTCCGTCGTACGACGTCATCCTGGTGATCCGTGGGCAGACGGTCTCGAGCGCCTTCATGCGCGAGCTCGCCCGGCAGTATCCGACCGCTCGCCGGATCCTGTACATGTGGGACTCCATCGAGAACCAGCCGTACATGGCCGCCCGCCTGGACGAGTTCGACGACTGCCTGTCCTTTGATCCGGCGAGCGCGCGGCAGTACGGGATGCGCCTGCGGCCGACGTTCTTCATCGAGCAGTACGAGCGCCAGCCGAACGCGAGTCCGAGCTGGGATCTGAGTTTCGTCGGCACGGCTCATTCCGACCGGACCGCCATCGTGCGCAGGCTTCGCGCCTCGCTGCCGGACTCGGCCCGGTTCTACGACTATCAGTACCTCCAGGCGCCCTGGGTCTATCACGCCTACAAGGTGCTCAATCCGAATTTCCGCGGCGCGTCGCGAGACGAGTTCCACTTCCGGCCGCTCGACGCCGCGACGGTCAGCGACCTGTTCTTCGATTCCCGCGCTCTGCTGGACATCGAGCATCCTCGTCAGTCCGGCCTTACCCAGCGCCCGTTCAGCGCGATGGCCGCTCAGAAGAAGCTGGTGACGACGACGGCGGCGATCCGCGACTACGACTTCTACGACGCGCAGAACATCGCGATCATCGATCGCCACGCGCCGTCGCTTCCGGACGGCTTCCTGGAGACGGACTATCGACCCATCCCCGCCGACCTGTACCGGAAGTACAGCGTCGGCGGCTGGCTGGACGAAATTCTGGGCGGCTGAGGCGCCGCTCCGTCAGGACCGTCCGAAGGTCGTGGCGATCATGGTCTGGGTGTCGTGCGGCGGCGCCCAGAACCCCTGCCAATGCCCCCGATCAACGGCCAGCTCGCCGAACAGCGTGTCCGCGATGGCCGACTTGCCCAGCAGCGACAGGCCGGCGCGCGCGAGCGCGCCCGGGACGGGCAGCAGGGTCGCGGAGCGGCCGTTGGACTGGGCGATCAACTGCACGAGGTCCCGCAGGCTCCAGTCCTCGCTCTCGGCCGGCAGGAAGATCGCGGGGGCTTTCGGGGCGTGCGCGGCGGTGGCGAGCGCATGGGCGAGGTTCCGCGACGAGATCAGCGCCCTGCGTCCGCGGGCCTGGCCGAGCGGCAGCGGCAGGCCCCTGGCCAAGACGTTCGCCAGCACCGAGAGATTGTTGCGGCCTCCGGGGCCGAAGACCGGCGGCGGCCTGACGATGATCAGCTCGGTGGGCGATCCGGCCGCCAGTCGCCGAAGCGCTTCCTCGGCGGCGATCTTGGAGCGGGCGTAGAGATTGCGGCTGCCCGAAAGGGGCGCTTCGGGCGCGAGCGGCGCCGGCGAGGCCGCGCCATGGACGTTGATGGAACTTACGAAGATGAAGCGTTTGACCCCCGCCTTGCGGGCGGCTTCGTAGGCGGTCGTCGACAGGTCGACGTTCGCCGCCCTGTAGGCCTCCTCGGGATGGCGCCCGCCGGACAGCGCGGCGAGGTGGACGACCGCATCGGCTCCGGCCATCGTCTCGGACCATCGGTCGGTCGAGGCCCGCGACAAAGGCAGCATGGTCGCGCCGCGTGCGGCGAGCTCGGCGGCGAGCGCGCGGCCGACAAAACCGCCGGCGCCGGTGACCGCGACGGTCTTCTCAGCTTCCTTGGACACGATCGCCTCGCCCTCCGCCCATGACGGTCTCAACCAACAGCTTGATGTACCAGCCGACGGATCGGCGCTCTATCCAGGTCGCGTCCAGGGTGGCCAGCTTCTGCGGCTCCGACATGTCCACGCCCTGGACCTGGGCGACGCCTGTGATGCCGGGACGGAGCGCGTAGACGCCGAGCGCGTCGCGCGCCTGAACCAGCTCTTCCTGGGTTTCGAGGCAGGGTCGCGGGCCGACGAGGCTCATGTCGCCTCGCAGGACGTTCCAGAGCTGCGGCAGCTCGTCGATCTTCACCTTGCGCAGGAAGCCGCCGATTCCGGTCACGGCGCTTACCGAAACCTCATGGCTGGCCCGCGACGGCGTGCCCTGCCGCATGGTCCTGAACTTGTAGCAGGTGAACACCCGCCGGCGGCGGCCGACCCGGGGCTGCGCGAAGATCGCCGGGCCGGGGGAGTCGAGCCGGATGAGCGCCGCGCAGACCAACATGATGGGCGAGGCCGCGACCAGTCCGCCTGCGGCCAGGGTCACGTCCAGGAGGCGAAGAATGCTGTCTGTGGGGCCTGACGGAGACGCCGTGGACGCCGTGCTACGCTCCAACGACATCAACGCCTCTGTCCTGTGATCGAAGGGTGTTCAGGGTGGAGAAGATCAGCCGGTTGACGCCCCTGCCGTCGCCCGCGCGGCTATGCGCCTCCAGCTGCCGCAGGGCCTCGGGCGGCATGACCTCGGGATGAATCGGGTTGATCTCCGAGATTCCTTCCAGGCACGGCGACACGACTTCGTTCTCGTCGACCAGCTGTTCGGTGAGCTTCTCGCCGGGCTGTAGTCCGGTGAACTCGATGCGGATGTCGCGATCGGGGGTGAGGCCGCTCAGCTTGATCATCTGGCGCGCCAGTTCGACGATCTTGACGGGCTTGCCCATCTCCAGGACGAACTTGCGCAGGCGTCCGTCGGTCGCGCCCGACGAGAGCGCCGTCGCGTGGAGCACCAGCTGGACGGCCTCGGGGATCGTCATGAAGAAGCGTTCGACCTCGGGGTCGGTGACCGTGATCGGGCCGCCGCGCGCGATCTGATCCTTGAAGATCGGCACGACGGAGCCGGCGGAGCCCAGCACGTTGCCGAAGCGGACGACGCTGTACTGGGTGTCTCCGACACGGGGCGACAGCAGCGATTCCGCCAGTCGCTTCGTCGCGCCCATGACGTTGGTCGGGCTGACGGCCTTGTCGGTCGACACGAGAATCATCTGCCGGGCGCCGCAGACCTGGGACGCCTGCACGACGTTGTGGGTTCCGACGATGTTGGTCAGGACCCCTTCGCACGGGTTGTTCTCCACGAGCGTGACGTGCTTGAGCGCGGCGGCGTGGAAGACGATCTCGGGGCGTTCGGCGTTGAAGATCTCCTTCACGCGCGCCTCGTCGCGCACGTTGCAGAGGAACGCCCGCCGGGTGCCGCCGCCGCCGTGGGACTCCAGTTCACGATCGATCTGGAAGAGGAGGAACTCGGAATGGTCGACGAGCGTCAGGTGTGAGCAGCCGAAGGCCGTCAGCTGCCTGGCGATCTCCGAGCCGATGCTGCCGCCGGCGCCGGTGACGAGCACGCGCCTTCCGGCGACGAGCGTCTTGATCGGGCCCGGGTTGAGAGCCAGGGGCTCCCGCGGCAGGAACTCCTCGAGCTGCATTTCCCGGACGCCGGTCGTCGGTTCGCCGTGTTCGCGGAACTCCACGATGCTGGGTTGCCGAAGCAGTTTGAAACCGCCGGCCTTGAGCGATCCGATCTGATCGGCGTTGATGTTCAGCTCGGTCAGCGGATCCTGCAGGAAGAGGATCGCGGCCGATTGTCCCCGCTTCGGCTCGAAGGGTGCGACGAGGGTGACGAGATCGCGCGGGCCGGCGAGGCTGCCCAGGATGCGGACACCGTGGATATGCTGCCCGCGGACGAGATCGCCCGATGCGACGATGCCGACGGGCGCAAGGTCGTCGCCCAGAGTGTTGCCCCGCCGGATGAAGCTCTCGGCCTCCGCCAGGCCGCCCACCACGACCACGGGCGTGCCGTGTTTGCGAGCATGGTTGTCCGAGGCCAGAAGGCTCAGGGCCAGGGACCGGTCGTGAATCATCCGCCAGACCAGTCGGACCCCGACTAGGGCGAAGAGGCTGATGAGCCAGGCCAGGACCAGGGCGGACCGCGGCAGCGAGATGGCGCGATCGCTCAGGAACAGGATGACCAGGAACAGGCCCGCGGTCGTGGCCGTGCTGCGTGCGAGCTTCAACGCCTCCCGGCTCGAAGAGAAACGCCATGAGGCGAGCTCGGTCCGGAAGACCATCTCCACGCAGAATGCGATGAAAATATAGAGCAGGCCCCAGCCGACGATGAGCAGGGCTTGAGGTTCCGTGAACCACCACGCGAGAGGCAGGCCTCTCCGAAGTTCATAGGCGACGATAAAGCTCACGAACATCAAGAATAGATGTATCGCGAGCTTGCAGATGTAGCTCACCATCGCTTGCCGACCCAGTCCGTCCATTTGCACGCTTACGGTTTCCGCACTCGTTGAAACGCTTCCGCAACCATGACCGGGGGAGCATATTTCTCGCCTAAGTACCTCTCCAGCCGCCTCTCGTCTAGGATTGTGAAGGGCCGCCGCGGGTGTGATCGACCGCGACGGCTTGCATCATCCGGTGCGTTTGGTTCACATCCGCCATCGTCATCGAAAGCGGGCTTGGAAGACTATGGGCAGGTTCAAGGTTGGGGTGTTGGGTCTTGTGGCGATCTCGGCCCTCCTATCGGGTTGCAATCAAAACGAAGACGCCGCTCCCGCTTCCAAGGGCGTCGGCGAGGCGCCGGCCGTGACCGAGCTGCCCAAGCGCAAGCCCGGCCTCTGGAAGCAGACCATGCTGGTCGAGGGCGTCGACGCCATCCAGGCCGTGCAGCTGTGCCTGGACGAGGCCAGCGACGCCAAACTGGCCTGGTGGGGGCAGCAGGGGTTCAAACAGGCCTGCTCCAAGAACGAGATCGCCAAACAGCCCGACGGCTCCTGGAAGTTCAGCACCGTCTGCGAGGGCGTCGGCGTCAAGACGACCAACGACGGGGCCGCGGTCGGCGATTTCAGCCGGCGCTACCAGATCCGGGCCGAGACGACGACGACGGGCTCGCCGATGCCTCAGATGAACGGCTCGCGCACCGTGACCATCGACGCCGAATGGGTCGGCGAATGCCCCACCGGCATGAAGCCGGGGGACATGGACCTGCCGAACGGTCAGCGCGTGAACATGCTGGAAGTCAGCGGCCAGCAGTAGGCCGCCGGTCGGCTCACCCGCCCTCGGCGCTCTTGAGGCGCGCCGGGGTCGGGACGAGCGGCTCGCCGGCCGCCTGTTTGCGCCGAATCTCCTCGATCGTGGTCGCGGCGTTCGTCGCGCGGGCGAGGGAGCCGGGGTTCGAACCGACGGCGTAGCGGCTCTTGCCGTAGTCGGCGCCGTACTGGCGCCAGAAATCCCGGGCCGAGGCGTAGTCGTAGCCCGCGCGCGCCATGAGATAGAGCCCGACATAGTCGGCTTCTCGCTCGACGGTCAGCAGGCCGCTGACCATGGTGCCGGCGTTGCCCAGAATGGCTCCCGTCCCGCCTTCCTTGATGCGGGCGCGGTGCTTCATGACATTGTGGCCGAGCTCGTGGCCCAGGACGACGGCCAGCTGGTCGTCGGTCACGGTGTAGCGGACGAAGCCGGTCGTTATGAAGACGCGGGTTCCGTCGGCTCGGGCGTCCAGGTCCTCGGACGGCAGGAGCTGAGTTTCATAGGCGCAACCGGCGACCGGGGTGAGCGTCACGGCGTGTCGCCGGCCGTCCCGCTCGACGACCAGCTCGGCGACGCCGTCGGCCAAGGCCTTGTTCAGCAGGGTCAGGGCATGAAGCGTCGGGTCGTAGCTGGCCTTGCCCGTCGCCGCATCGGCCGTACTCTCGAAGGGCTGGCCGTCGACCGACACCAGCACGTCGTCGTTGCGGATTCCGGCCTTGTCGGCCGGACCGCCGGGAACCACGGTCAGCACCGAAGGGCGGGCGCCCATGTTGAAGTAGCGCATCGCCGTGGGGCGGATGTCGGGCCCGTACTGCAGCGCATGGTGGATCGCCAGCCCCGGCAGCAGCGCCTTGTCCTGGCAAAGATCGAGGGCCGCGACGTTCAGTCGAAAGGAGACGGCGGCGACTCGGCCGTCCTGGCGCCGCAGGTTCTGCAGCGTGCCTTCGTTCTGGAATTCGATCTCCCGCCGGATGTCGTCGGACGAGGCCGAGGGTAGGGCGACGACAGGCTCCACCGTGGAACAGCCGGCGAGCAGCGCCAGCAGGAAGATCGACGCCGGTCTCGCAATCATGCCTGTCTCCACTCGAAGCGGCGGGCACGATAGCCTCGGCGAGGCCGCATCGCCAACCAAGGCGACGCATTGGCGCCGTTTCGGCAAGGCGACTATAAGCGTCACCCCGACAGATCTTGGCCGTGAAGGAACGGGCTTGGGCGATCTTCCTCTGACGAATCCGCGCATCTGCGTGCTGGGCCTGGGCTATGTGGGCCTGCCGCTGGCCGCCGCCTTCGGGCGCGAACACGACACGCTGGGCTACGACCTCGACGCCGGCCGCATCGCCGAGCTCCGCGAGGGACAAGATCGGACGCTGGAGGTCGAGGACCACGAGCTGGCTGCGGCCAGCCGCCTGCGCTTCTCCTTCGACGAGGCCGATCTGGCCGACCGCAACGTCTTCATCGTGACGGTGCCGACGCCGATCGACGCGGCGCGCCGACCGGATCTCGGGGCGATCAGCGCCGCCAGTCGCGCGATCGGCCGTCACCTGAAGGCGGGCTCGGTGGTGATCTACGAGTCGACGGTCTATCCGGGCTGCACCGAGGAAGTCTGCGTTCCGATCCTGGAGCAGCTCTCGGGCCTGGTCTTCAACCGGGACTTCTTCTGCGGCTACAGCCCCGAGCGGGCCAACCCCGGCGACCGCCAGCACCGCCTGTCGACCATCATCAAGGTGACGGCCGGCTCGACGCCGGAGGCCGGAGCCTTTGTCGACGGGCTCTACGCTTCGATCGTGCCGGCGGGCACGCATCTGGCCAGCTCGATCAAGGTGGCCGAGGCCGCCAAGGTGATCGAGAACACCCAGCGCGACCTGAACATCGCCCTCGCCAACGAATTCGCGATGATCTTCAATCGACTTGGGATCGATACGCTGGAGGTCCTGCAGGCGGCGGGCACCAAATGGAATTTCCTGAACTTCCGGCCGGGCCTGGTCGGGGGGCACTGCATCGGCGTCGACCCCTACTACCTGACTCATAAGGCCCAGGAGGTCGGCTACCATCCGGAAGTCATCCTGGCGGGACGTCGGATCAACGACGAGATGGGCGCCTATGTCGCCGGTCGCGTCCTGAAACTTCTGGCGCACAAAGGGATGAATCCCGTCGGCGCGCGCGTCCTGGTGCTGGGCCTGGCGTTCAAGGAGAACTGCCCCGATCTGCGCAACACCAAGGTCGCCGACCTGATCGCCGAACTCGGCGAGTACAGCATGAAGGTCGACGTGCACGACCCCTGGGTCGATCCGGCCGAAGCCCGGCACGAGTACGGCCTGGACCTGACGGCCGCGCCGGCGCCGGGCGCCTACGACGCGGTCGTGCTGGCGGTCGCGCATCGGCAGTTCATCGAGTTGGGAGCCGACGGCATTCGCGCGTTCGGAAAGTCTCAGGCCGTGGTCTACGACGTGAAATCCGCCCTTCCGCGCGATGCGGTCGACGGTCGCCTGTAAGTCTGACGAGAGAACACCCATGAAGGTCATGGTCACCGGAGCTGCGGGCTTCATCGGTTCGGCGACGACGCTGCGGCTCCTGGAGCGGGGCGACACGGTCATCGGCGTCGACAGCCTGAACGACTACTACGATCCGGAGCTGAAGAAGGCCCGGCTGGCGCGCCAGATCGACCATCCCAATTATCGTCAGTATACGGTTGATCTGGCCGATCGTGAGGGAATCGAGGCCATCTTCGCGGAGGAGAAGCCCCAGCGGGTGATCAATCTCGCCGCCCAGGCCGGGGTTCGCTATGCGGCGACCAACCCGCACGTCTATGTGTCCAGCAACGTCACCGGTTTCCTGCACATCCTGGAAGGCTGCCGTCACAACGGCGTCGAGCATCTGGTGTTCGCCTCGACCAGCTCGGTCTACGGCGCCAACACCAAGATGCCGTTCTCGGAGCACGACCACACCGAGCATCCGCTGACGCTGTACTCGGCGACCAAGAAGGCCAACGAACAGATGGCGCACGCCTACGCCAACCTGTTCGACCTGCCCTGCACGGGCCTGCGGTTCTTCACGGTCTATGGTCCCTGGGGCCGGCCGGACATGGCGCTGTTCATGTTCACCAAGAAGATTCTCGCCGGCGAACCGATCCCGGTTTTCAACTACGGCAAGCACAAGCGCAGCTTCACCTACATCGACGATATCGTCGAAGGCGTGATCCGCACGCTCGACACCGTTCCGACCAAGAACCCCGACTGGGACGGCGCGAACCCGGACCCGGCCACCAGCGGCAGCGGGCCCTACCGCCTGTTCAACATCGGCGCCGAGCGGCAGGTGGAGCTGCTGCGCTACATCGAGGTGCTGGAAGAGTGCCTCGGCAAGAAGGCGATCATGGAGATGCTGCCGCTCCAGCCGGGCGACGTGCCGGACACCGAGGCGGACGTCGCCGAGCTCCAGAACATCGTCGGCTACAAGCCGCGGGTCACGGTCGAGGAAGGGGTGAAGGCCTTCGTCGATTGGTATCGCGGTTACAACGGCGCTCTCTGACGGTCTTCAGCGCTTCTTCACGGCCCTGATCGCAGTCTCTGCGTCGCAGTGACGTGAGTTCCGGCGCGGTCTAGTCTGTCCGTGCTTCTGGGAAGGCGGGGACAGCGCGATGTCGACTTGGGCCCGGGTTGCAAAGAGCACGCCGACTCTGGCGATTTGCGCGGCTTTGGCCGTCACCGTGACCGCATGCGGCGGCGGGGGCGGCGGAGGCGGAGGCGGCGTCGTCTCGCCGGTCACGCCTTCTCCGCCCCCACCTCCGCCTCCTCCGCCGCCCCCGCCGCCCCCGCCTCCACCTCCGCCCCCGCCGGGGCGGCCCAGCGCCACCAGCGCCGAGTATCTGCGCAGCTGGAGTCTGGGGGCGATCAATGCGATCGACGCCTACGACCACCCCGCCACCGGCGCCGGGATCACCATCGCCGTGATCGACACGGGGATCGACCAGACCCTGCCGGACCTGCAGGGCCGGATCTCGCCGCAGTCCACGGACATTCGGTCCTCGCGCAACGATCCGACCGGCGTGAGCCGGCACGGGACCCGGGTGGCGGCCGTGGCCGCGGCCAACTTCGACAATGCTGGATCGCTGGGCGTGGCCTACGGGTCGACGATTCTCTCGATCCGGGCGGACGACACGGTCGGCTCCGCCTGCGGCTCGGACGGTTGCCAGTTCAACGACAGCGATCTGGCGCGGGCCATCGACTATGCCGTGTCCAACGGCGCCAAGGTGATCAACCTGTCGCTGGGCGGCGACACGCCGGACGGGGCGGCGTTCGAGGCGGCGCTGCAGCGGGCGGTGGCCGCAGGCGTGGTGGTGGCGGCGGCGGCGGGCAACGACACTACGCCCAGTCCGGAATGGCCCGCCCGCTATGCCGCGGACAGCCGCTTCGCCGGTTCGGTCATGGCCGTCGGCGCCATGGCGCAGGACGGATCGATGGCCGCCTTCTCCGGCCGGGCCGGCGTAGCCGCCAGCGGCTTCCTCGTGGCGCCGGGGCAGGGCGTCGCCACCGACTGCACCTCCGCCGGCTGCTGGTCGGTCAGCGGCACCTCGTTCGCCTCGCCGATCGTGGCCGGCTCTCTGGCGCTGCTGCTCCAGGCCTTTCCGATGATCTCGGGCCGGGACGCCGTGGACATCCTGTTCCGAACGGCGACGGACAAGGGAGACCCCGGAACGGATCCGATCTGGGGGCGGGGACTGCTGAATCTCAAGGCGGCGTTCCAGCCGGTCGGCGCGCTCAGCGTGCCGAGCGCGGCGGGCGGGACCTTCCAGCCGAACCCGCCGCCGGGCGGGATCTTCGGGTCGGCCTTCGGCGACGCGGTCCGGACCAGTTCGGCCCTGGAGACCTTCGGGCGGGACGACTATCGCCGCATCTACACCGTCGATCTGGCCCAGACCTTTCCGGAGGGGCGGGGCGCGCTCATGGGCGCCGCGGCCCCCGCCGCGCGTTCGACCGCGGCCAGCGTCGTCGGCCCCGCCGGGACGCGGTTCAGCGTCCGCGCCGAGCAGCCGGTGTTCGAGGAGACCGTCGTCCCGGAGCGCATGTATGACTTCGCCGGCGTCCGCCAGCCGTCTTCGGCGCTGGTGTCCGCCGACATCGGCCGGCTGAGCCTGACGGCCTGGCGCGGCGAGGGCGGCGCCGTCGCCCCCGACGCCGGCGAGCGTGACGCCTTCCGCGCCGTGGCCTCGGCCGACCAGGTGATGAAGGCCAGGGTCCGTCTGGGCGGGGGCTGGTCGCTGGCCGCCGAACAAGGCAGCGCCGAGCAGCCGGACATCCTGGCCCTGCGCGAGGTCGAGGGGACCGACTACGCTTCCGCCACGGCCAGCTACAGCAAAGGCCGCTACGGCTTCAGCGTCACCGGCGGCCGGATGGACGAGCCGCTGGGACCGCTGGGCTCCTTCATTTCCGAACGGTCGATCTACAGCCTGCCGGCGGAGACGCGGTTCGGCGCCTTCAGTCTGACCGCGCGGGCGGGCGACCGCCTGACCCTGCGCGGCGACGCCGCCTTCGGCCGGACCAGCATCCGCGACGGCTTCTTCCGGACCGAGGACGCCTTCAGCAGCCAATGGCGGCTCGGCGCCTACGGCGACTGCACGCTGCTGGGCGCGGTCCCCTGCGACACCTTCGCGATCGAGCTGGAACAGCCGCTGCGCATCGAAAGCGGAACCTTCAGCGCGGTGCTGGCCGACACGCCGCTCGACTGGCGTGACCCGACGACCTTCTCGACGCGCCGCTTCTCGGCCAGCCCGACCGGGCGGGAGATCGATCTGCGCCTGATCATGGACCGCGATTTCGGCGGCTGGGGCCTGCTGCGCCTACGGACCATCGCCGCCTTCAACCAAGGCCACCGCGAGGACCGAGACCTCGACCTCGGCGCAGCGCTGGACTGGCGGGTGACGTTCTAGGTCACTAGCGCTCCAGCCAGGCGACGATGGTCTCGGCGGCTTCGACGGCGGTCATGCCGGTGGTGTCTACGACGATCTCGGCCTGTTCGGGCGGTTCGTAGGGGCTGTCGACGCCGGTGAAGTTCTTGAGCTGCCCGGCCCGGGCCTTCTTGTAGAGGCCCTTCACGTCGCGTTGCTCGGCGACTTCGATCGGCGTCTCGACATAGACCTCGACGAACTCGCCCGTCTCGAGCATCTCGCGGGCCATCCGGCGCTCGGCGCGGAAGGGGCTGATGAAGGCGGTCAGCACGATCAGGCCGGCGTCCGTCATCAGCTTGGCCACCTCGGCGACGCGGCGGATGTTCTCGACCCGGTCCTCCTCGGTGAAGCCGAGGTCCTTGTTCAGGCCGTGGCGGACGTTGTCGCCGTCGAGCAGGTAGGTGTGGCGGCCGAGGGCGTGCAGCCGCTTCTCGACCAGATTGGCGATCGTCGACTTGCCGGCGCCGCTGAGGCCGGTGAACCAGACCACGCGGCCCTTCTGGCTCTTCTGGGCGGCGCGGGCGGCCTTGTCGATGTCGGTGGCCTGCCAGTGGATGTTGTCGGCGCGGCGCAGGGCGAAATGGATCATCCCGGCGCCGACCGTGCGGTTGCTCAGTCGGTCGATCAGGATGAAGCCGCCCAGGTCGCGGTTTTCTTCGTAGGCCTCGAACGGGATCGCCCGGTCGAGGGAGATGTTGCAGACGCCGATCTCGTTCAGCTCCAGCCGCTTGGCGGCCAGGTGCTCCAGCGTGTTGACGTTGACCCGGTGCTTGGGCTCGGTGATCGAGGCGGTGACCGTCTGGGCGCCGATCTTCATCAGATAGGGGCGGCCGGGCAGCATCGGCTCGTCGTCCATCCAGACGATGGTCGTCTCGAACTGATTGGCCACGGCGGCCGGCGCGTCGGCGGCGACCAGGACGTCGCCGCGCGAGATGTCGATCTCGTCCGCCAGGGTGATGGTCACCGACTGGCCGGCCACGGCCTGATCCAGATCGCCCGGCAGGGTGACGATCCGCGCCACGCGGCTTTCGCGTGACGAGGGCAGAACCTTCACCCGGTCGCCCGGCTTGATCACGCCGGCGGCGATCTGGCCGCTGAAGCCGCGGAAGTCGAGGTTGGGCCGATTCACCCACTGCACCGGCATGCGGAACGGCTTGGCCTGGAGGTCGTCCTCGACCTGGACGGTCTCCAGCCAGGTCATCAGCGGCGGACCGTCGTACCAGGGCGCGGCTTCGCTTTTCTCGGTGATGTTCTCGCCGTTCAGCGCGCTCATCGGAATGGCGGTGAAGTCGCTGAGGCCGATCCAGCCGGCGAAGGTGCGGTACTCCTCGACGATGGCGTCGAAGGTCGCCTGGTCCCAGTCGACAAGATCCATCTTGTTGACCGCGAGGACGATCTTGCGGATGCCCAGCAGGCTGACGAGGTAGCTGTGCCGACGGGTCTGGGTGAGTACGCCGCGGCGGGCGTCGATCAGGATCACGGCCGCGTCGGCGGTCGAGGCGCCGGTGACCATGTTGCGCGTGTACTGCTCGTGACCGGGCGTGTCGGCGACGATGAACTTGCGGGTCTCGGTCGAGAAGAAGCGATAGGCGACGTCGATGGTGATGCCCTGCTCGCGCTCGGCGGCCAGGCCGTCGACGAGGAGGGCGAAGTCGATCGCCCCGCCCTGGGTGCCGACCTTCTTGCTGTCGCTCTCGAGGGCCGCCAGCTGGTCCTCGAAGATCATCTTGGAGTCGTACAGCAGCCGGCCGATCAGGGTCGACTTGCCGTCGTCCACCGAGCCGCAGGTGATGAACCGCAGCAGCGACTTGTGCTGGTGCTGGTGGAGATACGCCTCGATGTCCTCGGCGATGAGCGCGGACTGATGGGCCATCAGAAGTAGCCCTCCTGCTTCTTCTTCTCCATCGAGGCGGCCTGGTCGTGATCGATCACGCGGCCCTGGCGCTCGCTGGTGGTGGTCAGGAGCATTTCCTGGATGATCTCGGGCAGGGTGGCGGCGGTGCTCTCCACCGCGCCGGTCAGCGGGTAGCAGCCCAGGGTGCGGAACCGCACCGACTTCATCTGCGGCGTCTCGCCGGGCCGCAGCCTGAACCGGTCGTCGTCGACCATGATCAGCGTGCCGTCGCGTTCCACCACCGGTCGGACGTCGCTGAAGTACAGCGGCACGATCGGGATGTTCTCCAGGTGGATGTATTGCCAGATGTCCAGCTCGGTCCAGTTGGAGATCGGGAAGACCCGGATGCTCTCGCCCTTGGCCTTGCGGGCGTTGTAGAGGCGCCAGAGTTCGGGGCGCTGGTTCTTCGGGTCCCAGCGGTGCTCGGCCGACCGGAACGAGAAGACCCGTTCCTTGGCCCGGCTCTTCTCCTCGTCGCGGCGGGCGCCGCCGAAGGCCGCGTCGAAGCCGTACTTGTCGAGCGCCTGCTTCAGGCCTTCCGTCTTCCACACGTCGGTGTGGGCGGGGCCGTGGTCGAAGGGATTGACGCCCTTCTCCAGCGCTTCGGGGTTCTTGTGGACCAGCAGGTCGAAACCGAGCTCGGCGGCCATGCGCTCCCGCATCTCGTACATGGCCCGGAACTTCCAGGTCGTGTCGACGTGCAGCAGCGGGAAGGGCGGCTTGCTCGGATAGAAGGCCTTGGCGGCGAGGTGCAGCATCACCGCGCTGTCCTTGCCGATCGAGTAGAGCATCACCGGGCGTTCGGCCTCGGCGACCACCTCGCGCATGATGTGGATGCTCTCCGCCTCGAGGCGCTGCAGGTGCGTCAGGCGGGCGGGAGAGATCGGCGCGGTCATGGCGTCATCGGACACCGGAGGGCGCGCGGGGGCAAGCGTCGTGGTCGCCACGGTCGTTTCCAGCACTGTTGAAGCTCCACCTTGGGGGTGGAGGGGCCCCTTCGAGGACGGCAAGTACGGAAGAGGCCTTTCCGGTGCAAGCGCGCAGGGGGCCGTCGAGGGCGCCGAATTTACGGCAGCGGTTTCAGTTTTGCTGACAGCCGCTTCCGCTTTGCGGTCCGGGTGGTATGGAGAGGGCCCATGACCCAGCCCGCCCGTCGCTTCGCCGTGATCTTCGACCGTGACGGCGTCCTGAACGTCGACACCGGCTACGCCTTCGAGCCCGACAAGCTGGAATGGATGCCGGGCGCCAAGGCGGCGGTGGCGCGGGTGAACCGGGCCGGCGTGCTGGCGATCATCGCCACCAACCAGTCGGGGATCGGTCGCGGCTATTATCGCGAGGCCGACATGGAGGCCTTCCACGACGAGATGTTGCGGCAGCTCGAGGCCGAAGGCGCGCGGATCGACCGGATCTATTTCGCGCCCCACCACGAGGACGCGGCCGAGGCGCGCTACCGCGTCGCCGATCACCCCGACCGCAAGCCTAATCCGGGCATGCTGCTGAAGGCGCTCGCCGAGTTCGAGGTGGACCCTCTCGACGCCGTCATGATCGGCGACAAGGAGACCGACATGGAGGCCGCCAGGCGCGCGGGCGTGTCCGGCTTCCTCTATCGCGGCGGCGATCTGGACGCCTTCGTCGCGGAGCGCCTGGCGGCGCTGACGGGCACGGACGTTTCCTGAAAACACCGGCCCGTAGCTTCCGCCGTGCCGGGTTCCGCGTTAGGCAGGGACAATCCTTCCTTTGCGGAACCTGTTCCTGACATGACCGACCGAAGCCTACCGCGAGCGGCGCGCTCGTCCCTGGACCTGATCGGCAATACCCCGATGGTCGAGGTGACCCGGATCGACACCGGCCCCTGCCGGCTGTTTCTGAAGCTCGAGAACCAGAACCCCGGCGGCTCCATCAAGGACCGCATCGCCCTGTCGATGATCGAGGCCGCCGAGAAGGACGGCCGGCTGACCCCTGGCGGGACGATCATCGAGGCGACGGCCGGCAACACCGGTCTGGGTCTGGCCCAGGTCGCGACGGTCAAGGGGTTCAAGCTGATCCTGGTCGTGCCGGACAAGATGGCGCGCGAGAAGATCCTGCACCTCCGCGCGATGGGCGTGGACGTGCGCATCACCCGGTCCGACGTCGGCAAGGGTCATCCCGAGTACTACCAGGACATGGCCCAGACGATCGCCCAGGGCATACCGGGCGCGCTGTACGTCAACCAGTTCGAGAACCCGGCCAATCCGCTGGCCCACCAGACCACGACGGGGCCGGAAATCCTCGACCAGATGGAGGGGGACGTGGACGCCGTCGTGGTCGGCGTCGGATCGGGCGGCACCCTGACGGGCCTCGGCCGTTTCTTCCGAGAAGCTTCGCCCAAGACCCGGATGATCCTGGCTGATCCGGTCGGCTCGATCCTCTACGACTACGTGAACACCGGCCGGTACGGCCAGGCCGGCAGCTGGATCGTCGAGGGCATCGGCGAGGACTTCATCCCCGACAACGCCCAGATGGATCTGGTCGCCAAGGCCTATGCGATCAGCGACCGCGAGAGCGTCGAGACAGCCCGTCTGCTGCTGGAGAAGGAGGGCATCCTGGCCGGTTCGTCGTCCGGCACCCTGCTGGCCGCGGCCCTGCGGTATTGCCGCGAGCAGACCGAGCCCAAGCGCGTGGTCAGCCTGGTCTGCGACACCGGCGGCAAGTACCTGACCAAGATGTTCAACGACATGTGGGTGGCCGCTCACGGCTTCGAGGAACGGGCCAAGCACGGCGACCTGCGGGATCTGATCGCGCGCGACTTCTCCGAGGGCGGGGTGGTGACCATCAGCCCCGAGGACAGCCTGCTGACCGCCTACAACCGCATGCGCTCGGGCGACATCAGCCAGATGCCGGTGGTCGAACACGGCAAGCTGGTCGGCATCTTGGACGAGAGCGACATCCTGGCCTGTGTCGGCGGCGGCGAAGGCCGCGCCGATCGGTTCGGCCAGAAGGTGTCGGCGGCCATGACCCGCGACGTCCACACGCTGCAGGTCGGCGAGCCCGTCGAGAACCTGAACCCTGTGTTCGACCGCGACCAGGTGGCCGTCGTCGTCGACGGCGAAAGGCTGGTCGGCATCATCACGCGCGTCGACCTGATCAATCACCTGAGGCGCACGGCCTAGCCGACCTATATCAATCGTCGGTCCTCGCGCGTCGCGAGGCCCGACGAACGCCGAGCGTTCCGGCCATCCGCCGTGTTCACGGGTGGTCGGAACAAGTCCGACCATGACGGATATGGATATGACCGACGGTAAGAACCGCCTCGCCTTCGCGACCCGCACCATCCACGGCGGCCAGAGCCACGACCCGGCGACGGGCGCGGTGATGACCCCGATCTACGCGACCTCGACCTACGCCCAGGAGAGCCCGGGCGTGCACAAGGGCTTCGAGTACGCGCGCAGCCAGAACCCGACCCGCTTCGCCTTCGAGCGCTGCCTGGCGGATCTGGAGAGCGGCTCGGCCGCCTTCGCCTTCGCTTCCGGCCTGGCGGCGGCCTCGACGACGCTCGAGCTGCTCGACGCCGGCGCGCATGTGATCGCCAGCGACGATCTCTACGGCGGCAGTTTCCGGCTGTTCCACCGCGTTCGGCGGCGGACCGCGAATCTCGACTTCAGCTTCGTCGACCTCTCCGACCTGGCGGCGGTCGAGGCGGCCATCCGGCCCGAGACGAAGATGATCTGGGTCGAGACGCCGACCAACCCGACCCTGCGCCTCGTCGACCTGGAGGCGATCGCGGTCCTGGCCAAGAAGCACGGCCTGATCACCGTGGCCGACAACACCTTCGCCAGCCCCTATGTCCAGCGCCCGCTGGAAAAGGGCTTCGATCTCGTCCTGCATTCGACCACCAAGTACCTGAACGGCCACTCGGACATGGTCGGGGGCGTCGTGGCGGTCGGCGAGAACGCCGAGCTGCGCGACCAGATGAAGTTCCTGCAGAACGCCGTCGGCGCCATCTCCGGCCCGTTCGACAGCTTCCTGGCCCTGCGCGGGCTCAAGACGCTGGCCCTGCGGATGGAGCGCCACTGCCAGAGCGCCCTGCGCATCGCGCAGTGGCTGGAGGCCCGGGGCGACGTGAAGCGGGTGATCTATCCCGGTCTCGCCAGCCACCCGCAGCATGCGCTGGCCAAGCGTCAGATGAACGGGTTCGGCGGCATCATCTCGGTGGAGATCGACGGTGACCTGGCGCGCGCCAAGCGGGTGCTGGAGCGGACCCAGCTGTTCACGCTGGCCGAGTCGCTGGGCGGGGTCGAAAGCCTGATCGAGCATCCGGCGATCATGACCCACGCCTCGATCCCGCCCGAACAGCGGGCCGCGATCGGCATCAGCGACACCCTGCTCAGGCTTTCGGTGGGGATTGAGGACTGCTCGGATCTGATTTCTGACCTCGACGCGGCCTTTTCAGGCTGAACAGAGGGCGCTCCGGCAGGGGCGCCGACTGTTCCACCTTGCTGGGCGGCCGCGGGGTCGGCAGCTCCACCTGCGGGTTCTCGGCCAGCAGGTGAGCCGCCAGCATCAGGTCGGTCTTGACCGAAGAGACCTCCTCGCGCGCCACCCAGACGCGGACGGCGGCCTGGGCGAAGACCTCGCTCAGGTCCAGCACCTCGATCAGCGGCGCCGGGTCCTTGCGCACGCGGGGATCGGTCTCGACCCGTTCGCGCAGCCGATGCAGGACGGCGACGATATCGGCCTTCAGCGGCACCTTGAACAGCACGTCCACACGCCGGCGGCGGTGGGTGCTGTAGTTCAGGATCACGTCCCCGAAGACCTTGCCGTTCGGGATCACGACCTTGACGTTGTCGGCCGTGGCCAGCTCGGTGACCAGCAGATCCAGCGCCTTGACCGTGCCCTGGCGGCCGGCGCTCTCGATGAAGTCGCCGACGCGGTAGGGCCGGAAGATCAGGATCATCACTCCGGCGGCGATGTTCGACAGCGCGCCCTGCAGCGCCAGGCCGATGGCCAGCGAGGCGGCGGTCAGCACGGCGATGATCGAGGTCGCCTGGACGCCCAGCTGCTGGAGCACCGCCACGATGCCGATCGCCAGGACGCCGAACCGGACGACGGAGCCGACGAAGGTCTGCAGCGTGGGGTCCGGCGGATGACGGACGCTGGACAGTTTCCCGATGGCCCGCTGGACGAAGGTCGAGGCCCAGCCCGACACCCAGACCGCGATCATAAGGATGATCGCCGCGGCGACGAGGTTCATGGCCAGCTTGCCGGCGACGTCGAACAGACGCGCGATGATGGCCTCGCTGGCGGACAGTTTCTGGATGAGTTGCGGATCGACCGCCGGCGGCAGAGTGTTCATTCAGACTGGCATGGCTTGTTGACGCCCCTCCCGTCAACGGGCCGGCGTCTGCGGAGTTCCGGCAACAACCGGTTACAGGGTTTGTGTCGAATCCCGCCTCGCCCTTGGGTAGGAGCGCCGACATGAGCATCGCCTTCATCGACCTCGCGGCCCAGCAGCGCCGCATTCGCGACCGCCTCGACGCCGCCATCGGCCGCGTCCTCGATCACGGCGGCTACGTCATGGGCCCGGAAGTCCGTGAGTTCGAGGCCAAGCTGGCCGCGTTCGGCCAGGCGCCGCTCGCGCTCAGCTGCGCCAACGGCACCGACGCCATCGCCCTGCCGCTGATGGCCTGGGGCGTCGGCGAAGGCGATGCGGTGTTCTGCCCCTCCTTCACCTTCACCGCCACGCCCGAGGTCGTGCCCTGGGTCGGCGCGACGCCGGTGTTCGTCGACGTGCTGCCGGACACCTACAATCTCGATCCCGCCAAGCTCGAGGCCGCGATCGAGGGCGTGAAGGCCGAGGGGAGGCTGAAGCCCGCGGTGGTCATCGCGGTCGATCTGTTCGGCCAGCCCGCCGACTATTCGGCGCTTCGGGCGATCTGCGACCGGCACGGCCTGAAGCTGATCAGCGATTCGGCGCAGGGCTTCGGCTGCACCCTGGACGGCAGACACCCGATCCACTGGGCGGATGTGGCCACCACCAGCTTCTTCCCGGCCAAGCCGCTGGGCTGCTACGGCGACGGCGGCGCGGTGATCTGCAAGGATCAGGCGCTGTGGGACCTGATGGACAGCTTCCGCGTCCACGGCAAGGCGGTCGCCGCCGATCTGAACGGCCGGGTCTTCGAGCACGACGCCAAGTATCTCAACGCCCGCATCGGCATGAACTCGCGCCTGGACAGCATCCAGGCCGCGATCCTGCTCGAGAAGCTGGCCATTTTCGCCGAGGAGATCGAGCTGAGACAGATCGTGGCGAACCGCTACGCCGAGGGCCTGAAGGGCGCCGTCCTGTCGACGCCGAAGGTGATCGACGGCGGGGTCTCGGTCTGGGCGCAGTATGTGATCGAGCACGCCAACCGCGACGGTCTGGCCGCGCATCTGAAGACCCAGGGCGTGCCGACGGCGGTCTACTATCCGGTGCCGATGCACCAGCAGGAGCCCTACGCCCGCTTCCCGCGCGGCGCGGGCGGCCTGTCGGTGACCGAGGCCAAGGCTGAGACCGTCTTGGCCCTGCCGATGCATCCCTACATGGACGAGGCGACCCAGCAGGCGATCATCGAGGCGGTGCGCAGCTTCAACGGCTGACGCCGGGTCACGGTCGACAGGGCGCGGGATTGCGCTAGCGTCGGCGGCATGAGTACGCCGACGCCCCCTCTTACGCCCTTCGACGACATGGACATCCGCACCCTGATCGACGCCCAGGCGGCGCGGCGGGGCGAGCATCCGTTCCTGATCTGGGAGCCGTTCGAGGGCGTGGGGCGGACCTGGTCCTACGCCGCCTTCGCCGGGGCGCTGAGGCGGTTCGCAGCGGGGCTGCAGGCGCGGGGCGTCAGGCCGGGGAGCCGGGTGCTGGTCCATCTGGACAACTGTCCGGAGAGCCTGATCGCCTGGCTGGGCTGCGCCTATGCCGGCGCCGTGCCGGTGACCACCAACGCCAAGTCCAGCGCCGACGAGATCGCCTATTTCGCCGGCCATAGCGGCAGCGTCGGCGGGATCACCCAGCCGCGCTTCGCCGCCCTTGTTCGAGAGGCCGCGCCCGAGCTGGGCTGGCTGGCCGTCACCGAGACCGACAACGGCGCGCCGGCGGAAGCCGACGTCGCGGGCTTCGAACCTTTCGCCGCGATCGACGGCGATCCGGCGACCTTGGCCGAGCGGCCGCACGATCCCTGGGCCCATTTCGCCATCCAGTACACGTCCGGCACCACGGCCCGGCCAAAGGCGGTCCTCTGGACCCACGCCAACGCCCTGTGGGGCGCCCGGATGTGCGCCCAGAACGAGGACCTGCGGCCCGACGACGTTCACCTGGTCTACCTGCCGCTGTTCCACACCAACGCCCAGGTCTATTCCGTCGCCGCCGCGCTCTGGGCCGGGGCGACGGTGGTGCTGCAGCCGAAATTCTCGGCCTCGCGGTTCTGGCCGGTCTCGCTGAAGCACGGCTGCACCTGGACCTCGATGGTGCCCTTTTGCCTGAAGGCGCTGATGGAGCAGCCGCGGCCGGAGCGGCACGACTACCGCCACTGGGGCAACGGCGTCTGTTCGCCGCCGACCGACGCCCTGTTCGGGGTGAAGACCATCGGCTGGTGGGGCATGACCGAGACCATGACCCACGGCGTGGTCGGCTCGGCGCATCTGCCGGACGCGCCGATGTCGATGGGGCGGCCGTCGCCGGCCTACGACATCCATGTGGTCGACGAGGCCGGCCGGCCGGTGAAGCCGGGCGACACCGGCGACCTGCTGGTCGGCGGGCGGCGCGGGGTGTCGCTGTTCCTGGAATACGCCGGCGATCCGGAGGCGACGGCCAAGGCCTTCACCGCGGAAGGTCTGTTCATCACCGGGGACCGGGTGCGGCTGGGCGAGGACGGCTTCCTCTATTTCGCCGACCGGTCCAAGGACATGCTGAAGGTCGGCGGCGAGAACGTCGCGGCGTCCGAGATCGAGCGGGTCGCAGCCTCGGTCGAAGGGGTGGTCGAGGTCGCCGTGGTGGCCCGAAGGCATCCGATGCTGGACGAGGTCCCCGTCGCCTTCGTGATCCCGCGCGACCCGGCCGACGCGGGTCTGCCGGAACGGGTCATGGCCGCCTGCCGCCAGGCGCTGGCGGGCTTCAAGCATCCGCACGAGGTGCGGTTGATCGAGGCCTTGCCGCGCTCGACTCTGGAGAAGGTCGCCAAGGCCGAGCTGCGCGCCATCCTGGCCGCGGAGGGGCGCTAGAGGGCGTTCACCGGCAGCCTCAGGAACACGCGCCCCTTCGCCGAGGGCGCGGGCAGGGCGCCGGCGCGGATGTTCACCTGCAGCGACGGCAGGATCAGGGTCGGCGCGGCCAGGGTCGCGTCACGGGCCTGGCGCATGGCCACGAACGCAACCTCCTCGACGCCGTCGCGGACATGGACGTTGGCCGCGCGCTGCTCGGCCACGGTGGTCTCCCATTGGAACCGGTCCCGTCCGGCGGGCAGGTAGTCGTGGCCGACGAAGATCCGGGTCTCCGGCGGCAGGGCCAGGACCCTGCGGATCGACCGATAGAGCGCGGCTGCGTCGCCGCCCGGGAAGTCGGCGCGGGCCGTGCCGTAGTCCGGCATGAACAGGGTGTCGCCGACGAAGGCGGCGTCGCCGATGCGGTAGGTGACGCAGGCCGGCGTATGGCCGGGCGTGTGCATCACCCTGATCGCGAGCCGGCCGAGCGGCAGCGAGTCGCCCTCATCGACCAGACGATCGAAGACCCGACCGTCGGCCTCGGTTTCGAACAGTTCGCCGAAGGTCCGTTGGACGGCGCGAATGTGGACGCCGATGGCCACCTCCGCGCTGGTCTTCGCGCGCAGGTAATCGGCGCCGGACAGGTGATCGGCGTGGGCGTGGGTTTCCAGGATCCAGTGGAGCGTCAGCCCCTGCTCGCGGATCGCGGCCAGCAACGCATCCGCCGAGCGGGTCGAGACGCGGGCGGCCTTGGGGTCGAAGTCGAGCACCGGGTCGACGACGACCGCGACCTTCGCGGCCGGGTCCGAGACCAGGTAAGAGACGGTGTGGGTGGCCGGGTCGAAGAAGGCCTGTACGGTGGGGCTCATGGCCGGAACCTCCTGCTGGGCCGGCTATATATTAGTTATTGCTAAATTAGTAAGTGCGCATATATGGCGATCATGTTCGATCTCGCGAACTTCGACATCACCCGTTTCGAGGCCAGCGCCGGGAAGGCCGCCGGCCTTCTGCGCGCGCTCGCCAACGAGCGGCGGCTGATGATCCTGTGCCAGCTGGCGGACGGCGAACTGTCGGTCGGGGAGCTTCTGCCCCGGGTCGGGCTGTCGCAGTCGGCCCTCTCCCAGCACCTGGCGGTGCTGCGCGAGGAGGCGATCGTGGCCACGCGCCGCGAAGGCCAGGTCATCCGCTACCGGATCGCCGATCCGGCCGCGATGCGGGTGGTGGAGACGCTCGCCGAGATCTTCTGTCCCCCGGACATGAGGAAGAGCCATGAGCGCCCGACTGACGCCCCTGACCCCGATTGAGGTCGCCGCCCGCCTGAAAGACGGCCGCGCTGTCCTGATCGATATCCGTGAGGCCGACGAGTTCGCGCGCGTCCACGTGAACGGCGCGCTGTCGCGGCCGCTGTCCGGCGCGGTTGGTCTGCCGGGCGGGCGGGAGCTCGTCTTCACCTGTCGAACCGGCATGCGCACCGGCGCCGATGCGGACCGTCTGGCGGGGTCCGCGGAGGGCGAGGCCTTCGTCTTGCAAGGCGGACTGGATGCCTGGATCAAGGCGGGCCTGCCGGTCGAACAGGATCGCACGGCGCCGCTGGAGATGATGCGTCAGGTCCAGATCGGCGCCGGCTCGCTGGTGTTGCTGGGCGTGTTGCTGGGCCTGTTCGCCCATCCGGGCTTCTTCGCGGTGGCCGGTTTCGTCGGGGCCGGCCTGACCTTCGCGGGCCTGACCGGCTTCTGCGGCATGGCCCGACTGCTGGCCTTCGCGCCCTGGAACCGCCGGGCGGTCTAGGGCCGGTCGACATTCGGGCAGTTTGGCCTGCTTTCCTCCGAGTGTTCCCGCGAAGGCGGGAACCCAAGCCGAGATCCAAGTCGGCCGTCGGCGGCGAAGCGGCAGGGTCGACTCGGGCCCCCGCCTTCGCGAGGGCGTTCGGGTAGATTTCCGCACGCTTCCACGAATGTCGATCGGCCCTAGGACTCAGCTCGCGATCAGGGCGGCCAGGCCAGGGATCGACTCCGGTCCGAACGACACCGATCCGATCGGAATGCGTCCGCCGACGGCCTCGATCGCCGCCGCGGCGCCGACGGGGCCGAAGGCGCCGCAGATCTCGATCAGCTGCGCGCCGTCCTCCGCCGCCAACTGGACCGACCGGGTCACCGCCTCGGCGGACGGCGTCGGGAAGATGGTGCTGGTCAGGCCGTCCCGCTCGATGACGATCCGATCGCGGACCGGGTCGGCGCCCGGGATCATCAGGATGAAGGCGTAGCGGGTGATCATGGCGTTCCTCTCGAGGCGGACCCAGCGCCCGCCCCGGGGGATGTGGCGTATGTCTTAAAGCCTGATAAGACGTCCAATATCGACGCTATCGACGATTAAGTGGACAATGCTGGATCTGAACCGCACGCACGCCTTCGTCGCGGTCGCCCGTCAGGGCGGCTTCGCGGCGGCCGGACGCCTGCTCGGATCGCCTCGATCGACGATCAGCGCCCGCGTGCTGGCGCTGGAGGCGGCGCTCGGCGTTCGGCTGCTGCGCCGCTCCACGCGCCGGGTGGTCCTGACCGACGAGGGGCGCGCCTATCTCGAGGCGGTGGAGGGGGCGATCGACGCCCTGGTGGCCGCCGAGGAGGGGGCGGCGACCGGCGCCGGTTTTCGGGGCGTGATCCGGATGACCGTCCCCGTCGAGACCCCGCTGGCGCCGGTCAGCGCCGCCATCGTCGCTTTCAACGCCGAGCACCCGCGGGTGGTCTTCGACATGCGGGTGACCAATCGCCGCCTCGATCTGATCGCCGAGAACATCGACCTGGCCATCCGGGGCGGCGATCCGGGCACGGCCGGGCTGGCGGCTTCGCGGCTGCCGGACGTGCCGTTCGGGCTGTTCGCGAGCCCGCGCTATCTCGTCGGTCGGGGCGCGCCGCATGGCCTGACGGACCTGCTCGGCCATACCCTGCTGCCGCTGGTCGGCGCCGAGCGTCGGCGGCTGGTCGGCCTGCCGCCGGACCTGGAGCGCCGCCTGCTCGCGCAGTCGAACGCCTCGGCCGCGGACAGCATGACCTTCCTGCGTCACCTTGCGTTGGACGGCGCCGGCATCGTCATCCTGCCGGTTCCCTTCTGCGCCGAGGACGTGGCGAAGGGGACCCTGCGCCACCTGGTCCCGGACTGGACCGGCGGCGCGGACGCGGCCAACTGGCTGGTGTTCCCCTCGCGCCGCGACATCAGCCCACGCGTTCGCGCCTTCGTGGAGGTCCTGCGCCGGCATCTGGGCGGCTGAACCATCAAGTCAGCCGAGCATCCGCTCCAGCGTCGACAGGTCGTCGGCCTCGCGCGCCGGCTTGTCCCAGCGGATGCGGCTGATGCGCGGGAAACGCATGGCGACGCCGCTCTTGTGCCGCGTCGAGCGCTGCAACCCCTCGAACGCCACCTCCAGCACCAGCCCGAAGTCGAGGCCGGCCCGCACCGACCGCACCGGTCCGAACCGTTCGACGGTGTTGTCGCGGACGAACTTGTCGAGCTGCTTCAGCTCCTCGTCCGTGAAGCCGAAATAGGCCTTGCCGACCGGGGTCAGCGCGCGGTCGCCGTCGGCGTCCTCGCGCCACACCCCGAAGGTGTAGTCGCTGTAGAAGCTGGACCGCTTGCCGTGGCCGCGCTGGGCGTACATCAGCACCGCGTCGATCAGGTGCGGGTCGCGCTTCCACTTGAACCAGGGGCCCTTGGGCCGCCCGGCCTCGTAGAGGCTGTCCCAGCGTTTGAGCATCAGCCCTTCCGACAGGGCCGGATCGCCCGGCGGCGGATCGGCGCGCAGGTCGGAAAGTTGTCCCCAGGTCTCGAAGGGCTGAAGCGGAGACAGGTCGAATCGGGCCGAATCGAGCCCTGAAATGAAGGATTCGAGCCGTTTCCGACGTTCCGCAAAGGGAAGGTCGCGCAGGTCCTCCTCTCCGTCGACCAGGAGGTCGTAGGCCCGGACGCCGGCCGGGTAGGCCTTGAGCAGCTTGGCGTCGACGGTCTTGCGGTTCAGCCGCTGCTGCAGGTCGCCGAAGCCGGCCAGCGCTCCGTCGCGCAGCACCAGCAGTTCGCCGTCGACCGCGCCCTCGTAGCTCATCGCAGCGATCACGTCCGGGAACGCATGGCTGATGTCGTCGCCGGTACGGGTGAAGAGCCGCCGCACGCCGCGCTCGCTGACCGCCTGGACGCGGATGCCGTCCCATTTCCACTCGGCGGCGTAGTCGGCGGCGTCCAGCTTGGCGAAGTCGACGGCCTCGTCGATCGGCTGGGCCAGCATCACGGGGCGGAAGCGGCCGGGGTGGTCTGCGCTGGGGCGCTCGGATCGTCCCTCCAGCCAGGCGAACAGGTCTTCGTAGGGCGGCGACAGGGCGTGCCAGACTTCCTCGATCTCGCGCGCCTCGACCCGGCCCAGGTCGGCGCAGGCCTGTTTCGCCAGGCGGCCGGAGAAACCCACGCGCAGCCCGCCGGTGAGCAGTTTGAGCAGCGCCCAGCGACCGTCGGCGTCGAGCGCATCCAGCCAGCGCTCGATCAGCGGCTGAACCTCGGCTCGGGATGCCGTGCGCAGGGCCTCGACCACCTCCGACAGTTCGGGCTCGCGATTGGCGCCCGGTCGCGCCGGCCAGACCAGGGCGACCGTCTCGGCCAGATCGCCGACATAGTCGTAGGACCAGCCGAACAGGACCGGGTCCATCCGCGCCTCGACCGCCTTGCGAATGGCGGCGGGCTTGGCGGCCGAGAAGCTGAGGTCGCCGGTCAGGGCCGCCAGGGCCCAGCCGCGGTCCGGATCGGGCTGCTCGGCCAGGAAGTCGCGGACCAGCCGCAGCTTCGCGTTCCGCGAGGCGGTGAAGGACAGGCTGTCGAGCAGGCGGGCGAAGGCGCGCATGGCGGTCGACTGTAGCCCGTCGCGGCCGATCAGCCGAACGGGATCCCCGGGCGGAGCACGATCTGGAACACCGCCAGCACCGCCGCCAGGGCGATCAGCGGCGGCCAGAGCGCCGCCCGGGCGGGATGAGGCGCGGGCGCGCCGGTCGGCGCGGCGCGCCAGGCGTCCGCGAGGATCCAGCCCGAACCGATGATCGCGACGGCGACCGGCACGATCGCCGCCTCGACGACATGGCCGGGCACGCGGAACGGAATGACCAGCAGGGCGCCGAGCAGGGCCGGCAGACCGGCCATCCGCAGCGCGAACAGCATCCGTCGCCGGGGCGTGTCGATCCAGGACGGCTGCGTGGCGAGGCCGAGCAGGCGCGGGGCCAGCCAGCTCGCCAGGGCGACGATGGCGGCCAGGGCGACGAGGGCCGCGGCGGTCTTGGCCTCCGGCGTGAAGCCCAGGTGGGTCGTCGCGCGGCCGACGTCGTTGCGGGGCTCATAGGCGCCGACCACGGCCTGAGGCAGCGACATGAACAGGCCCTGGAAGGTCATCCAGAACAGGAAGAGGCGGGCGCTCATCGAGCGCGGCGGGCGGCGGTCCAGCACCAGGGCGCAGAGCCCGCCCAGGATCAGGATCGCCAGGGCGCCGGTCCCCTGCAGCAGCTCGGCCAGCGGGTTGTCGCCGGTCCAGTCGTGATTGTTGTGGAACAGCACCGGATGCAGGCCGGGCGTCATCGCCTTGGGCCAGACCAGAAACAGCTCCTGGACGAAGAAGGTCAGGTTGAAGGCCAGGGCGAACAGCAGGGTCGAGGCGATCGTCAGCCGCCAGTCCCAGGCGGCCGGGGCCGTTGTCGGGGGCGGCGCCGATCGCGATCGCCAGAGGCCGTAGAGGGCCCAGAGCGGCGGCCCCACGAGGGCGACCAGGATGAAGGCGGCAGGGGCCAGACTCATGGCGACGATGCTCTTGAAGCGGTTATGCGGCGGGCGACTCGGCCAGGTCGCCGAGGATGGTGATCTTCTGCCAGATCTTGCGGCCGAGGTCGGTGCAGAGGGTCTCGACGTCGCTGGCCGCGGCGACGACCACATGGTCGTTCGTCTCGCCCGCGTACAGAGCCGACAGCTTGCCGGTCAGGGCCAGCATCTCGGCGCAGTATTCCAGGTAGCGGGTCAGTTCAAACCGGCTCATCCGGCGCTCCGGCGAGGAAGCGGTTCGCGGGCCGCCGCCCAGCAGGACCGTGGGGTCCTTGGTCAGCTGGTGCATGTCGACGACATGAGCGAAGGCGCGCAACTGGTGCAGGTCGGCCTGGATGCGGGTTCGCTTCCAGCGCTCTTCCAGCGTCAGCAGGAACCACAGGCCGCCGGCGATCAGCAGGGCCAGGTTCACCGCCGATTCCAGCAGCGCGGTCAGCGCCTCCTCGTTGGTCCGGGCCAGGATCCCGGCCCAGTCGACCTCCTTCAGGATCAGGCTCAGCCCGGCGACTCCCGCCGCGGCCAGCAGCAGCGTCAGCGTCCGCAGCCCGTAGTAGGGGCGCGACAAGGCCCGGGCCCGATGGGCGGTGTCGCGGGCCGTGCGGCCGAGCTGGGCGGCGGCTTCCGCCAGGCCGGAGCCGGGGAACCGCTCCTCGATCCGGGCGCGCAGCTGCTCGACCGTGACCACGATCTTGTTGGCGTCGAGGACGCCGTAAGCGGCCGGGCGGCGGCTCATGCTTCCGGCTTTTTCTCGGCCTCGCGCGCCGGCCACAGGCGTCGCGGCAGCTTCTTGCGGAACAGCCAGAGCGCCAGGGCGATCAGGGCGACCCAGGGCAGGGTCCAGGCGATCAGCCGCACCATCGCCGCCAGGGTGAAGGCCACGATCCCCAGGAAGTCGGTGAAGGCCGTGGTCAGCGGCGACCAGACTCCCTTCGGCGCCAGGACGCCGGACGAATTGTAGCTGATCGTCAGCTCGGACATGGCGACCCGTCCGCGCATCACCGCCAGCTGCGACTGCGTGCTGTCGATCTCGCCCTGGACCCGCGCCAGCTCCCGCTCGATCTCGACCAGGTCCGACAGCTTGCCCGGGCGGTCGGCCAGAAGCGTCTGCAGCCGGTCGCGCAGGGTGGTCATGGCCCGCAGCCGCGCCTCGGTGTCGACGATTTCCCGCGACAGATCCTCCGAGGAGACGTCCGCCTCCGTCACCCGGCCGCCGGCGTCTTTCGTCTCCGCGGACAGGCCGCTACGGAACCGCTTCACCCAGGCCGGTGCGGCCCGGAGTTCCAGGCGCCCCTGCAGGCGGCCTCCGCCGTCGATCTCGCTCACCGTCGAGCTGACCACCTGGCAGGCTTGCGGTCCGGCGGCGGCGCAGGCGGCTTCGTGCTTGCCCATCAGACCGCGCAGAGCCCGGGTGGGAGCCTGGATCCCGTATCCGTAGCTGTAGGCCAGCATCGGAGCGCCGACTGGAACATTGTGGCGTTGCGGCGAGGTCGGCGCCGACGCCGGCCCCGCGGCGAGGCTGCCCGCCGACGCGGCGTCGGCGGCGGCCGCGGCGGCGTCGGCGATCGCCTCGTTGCTGTAGGCGGCGTGCTCCCGCTCGGCGGCCCGGCCGCAGCCGATGAGGATCAGCGCGGCCAGTCCGATGACAACTGCGGATCGCATGCGTTCACTTCCCCCGTGACGTCGTTCGACGATTGAGTGCGCGTTCCGCGTGCGTTGTCCAGCGGGCTCAGTCCGCGTCGTCGTCGTAGCCGACCAGGGCCAGGGCGCGGGCGGGTTGGCCGCGCAGTTCGCACCAGCGCAGCAGGGCCTCCTCACGGCCATGGGTGATCCAGACCTCGCCCGGCGACAGTTCCGCCAGCGTGTCGGTCAACTCGTCCCAGTCGGCGTGGTCGGAGATCACCAGCGGCAGCTCCACCGCCCGCTGCCGCGCCCGGGCCCGCACCCGCATCCAGCCGGAGCAGAAGGCGCTGACCGGGTCGGCGAAGCGTCGGCTCCAGCGGTCCTGCAGCGCGCCGGGCGGGCAGAGCACGATCTCGCCGGGCAGCGGATCGCGCCCCTCGCCGGTCGGCTGCAAAGAACCCAGGTCGACGCCGTGGCGCTGGTAGAGGGCGTTCAGCTGCTCCAGCGCGCCGTGGACGTGGACGGTCCGCTCGAACCCGGCCTCGCGCAGCAGGGCGATCACCCGTTGCGCCTTGCCCAGGGCGTAGGCGCCGACCAGGTGGGTGCGTTCCGGAAACTGCTCGACCGACTTGAGCAGGCGGGCGACTTCGTCGGCGGCGTCCGGGTGGCGGAAGACCGGCAGGCCGAACGTCGCCTCGGTGACGAACACGTCGCAGGGGACCGGTTCGAACGCCGGGCAGGTCGGGTCGCGGCGCCGCTTGTAGTCGCCGGAAACGACCATGGTCAGGCCGTTCCAACGCACGACGACCTGCGCCGAGCCGAGCACGTGTCCGGCCGGGACCAGGGTGATCTCGACGCCGTCGCGGGCGATGGTCTCGCCGTAGGCCAGCGGCCGCGCCGAGCCGGCGAAATCCGCGCCGTAGCGGACGGCCATGATGTCCAGGGTCTCGCGCGTCGCGGCGACCTGGCCATGGCCCGAGCGCGCATGATCGGAGTGGCCATGGGTGATCAGGGCGCGGTCCACCGGCCGCACCGGATCGATGTAGAAGTCCCCGGGCGGGCAGTAGAGCCCGGCCGGCCGGGGGCAGAGCAGAGCTTCGGGTCTCACCATCTGCATCTGGATATGGGCACGCGCCGCGTCTAAACCGAAGCCATGAGCGACCATCTCGAACTGATGCGCAACCTCGCGCTCGGCATGAACCAGGGTTCCCCCCAGGCCCTGGCGCTGAAACTCGAAACCCTGTCCATCGACCGTGACGGCTCGGTGCTGAAGGTGCCCTACGACGAAAAGCTGATCGGCGACCCGGAGACGGGCGTGATCGCGGGCGGCGTGGTCACCACTCTGCTGGACCACGCCTGCGGCCAGGCGGTCCATGCCGCGATGACCGAGTTCAAGACCATCGCCACCCTGGATCTGCGTATCGACTACATGCGGCCGGCCGAGCCCGGGAAGGACATCTACGCCAAGGCGCACTGCTACAAGGCGACCCGATCGGTCGCCTTCGTGCGAGCGGTGGCCTACGACGACAATCCCGACGATCCGGTGGCGGCGGCCCAGGCGGCCTTCATGCTCGACTCGAGCGCCGGTCGCGGCTTCGGCGCCAACCTCAAGCCGCGAAAGGAGCGCAAGTGAGCAGCGATCCGATCGAAAGCGTGCAGGCTCGGCTGGCCCGCATCCCCTACGCTCAGTTCCTGAGCGTGAAGCTGGAACTGGCCGGCGACGAGATGACCGCCATCCTGCCGTTCGGCCGGCACATCATCGGCAATCCGGTCCTGCCGGCGATCCACGGCGGCGTGCTGGGCGCCTTCATGGAGATGACCGCCCTGGCGCAGCTGCTGCTGACCGAGGGGCAGGAGCGGCAGCCGCGGGTGATCGACGTCTCGATCGAATACCTGCGCTCGGGCCGTCCGCTGACCACATTCGCCCGGGCCGAGATCAAGAAGGTCGGCCGCCGGATCGCCAACGTCCATGTCGAAGCCTGGCAGGATCGCCGCGCCGCGCCGATCGCCGCCCTGCGCGGCCACTTCCTGGTTTCGCCGACAGAGGTGAAATCCTAGCTTTCGGAAAACATTACCGACCCGTAATACTCTTAACTCTGCGTCATTTCCTTAAACAAAGGTCATGACGCAGACTTAACGGGTGTTCTCCGGAAGTATTCGGTACACCCTTGATCACCGGACGCGCTGAGCGCCCACACAGATCAAGGGAGACTACAATGACCAATTCCGTGAACAAGCTGAGCGGTTTCGCCAGCCTCTTCCTCGCCGCTCTGCCGGTGATGATCGTCATCGCCGCCGTGAACTTCGGCGCCACCGTCGGCAACGTGGGCCTGTGACCTGCGTCGCGACGCTCCGCCGGGCCTGAATGCTTCCCCCCGCACTTGGGCCCGGCGGAGCCAGTCGACATCTAAAGTAACCGGATTTGACCAAAGACGGCCTCCATCCACGGAGGCCGTTTTGCTATGTGGAATTCATGCGAACCTTCGAAGCGGTGATTTTCGACTGCGACGGCGTCCTGGTGGATTCGGAGACCCTGGGCGTCGAGGTCGAGCTGGAGCATCTGGCCGGCGAAGGCCTGATCTACAGCCGGCCCGAATACATGCGCCGATTCCTTGGCCTCAGCCTGGAGGCGGCGCGGGAGGCGATCGACGCCGACGCGCGGGAGCAGCTGGGGCGTCCGTTGACGCCGGCGTCCCACGACGAGCTCACGGAAAGCCTTCGCAGGGCCTATCGCGACCGCCTGACCGAGGTCGCCGGCTGCACGGCTGCGGTGTCGAGGCTGAGCCTGCCGCGGGCGGTGGCCAGTTCGGCCGGGGTGTCGGACCTGTTCGCCAAGCTGACGATGACGGGCCTGCTGCCGGTCTTCGACCCGCACGTCTACTCCGCGGACCTGGTCGCACGGGCCAAGCCGCATCCCGACGTCTTTCTCTACGCCGCCGAGCGGCTGGGCGTCGCCCCCGGGGCTTGCCTGGTGATCGAGGACAGCGTCAACGGGGTGCGCGCGGCTCGGGCGGCCGGCATGGCCGTCTGGGGCTTCGCCGGCGGCGGCCATATGGACGAAGCCGCCGTCGTCCGCCTGCGGGACGCGGGCGCCGAGACGATCATGGCGACCTGGGCCGAGACCGCCGACCGGTTTTCGGCCTTCTAGAAGTCCGACAGCGGTCGGATCTGGCGGCCGCGGGGGTCGAAATTGTCCGCCGCGAGCCAGCCGCGCAGCCGCTGGGCGATCGCCGGCCACTCCCGGTCGAGAATCGAGTGGACCTCGGTGTCCCAGTTCCCGCCCTTCAGCCAATAGGTCTGGCGCAGCACCCCTTCCAGGGTGAAGCCGAAGCGTGCGGCGGCGCGGCTGGAGGCCTGGTTCTCCGGCGAACAGCGCCATTCCAGCCGGCGGTAGCCGCTGCTCATGATGTAGTCGGCGATCAGGAAGAAGGCCTCCGTGCCGCCCGCGCGCCGAGCCAGGGCCGGTCCCAGGGTCAGGCCGACCTCGGTCACTCCGGCGTCCGGGTTGATGTTCAGCGCCATGTAGAGACCGGCCGGCGTCGGCCTGTCGGCGGTCTTGTCGATGACCGCGTAGAGGCTCTGGTTGAACCGCTCGCTGCGGTCGGCCAGCCAGTCGGTGAAGGCCGCCTCGTCGGCGAAGGGACCGGACGGGATCCAGCGCCAGAGCGGATCGTCATGGCCGATCGCGCGCCAGAGGCCGGGGCCGTGTCGGAGGAGCTCGAGCCGTTCCAGATCGACGGTCCGTCCGGACAGGAGGCCGGCGTCCAGCGGCGGGCAGGGGAGGATCGGCGCGTCGGTCATGGGGCCTCAGAATCACGGAACGCCGTGATCCTAGTCCGCGTCGAAACGGGTATCCACGGCCTGTCGGGTCGCTCTAGGATCGATCGAAACGGGGGTTTGCGAATGCTTCGATCGCTGAGCGTTCTGGTGCTGATCGGTTTGGCCGCCGGTCTTCTGGCGGGAGCGGGAGTCGGAGCCTGGGGCGACGCTTCGGCGCGTGGGATCGCCGAGGGCGTCGAGGCGGTCGGCGGCCTGTGGCTGAACCTGCTCCGCATGACCATCGTGCCGCTGGTCTTCGCCCTGCTGGTCAACGGGGTCGCCTCGGTGACGGACGCGGCCTCGACCGGGCGACTGGCGGCCAGGGCGCTGGCCCTGTTCGCGGTGATGCTGGTCATCGCCGCGACCTATTCGACCCTGGCGACCCAGGGCCTGCTGGCGCTCTGGCCGATCGATCCGGACGGCGCCGCGGCGCTCCGGGCCGGCGCGGGCGGCGATGCGGCGACGGTGGCGAGCGCCCCGCCCGCCTTCGCCGACTGGCTCCGCTCGCTGGCGCCGACCAATCCGATCAAGGCCGCCGCCGAGGACGCCATCCTGCCGCTGGTGGTGTTCGGCCTGTTCCTGGGCTTCGCCGCCACCCGCCTGCCGGAGGCTCAGCGGACGACTCTGACCCAGCTGTTCCAGGCCGTGGCCGAGGCGATGATCGTGATCGTCCGCTGGGTGCTGTGGGCGGCGCCGCTGGGCGTCTTCGCCCTTTCGCTCGGAGTCGGGCTGCGGGCCGGCCTCGGCGCGGCGGGCGTGCTGCTGCAGTATGTGGTCGTCGTCTCGGGCGTGACCCTGGGCGTCGCGCTCCTGCCCTACATCGTGGTGGCGATCCGGCGCGCGACCGGCGGTCCGGTGTCGCTGGCCGCCTTCGCCCGGGCCGCCGCGCCGGTCCAGGCCCTGGCCGTCAGCACTCAATCGTCGCTGGCCAGCCTGCCGGCGATGATCGAGCGCTGCCGGGACGATCTCGGCGTCTCGTCGCGCGTGACCGGCCTCGTCCTGCCGCTGGCCGTGGCCATCTTCCGGATGACCAGTCCGGTGGCCAACCTGGCGGTGGCCTACTTCGTGGCGCACCTCTACGGCGTCGAGCCGACCGTCCCGCACATGATCGGCGCGCTGGTCGTCGCTCTGGCGATCAGCATCGGCACCGTCGGCTTGCCGGGCCAGATTTCCTTCTTCGCCAGCATGGCGCCGATCTGCCTGGCCCTGGGCGCGCCGATCGAGGCCCTGCCGATCCTGCTGGCGGTGGAGGTGATCCCGGACATCTTCCGCACCGTCGGCAACGTCACCGCGGACATGGCGGTGACCGCGGTGCTCCGTGACGACGGAGAGAACGCGGAAGGCGAGACGTAGCCGGGTCGTCCGGTTTCGGACTAAGGCTCGGCCATGCTCGCCCGCCTCCTTCGCCGCGCCCGCTCGGCCCTCACGACCCGGCCGACCGCGCGCGGATGGCTGCTGACCGCCCTGCTCGGCGCGGCCGCCCTGGCCCTGGAGCTGTCGATCGGCCTGGCGGGCGGCTTCCTGCGGCCGGCGCCGGGGGACTGGTCGATCCTGCCCTGGAGCCTGGTGCTGGCGGTGTTCGTCCCCGCGATCGGCGAGGAGCTGGTCTTCCGCGGGATGCTGACCCCGGACCGGGACGAGCAACCCGTCCTCTGGCGCGCGATCCTGCCGTCCACCCTCCTGTTCGTGCTGTGGCATGTCTTCGAGGCCCTGACCTTCATGCCGGACGCCGCCGCGGTCTTCCTGCGACCCGACTTCCTGGCCACGACGGCGGTTCTGGGCCTGACCGGCGGCGTCCTGCGCCATCGCACCGGATCGTTGTGGCCGGCCGTCGTGCTGCACTGGGTCGAGGTCGCGGGCTGGCAGATATGGTTTGGCGGCGGCATGGCCGCCAAAGCGCTGGGGTGACGGCGGCGGGGGCTTTCCTTGACCCGGCGGCGGCAGGGCCTATACCGCCGAGCATGTTCCAAGGACTCTCCCACACCGCCCGCGACGCCAAGGCTTGGCCGTTCGAGCAGGCCCGCAACCTGCTCGCCCGTGTCCTGCGCGTCCGCCTGACCGACGCCGAGCGCGATCTCGCCGCCACCCTGATCAATGCAGGGAAGGCCGACGAGGCCGTGAAGACGCTGGAGGCGCTGAGCAAACCGGTGGTGCTGGAGACCGGCTACGGCCCGTCGGGCCTGCCGCACATGGGCACCTTCGGCGAGGTGGCGCGCACGACCATGGTGCGGATCGCCTTCCGCGCCCTGACCGAGGACGCCATCCCGACGCGGCTGATCAGCTTCAGCGACGACATGGACGGCATGCGCAAGATCCCGCCGAACGTGCCGAACGGCGAGGTGATGCGCGAGGACCTCGACAAGCCGCTCACCGTGGTCCGCGACCCCTACGGCGAGTTCGACAGCTTCGGCCACCACAACAACGCCCGGCTGCGGGCCTTCCTCGACAGCTTCGGCTTCGACTACGAGTTCGTGTCCTCGACCGACTGCTATCGCGGCGGCCGGTTCGACGCGACGCTGCTGATGGCGCTGGAACGGTTCGACGCCATCCAGAAGATCATGCTGCCCAGCCTGGGCGAAGAGCGTCGCGCGACCTATTCGCCGTTCCTGCCGATCAGCCCGCGGACCGGCAAGGTGCTGCAGGTCCCGACCCTGGAGCGCAACCTCGACAAGGGCACGATCGTCTTCCGCGACGAGGACGGCGAACTGACCGAGGTCCCGGTGACCGGCGGCGGCGTGAAGATGCAGTGGCGGCCCGACTGGGCCATGCGCTGGACCGCGCTGGGCGTCGACTACGAGATGAGCGGCAAGGACCTGATCGACAGCGTCCGGCTCAGCAACCAGGTCTGTAAGGTCCTGGGCGGCACGCCGCCCGAAGGGTTCCACTACGAGCTCTTCATGGACGAGAACAACCTGAAGATCTCCAAGACCAAGGGCAACGGCCTGACCATGGAGGAGTGGCTGCGCTACGGCGCGCCCGAGAGCCTGGCCTACTACATGTTCCAGAGCCCCAAGTCGGCCAAGAAGCTGTACTTCGACGTCATCCCCAAGGCGACGGACGAGTATCTGCAGCAGCTGGACGCCTTCAACCGCAAGAAGGCCGAGGGCGACAACGCGCCGGACCTGAACAATCCGACCTGGCACGTCCACATGGGCCGCCCGCCGGAAGCCGGTTCGCCGGTGTCGTTCTCGCTGATGCTGAACCTGGTCTCGGCGGCGAACGCCTCGAGCAAGGACATCCTCTGGGGCTTCCTGAGCCGCTACATCCCCGGCGCCTCGCCGGAGACCCAGCCGCTGCTCGACCGCCTGGCCGGCTATGCGATGAACTACTACGAGGATTTCGTTCGGCCGACGAAGGCGTTCCGCGCGCCCACCGACCAGGAGCGCACGGCCATGGAAGACCTGCTGCTGCGCCTTCGGGCGCTGCCGTCGGGCTGCCAGGACGCCGAGCTGATCCAGAACGAGGTCTACGAGGCCGGCAAGGGCGGCGGCTTCGAGCCGCTGCGCGCCTGGTTCCAGGCCCTGTACGAGGTTCTGCTCGGCCAGAGCCAGGGTCCTCGCTTCGGCTCGTTCGCCGCCATCTTCGGTCTCGACCGCACGATCGCCCTGATCGAGGACGGTCTGGCGGGCAAGCTGCTCGAAGCCTGAACGGAAGATAACAGGACGGCCCTGATCGCGTTCAGGGTCGCCCTGCCATGGTCCTCCTCACAGACGGCGACGCCGTCGAACAGTTTGTGAGGAGACCAACCATGACCCATACCAAGAGCAAGATCGCCGCCATCGGTCTGGCCATCTCCGTGGCCGCCACCCTGAGCGTCGCGCCGGTCGCCGCCCACGCCCAGACGGGCGTCTTCAACTGCGGCGCGGAAGGCAAGAAGCAGGAAGGCGGAGCCGCCATCGGCGCCATCGTCGGCGGCCTGCTGGGCTCGCAGGTGTCGAAGAACGAGCGCGCCGCGGGCGCGGTCGTCGGCGCCGGCCTGGGCGCGGCCGCCGGCTCGTACCTGGGCTGCAAGGCCCAGACCAACGACCAGCGGGCCCAGGGCGTCTACACCCGGGACGGCCAACGCCTGGCCTCCTATGTCCAGCCGGCCCGTTTCGAGCGGGCGAACATGCGGATGGTCGCCTCGACCAACGTCAGCCTGCGCGCCGGTCCGTCGACCTCGACCGGGAAGGTCGGGTCGCTGTACCGGGGCGAGACCTTCCAGGCGGCGGCCTTCGCCAACGGCGGCCAATGGGTCCTGGTGAGCCGCGACGGCGTCGGCATCGGCTACGTCCACGCGGGCTACGTCCAGCCGACCGGCGGCTATCGCAACGCCAGCTGGTAAACCCCCTCTCCCAAGCGAGCATCGACTGGGCTGGTCCTTCGGGGCCGGCCCTTTTTCTAGTCTATATCTGCAAGAGGATACGGCGGATTGTCACCGTGTCGCCTAGGACTCTGTAAACCAAGGCGATCTTGGGAATGCCAAAGCTCGGATCGCCATCGATCTGGAGCACAGTGTCACCGTTCGGGAGGCGTTGCCCCTCACGGTGTGCGGTAAACTTTAGGCGGTTGCAGACGCCGTCCCAGATTTCGGTTAGTCTAGGAATACCGCGCGCCGAATTGTCCAGCGTGGATTTGGCTGACTCTGAAAGGCGGATTTGGAAGCCGGTCGGCGGACGAGCAACCCGCATTGACGGTTACTTACCAAGCGCCCAGGACAACGTTTCCTCGTCAACGGACGCCGGGGCGAAGGCCGCTGCGTTTACAGGGATCTGATCGAACAGTTCGACTTCGTCCCAGAGAGCGTCGTGTGTGCGTTCGCTGGCCTCTTCTGCACTGAGATGGCGAAGTTGGGCGAGCGCCAAGTTTATGACGTCGATCTCGGCAGCGCTGAATTGCGAGATGTTGGGTTCTGTGAGGGCCACGTACTCTTCGCGGTCGCCAATGGGTGTAGCGATGTGCCGGGACGCAATACTCCCCTCGGCTTCTAGGCGCTTGAGGGATTTCAGGACCCCGTTGGGTACGGGACCAAACTTCTGCTTCTGAAATGAAGCCGCGCCGGTGATCGTTCTTCCATATCTACGAAAGTGCTCGATATCAGCGCGAACTACGGCTTTGTTGATTTTGGTGCGGCCAAAATCTGATGTCCGCGCTATCACATAGTGAAGCACGAGCGGCAGGCGAGGAGCTGGTGTCCTGAATATCTGCTGCATTGCGCAAACCATACTGCAGAACGAATCATTAACAAGCTTGGTCACTGGCTGGCCCACAGGATGCGGGCGATCCAGGCGATGTCCTTCCGATCCAGGCTCCGGCCGGGATAGTCGGGGTTGAGGGACTTCAGCTCGACCGCCTTGGCGGTGATGCGGGCGATCTCCTTGGCCATGACTTCGCCGTCGATCGTCTTGACGACAACGCGATCGCCCCGGCGCGGCTCGCCGCCGGTCGGGTCGACCACGATGCGATCGCCCTCCCGGTAGACGGGCGCCATGGAGTGCCCGCTGATCTCCAGCGCATAGACGCCGTCTCGCGCGAGCCCGGGGAAGTCGATCTCGTCCCAGCCCTGGCCGACCGGGAAGCCGGCGTCGTCGAACAGGCCGTCGTCGCCGGCTTGGGCGAAGCCGATCAGGGGCACCCCGCGCGGCGGCGTCGCCGCATCGCCCTCGGCCAGGGCGGCGAACTCGGAAAGCGAAACGCCGGTCGCGGCGAGGACCTTGGACAGGCTTTCCGTCGAAGGCCACCGGGGGCGGGCGTCGGCGTCGTTCGAGAAGCGCTTGGAGCGGTTGAAGCTGGTCGGATCCAGCCCCGCGAGCTTGGCCAGGGCCGAGGTCGTCATGTCGAACCGCACGGCCAGGCGGTCGATAGCGTTCCAGATCTGGCTGTGGGACGGGCGCGACATGGGTGGAAATCTCAATGCAGATGGAGGAAAATAGTCCTCGTTACTAGGAATGTAAACCTACCTCCGAGCGCCCGACCAGGCGCCCAGGGTGAGGGCTAGAACGGCGCCGTAGCCGGCGATGGCGAGCAGGGCGAGGTGGACCTGCAGGTTCAGGTCGGGATCGATCCATCGCGCGAAGCCCGCGGCGACGGCGAGGCTCTGGAACCCGCAGGCGAAGGCCGGCCAGGGATGTGGAGACTTCCAGCTCAACCGGATCAGGCCCGCCAGCACGCCGACGTCGATCAGCCCCAGCAGCGCGCCGGGCGACCGTTCGGGCGAGAGGGCCTGCACGGCCAGGGACAGCAGCCATCCGCCGGTCAGCAGCGCCACGCCGTAGCGCTCGACCGATCCGCCGCGCAGCAGCGCGCCCAGCCCGGCGACGGCCAGGAGCGCTGCGAAGCCCAGCAGGGGAAGATAGGCGGGATTCAGCCCGCGCGCCGCTCGGCGTCCCGCGCGTCCTCCCCGGGTTTGAGCAACGGGCCGAAGTCGACGGCCGGCAGGTCGTGTCGGCGGTGGAGGTCGTGAAGGGCCCTGTGGGTCCGGATCATCGCCTGCTGCGCCTCGCCCAGCGCGGATACGGCGGCGACCACATGCCTCATGGCGGGCTCGTCGGCTCCGGCGGGAAGGCCCAGCGCCCGGCGCGCCTCCATGACCCGGCGCATCAGTCTGACCGCCTGCGCCAGCGCGGCGTCGACGGCGTCTTCCGCGGTCGTCAGCTCGCGAGCGACTTCGAGTGTCGTTCCTGCATGGTCCATGCGTCCGTTCCCCCCAAAACGGGGAGGCACAGGATCATGCAAAGCGAGTGGAATCAAGAGTTCAATCTATGGTTACCATATCACGCAATTGGGATTGTTGACGTTGACGTAAGGGGCATTATACCTGTCGAAAATAGAACGGATGGCACGGGAGGAACGAATGCCGGCCGAACTGCGTCGCCCTGAGCGCACCTTTACGATTCGCCAGCTCTGCACCGAGTTCAAAGCCACGCCGCGGGCGTTGCGCTTCTACGAGGACAAGGGCCTGCTCACGCCCGCGCGTGACGGGATGAACCGCGTCTATTCCTACAAGGACCGGGCGCGCCTGATCCTCATCCTGCGCGGCAAGCGCGTCGGCCTGTCGCTGCAGGAGATCCGCGAGATCTTCGAGCTGTACGAAGAGGACGACAACGCCGCGACCCAGAACGCCCACTCGCTGAAGAAATTCCGCGAGAAGATCGAGGTGCTGCAGCAGCAGCGCGAGGACATCGACGGCGCGATCGCCGAGCTGCACATGGCCTGCGAGCGCCTCGAGAAGCACCTGGCCGACAAGCGTCCGGACCTGCTGCCCAAGGCGGCGGACTACGACCAGATGCTCCGCGCCCGTCTCGACGGTCACGCCGAGCCGGTCGGCGCCAAGTAACGCGTCAACGACAACAACAACCAACAAACACCACACCCGATCAACGGAGCGCCCATGGCCTACCAGCCGCCGGTTCGCGATCACCTGTTTCTCCTGCGCGATGTGCTGGAGATCGATCGCTACTCGAACCTTCCCGCCTTCGCCGACGCCTCGATGGACGTCGTCGAGCAGATCATCACCGAGGCGGCGAAGTTCACCGGCGAGGTGCTCGCCCCGCTGAACAGCGTCGGCGACAAGCACGGCTGCATCTGGAACCCGGACTTCACGGTGACCCCGCCGCCGGGCTTCAAGGAGGCCTACAAGCAGCTCTGCGAAGGCGGCTGGACCGGCCTGGGCTCCGACCCGGCCTACGGCGGCCAGGGTCTGCCCCACGTGGTGAACCTGTCGTTCTCGGAGATGTCGAGCTCAGCCAACATGGCCTTCTCGATGTATCCGGGCCTGGCCCACGGCGCCTATTCCGCCATCCACACCGGCGGCACCGACGAGCAGAAGCAGACCTACCTGCCCAAGATGGTGACCGGCGAGTGGACCGGCACCATGAACCTGACCGAGCCGCAGTGCGGCACGGACCTGGGCATGCTGCGCACCAAGGCGGTTCCGCAGGCCGACGGCAGCTATCGCATCACCGGCCAGAAGATCTGGATCAGCGCCGGCGAGCACGACATGTCGGACAACATCGTCCACCTGGTGCTGGCCCGTATCGAGGGCGCTCCGGCGGGCGTGAAGGGCATCTCGCTCTTCATCGTCCCGAAGTTCTTCCCCAACGCGGACGGCTCGGTCGGCGCCCGCAACGAGGGCGTCAAGTGCGTCGGCCTCGAAGAGAAGATGGGCATCCACGGCAACGCCACCTGCGTGATGCAGTACGAGGACGCCGTCGGCTACCTGATCGGTGAAGAGAACAGCGGCCTCAAGCTGATGTTCGTGATGATGAACGAGGCCCGCCTCGGCGTCGGCCTGCAGGGCGTCGCCCAGGGCGAGGCCGCCTACCAGGCCGCCCGCGACTTCGCCAAGGACCGCCTGCAGGGGCGTTCGCTGACCGGCCCGAAGAACCCGGACGGCCCCGCCGACCCGATCATCGTGCACCCCGACGTGCGCCGCATGCTGCTGGACAGCCGCGCGATCATCGAGGGCGGTCGCGCCTTCCTGTTCTGGACGGCGCTGCACGGCGACCTGATGCATCAGCATCCGGACGAGGCGGTCCGTCAGAAGGCCGGCGACTACATGGGCCTGCTGACCCCGGTGCTGAAGGGCTACCTGACGGACAAGGGCTTCAAGGCCTGCGTCGACGGCATGCAGGTGCACGGCGGCAGTGGTTTCACCGAACACTTCCCGGCCAGCCAGTATCTGCGCGATTGCCGTATCGCCCTGATCTACGAGGGCACCAACGGCATCCAGGCGCTGGACCTGGTCGGCCGCAAGCTGGCCTCCGGCGGAGGCCGCGCGGTGATGAGCTGGTTCGCCGAGATCGACGCCTTCGTCGAGGCCAACAGCGCCGACGAGAAGCTGAAGCCGTTCATCGAAGGCCTGGCCGGCGCCAAGGCGCAGCAGCAGGAGGCCACCATGTGGCTGATGCAGAACGGCCTGGCCAACCCGGACAACGCCGGCGCCGCCTCGACCGACTACATGCACCTCTTCGGTCTCACCGGCCTGGCCTACATGTGGGCGCTGATGGCCAAGGTCTCGCTGGCCAAGATCGCCGCCGGCGACACCGACCCCTTCTACGAGAACAAGCTGGTGGTCGGCCGCTACTACCTCGAACGCGTGCTGCCGGAGACGGCCGCGCACCTCGTGAAGTTGAAGACCGGTTCGGCCACCATGATGGCTCTGCCCGCGGAGGCGTTTTGATGGGCGTGCTTAACCTCGAACGGCCGGCGTTCTTGGCCGAAGAGGATCTGGTGATCTTCGAGGACGCGGTGGGCAAGTTCTTCGACGAGCATGCTCCCGAATCCCGGACGGCCAAGTGGCGTGAAGACGGCATCGTCGAGCGAGCCCTCTGGAACGAAGCGGCGGAGGCAGGCCTGGCCTGCCTCTCCATTCCCGAGGCTTACGGCGGCATGGGCGGCGACTACCGCCACGAGGTCATCCTCATGGAGCAGCTGGGCGCCAAGGCGGTCGACGGCTTCGGCCTGTCGCTGCACAACGCCATCGTCGCCCACTACATCCTTCACTACGGCACCGAAGAGCAGAAGCAGCGCTGGCTGCCGGGCATGGCCGACGGGACCTACGTCTCGGCGATCGCCATGACCGAGCCGGGCGCCGGCAGCGACCTGCAGGGCATCAAGAGCACCGCCCGGCTGGACGGCGACGAATACGTCATCAACGGTTCGAAGACCTTCATCACCAACGGCCAGACGGCCAACCTGGTGATCGTGGTGGCCAAGACCGACCCGACCCAGGGCGCCCGCGGCACCTCGCTGCTCGTGGTCGAGACCGACAAGGTCCAGGGCTTCGAGCGGGGCCGCAACCTCGACAAGCTGGGCCAGGAGGCGGCCGACACCTCCGAGCTGTTCTTCAACGACGTCCGCATCCCGGCCGACAACCTGCTGGGCGGCGGCGAGGGCCAGGGCTTCTTCCAGCTGATGGGCCAACTGCCCCAGGAGCGGCTGAACATCGCCGTCCAGGGGATCGCCCAGATCGAGCGCGCGCTGGCCTTGACCATTGACTACGTCAAGCAGCGCAAGGCGTTCGGCAAGCAGGTCATCGACTTCCAGAACACGCAGTTCGTGCTGGCCGAATGCAAGACGGAAGCGACCATCGCCCGGGTCTTCGTCAACCACTGCATCGAACAGCACCTGGCCGGGAAGCTCGACGCCGCGACCGCCTCGATGGCCAAGTACTGGGTCACCGACCTGGAGAACTCGATCATCGACCGCTGCCTGCAGCTGTTCGGCGGCTTCGGCTTCATGGCCGAGTACCCGATCGCCCGCATGTACCGCGACAGCCGCGTCCAGCGGATCTACGGCGGCACGAACGAGATCATGAAGGTCCTCATCGCGAGGACGCTCTGATCGGAGGCAGGGAGCGCAGATCGAGGTGATCGACCACCTCTCCATCGCGGTCAGCGACCTGACGCGGAGCACGGCCTTCTACGAGGCCGTGCTTTCGCCGTTGGGCTATGTGCGGCTGGTGGAGCGGGAGCGTACGGTCGGTTTCGGCAAGCGCTATCCGGAGATCTGGCTGAACCACCGGCCGGACATGACCCCGGCCGATCCGGACACGGGTCATCACGTCTGCCTGCGGGCGGCGAGCACGGAGGCGGTCGACGCCTTCCACGCGGCGGCTCTGGCCAACGGCGGCGGCGACGCCGGCGCGCCCGGCCCCCGTCCCGCCGCGATGACCAGCTACTACGGCGCCTTCGTGCTCGATCCCGACGGGGCCAAGCTCGAGGCGGCGAGTTTCCCGAGAGGAGAAGCCTGATGGCCAAGTACGTCGCCACCGTCGACTGGACGCTGACCGCCGAGCCGGAGGATTTCCTCAAGGGGCGCTACAGCCGGGCCCATACGATCGACTTCGACGGCGGGGTCACCCTGCCGGCGTCGCCTTCGCCCAGCGTGGTGCCGGCGCCCTGGTCGGACGCCTCGGCGGTCGATCCGGAGGAGCTTCTGGTGGCGGCGCTCAGCAACTGCCACATGCTGACCTTTCTGCATAAGGCCCGTGAGGCCGGCTTCGTGGTCGCCGGCTACCGCGACGAGGCCGAGGGCGTCATGCGCAAGAACGACGACGGCAAGATCGCCGTTACCAAGGTCGTCCTGCGCCCCCATATAGTTTTTATTGGCAACGAACCCGACGAGGCGCAGTTGGAAGCCCTCCATCACGCCGCCCACGAAGACTGTTTCATCGCCAGCTCGGTGAAGACCGAGGTGGTGGTCGAATCTCCGCAACAACCCGCTTCCTGATCAAAGGACGCCATCATGGCCGAAGCCTATATCTACGACGCCGTTCGAACGCCCCGCGGCAAGGGCAAGAAGGACGGCTCCCTGCATGAGATGACCGCCCTGTCGCTGGCGACCCAGGTTCTCGAAAACCTGCGCGACCGCAACGGCCTGGACACCTCCAAGGTCGATGACGTCGTCCTGGGCTGCGTCTCGCCGGTCGGCGAACAGGGCAGCGACATCGCCCGCACCGCCGTGCTGACGGCCGACTACGCCGAGACCACCGCCGGGGTGCAGATCAACCGCTTCTGCGCCTCGGGCCTGGAAGCCGTGAACATGGCCGCGGCCAAGGTCATCTCGGGCGAGGCCCAGATGGCGATCGGCGGCGGCGTCGAGAGCATGAGCCGCGTGCCGATGGGCAGCGACGGCGGCGCCTGGCCGACCGACCCGTCGAGCGCCTTCAAGACCTATTTCGCCCCGCAGGGCGTCAGCGCCGACCTGATCGCGACCCTGTACGGCTTCAGCCGCGACGACGTCGACGCCTACGCCGTCGAGAGCCAGCGCCGCGCCGCCGCCGCCTGGGCGGACAAGCGCTTCGCCAAGTCGGTCGTGCCGGTGAAGGACCAGCTGGGCCTCATCCGCCTGGACCATGACGAGACCGTGCGCGGCTCGACGACCATGCAGACCCTGGCCTCGCTGAACCCGTCGTTCACCGCGATGGGCGAGATGGCCTTCGACGCGGTGGTGCAGCAGCGCTACCCGCAGGTGGAGAAGGTCAACCACGTCCACCACGCCGGCAACAGCTCGGGCATCGTCGACGGCGCCGCCGGCGTCCTGATCGGCACCAAGGAGATGGGTGACGCCCTGGGCCTGAAGCCCCGCGCCAAGATCAAGGGCATGGCCTCGATCGGCAGCGAGCCCTCGATCATGCTGACCGGCCCGTCGCTGGTCACCGAGAAGCTGCTGAAGCGCCTGGGCATGGAAGTCGCCGACGTCGACCTCTACGAGCTGAACGAGGCCTTCGCCTCGGTCGTGCTGCGTATGATGCAGGCGCTCGACATCCCGCACGAGAAGATGAACGTGAACGGCGGCGCGATCGCCATGGGCCACCCGCTGGGCGCCACCGGCGCGATGATCCTGGGCACCCTGCTCGACGAGCTGGAGCGCACCGACAAGGAGGTCGGCCTGGCAACCCTGTGCGTCGGCGCCGGCATGGGCACCGCCACCGTCATCGAACGCGTCTAACCCTCGATCCCAAGGACTAGAGATATGGAAAACTTCAAGATCGAGGTCGACGGCGACGGCATCGCCCTGGTCACCTTCGACGTTCCCGGCCGCAGCATGAACACCCTGACCGGCAAGGTCATCGCCGAGATCGGCGAGGTGGTCGAGCGCATCAAGACCGATCCGGAGATCAAGGGCGCGGTCATCGCCTCGGGCAAGACCAGCGGCTTCTGCGCCGGCGCCGACCTCGGCGAGCTCGGCGGTCAGGCCGGCGCGGCGGGCGAGGACAAGCGCTCCGAACAGGAGAAGCTGCAGGCCGCCTTCGATGGCGGTTTCGCCCTGAACAAGGCGTTCCGCGCGCTCGAGACCTGCGGCAAGCCGGTGGCGACCGCGCTGGAGGGCCTGGCCCTCGGCGGCGGCCTCGAGTTCGCCCTGGCGACCCACTATCGCGTCGCCGCGGCCAATCCGAAGCTGCAGCTCGGCCTGCCGGAGGCCAAGGTCGGCCTGCTGCCGGGGGCCGGCGGCACCCAGCGCCTGCCGCGCCTGATGGGCGCCATGAAGGCTGCGCCGTACCTGCTGGAAGGCAAGTCGATGTCCGCCGAAGAGGCCAAGGCCAACGGCGTCGTCGGCGAGGTCGTCGAGCCGGGCAAGACCATCGAGGCCGCCAAGGCCTGGGTGAAGACCGGCGATCCGGTCGCGCCGTGGGACAAGAAGGACTACCGCATCCCCGGCGGCGGTCCCTACACCCCGACGGGCGGGCAGGTGTTCATCATGGGCAACGCCATGCTGCGTAAGCAGTCCTACGGCAACTACCCCGCTCAGCTGAACATCCTGAAGTGCGTCTACGAAGGCCTGCAGGTGCCGATCGACGCCGCCCTGCGCATCGAGACCCGCTACTTCCTGAAGACCATGCAGTCGCCCCAGGCGCGGGGCATGATCCGCACCCTGTTCCTGTCGCTGCAGGAGCTGGGCAAGGGCGCCTCGCGTCCGGCCGGCTACCCGGCCTACGACGTCAAGAAGGTGGCCGTCCTCGGCGCCGGCATGATGGGCGCGGGCGTCGCCTATGTTCAGGCCCAGGCCGGGATCGAGACCGTTCTGGTCGACGTCAGCCAGGAAGCCGCCGAGAAGGGCAAGGGTTATGCCCGCACCCTGGTCGAGAAGGCCGTGAAGCGCGGCAAGATGACGGCCGAAAAGGGCGAGGCGCTGCTGGCCCTTATCCACCCGACCGCCGACTACGCCGACGTGAAGGGCTCGGACCTGGTCGTCGAGGCCGTGTTCGAAAGCCGCGAGCTGAAGGCGACGGTCACCAAACAGGCCGAGGCCCAGCTGGCCGACACCGCGGTGATGGGCTCCAACACCTCGACCCTGCCGATCACCGGCCTGGCCGAGGCCTCCGTCCGTCCGGCCAACTTCATCGGCATCCACTTCTTCTCGCCGGTCGACAAGATGGGCCTGGTCGAGATCATCATGGGCAAGGAGACCTCGGAAGAGACCCTGGCCAAGTCGATCGACTACGTCCTGAAGATCCGCAAGACGCCGATCGTCGTGAACGACAGCCGCGGCTTCTACACGTCGCGCTGCTTCGGCACCTTCGTCCAGGAAGGCCTGCAGATGCTGGCGGAGGGCATCGCCCCGGCCATCATCGACAACGTCGGCCGCGCCACGGGCATGCCCCGCGGCCCGCTGGAGATGAACGACGACGTCGCCCTGGACCTCGCCTACAAGATCGGCCAGCAGACAAAGGCCGACATGGGCGAGCAGTACGTCGCCGGTCCGGTGGACGCCCTGCTGGAGAAGATGGTCGTCGATCTGAAGCGCTACGGCCGCAAGAACGGCAAGGGCTTCTACGACTATCCGGAAAACGGCCAGAAGACCCTGTGGCCGGGCATCTCGGACCTGGTCGAGATCACCACCAAGGATGCGGACAAGGCGTTGATCGAGGAGATCCGCACCCGCCTGCTGTACCGCCAGGCCGTCGAGGCCGCGCGCTGCTTCGAGGAAGGCGTGATCACCGAGGCTCGCGACGCGGACGTCGGCGCCATCCTGGGCTGGGGCTTCGCGCCCTGGACCGGCGGCCCGATCAGCCTGATCGACGGCGTCGGCGTGAAGGCCTTCGTGGAAAAGCTGGACGAGCTGACCGCCAAGTACGGCTCGCGCTACGCCCCGCCCAAGCTGCTGCGCGAGATGGCGGCCAACGGCGAGACCTTCTACGGCCGCTTCGGCCCGAAGGCGGCGAAGGCCGCGGCCTAGTCCTGACGGGGGACATGCTCCGCGCAGCGGTGCGTGTCCCTGTCCGGTCGGACCCAGGGGACCTGTACGCCATGCGTGCAGGTCCCCTTTTTCGTGCCCGCTCGCCCCCGGGGCGCGCCAACTGTCGCAGCACGGCGCTCCTTCACCTCGTCTTAGGGAGGTTGGATCATTGTGTCCGCCTCATCAGGATCCAGGGACGTCATGACCATCACGACGGGGGACAGGTTCGGGCTCGGGGGCGCGATTTTGACGCGTCGTCAGCACCTGCCGCTCCGGATGGTGTCGTGCCTGGTCCAGACCGCCCTGCTGCACGCCGTGTTCGGCTGGTGGGGCATGTGGCTGTGGGCCGCGGCCTACATCGGGTCCCAGCTGTTCGAGGCCTGGCTCGGGCCGCGCATGATGCGGAACCCGCCGGAGACCGCGGCGAGGGCGGCCAACATGGCCGTCGTGCTGTTCTTCCCCAGCGCGATCGTGTTCGGCGGCCTGGCGATGGCGCTGTGGGTAGGCGCGGGGGTCTACGGGCCGGCGCTGGGCGTGGCCTGCATCGCCGGCGCGATGACCAACCTGATCGTGCTCAGCCGGGGATCTCGGATCGCCTTCGCGGCCTCCGCGACGCCTTACGGTCTCTATCTTCTGGTCATGCCGCTGACCGATGTCGGCAAGGTGTCCAGCCCCCTGCTGACCGCGATGATGATCGCCGTCGGCCTGATCATGCTGAACATCATCGGCGCCTGGATCGCGACGGAGGAAGCCCGCAAGGCCCAGGACGACGCCACCACCGAGGCGCAGCTGCGTCGGGCGGAAGCCGAGGCGGCGGTCGAGGCCAAGAGCGCCTACGTCGCCGCCATCAGCCACGAGCTGCGCACGCCGATCAGCGCCATCCTGGCCGGCGCCGCCGAGCTGGAGCGCACCGCGACCACGACCCAGGGCAAGGCGCAGGCGAGGCTGATCGGCGGCGCCGGCCAGATGATGCGGACTCTGCTCGACGATCTGCTGGACCTGGCCAAGCTCGAGGTGGGCCGCATGGAGGTCGAGGCGGTCGCCTTCGATCTGCGCGCCGCGACCAACGACGTCGTCCGCATGTGGCGGGTCCAGGCGCGGGAAAAGGGCCTGCGGCTGCGGGTCGAAGGCGCCGCCAAGTTGCCGTCCTGGGTCCAGGGCGATCCGACGCGACTGCGCCAGGTGCTGAACAACCTGCTGTCCAACGCCATCAAGTTCACGTCCGAAGGCTCGGTCACGCTGCGCATCCAGGTGGAACCGTCGCAGGACGGCGTCCACGCTCTGTCGCTGGCGGTGATCGACACCGGACCCGGCATGACCCCGGAACAGCTGGCCAAGCTGTTCACGCCGTTCGAACAGCTCGAGGCCGGCACCGCGCGCAAGCACGGCGGCTCGGGCCTGGGGCTGGCGATCAGTCGAGAACTGGCCCGGCTGATGGGCGGCGACCTGGTGGCCTCCAGCGCCGCGAACCAGGGGGCGACCTTCACCGTCAGCCTGACCCTGCCCGCGGCCGAGGCGCCGGCGCAGGCGGAAACGCCGGACGTGGCCGAGGCGCGGTTGCTGGTCGTCGACGACCATGTCGTCAATCGCCAGGCCATCGCCCTCGTGCTCGCCCCGCTCGGCATCACGCCCCAGACCGCCGCCTCGGGCGAGGAAGCGCTGGCGCGGCTGGCGATCGAGCCGTTCGACCTGGTGCTGATGGACGTCTACATGCCGGACATGGACGGTCGCGAAGCCACGCGCCAGCTGAGGGCGACCCCGGGGCCGAACCGCGACATTCCTGTGATCGCCATCACCGCCTCGGCGACCGAGCGCGACTGGGAGGCCTGTCGCGAGGCCGGCATGACCGGTCATGTCGCCAAGCCGATCGAACCGGCCCAGCTCTATGCGGCGCTGGAGAGCGCGCTGGCGGACGGGGCCGAGCGCAAGGCGGCGGCCTAGAGTTCTAAGGTCATGGTGAGCAGCGCCCGCAGCCGCGCCTCAAGCGCCGCGCGGTCCTTCAGCTCGCATTCCCAGATCGTCTCGACCCGCCAGCCGGCCGCCGACAGCGCTTCGTCGTTGGCCGCGTCGCGGGCGCGGTTGCGGCCGACCTTGGCCAGCCAGTAGTCGCGGTTCTGCTGCGGCACGCGGGCCCCGCGAGGGCAGTCGTGGCCGTGCCAGAAACAGCCGTGGACGAAGATCGCCAGCCGCCGGCCGGGAAGGACCACGTCGGGGCTGCCGGGCAGGTCCTTGCGATGCAGGCGATATCGGGCCCCGAGACCCGTCAGCAGCTTGCGGACGATCATCTCGGGCTTGGTGTCGCGCCCCTTCACCCGCCGCATGACGGCCGAGCGCTTCTCCGGATCGAAGACGTCGGTCACTGGCCGCCTTGGCCGAGCGCCCGTTCGTAGTCCTTCAGCGGGAACCGCGGCGCCGCGCAGCCGCTGGTCCAGAGCCGCCCTTCGAAGCGGTGCGCGGCTACGAGATAGGTCTGCCCCGCCTCGTACCGGACGCCGCAGAAGGCTTCTTCACGAATGTGCGCGACCGAGCTTACGGACTCGGCTGAGCCCTTGAGCGTGCGGACGATTTCGAAGCGCGTCATCGGCTGAGGGATGCCGTGAATGTTGGTGAAGCTGTCTTCGCCGACCGCCTTGCCGAGAAACAGCACCTCGGTCTGGGCCAGCTGCGCCTCCGCCGTCTCGTAACGGGCGCAGCTGCAGGCGGCCGCCTCGCCGGCCGCGGCCGACGCAAGGGCGAAGGCGGCGACCAGGGCGAGGCGGCGAGCCATGGCGCTAGAGCCCCTCGAACAGCGGCGTGGACAGGTAACGCTCGGCGAAGCTGGGGATGATGGTCACGATCAGCTTGCCGGCGTACTCGGGCCGCGAGGCCAGGTCGAAGGCCGCGGTCAGGGCCGCGCCGGACGAGATGCCGACCGGCAGGCCGTCGACGGCCGCGGCCTTGCGAGCCATCTCGAAGGCGTCGTCGTTGCTGACCTTGACGATGTCGTCGATCACGCCGCGATCCAGGATGCCCGGCACGAAGCCGGCGCCGATGCCCTGGATCTTGTGCGGACCGGGCGCGCCGCCGGACAGGATCGGCGACGCCTCCGGCTCCACGGCGACCATGCGGATCGACGGCTTGCGGGCCTTCAGCACCTGGCCGACGCCGGTGATGGTGCCGCCGGTGCCGACGCCGGACACGA
>VFQQ010000155.1_pt1 | contig 179015 bp, 154 predicted proteins | sample 3512341 | NCBI WGS metagenome assembly VFQQ01 (sample SAMN10412373, study PRJNA504923) | tailings metagenome | isolation source: Relicate 2 Philex TSF1 revegetated site | place: Philippines: Tuba, Benguet | collected 2017-08-29 | reverse complement strand
GAGCAGCTGTCATTTACACCTTCATGGCACAATGTAAGCTGGCCAAAGTTAACCCGAACGAATGGTTGGCCTACGTACTCACCAACCTGCAAACCACTAAAGTTAATCAGCTCGAAAAGCTCCTACCCATAAACTTTGGGAAATAACAAGATGGAGTTGGTCGGGGGGATACTTAGATAGTGTTCAAAGAAAAAGCTGTTCCAAATTATAATTGCATCTTTTTCCCCTGCACACTTTTCGCGTACATGAAGTTTAAACTCATCGTCTACCGTTTGTCCGGACCTTATTGATTTGAGGGACAAAGGCAAAATAATTTTGGATGCTTCCAAGAATTCTTTTACAGTAATTGATCTTGGTTCTAGGGATTTTTCACAGTTTTCCCTACTCATTTCGTAATCGCCAATTTTATCTAACACCACTCTATCCAAGGATGTTGCATTCATTTTAGCTGTTATTTGAAACTTGAACAGCAGATATTTAAGGGTATTATTGTTTTGGAATTCGTTGGCAATTTCATCGAACTTCTCATTTAAGAGAGTAGAGGCTTGTGTGATAGATTTGCCAAGAATTATCGAGAAAAATTTGGTTTCAAGTTCTTGTTTCTTTCGGATAAGAAATTTTTCGCGAGATAAACTGAGAATTTGGTCAGACTCAGTGCTCATAAAGTTCCAAAACATCTTACATAAACTTAATTTATGATAAAATGCTGTTGATGATTTGACAGGAATGTCTCTAACAAAGTATTCTGTAGAAAAAAGCCCAGATCGTCGATTTAGTAAATCAATATTCTCATCAGTTTCAAAAAGTAAAACGAATTCACTACCTATCGTTGCCTCGAAAAACTGAAAAATCAAACTATTGTCTCTGAAATAAATTGAACATTCTATATCCTTTTCTTTACTTTTAGAGGTTGCTATTTTTGGTATTTCATCTTGGTCTTGTTTGTTAAGCAGCAACTTCTTACCGAAAAATTTTATTTCAAGGTTATTTACCTTTTGTAGTACATCCTGAAGATAGGATTGCAATTTATAAATATATAATGAATCAAATTCCGAGGTAAAAGGATCAAACTCCATAACTAACCCAATGTCAAATGTTGGATTAAATACCTCCTTAAACCGGTTTTTAGGAATTTTGACACTGACCTTAGTGCCTTGTAAGCGCTCAATATTTGAATTTCTTATGGATGAATACTTTCCTTTCTTAGAAGAGTTGAATTGAATCAATCTTCCCATTGAATTGGCAGCTTTTGTTTCAACTTCAAAACTTTCACTGACAATGAATACTGATTGAAGTCCAATTCCAAAAGCACCTGTGGGTTTTAGCCAAAAGGGCATTTCATCAATGAACTTAACCATTTCTTCATTTCCCCTTCTGCTTTCTCCGACTTTAGAAGTCATTCTGATTAGGTCCGAGTCAGAAATGCCTGTACCTGAATCTTCAACAGAGATTTCTATTTCTTCCTTTTTATTATTTGTCCAATCAATATTCAGCTTAACCGTGTAAAAACTTGATAACTCTGACGGAATATCATCAGGAAATATTATTTCATTTATCGTTTCTTCCGGTGTGGGCTCGACAATCTTTAGGTGTTTATTAATTACGTGATTATATTTCCCACTACTAATTTCTTTCCAAAGTTGAATTTTGGAGGCATCTAATGCATTTTGTATTAACTCTCGAATAAACGTAAATTCGGCATTTTCGTAAATTGCAGAGCCTTCAATTATTTCAAATATTCTTTTGTTTGAAATTTGAAACCTCAAATTAAGAAGTTCTGGGTTAAGGTTCAGGTCATTGTAGTAGACTTTAATTTTTCCTCTCGGTATTGTGGGGGCTTTTCCTCCGAGGTCTCTCGGAGAAATATTTGACCATTCTTTACTTTGCAGCTCTACTTCTTTTTCAAGCCAATCAAACCAACTTCTTGCAATTCTGTAAACACTTTCATTTTGGCAGCTAAGAGTTATTTCTATTGAGTCCGGCGTTACTAGTAAGTGTTTCACCGAGGAGTGTTTTGATTTATGGTCGATTGAAGATTTTGGGAATTTGAATACCTCTGAGCTGAATTGGTTAAACCGAGCATCATCAATATCCAATAAATCACCAAGCCTTAATAGACAAGCGATAAAGCGTGGATTAATGTTGTCGACGTCCAATCCATTGGATTCAAAATCTAATTTTTCGAATATCTGATAAAAGTCCACTCCATGGAGATATGCAACGTCTCCTAATATGTTCATTAATCTGTTTGGTATCTGGTCAGAATAGAATGAGTTGGCTAGCTCGTAGAATTTTTCGCTTGCACCTTTGATTATCTCTGAGCTTTTTTCATGATGAATTTTTCTCGTATACTCAGCCACTACAGTTGTTACAGCATTTTTGATACTTATTGGGTCAATAATTTCAATTTCTGATTGGGCTATATTGGCTTTGGTATTATCAATGACCTTTTGAAGTTGTATTAGAAGTTTGCTGTCTTTCTTTAAGGAATCATCAGATGAGTCTTGTAAGTGTTTCAAAAAAGTTTGGAAGCTTGGTGTCCACCATTCTTTTTGAACGAGGTCCTGAAATACCACCATTCCAACATCGTGCGTGTATGCAGACATCAGAATTAGCCATGCGTTCGTAGGACCAAGCCGTTTAATTCGATCTTCTCCGAGAAAAGCTTCTATATTTCTAATAATGGTTTGTGAATGACTAGAATCGTGCAGGCTGTAATGAGGAAAATAATGACTTACATTTGATAGTGCTGATGTCAGCTTTCCTTTATTAAGCTTCCATATCGAATTGAGAATTTCGAATTGAGGATTTAGTTTAGACGTTTCTTCGAGGTGCTTTTCGATAGTGTAGTATGCTTTCAGGTGTTCCATGACCAGAGTTTTATTCTTCAGTTAACAATGAAATCTCATCATCTGTGAGACTAAATGCCTGTGTGATGATGCTGTCAATCATCTCTATATTGGAATTTTTGCAGTTTTTCTTAAATAAATCATCCTGTTGAATTACACTTTTAACCAAGCCTTTCAGTACGCTTATATCTTCAGTTGGATATGCTATTGGACTTTTCTCTACATAGGATTTGGACATTGAAAAGTATCCTCCTCTCACTTTAGGAACCGTATGATTCAAGTAAAATTTAATAACTCTTGAATTCAAAATGGCCAATAAAATTGGATCATCAGAAGAAATCATAAAGGACGTCTTATTTAAATAAACTCCAGATTCCACGACACAAAACTGATTTTCAAATGAGGTTTCAGCCCACACGATCTTTCTTTTCTCAAATTCAGTCATGTAGTCACACGCCCGCAACTCCCACCAGTAATCACCCTTATCTGTGCGTTTTTCAGCTGCTTCTTTAAATGGAAGTAAATGACGTGCGATGGCAGGGTAGCTATTGCTCAGCCATTCCCAAGCATCATCATACGGCATGTCGCCGTAACGAGGGGGAGCTTCGCTCACCAAGCTTGGTTCACGTCCGTCTACTTCTCCGTCACTAGTAAGCGATGAATCTGAAATATGCAATGGGTTTGATGCTGGTAAATTTCGCTTGATGGTGAAACCTTTCGGAAACAAAATCAAGTACTTATCAGCCTTGGGTGTTTGATAACGCTTGATGTCTCTGCCAGCTAAAAAAGGCTTGATAACATGTGCGCTTTTGGGGTCTTCGGCAATGAGTCGATCGCGTGTTGCTTGGTCAATGACGAAAGCTTCATTGAGACCTGTTAGTAGTCCTCGGTAAATTTGACCGTTCACATATTCGCTTAAAGGAATGCCCTTTGATTTTATTTTGTTTAGAAGTGCTTGAATTTTGCTGTCTGTTAAGGTCCAGCCTTCTGTGGAGAGTGATTCAAGTTGTACCGTAATTTTGTTCGTCTCGAAATGGTGTTTCAGATCATCTTCGAATTCAAGTGTGTTGATGTTGCACGCCTCAAAACTTCCACTTGAATTACTTTTTTTGAGCTCAACAATATTCGGATAGGTAGTTGCCTCTTCAAAAACGGGCAAGTCGCCAAAGTCAATAACATGGTGAATTTTCCAATCAGATATGAACTTGCGGAGGTTTTTACCGTAGCCTGCTCGCATCCATTTGTTGGGTATGATATAGGCAAATTCGGCATCTTGGCGCATTACTTTAAAAGCAAGCTCTACGAAATACACAAACAAATCGGCAGTGCCTGTACCGGTTTGTGTGAAATTGGATAGTAAATGCGGTTTCAGTGGCGAAAATTCTTCTTGCCTGATATAAGGTGGGTTTCCAATGACTGCATCAAAGCCTACAAATTCACCGTTTTCATCTAAAATTTCAGGAAACTCAAAGCGCCATTCAAAGGCATTTTCAAAAATCTTATTGGCTTTGATGGTTTCAATTTCCTCTTCCAGTTTTTTAGCTTCCAAGGTCAATTGATCTACTTGTTTGTTCCAAGCTGCTTTTTCCTTAGGGCTCATTTCAAACAAACTTTGTTGGGTGGTTAACTTAACCAATTCACCATTAAGTGAGTAAAGCCGCTTTACTTTGGGGTCGTTTCGGGTAATCTCACTTCTAAAGTCCGATTTGATATCGGCCATCAGACGTTCCATTTCGCGCTTTTCATCTTTGCTTTGCGCGTTACGATAAGTTGAAACAGCTGCTCGGTAGCTATCAATGCTGTACTTACTCTTTTTAAGCGCTTGTTTGAGATCGGCATCCATGGCAAACCTGCTTACCAATGAATTGCCACATTTGATATTGATGTCAATATTTGGCAGGGTTTCAAGCTTGGTGTAATGGCTCTCGGGCGTGTAGTAAGCATTCTTTAATAGCTCTATCCACAAGCGCAGACGACATATTTTAACCGAGTTCGGATTGATATCGACCCCAAATAAGCAGTTTTCAATGATAGTTTGTTTCTCGTGAAAGAGCGTTTCTTGTATGCGTTGGCTTTCAGGGTGTGCGGGTTTGTATTCAAAAAGTTGGCCCTCGTCGTCAGTGACTGTTAGCTCATCGTTCACTACCGTCACATGATACTCTTTGAGTCGCTTGCTTTCTTTGTCAATCAGAATTTTGAGATCATTCTTAACCGCAATCATTTCATTGAGTGCCGATACCAAGAAGTGGCCTGAACCAACAGCAGGATCACAAATTTTTACACTGTTTACAATTTGATTGGCCTCAATGCGGTCATCAATTTTGTCGTACAAATCGTCAAGCGTTTCACATTTCCAACCTTTGGCATCATTGAATTTTTGAACTACCGCGCGGCGAATGGTTTCGCGGCACATGTACATGGTTATGAAGCCTGGCGTGAAAAACGAACCGTCTTTATAGCCATTGATTTTTTCGAAAATCAATCCTAGTACAGAAGCATTAATGAGGGTTTTATTGTCCTCTTGAATGTCTTCAGAACCTTCGCTGCTAAAATCATAGGCATCTAAAAAAGCAAAAAGGTATTGTAGGGTAGGGATGTTGCCGGATAACTTTTTTCCCTGTTCGTCTTTGAGCACCGTTGTTTTTAAAACCGGTAGGCTTTTGTCGTCACGCAGATTGCTAATGAAAAGTGCATTATGTTCTAAATCCGTTGGTTCAAACAGTGACGAATTCAGGTAAGGCACTTTTTCAAACAGCTGTTTTACATCGTTGTGCCTTTCATTTTCGGTTTTGGCTAAAACTTGAAAAAACAAACTGTTGAGGTCATCATAGCTTTTGATACGCTCACTATTCAAAAACGCGTATGACTTATCGCCTTTCTGATAAGTTACCAGCTGAGCTTCTAACAATTTCAAGAAGAGAATGCGGTTCACCCATGTAATGGTAAGCTCTAAGCCAACGTTGAACAGCCTTTCTTGGTAAGTGGTGCCAAATTGTGAGGGCTTATCAAGACGACTTATTTTATCGAGGCTATCAAGCTGAATAATGGTATCTTCCAACAAACTAGCACTTTGTCGGAGTTCTGCTTTTTGACGCTGAATTAGCTTTTTGCCTTTGTCACTTACCTCGGTTAAGCCAATGATGTGAAGCAATTCGGTATAAAATCTCCGATCTAAGCTGTTGCTGTCGTTTATAAATGGTTGTTTAAGCAGGTGCTCTGGCGACAACAATTTGAATAAGGCAATGAGTAAATGGTCGTCGGCTTTATCTTTATTTCGAAGCGGTTTGAGGTAATCGTTTAAATTGAAATAGGCAAACTCTACTTCTTGGTTCAGTGTGGCCACCAAAGGCTCAGCTACTTGCTTGTAAAAGAATTCGGTTTTGGTGTCGGCCAATCTACCGGCTTCAAAGTCCTGAAATTGCTTAACCAGGGTGCTGTTTTTGGCAAACAAGCGCTCAAATACCGTTACATCAAAAATAAACCATTCGTACAAATTGGTAATCACGAGGTGCTTTACCTCCAGGTTATTCAATGTAATGCGTTCTCTGAGGTAATAGAGTACGAGTTCATGAAAAGCCTTCTTATTCAGATTATTTAAACTAGGCATCTCAGCCTTTACGCTGGGCTTTTTAGCTTCAATGATTACGCCAACGGTATTTGTTGATTTATTCCCATTGTGAATAACCAAATCATTACGGCCTTTGGTATTGATAAAATGATTGGGCTCGTACCAAGTTTTTTTTAGAAAATCACTGACAAGGTTTTTATGAAACTCTTCTGATTCACCCTCATTGGCCCTATCAAGCATTTGAATGAGTTCTGCCTTGAATCGTTCCATATCGGTGCGATTGGGCTTAACTTTCAGATACGCCTTGTTGAGTGCTTTGCGCGGCTTTAGTGGATGAAGCTTCATAAATCTAAGGAACTGCCTTTAGAGCCTTAAATTAAGCTTTCTATCCTGTATTTTATCGTTCTGTTGACAAGTTGTCGATTGGTGTCGAATACTGATCCTATTTGTCCACAATTTACTCCACCACCAACTTCTGCGTCTCCACCTTGCCGGCGGCATGCAACTGCACCAGGTAAGTGCCCGATGCCAGCTGGCTGCTGTTGAAGGGCACCAAATGCTGGCCGGGTTCGAACTTGCCGGCACGCAGTTGAGCTACCTCGCGGCCACGCAAATCGACTACCGATAGGCGGATGTCGGCAGCTTGGTTGAGCTGAAAACCCAAGTTTACCTCACCACGTGCGGGGTTGGGATAGATTGGATACAATTTGGTTTTTAGTTTCAAAACACCTGTTCTGTCCTCGCTGCTGAGGGCGATGTTTTCGTCGCCTGCCTGGTAAGGCACATAACCCAAATAGCAGAGGTACATTTCATCGGTGGTGCCTTCGCCCCAGGTAATTTGCTGGGGTGGGTCGTTCGGGTTGTTCGGATTGCTGGCCCGGTTGTCGTAAGTGGCCTCGGCATAAATCCAGGTATTGGCTGGCAGCCGAATGAGGCGCGGGAAATAGTAAAATCCCTGCCAGTTGAAATCCCACTGCGGAATATTGATGAGGTTCACCGTATCGTTGCCAGGCCGCACGGCATACACTTTCCAATCGGTACCAATGAGGTGGCTGTGCGGAAAAATGCTGAGCAGCGATACCTCACTGGGTACCCTGAAACGGCCACGGAAAGTGCGTACTTGATTGGCTGGAATCACAAAGGGGCCATTGGTCAAGTTAACCGGCGAAATGGCGGCAATTTGCTCCAAACGACTTACCTGATTGTTTCTATCATAAAAAATATTGATGCTGCTCGAGTCGAGCTCGGGCAGCGACGAAGGAGCATAATGCATCTGCACCAATACATCGGCACCGGCTGGCAGTTGTTTACCAATGTTCGATGGAAAATACTTGGCCGCTGCACCCGGCGCCCAGCCGTACCAATTATCTTCGGTAGGCGTAAAACCAAAGCCAAAAAATTGGGTGTAACCGTAGCCGGGGTCCAAGCTATCGCGTTGGCGGCCTTGACCGGTTTGATCGATGGCCAAAATGGCGTGGTGAACCACTTTTTTATTGCCGGGCCTGAATTCTATGGCTTTGATTTTTTTGGTTTCGTTGAGGTTGGTAGGCAATACAAACACCCGATACATATCGGTATTGTTGCCTTGGTGCAGGTACGATTGGGCCATCGAAATCACCGTATCGGGCTGCCCCAACTGCGAGCCGCTGGGGTAATTGGGCAGGGGAGGCTCGGCGGCCGGATTCCCACGCTGGGCACCTTGCTGCACCCAATCGGCAATGGTTTGAATTTCTTGAGGAGTCAACACCCGCTCTCCCAACAAATGGCTGTAGGCCGGATCGGGTTGCCAAGGAGGCATATAACGCGTTTGCACGGTAAATGAAATCATGCTGGCGTAGGCCGAGGCTTCCTGGTAATTGGTGAAAGGCATGGGACCAATTTCACCCGGCCGGTGGCAGGGCGTGCAGTGCTGGTAAACAATGCTGGCAACTTGTCCGGCCCAAGTTACTTGGGCTTCGGCTTGGTTCAACAAGCCACCAAACAGCAGCACTCCAAGAAGCAGAAAATTTTTCATACAAAGGCTTGAAAATCAAATATAACTCACTGCGTGCTATTGAGCAAACAGCCCACCGCGCGGGTTTCGGTGTAAGGGACTTCCACATTGCGCGAAAGTTTAAGCAGTACCTCTTCCAATTCGTTGGTGCTTGCCCGCGCTTTGCGTTTGCCTGGGGCGGAATAATGATCGTCGATGCGGCCGCGGTACTTCATACGGCCTTTATTGTCTTTCACTACCACCTCGGGTGTTACTTCTACACCGTATACTTTGCTGAATACCAGCTTTTGATCCATGCGGATTTGCATGGCCAAATCGTGCCTCAGCAAAAAGTTGATGGCAGAAGTATCGCTCGACATTTTATTGGGAAAAACCGCCACCCAGCGCACCTCATCGCCAAATTTGGCCTGCATATCGCGCAATTTAGGGGTGTAGTACTGGCAAATCGGACAGCTTTCTGACAGGAACACGAAAACCGTGGTTTTTTGCGCCAAAGCAGGCGAAAACCCCAAAACGAGTAGCCATACGAACAGGTATTTTTTCATGGTCGGTAAGCCGAAGTTAAGGTCTTTGTGCCACGCTTGCTAAATTCCCTTGCCCATTTTTCTAAAATTAATGAGCCTTTAATGCTTCAGTCGGCTTTCAGCCAAATTTCGGGATGCTGCCAAGGATTTTCGATGGCCAATTGAATGACTTCGGCCACGGCTTCAGCTTCGAGCACACCCGGCCGGGGAGCTTGCGGTTGCTTGTTGTTGAAGTGGGTGTTCACCAAGCCAGGGTAGAGGTTACAAACAGCAATCGCAGTTCCTTCCAATTCGGCACGCAGGCTACCAAACAAACCTTCTTGCGCATATTTGGTAGCGCAATAAGCGATTCCCCCAGTAAATGTGCGGCGGGCGGCATCCGAAAGTATATTCACAAAAATGCCCCGGTTTTTGGCTCTGAAATGGGGGAGTACGGCCTGACTGAGGGCATAGGATGCGAGTACATTCACCCGAAACAGCTGTTCAACGTCCGTAAGCTTGATTTGCTCCATGGGCCCAAATTTGCCAATGCCTGCATTGTTCACAAGCACATCGATGCGGCCAAAATGAGTCAAAACCTGCGCAATGACTGCTTTTAAACTGTCGGTATGTGCTAAATCAATCTCCATCAAAAGGAACTGCGTGCTTGGCAAGCCCGTTTCTTCAACCAAACGCTGCAAGTCGTTCATGTTTCGGGCCAACAAGGCCAATCGGTAGCCTTTTGCGGCCAATAAACGGGCGGTTGCCGCGCCAATGCCCCGTGAGGCCCCGCTGATAACGACAACTTCTTGTTTCACAATTGAATCTCCCAACTGTTGGCCGAACTGTTCACCGGTACCAACACCCCACGTACACCCACGGCTGCGGCGGCTTCAACATCGCGCTCGCGGTCGCCTACCAGGAGGCTTTGTTGGGGGTCGATGTTAAAGCGGGCCACGGCCTTTTCAAAAAACAAAGAACCCGGTTTGCGGCAAAGGCATTTTCCTTGGTCGGGATGGTGCCTGCAGAAATAAATCTCAGCAAAATGAACCCCCGCTTCGGCAAACAAATTTTTCATTTTTGATTCAATGGCTGCATAAGTTTCGAGACTATACAGTCCTTTGCTGATGCCTGCCTGGTTGGTTACTACAATGAGCAAATAGCCCTTGGCCGTTGCTTCTTGCAAAAAGGGAATGATGCCGGGCAGCAGCTCAAAATCAGCGGGCGAAGTGGTGTAGTCGCCCGGGTCGTGGTTAATCACCCCATCGCGGTCGAGGAAAAGGGCTTTGTTCATGCCACAATGTTAGGCACAAATGGTATTTTTGCGCATGCAAAAAATCATCATCCTCGATTTTGGTTCGCAATACACCCAGCTCATCGCCCGCCGCGTGCGCGAACAGCGGGTTTACTGCGAAATTCACCCCTTCAATAAAATTCCGGCCATTGGCAACGATGTAAAAGGCATCATCCTTTCGGGAAGCCCTTTCAGCACCCACGACGCCCAATCGCCCAATCCCAACCTCGAGGATTTGCTGCAGCGCCTGCCCGTTTTGGGCGTTTGTTACGGCGCACAATTGCTTACCAAACAACACGGCGGCAAGGTGATGCCCAGTCAAATTCGCGAATACGGCAGGGCCAACCTCAGCACCGTGCACACCGATCCGTTGTTGAAAGGCATTTCAGCTGGCAGCCAGGTGTGGATGTCGCACGGCGATACCATCGAAGTGCTTCCAACCGGCGCCGAATTGCTCGCCAGCACCTCAGCAGTAACCAATGCGGCCTTCCGTTTTAACGATAAACCGGTTTATGGCATTCAGTTTCACCCCGAGGTAACGCACAGCACCGACGGCAAAACCCTCATCCGCAATTTCCTCATCGATATTTGCGGCTGCGCAGCCGATTGGACACCCGAAAGCTTCGTAGAAAGTACCGTGGCAGCCCTCAAGGCACAGCTGGGCAACGATCAGGTGGTGATGGGGCTCAGTGGCGGGGTCGACAGTACGGTGGCCGCTGTACTCATCAGCAAGGCCATTGGTGCCAACCTTCACTGCATTTTTGTGGACAATGGTTTGTTGCGCAAAAACGAGTTTGCCAAGGTAATCGACATCTACAAAGACCTGCACCTGAATGTAACCGGCGTTGATGCCCGAGCGCATTTTTACGATGCCCTCAAAGGACTTTCGGAGCCCGAAGCCAAGCGCAAGGCCATTGGTCGGGTGTTCATCGAAGTTTTCGACCGCGAAGCACACCGCATCGAAAACGTGAGCTGGTTAGGTCAGGGCACCATCTATCCCGATGTGATTGAATCGGTTTCGGTAAAAGGCCCGTCGGTGACCATCAAATCGCACCACAATGTGGGTGGCTTGCCCGATAAAATGAAGCTGAAGTTGGTGGAGCCGCTCAACACCCTTTTCAAAGACGAAGTGCGCGAAGTGGGTCGTGCTTTGGGCATACCAGAAGACATTTTGGGTCGCCATCCTTTCCCTGGACCAGGTTTGGGCATCCGCATTTTGGGCGAAATCACACCCGACAAAGTGCGCATGCTGCAAGAAGCCGACGATATTTTCATCGAAAACTTGCGCGAAGCCGGTTTGTACAACCAGGTGTGGCAAGCGGGTACCATCTTCCTACCCATCCAAAGCGTGGGCGTAATGGGCGATGAGCGTACCTACGAGCACGTGGTAGCCCTGCGCGCTGTAGAAAGTCTCGATGGCATGACGGCCGACTGGTGCCATTTGCCTTATCCTTTCCTCGCCAAGGTATCGAACGAAATCATCAACAAAGTCAAAGGAATTAACCGCGTAGTATATGATATCAGCTCCAAACCGCCTGCTACCATTGAGTGGGAATAAGGCATTTTTATTGCTTTTGCTCGTGGCCTCACTGACCATGGTTGCGTGCAAAGCCAAGAAAAAAACAGTTGAACAACCCCATGTACCGCCAACTGCGGCGCCTACCGAAGTGGAAGTAGTAGAATAAACCGGGCCGGAGAAAACCTCCGGCCTTTTACTTAAAACATACCATGATCACAGCCATTCGCATGAGCCAAGCCGTACAGGCGCTCGCCAAATACCCATCAGGAAAAGAACTTTCGCTCTTTCTAAAGGGATATTTCAAACAATTCCCCAAGATGGGTAGCCGCGACCGCCGCGAAGTGAGTCAGCTGGTTTATGGTGCTTTGCGCGTGAAAACGCTCTTTCCTGAAGCCAATGCAGAGCAACGCATTTGGTTGGGCAGCTTGTTGTGTGAAGCCGAACCTGGTGCCTTTGCTATGCATTGGACACCCCACTTTACCCGGGAGTCATGGCCTGGCATAGCCGACTTTGCCGCTAAGCTCGATTGGTTGGCAGCGCATGGTTTTGTGGCCCATTGGGAAGGATTTTACCCGCAGCCCGAGGCCATCAGCAGCGCCATAGAGTTGCAGTCGTTTTATGCGGCGCATCTGGCTACACCCTTCACCTGGATTCGCGTACGCCAAAAGTATCTGCAAGCAACCATGAAGGAACTCGAACAAAAAGGCATCGCCTACGAACAACATGCTGCCTTGCCAACGGCTATGGCCCTAAAAGCAGGGGTGAAGCTCGATGCCTTGCAGTGCTGGGTCCAAGGCTGGATAGAAGTGCAAGACCTGGCATCACAAATGACTGGCAGCTTGTTCGAACCCAAGGCCAGTGAACGTTGGCTCGATGCCTGCGCAGGGGCCGGGGGAAAAAGTTTGATGTTACTTGACCTGCGGCCGGAGGTAAGCTTGTTTGTGACCGATGTACGCGAGGAGATTTTGCAGCGCTTGCACGAACGTTTCAAACGTGCTGGCATTCGTTCGTATAGCCGTGCCGTGCTCGACTTAACGCGCCCAGGTGTTCTGCAAGAAGCCGGTAGCTTCCCCAAACAATTCGATGCCATCATAGCCGATGTACCCTGCTCAGGTTCGGGCACTTGGGCCAGCAGTCCCGAAATGCTCGAAACCCAGCGCCAGCTCGATATCAACAGCTTCACCGAACGACAATACCAGATAGCTGCCAATTTGCTACCGTCGGTAAAATCGGGCGGACGGTTGATTTACCTCACCTGCTCGGTTTATGCGGCCGAAAATGAAGAGGTGGTGAGCCGCTTGCTCGAGCACGACTCACTTGAACTCCAACAGCAGCAGTACTTCCAGCTTTCGGCAGAAGGGGGAGATGTATTGTTTGGGGCTGTACTGCTGAAGCGCTGATAATCAGACGTATTGCTGCGACTTTTTCAAGGCTTGCTCTAAATCGGCCAATAGGTCGTTTTCGTGTTCAATGCCAATAGACAGCCGCACCAAGTTGTCGTGGATGCCGTAATGCGCCCGCACATTTTCGGGCACATTGCTGTGGGTGGTGGTAGCCGGGTGGGTAGCTAAACTTTCAGTTCCTCCCAAGCTCACTGCCAAACGAATGAGCTTCAGTGCATTGAGGAATCGGAATGCTGCTGCTTGTCCGCCTCTGATTTCGATGCCAATGGTAGCGCCTGAACCGCTGCATTGCTTTTGGTAAATGTCGGTTTGCCGCTTATAACCCGGGTAATGAATGGTTTCAATGGCATGCTGCTTTTCAAAAAAGCCCAGCAAAGCCCGTGCATTGGCTTCGGCGGCACGCATCCGCAATTCGAGCGTTTCGAGGCTGCGGGTGAGGAGCCAGGCGGTATGCGGACCGGCCATATTCCCCAGGCTGTTGCGCACCTTTTTGATTTTTTGCAAGATGCTCTTGCTGCCCAATGCGGCGCCTGCCAATAAATCGCTGTGGCCGCCCATGTACTTGGTGCAGCTGTATACCACCACATCGGCACCGTGTTTCAAGGGTTGCTGGAAAATAGGGCCAAGGTAGGTATTGTCGGCCACCACCACTGCTGCGCCGCCACGGGCATGGATGTGGTTGCGTACTTGTTGCACTACTTCAAAATCAATGAGCGTATTCAGTGGATTGGAAGGCGTTTCTACGTAAACCATGGCCATGCGTTCGTATTCACCGTTTTTCTCGAGTCGGTCGGCAATTTGTTCGAACTTTTCGTCCGGACCAAAACCCAACAAACGCACACCCCAATGGGCCAGCATATCGCGGAAAAAATGATCGGTTCCGCCATAGAGTGGTTCGGTGTGCACAATGATGTCGCCGGGCTGCAGCAGTGCCAGACAAGTAGCGCTGATGGCTGCCATGCCGCTTTCGAAAAGCAGGCCCATTTCGGCACCATCGTAAATGGTGAGGCGGTTTTCGGCCAATTGCAGGTTGGGTGTATTGAGCCGACTGTAGATAAATCCCCCAACGCCTGGTTCAGGAGCTCGTTTTCCTTGCGAGATTTCGAAAAATGCAGCTGCCTGTTCGGCCGATTCAAACGTATAGGTAGAGGTATGGTGGAGGGGCATTTTTACCGCGCCGTTGTAGTCGGCAGGATTGTAAAATCCATCGATTAGGCCCGTTTGGGGATGTACATTTTCCATAGCCCCAAGTTAGTGGTTTTAAAAACACGGAGGGCACGGAGGGCACGGTGCACACGGAGAAGTTATGCTTTATCAGCCCTTATTTTATCGAGCAACTGGCTCAAATGGCGGGCTTCTTCGGGTGTGAGGTTGCTCAGCTGATTGTCCATTTCTTTGTCGAATACACTCATTTGCTGCAAAAGGGCGTGTCCTTTTTCGGAGAGCAGCACGTCAACGAGGCGTTTGTCGCTCGGGCAGGGCGTTTTGGTTACCAATTCTTTCAACACCAGGCGGTCGACCATGCGGCTAACGTCCGACATTTTGTCGAGCATGCGGCTGCGAATTTCGAGGGTAGAAATGGGCTCTGGGTAACTTCCCTTTAAAATACGTAAAACGTTGTATTGCTGATGTGTAATGTCGTAAGGCTCGAGCATTTGTTTAAATGCTTCTGTCATCCAATTGCAGGTATAAATGATGTTCACCGCAGCCATCTGGTAGTCGTTGCGGAAATCGCGAACCTGTTTGATATCTTCTTTGATGCCCATAATGCAAAAATAGCTACCCGGAAACACAAATGCCTCCGGGTAGCTGGTTAATTGAATGACTGAATTAGCCTTTTTTCACCATTTGGATGTTGCAGAGAATCTCTACTTCATCGCCTACAACAGCACCACCAGCTTCGGTAACGGCGCTCCACTTCAAGCCATAATCAAAACGCTTGATTTTGCCTTTGGCTTTGAAACCGGCCTTTACGTTGCCATATGGATCTTTCACGGTGCCACCATAAGTAACTTCGAGGGTTACGGGCTTGGTCACGTCGCGAATGGTTAAATTACCTTTCAATTCGTATTTGTTGCCCGATACTTTTTTGAAAGAAGTGCTGGTGAAGTTCATTTTCGCAAACTTCTCAGCGTTGAAGAAATCGTCGCTCTTCAAGTGACCGTCGCGCATTTCGTTGTCGGTGTTGATGGTAGCTACATCTACGCTGAAGTTGATTTTAGCATCGCTGAAATCTTCTTTCGTAGTGGTCATGCTGCCGTCGAACAGCTTGAATGTTCCGTCGACTTCTGAGATTACCAAGTGCGTAACGGTGAATTTTACATTTGAGTGAACAGCGTCAACACCCCAATTGCCTGCATTGCTGGGCTTAGGATTGTTGGTTGCGGGTTTGAATGAAAAGAGCACAGCAGCTACTGCCAATACTCCGAGGGTAAATACTTTTTTCATGTGGATGATTTTGTTGATGCAAACATAGTGGTTAAACATTGAAGTTCAAACATCGAAATGAAAATTCACAATTTTTTAATTTTCGCAGTTCATTCACTTTAGATAAGGGGATAGAAGTAAGCCGCTCAAAAATTGGCTGAATGGCCTTTGTAATTGCGCAAATACACCAGCAAACGGGCCTCGGCACACACTTCGCCTTGGGTGTTAAATGCTTGTGCGGTCATCCACTTTTGAAAACGACCTTCTTTGGCCAGCGCAGCTTCGGCCTCAAGCAACGACGCATCGTCGATTTCGAAACGAATGTGCAAGCGGGTAGAGGCAGGTTTTTTATAGTCAATCTCAGCACTTTTGAGCCAAGCCTCGAGTTTGTGGCCGCGCTGGGCAAAAATCTGCCAGAATAAAATGGCGAAAAAAGGGTCAAAGGCGCTGAATATCGTTCCCCCAAAAATGGTGCGTTGCAAATTGCGGTTGAGTAACGACGGCTTAACGCTTACCTCGCACCAACGAAAATCTTCGGCCACCTCACGCAACCAAACCCTGCTGAATAATAATGCGGGGAAGATGCGCAGCATCCATTTAACTTGCCACGATTTGAGTTTCATGCTGCAAAGGTAGCTAATCTTTAAGGCTGGCGGGGAATGATTTGCTCGTACAGCAATTGGCCGTTGCTGTCGTTGAACTGTAACACCAATTCCCGGTTTTTGCGATCGCCACGCACATCCAAGGTGGCAAATCCCCGCTTTAACTGTAGACTTCCTTCAACGCGGTTGCGGTTCTTTTCGTTATCACGGTTGTTGCCCACCTTGCTGCTGAGTGGCGAAGCGGTGATGTCGTACAGCACGATGCCGTTCTTTTCTAGTTTGCTCAATTCGCTGTGGTGGCGGTCGCCCGTCACAAAAACCACGTTTTTGATTCCTTCTCGTGTGATGGCTTCAAGCAAACGCTCGCGCTCGCAGGGATATTGGGCGTAATTTTCATACAAGGCTTCGCTGTTGAGTACCTGACTGCCAATGGCAACCACCTTAAAGCTGGCATTGCTGCCTTTGAGCGCATCGATGAGCCATTTTACTTGAGCATCTCCCAACATCTCTCGGTTGCATGAATCTTTCATGCGCTCGTTGGTACGGTGGTAACGGTTGTCGAGCAAGAAAAAGCCAATGTCGTTGTATTGAAAAGCAGTGGTTATTCCGGGTACACCGGCTGCCCCCTGACCATTGTTCATCCAAAACAAGTTAAAGGCTTCGAGGCTCAGGTCCTTGTGGGCCCAGGAGCCGGTGGCGTCGTTCGGACCAAAATCGTGGTCGTCCCAAATGGCGTATTGCGGACAACTAGCCAATAATTTCTGCAAATAAGGCTGCTTGCGCATGTGGCTGTAGCGGTACAAAATGCCCGAACGGCTGCTCCAGTCGGCCTCGCGCAGGTAAATGTTGTCACCGAGCCACAACATCATGTCGGGATTTTTAGCTGCTATGTTGTCGAATACCTGATAATCGCCGCCATAAGGCTCACCCGGACGATCATAGGCTGCTTCGCTGGCATAGTGACAGCTGCCCAATGCGATGCGGAAGGTGGGTGGTTCTTCGCGCCATTGCCACAATTTTTGGGTTTTGAAGGTAAAAGTCTGACCGCCAAATTGTTTGGCATTGGCAAAAACCTTGTATTCATAGGTGGTTCCGGGTTCTAAATTCCCCATTACAAACTTGGCCGTAAATGCCGCATCGCTTTTGGTAAGGGTTGAGCCTGCGTTTATCCACTTGGAGCTGCCCAGGGCGCGGTACTCTACGTGGACCAACGTTTGTTTTTGCGTTTGCAGCCAAATGCCTGCTTCACGCAGTTCGGCATAGCCCAACATGGGGCCGGCCACAATTTGAGCCAAAAGAGGTGCTGTAACCAGCGCTAACAGCAGTGCAAGAACCAATTTTTTCATGTGTGCAAAATACGGCAAGCGAATTTACCGCAGGGTTAAATCCACCATTTTTTACTGCGTCACGCCAAGCCCCTTTTTTATCTTTGGGCCATGAAGCAACTCGTTGAATGCGTGCCCAATTTTTCGGAAGGCCGCGATATGCACATCATCAAACAAATCACCGATCGTATTGAGTCGGTAGAAGGTGTTCGGCTTTTAGATGTAGATCCAGGTAAAGCCACCAACCGCACAGTAGTGACCTTTGTAGGTGAACCTGCTGCCGTGGTTGAGGCGGCCTTCAGGGCCATTGCCAAAGCCGGTGAGCTCATCGATATGCGCAAACACAGCGGTGAACATGCCCGCATGGGAGCTACCGACGTTTGCCCATTGATTCCCGTAGCCAACATCAGCATGGAAGAAACAGTTGCTTATGCCCGCCAATTGGGAAAAAGGGTAGGCGATGAGCTCGGCATTCCAGTTTACTTGTACGAAAGTGCTGCCACCAAACCCGAGCGCCGCAATTTGGCTACCATCCGTGCGGGAGAATACGAGGGCCTTCCTAAAAAATTGCAAGATCCTGCCTGGCAGCCCGATTTTGGTGCTGCGGCATTCAACGCACAATCGGGTGCCACAGTTATTGGTGCGCGCGACTTCCTGGTAGCTTACAACATTAACCTCAATACCAAATCGACCCGTATTGCCAACGCCATTGCTTTCGATGTTAGAGAAGCTGGTCGTATTAAACGCTTGGGTCACCCTGTTTTGGGCGAGGTGGTGAACGATGAAAACGGTGAGCCCGTGCGCATACCTGGCACCCTCAAGTCGGTGAAAGCAGTAGGTTGGTACATCGAAGAATACGGCTTTGCCCAAATTTCAATGAACCTCACCAACATCAATGTTACTTCGGTGCATGCCGCTTTCGACGAGGTGGTGCGTGCGGCACATGAAAGAGGTGTGCGGGTAACGGGTTCGGAATTGGTCGGACTCATTCCTTTGCGTTGTATGCTCGAAGCCGGACGGCATTACCTCGCCAAAATGGGGCGTTCAGAGGGCGTTTCTGAAGCCGAAATCATTGAGACGGCTGTTCGCAGCATGGGCCTCAATGAGCTCGGGCCTTTTGACCCGAAGAAAAAAATCATCGAATACGTGATTGCCGATGCTGCCGACAGCCGCTTGGTGCGCATGGATTTGGTGGCTTTTGCCAACGAAACAGCCAGCGAATCGCCTGCACCCGGTGGTGGATCAATTGCTGCTTACGCCGGAGCTCTGGGTGCCAGTTTGGGTGCCATGGTAGCCAATCTATCGGCGGGAAAACGTGGCTGGGAGGAGCAAACTGCCTATTTCAGTGAGGTAGCCGTGCAGTGCCAAAACATCAAAGACGGCTTGTTGCGGTTGGTAGATGCCGATACCCGTGCTTTCGACGGCATCATGCAGGCGTTTGCCTTGCCAAAGGCTACCGATGAGGAGAAAAAGGCACGATCGGCTGCCATTCAAGCGGCTACCAAAGTTGCCATAGAAACGCCGCTGCAAAGCATGCGTTTGGCCAATGAAAGTTTCGAACCTTTGGCAGCCATGATAGATAAGGGAAACCCTAACAGCATTACCGATGCCGGCGTGGGTGTTTTATGCGCCAGAACGGCGGTTTATGCTGCTTGGTTGAACGTAAAAGTAAATCTGGGCGGACTCAAGGACGAAGCTTATAAAAATGCTGCTCTCGCCGAAGCCGATGCATTGTTGGCTCAGGCCATTGAAGAGGAAAAAAGCCTGATTGAAAAGGTAAATGCTGCCTTGAAGTAAGCTTATTTCGCTTTTGGAGATTCCACCGCAGGAGCCAATTGATTGGTTTCTTCGGTGGATTTTTTTTGCGGATACAATTCGGCATACCAGCCTTGTTCGGGACTGCAGCTCAATGCCTCAGCCATGCGAAATTGTACTTGCGACAAACGTTCGCCCTGCCAATTGAAGCCTTTTAGCCTGAAAGCAACCGGATCAACTTTGTCAATGGGCGTCATCACCGCCACCGGCTTTACATAAAAGCGGATGTCGACGGGTTTGTTGTCTTCGAGCAGGATGGTGATGTTGCTCGATTCAATTTTGTTAGCTCCCATGAAGCCTTCGCCCGATTCGTCTTCTACATAATAAATGCTTTCACCATTGCCTTTCACATCCATGCGACTGATTTGCTGCCCGCTGAAGTAGGCGGTAACATCCTTGCCTTTTATTTGGCTGTAATGCAAACTGTCTTCTTGTTTTACCATGAACGATTCACGGTACATTTCCATCCGATCGAAAGCTTTGCCTTTGGTGTAAATTTCTTTGAATTCGGAAGTGATTTGAAAGCCACCCGACCAAATGATGGGCAGGGTGAACAAACGAAACATTGAATCGGCTTCAACATAAGAAAGCGAATCGCAATGTACCAGCAAATCGGCTTGCTGAATCACCGGCAGCCGCCAGGCACGCATCACGCTTTTTTCGTTTTTGTCTTTGTATTGGTAGATGGTGTCGGCTGTCAAATACAAGCTGTCTTTTTCACCAAAATTGATCAGGAGCGGATATTCATACACCAAATTCCATCCAGCTTTGCGGTTAAACCTACTGTAGCCGCCCCTGATTTCCGTTTTTTCAACCGTATCAATCATTTGTACATTGCCGCGACAATAGCCTAGTTCTTTGTTTTCATCGAAATAGATGGTGTCGGCTTTGATGAATTGCTGGCTGTCAACAGCAATGCGGCCATTTTTATTCAGGTAGAACTCTTTGGTTTTGCTCTTATACCAGCCGCCTTCGGTGTAAGTTTTACTTCTGTCGGTTTTGATGTTGGTTGGACCCACAAAATCGGCGCGTTCGCTCAGGTTGTTGTAAAGCAGGGTATCGGCAGTGAGTTTGAAATCGCGGTGGTCTAAACTAACCCGGGTGCGGTAGTAAAACTGCTTGGTATTGCTGTCGTAGGTGCCTCGCAAACTCTTCAAGGTTGCTTCCGCATTTCGAATGAGGGCTCCTTGCTGGTAGCGGGCAATTTTAGTGTTGGTATTATAAAAAAGTTCTTCGGTGGTGAGGTTCATCTCTCCATCGGTGAGGTATACATTTTGGCGCAGTACGGCATCTTTGGTTTGCCCATTGTACTCAAGATAGCGGCAGGTGCCGTTGAATTTGCCTTCTTGCACAATGCGCACATTGCCAAAAGCTTTGGCCAGCTTCGAATCGGCATACAGCAGGGCGCTGTCGCAAAACAGGCGAACGTCTTGTTGTTTGAGAATGACATTGCCAATCAATCGGCGCACCCGCTCGCCATTGGCTTCTTCGTAGGTAAGTTCGCTGGCTTGTTCAATGTCGATGGTGTTTTTGGTGGGCTGTTGGGCAAACAGATGCGTACAGAGCGTCAAAGACATCCATCCAGCTAAGAGCAAAAAGCGGCGATTGCAATTCATGCGTTGTCTCAAAAATAGGCTTTTCTGCCATTGGTCTTACCTCAAACGCTTGCATTACCTTAGGAATTGCAGTTGTGAAATCAACAGCAAATTCGTATAGATGCCAATAGCGTGTGCAGTCAAAAAAAAAGCCGATTGAAAGTTCAATCGGCTTGGGTGAAAGACCGGGTTCGAACCGGCGACCTCTAGTGCCACAAACTAGCGCTCTAACCAGCTGAGCTACATCCACCATTTAATCGCGACTTTCATCGCAATTGGACTGCAAATATAGACTTCTACTGATTTTACTGCAAGCCCTAATGAAAAAAACCGGCAATATTTTCTCCCGCTTCTTTTATCTAAGCTGCCTTTGAAAGTGGATTTTGTAAAAGGACGATGTGATTGTCTATCATTCGAAATCCAATTTCATAACAGAAATATTGAGGCTTTCCTTCGGCATCGTGACTCACCTTGGTATGGTATCCGGGCAGAAATCCCTCTTCCAATAAAGGCTCTAAAGGGATGCGTTCTCCTTCGCAATGATACATCGCCGCCTTTTCGAGGATACGTCGGTTTTTGCGCAAAATTTGGTGCACCTGCCGCATCATCATGGTGGTATTCAGGTGCAACTGGTTGTTGTAATTGTTTCTGCAATGATCATCGCAGAACTTCTTGTCGCGGCGGCCTTTGACAGGGCTTCCGCATTGAAGGCAACACTTGTTTTCCATGGCTATCTGTTTTTAAGCGTTTACAAACGTTTACAAGCGTTTAAATTACGACTAGCCATTTTTTTGTTTGCAGCTTTGTTTTACAAAAACAACCCGTTTGTTTCTTTTATAAACCAAATTTTAACTGTTATGGCAAACATGCGCAATCAGGTGCGCCTTATAGGCCACCTCGGTAAGGATCCCGAAGTACGGGATACTACCACTGGAAAGAAGTTGGCTCGGTTCAGTGTAGCGACCAACGAATCGTACATCAACGACAAGGGTGAACGTGTGAGTGAAACCCAATGGCACAACATTCTGTGCTGGGGAAAAACGGCCTTGCTGGCAGAAAAGCTGCTTTCGAAAGGTGCTGAGGTAGCGCTCGAAGGCAAAATTTCTACCCGCCAGTACACCGATAAGGATGGAAATCGCAAAACGGTTACCGACATCGTTGCCAGCGATTTTGTTACCCTAGGCGGTAAAAAGACCGTTGCTGCTTAAAAAAAACCGCTCCGAACATTCGGAGCGGTTTTTCACTTTCGTTTCAGGTGAACTGCCTATTTAATGACGGCGAACTTACCTGTTTGTACGTCGTTCGTCTTGAGGTCTTTTACCGAAAAAAGGTACAAACCGCTAGCAATGCTCTGTTTTTCGTCGGAAAGCACGTCCCAAGCGTGTTCACCACCAGCCATGAAGGTACGACTAGGGTCGCCTCCAAAATTATTAAACCAGCCTGCATTGCTGCCGTTAAAATTGCTGCCAGCATCATGGTAGAGGGTGGCAATGGGATCGCCGCTTACAGTATAAATTCGAATCTCGGCACGCTGAGGAAGGTTGTAGAACACAATCTTTTTTGAACGTGAAGTGGTTCCGTCCCAAGCGGCCGATAGGCGATAGGGGTTCGGGTAAACACCCACTTGACGGTTTTCGTCCATTTCCCCAGCAGGCGTACCAGCAAATACCCTGAATGCATTCTGAATGCGTGACGATTCCAGCGATTCCAAGCCTATTTCAGGATCTCCTTCATCAAATGCCGTAAGAATGTACATGTATTGCCAGCCATTCAACACATCCTCTACTTCGCATTTATACCAGTATTCTACCGTATCACCCGCAAAACGCATGGGAGTATTCAACCTAATGGCATCAAAACCATTATTGAATCCGACGGCATTGCCTGGTTTATCCCATTGAGCTAATAGCGAAGCCCTACCCAAAAGATTGGGAAGCTTGTCGTCGCCAGGTTTTGTTCTATAAATGCGGTAACCTTCAAAGTCCTGAACTTTGGTGATAGGGTCGATGGTCGACTCGGTAAGTTTATCCCAATAAACCGTGATTTTATTGCTATTTGCTTCAAATCGTGCTTTGGGGGGCGGAGGTGGCTCGGGGAGAATGTAGCGATCGAGACGGCCGTTACCATTCAAATCTTCGCCCGGGTCTAATACGCCGTTTTCGTTGGCATCTTCTCCTACAAAGGTTCTTTTCGACCAGCCCAAATGTGAACGCAGTTGTGTACGTGCGAACCAGGTATCGAGCGGGGTATCGTCTAACTGCGGAGCGCATACCGCTGCAATCACAAAAGTGATCGATTCTCCGGGTTCAATGCGAGCTAGCGGACCAGCAGCTAACAACTGTACCCGGTTTCCTGGAGTGCCTAGGTTGGCGCTTGGACCAAAGTTGCCCTTGTTTTTCATGCGGTCGTATCGCTGCAAATCATTGGTTGGTGCGGCCACATTGTACAGCCAATAATTGCCATTTACTTGTGCAAAGGGGGTGTTTGGATTATTGGGATGCACATATTGATCACGGTAAATGATGCCCAAGTACTGCAAAGCACCATAGGAATTGGTAAACGGACGGTCGCCAATCACATCATAGGCGTACATGGCATGCAAGGTATCGTCGAAACCCAAACTTCCTTTGTTAAAAAAGGCTGCACCTCTGTCGTTGGTGGTTTTTACGTTACGAACCACCAAATCGCTCCAATGGCCAATGTAAACCGAATCCCAAGGCGAATCGCCATTATTGGTAATCGTATAATTGAAAATGGTGAAGTAGTCGGCAAACGGAAAGTTCCAGGCGTAAGATTCAAGTCTCACTCTTGCATTTAAAGGCAATAGGTGATTGGCTATGGGTTGATTCGATCCGGGTACAATGGTGAATTCATCGGTGAAATTGAGCACATATTCTTGGTGCGAACGGGCAGCGGTTGAAAAAACCGGACTACCAGGTAAACTCGAACGCGTAATTACAGGTGAGCCGGGAAGTGGAGAAAATTCAAAGCCCGCCTTACCTACAGCATAGCCCGAGGCATCGTCTACCGCGCCGGTAGAAACCGAGATTTGTCCGTTTTTAATGGCGCCTATCCATAAACCAGCTTCAAAGAGGTGTTCCACGCCCGATCCTCGCGGATATTCCATAGAAGGTGGTCCTTGCGGGTCGTTACGAACGTTTGGCCTGCCAATGGTGCCTACATTGGTTACGTTTACACCAATATTACCCACGTTAATGGTCTTTTCTTCGAACTGTGCGAAGGCCGATAGGGCCAAAAGCAACAGCGCTATGAATAAGGATAGAATGCGCGACATAGGGCACGAAAATACGCAGAAGGCTTGAAAACGAGGTTAAATGAATACTAATTTTCCTTACGGTCAGTCTATTTTGGCCATACCGGCCTGCTTTAAAGCAAGCAAATAAGCTTTTGCCGCCCTTGGTCCCAAATTGAAAAGCAAATCCATACCGGCCATATCGCTCAAAAAGCCATTTTTATTGGCAAAAACTTGATAATAGGGTGGAAGATCATTTTGATGCGGACCTTTCGAAGTTCTAACATCAAGGCCAGGTATGCTTTTTACATATGACTTACTGTAATCGACTTCTACCTCTATTTGGAGCTTTTTTAGTAACCAACGGAGCAGCTGCTCATTAAATTCCCATAGTTTTTCGGTCGATTGTTCGTAGAGTGGTTTCAGTTCAGGGTGATAATATTCGAAGAAGGCACTCTTGCCATAAGCACTTTCTATGGCATGCCAATGCTGTCGTTGCCAGGGTAAACGCTGGTCGATAAGGGTTTCGGCATAAGGCTGTTTGTGTGATCGGCCGCCGGCAATGGGAATGGTTAAAAGCTGTATACCATTGGCCGAGCTTATAAAACAGCGATTTCGATTTGAAGATTTGACAAAATGCTCACATTTCTCAAGCAAAAGGCGCTTGTGAATCGTTATTTTTGCCAGATAACTTACCGAAGGCCAATAAGGCAGTTCGGCTAAAATGGTATCTTCAAAAGGCTTGCTATGCATTACACCACAATTTTACGTCATAGAATGTCAACTTGGCTCATACTTACAGCCTTCTTGCTTGTTTTAGCCCCATCTGTGCAAGCCTTAGACGCACAATTTAGGCATGCGGTTTTTTACCAACCGGGTAAAAACCCCTACGTAGAAACGTATTTGTCTGTGAACAGCCGTTCGGTACATTTTGTAAAGTTTGGTCCGAACCGCCTCCAAGGCGCTATTCAAATTACCATCAGCTTCGAAAAGAACGATAGCATTGTGCTTTTCGATAAATATGTTCTGAAAAGCCCGGAAATTGACACCAATAGCAACCTCGATTTCAGCTTTATAGATCTGCAGCGCTTTAGCTTGCCACCGGGTACCTATTACATGGAATTGCTCATCCGTGACCAATACGATACCACCAATACGGCCAAAGCTACAGGTAACATTGTGCTAAAAGCAGCCGGACAGCAGCCCGAATTTTCGGATGTTTTGCTGGCTCGCGGCATCCAAAAAAGTACCCAGCCGGGGAAACTTACCAAAAGTGGTTTAGACATCATTCCTCGTCCCTCCTTTTTTTACAATACCGGACAAGACACCTTGTGGTTTTACACCGAGCTGTATGGTACCAAAAATTTGGCTGACTCTGTTTTTGTGGTCCGGGCCATGCTTCAATATGGCAATGAACAAGTAGTTGATAAGTGCAGCAAGTTTTACCGGCTGAACAGAAGAGAAGTGAATGTGCTGGCCGATGCCTTTTTGATTGACGAAGTCCCAAGCGGTAACTACACCCTGAAGTTTGAAGTGATGGATGCAGCTGGCAAGGTGCTGGCTACCCGGAAGCAAGAAATTCAGCGCTTGAATAGCCGAATGGCTTTTGACGAGCAAAAAATGCGCGCTCTTAAAACCACCATGTCGTTTGTGGAAGGCATGTCGGAAGCCCAATTGCGCGATCACATCGCTTCGATGCGTCCTATTTCTGAGATTTTTGAACGTGAGTATGCCGACAATCTCTTGAAGCAAAAGGCGGTGGACATTGAATTACTCAAAAAATACATGCTCAGTTTTTGGGAGCGCCGTGACAAGGTAAACCCCGAAAAAGCTTGGGCGAATTATTACGTGCGGGTAAAAGAAACCATAGAGCTTTTCAGTTCTAAAATCATGCGGGGTTATGAAACGGAGCGGGGAAGGGTTTATTTACAATATGGTCAGCCCAACAGCCGTACGCAGGTAACCAATGAGCCCAGTGCATACCCTTATGAAATTTGGTGGTACTACGAATACAAAGGTCAGCGAAACATTCGATTTGTGTTTTACAATCCCGACATGATTACCAACGACTATCAGTTATTGCATTCGGAGGCATTGGGAGAACCTTATGATCCGCAGTGGCGTTTGATTTTGTTTAGTAGAACCACAGCATTCCGCGATATCGACGAACAAATGAATCGCGGGCACTTTGGCAGCTACCTGGAGGAGAATTTCCGGAACCAATGATGGATAGTGCCCTTTATTGGCTTCAGAAAAAGGTATTTCGCGGCCTGAGCCGCTTACCACTTTGGTTTTTATATGGGTTAAGCGATGGAATTGGCTTTTTGTTGTACCGGGTTTTTAAATACCGTTTGCAAACGGTACGCTTGAATTTGGGCAATGCTTTTCCCGAAAAAAATGCAGTTTGGCTCAAGCAGGTAGAGAAGCAGTTTTACCAATGGTTTTGCGATCAGTTGGTAGAGACCGTAAAAACCCTCGATTTGACGGCCGAAGAAATCAACCGACGGGTAGTTATCGAAAATCCGGAATTGTTGCATGAATTACACGCAAAGGGCAAATCCATCATTTTTGTTGGAGCGCATCATGGCAATTGGGAATGGCTTCACAAAGCTTTGACGCTTCATTTGCGTCACTTGCACCTTATAATTTACAAGCCTTTGAACAATGGCTCTATTGATGCCATCGTGAAAGAAATGCGCGAGAAATACGGTGCAATGGCCATCCCCATGAAGCAAATATTTAGGGCATTGGAATCGCAAAAACAGACATTGACTTGCACCTATGTTTTGGGCGATCAATCGCCTACGGCACACAATCGTTTTTTATGGCTTCCATTCATGAATCAGCCTACCGCCATTTACACCGGTGCAGAAGAATTGGCGCGGAAATACGAAGCGGCCGTGGTTTATGGGAGCATGTATATCAAATCGCGCGGGCAGTACGGGGTTCGATTGAGTTTGGTTGCCGAAACACCCTCTCATTTTGAAAAAGGAGAAATCACCCGTTTGCACGCCCGGCAGTTCGAAAACCAACTGAAGCACCAACCTGCCTTCTGGCTGTGGTCGCACAGGCGTTGGAAACTCAATCCACAAACCCATCCTGCTTATGAGTTCGTATAAGCCACTGCGGGTGGCCATCGTCATCTTGAATTGGAATGGCAAACACCATCTCGCACAGTATTTACCTTCAGTGTTGCACACACAATATGCGCAATACGATATTTGGGTGATCGACAATGGCTCAACCGACGATTCTGTAGCATGGCTCCAGCAAGCCTTTGGCGATAGGATAAAGGTGGTACAGCTTCCCAACAATTTGGGTTATGCGGGGGGGTATAACGAGGGGTTGAAACAGATGGAGGCGGATGTTTATGTGCTGCTTAATTCTGATGTAGAAGTTGACCCCCATTGGCTGGATGCTCCCATGAAACGTTTTTTGGAAAACAAAAAATTGGGTGCGCTACAGCCCACCATTCTTTCATGGAAAGACAAAAGTGCCTTTGAATATGCTGGCGCAGCGGGAGGCTACATCGATTCTATGGGCTACCCATTTTGTGCGGGCAGGTTGTTTGAGCAGGTGGAAGCGCAACAAGGCCAATACGACTTCCCTAAATCTATTTTTTGGGCATCGGGGGCATGCATGTTTGTACGGGCCTCAGCTTTTTGGGAAGCTGGCGCTTTGGATGCACGCTACTTTGCACACATGGAGGAAATTGATCTTTCATGGCGCATGCAGCACTTGGGTTACGAACTCTTGCATGAGCCAAAATCGGTGGTTTATCATTTAGGGGGCGGTTCTCTGGCTTATGGAAATCCACGCAAAACTTATCTGAATTTCAGAAACAGCCTCATTACCCTCCAAAAAAACTTGCCGTTTCCTCAAATGCTGGTTCGTGTATTCCTGCGTTTGCTGCTCGATTTTCCGGCTGCTCTAAAATTTGCAGCTCATGGCTCATGGGGCGATTTTTGGGCAGTGGCCAGGGCACATTGGTCGTTTTTTGGCATGCAAAGCTACATTTGGCAAAAGCGCGCCGAAATTCCACATAAAAAACATCCTGCGGCATTAAATGGCATGTTCCAAGGCAGCGCACTTTATGCGCACTTCTTCGGGCGCAAAGCCAAACTGGAAGCCTTTATTGCCGCTTGTCGAGCAAACTAATCAACCCTTGCAAGCCCAGTTTGTACGATTCAAGTCCAAATCCACTCACCACGGCTTTGCAATAAGGCGATAAATACGACTGCCGCCTAAAGTCTTCGCGGCTATTCGGATTGCTGATGTGCACCTCAATTACTGGAGCAGGCACGGCAGCCACGGCATCGGCCAAGGCAACCGAAGTGTGCGTGTATCCACCGGCATTGAGCAATATGCCATCCGACTGAAAACCAGCTGATTGTATTTTGTCGATGAGCTCACCTTCGTGGTTGCTTTGATAGTAATGCAAGGTGTGTTTTGGAAAGATCGCCTTTAACTCTTGCAGGTACTCTTCAAACGAGCGACTACCATAAATTTCAGGCTCCCGCTTTCCAAGCAGGTTTAAATTGGGACCATTGATAATTAGCAGCTCCATACGTTTGATTTCAGTTCGAAAATAGAGAAATTGGCGGCACCATGAACGCCAACTGGCAACAATACCTCAAAAGTTTTGAAGCGTACCTGCGATTAGAACGCTCGCATCCGGCCAATACCATCAAAGCCTACCTCAACGATTTGGGGAAATTAGCGCACTATGGCAGCACAGAACAGCCTCCTTTAAGTGCTACCCAGTTGAGTTTAACCGATTTGCAAGCTTTTTTGGCTTTTTTAAACGATTTGGGACTCGAAAGCAGTAGTCAAGCACGAATTCTTTCGGGAATAAAGGCCTTTTACCGATTCATGATGCTAGAGGGCATGGTGCTCGAAAGTCCGGCCGAACTGCTCGAAATGCCCCGTACGCGTCGCAAATTACCCGAGGTATTGCATGTAGACGAAATCAATGCAATGATTGCAACCATCGACCTCAGCAAAGCCGAAGGTCACCGCAACAAAGCCATACTCGAAACGCTTTACAGCTGCGGATTGCGTGTGAGTGAATTGGTAGAGCTGCGATTGAGCAACCTCTTTTTCGACATTGGGTTCATCAGGGTGGTGGGAAAGGGCAATAAAGAGCGCTTGGTTCCTATTGGAGAAATGGCCACCAACAGCATCCGCTGGTACATAGAAGGGCAACGCCGACAATTGAACATAGCCAAAGGTGCAGAAGACTTGGTTTTTTTAAGCAGAAACGGAAAACCTCTTACCCGCATGCTGGTTTTTTTGCTCGTGAAACAGCAAGCCGAATTGGCTGGGGTGCAGAAAACGGTGAGTCCACATACCTTCCGCCATGCATTTGCCACCCACATGGTGGAGGCCGGTGCCGATTTGCGTGCGGTGCAAGAAATGCTCGGCCACGAAAGCATTACCACTACCGAAATTTACACCCACCTCAGTCGCGAGTATTTGCGCGATGTGGTGCGGCAATTCCATCCCCGTCGCTAGTTTTTTGGCTGCTTTTGCACCCGCTTCAAATCCAGCACGTTCATGGCATTCGTACTCAATCCGCTGATGTTGGGCTTTACCAAACGCAGCACTTGGTCGTAATAAAGTACGATGTAAGGAGCCTCTTCCAACAGCAAAGCGTTTTGCTCCCTGTAAATGGCGGCACGTTTACCCAAATCGGGCTCTTGCATGCTTTTCCTGTAAAGTGCATCGAAAGCCCGATTTTTGAAGCGGGTGTAGTTGGGGCCATTGGGGGTTTCGTTGGGACCATAGGCCAAGGCCAAGTAATTTTCGGCATCGGGATAATCGGCAATCCAACTTGCTCTGAACAAACTCGCCTCGCCTTTGCTAATCAATTGGCGCAGGGTAGGACCTGGACTGGTATTGATACTCAGTTCAATGCCCAATTGTTGCCATTGCCGTTGTATAAAAATGCACAAATCGAGGTAAGCAGGGTTGGTTTCGAGTTGTAGTTTGAGTGGCTTATTGCCATAACCTGCTTCCTGTAGCAATTTTTTAGCCTTTTCGGGTTGGTAGCTGTAGTGGTCTAACAAGCTACTGTCGAATCCTGGCAAGCCAGGCGGAAGGAGTCCGGCTGTTCCCGGAATGCCAATATTGTTTCGAAGGTAGCGGATCATTTGTTTCCGATCGAAACCATAGTTGAGGGCCTGGCGCACCCGTTTATCTGCCAAGGCAGGGTGCTGTGCTTTTTGGCTTGGGTCGAGCAATATGCCCAGGTATTCGGTATTGAGGTAAGCCGATTTTTGAAGCGCAATTTTGCCTTTGTATTTGGGCTGTAGACTGCCATCTTTTTGCAACACTTCATCCTTAAAAGCGGGATCTACCCCTGAGATAAAATCGAGTTTGTTTTGCAAAAAGGCCAAAAAAGCGCTCTGCTTATCGGGTAAAAAGTGCACCATCACGGCATCGAGCAAGGGCAATTGTTGTCGACCATCGAATTCGAAGTACTTCGGATTTTTATGCAATGACAAGGCTTCATTTTCATACCAGAAAGCCATTTGAAAAGGTCCGGTACCAACTGGGTTTTCGCGAAACGCACTCCCATAAAATGCTACGGCTTCATGGGGTACCACACTGCAGTAGCCCATGGTAAGCAGTTGAGGCAAGGGTGGAAAGGGAGCGTTTAGCCGTATTTCAAAAACCGAGTCGTTGGCGGCATAAAACCCTTCGCCGGCAAGCTTGTCGTTAAAAATCCACGCCCCGGGCGATGCTGTAAGCGGATCTATTAATCGCTTAAAGGAATATACAAAGTCACTTGCGGTGACTTTTCGGGTTTTGGACCCATTGAAGCACTTATTTTCATGAAAGTACACGTCTTTTCGAAGCCAAAAGCGGTAGGTAGTTCCTGCATCATCAATCTCCCAATGGTAGGCTATGGCAGGTTGCAGGTTCAGGTTCGAATCGAGTTGTAGCAAACCATTGTATAGCAGGTTTACGGCCCAGCCAGTGGCTTGGTCACGGGCAAAAGCCGGATCTAAAGATGCAATGCCACTTTCTTGGTTATAGTGGAAAACTTGCTTGTTTTCTGTCTTTTGACTTGGGCCACAGCCAGCCACCAGCAAGATGGTGGATAAAATGAAGGACATCAACTTTTTCATTCCTGCTGAGGGTATTATCTTAGAGGCTCGATTTGCGTTCCAAAAATACGCGAATCTGTTTCCAATAGAAGTAAAATCAGTGGGAGTTCGGATGAGTAAGGTCATAGCCATAGCCAATCAAAAAGGAGGAGTAGGTAAAACTACTACCGCCATCAATCTTGCCAGCAGCTTGGCAGTGTTGGAATTTAAAACCCTGTTGATCGATGCCGATCCGCAGGCCAATGCTACTTCGGGCATAGGATATGATCCCAAGGCCATCAAAACCGGCATTTACGAGTGCATGGTAAACGATGTGCCTGTTTCGCACAACGTATTGCAAACCGAGGTGCCCTTCCTCGATTTGTTGCCTGCAACCATCGATTTGGTGGGTGCCGAAATTGAAATGATTAATCGCCCCAACCGCGAACGCATTTTGAAAGATGTGATTGAGCCGGTGCGTGAGCAGTATGATTTTATCATCATCGATTGTAGTCCATCCTTAGGTCTCATTACCGTAAATGCGCTCAATGCATCAGATTCGGTGATTGTGCCTGTGCAGTGTGAATATTTTGCATTAGAGGGTTTGGGTAAATTGCTCAACACCATCAAAATTGTGCAAACGCGCTTCAATGCCAACCTCAAAATCGAAGGCATTTTGCTTACCATGTACGATGGACGGTTGCGCTTGGCCAATCAAGTGGTGGAAGATGTGCGTCAAAACCTGGGCGAACTCACCTTCGATACCATCATTCACCGCAATACCAAACTCAGTGAAGCACCCAGCTTTGGCATGTCGGCCATCATGCACGATGCCAGCAGCAAGGGTGCCACCAATTACCTCAACCTGGCGCGCGAAATTTTGCAGAAAAACAACCTTACCCGCATTCCTGCCGAAGACCGCACGATCAACTCCTGAACATGAACACAACGAAAAGAAATGCCCTGGGACGGGGTCTTGGCGCCCTTTTGTCGGCCGATGAAGCTGCCGCTGTAGTGGCACAAGCCACTACCGGATGGATGATTCCAGTGGCCCAAATAGAGGCCAATCCTTACCAACCACGCACCGATTTTGAAGAGGCCGCCTTGCGTGAATTGGCCGATTCTATCAAAATACATGGCATCATACAGCCACTTACCGTTCGCAAATTAACCGAAGGACAATATCAACTGGTTTCTGGAGAACGCCGTTTGCGTGCTTCGAAAATAGTGGGGCTCACCGAAGTACCTGCCTACATTTTGGAAGCCAACCAGCAAGGCATGCTCGAAATGGCCTTGATTGAAAACATCCAGCGCCAAGACCTGAACGCCATTGAAGTGGCCATCAGTTTCAAACGCTTGCAGGACGAATGCCAAATCAAGCAAGAAGAGTTGGGCGAAAGGGTGGGTAAAGACCGCGCTACCGTAGCCAATTACCTGCGTTTGTTGAAGCTACCCCCAGAAATCCAATTGGGAATTCGCAATGGCAGCTTGGGCATGGGGCATGCACGTGCCATTTTAGGTCTTCAAAAGACCGAACAGCAACTTTTCGTATTTCGCAAAGCAGTTTCAGAAGGCTTAAGTGTACGAAAGGTAGAGTCCTTGGTGCGTGAAATGAACGAAGAAGGTGGTGCAGCCGCACCCAAAGCGGGGAAAAAGGAAAGCGACGACAATGGCGCTTACAAGAGCGTACAAGACAATTTAGCACGACGCCTCGAAGCGCGCGTTCAAATAAAAGCCAATGCAAAGGGTAAAGGTGAAATTGTCATTCCTTTTGCTAATACCGATGATTTGAATCGTTTGCTCGATTTGTTAGAGGGATGAAGCTGCAAACTGCCATAGCAGTAACCTTGGTGTCGCTTGCATGGGTAGCGCCCCATGCCGCGGCCCAACAAACTGATAGCTCAAACAATGTGAGTGTATTGGCAGTTGCAGACTCAAACAAAGTGGACGTAGCATACACCGGGCATTCGGTACGGAGGGCAGTGCGCTATTCGGCCATGTTACCCGGACTTGGACAAGCTTATAACCGCAAGTACTGGAAAATACCCATTATTTATGGTTTGGGCGGATTTACCACCTATTCTGCCATTCAAAGTAGTCGATTGTACATTCGGCATCGCAATGCCTACAGGCTGCGGGTTGACAACGACCCCAGTACCATCGACGAATTTGCCGGGCAAATGAATAACGCGGTATTGCGGCAGAATCGAGATTTTTACCGTCAACAGCGCGATTTATTCTGGATTTTGACCGCCGGTGTTTACGCCCTGAACTTGATTGATGCCTCGGTAGATGCGCATCTTTTCGATTTTAACGTGAGCGATAACTTGAGCATGCACCTGTTTCAACCACCAGCTGTGCAATGGGCCGATGCCCCCGGCATGCAACTGCCATTGGCACGTTTATCTTTCAAGCTATGAAAATTGTACTTTTTGGCCATGGTAAAATGGGCCAATTGATTGAAAAATTGGCTGTGGAAGCAGGCCATGAAGTAGTGTTGGTGGTCGACGAATCCAATCGCGATGCCTTATCGCTTGCCGACTTGCAACGGGCAGAAGTAGCCATTGAATTCACCATGCCCGAAGCAGCGCCTGCAAATATTCGTATGTGTGCCGATGCTGGTTTACCCATAGTGGTGGGCACTACAGGCTGGTACCACCATTTCGATGAATTATCGGCCTATGTAAGGGAGAGAGGAGGCGCCATGTTGCCAGCCACCAATTTTAGCCTTGGAGTCAACTTGTTTTTCGCCCTCACCGAAAAGCTTGGGGCGCTCATGCAGCCCTATGAACAATACCAGGCACGCATCGAAGAAACGCACCACGTACATAAAAAAGATGCTCCCAGTGGAACGGCTATTACTGCTGCAGAGCGTCTGCTCAGCCAATGGTCACACGTATCTGCTTGGTCGCTCAATGGAGAGAAACCGCATAGTCTGCCTGTAATTGCACACCGTATCGATGAAGTTCCGGGTACGCACGAAGTGGTTTTTAGCAACGCCATCGACGAAATCCGCCTTACCCACACCGCCTTCAACCGCGAAGGCTTTGCTGCAGGCGCGCTTTATGCCGCTCATTGGATTATAGGTAAAAAGGGAGTTTTCACCTTGCAAAATGCGTTGGGACTGTAGGTTAATAGGCAGAACTACAGTTAATTGCATGAATAAATGTAAATTTAGGAATTGAATTCCTAATTCTGCATATTCACGCAGCAAATACAAAGAGACATCCAACCGCTCATTGAGCAAGCGCTACAGAAATATCCCATTGTAGCACTTACTGGGCCAAGGCAGTCTGGAAAAACAACCTTGTGCAAAATACTGAGGCCAAATTACGCATATGTGAATTTGGAAGATTTATCCATGCGCGGTTTCGCTCTTGAGGATCCCAAAGGTTTTTTGGAAACATATAAATCGGGTGTAATTATTGACGAGATACAATATGTGCCTGATTTGTTTTCCTATCTACAGGTTTACACAGATGAGAGACAACAAAATGGTGAATACCTCATTACGGGTTCACAAAATTTTCTGATGATGGAGCGTATTTCGCAGTCATTGGCAGGTAGGGTAGCGCTATTCAATTTGCTTCCATTGTCAACAACTGAACTCCGTACTTCATCATTGCTCCCAGAAAATTGGGAAGAAGCAATCTTCCATGGCGGCTATCCACGAAAGTGGATACAAAAAATTGAATCGGCAGATTTTTATGAGAATTACTTACGTACCTATGTTGAGCGTGACGTAAGAATGATTAAAAACATCAATAATCTCGATCTTTTTCAAAAATTTATACAGTTGCTGGCCGGGAGGGTAGGACAACAGTTTAATCAGCTAAGCCTGGGTAACGAACTAGGCATTGACAATAAAACCGTTAACGCATGGATGAATCTGCTAGAAGTTTCCTTCATTGCATTCAGACTGCAACCTTATTATCAAAATTTTGGAAAGCGAGTGGTAAAAACACCCAAGGTGTATTTCTATGATACTGGTTTGCTGGCATTTTTACTAGGGATACGGTCTGCTAATGACATACAGTTGCACTTCGCCAAAGGGGCATTGTTTGAAAATTTTGCAATTGTAGAAAGAACCAAATATGCATGGAATTTCAAATCACAAGAAAAATTCTTTTACTGGCGCGATGTTACTGGAAATGAGCTTGATTTGATTATTGAGAGAGGCCTAAATTTGATTGCAGTCGAAATAAAGGCGGGTAAAACAATAAACAACGATTTTTTTAAGGGATTGCAGATGTTTTCAAAGATGGCGCGGTCGGCCCAAACCATTCTTATCTACGGTGGAAATCAATCGCAGGAAAGAAGCGAAACAAAAGTGCTGGGTGTTTACGACTTACATTCTTTTTGAAATCATTCAAATAACGTCCCTACACTTCCGGGAAACTTCTTGTTCAGGTGTTTGTAAGCCGCTTCGGTGACTTCACGGCCCCGGGGGGTGCGCTTTAAATAACCTTCCTGAATCAAAAAAGGCTCATACACCTCTTCAATGGTGCCGGCGTCTTCGCCCACCGCGGTGGCTATGGTGGTTAAACCAACCGGACCACCTTTGAATTTATCGATGATGGTGCTTAAAATGCGGTTGTCCATTTCATCTAAACCATGCTGATCCACATGCAAGGCTTCGAGCGCAATTTTGGCAATTTCTACGGTGATGATACCCTTGCCTTTGACCTGTGCAAAATCTCGGGTACGACGCAACAAAGCATTGGCAATTCGCGGTGTGCCTCTTGAGCGACGGGCAATTTCAAAGGCACCGGGTTCTTCAATGGGTACTTTGAGTATTTCTGCCGAACGCATGACAATGGTTGTCAGTAATTTGGCATCGTAGTATTCAAGTCGTGCATTAATGCCAAATCGAGCACGCAAAGGTGCAGTCAACAATCCCGAACGGGTAGTAGCACCCACGAGGGTAAAGGGATTGATCGCAATTTGAACGGAGCGCGCATTCGGACCCGAATCGATCATGATGTCGATTTTATAGTCCTCCATGGCCGAATAAAGATATTCCTCAACTACAGGACTCAATCGGTGAATTTCGTCTATAAAAAGCACGTCACCGGTCTCTAAACCCGTTAGCAAGCCAGCTAAATCACCAGGTTTTTCCATCACTGGCCCGCTGGTGATTTTGATGCCCGCACTCATTTCGTTGGCAATGATGTGTGCCAATGTGGTTTTGCCCAAGCCAGGAGGGCCATGCAACAGCACATGGTCGAGTGATTCTTCACGCATTCGGGCAGCTTGTACAAAAACCAGCAGGTTGTCGAGTACTTTTCGTTGACCGGTGAAGTCATCGAAAGTCCTGGGCCTGAGGAACTTTTCTATGTCGCGGTCGGCTCCGTCGAGGTTTTCCTCACTGCCGTCGAATGGATGGTTGCGCATGCTTCAAATTTAGGGCAAAGCAACTGCCTATGGAAGTTTGTACTTCAATTTGAAACAATTTCCCTGTGAAAAAATGTTTAAACGTTGATTTTCTACTCGGCAAGCTTTAGAAATGGAGCTGAAAGTCGTATTTTCGAACATTCAATAGCACACGTTTTGAACGATTCTCTGGTCATCATACCTACTTATAATGAAAAGGAAAATGCCGAAGCCATTATTCGCAAGGTGTTTTCATTGGCTTTTCCTTTCGACTTGCTTATCGTCGACGATAACTCGCCTGATGGTACGCAGGACATCGTCAAGCGGTTAATGGCGGAATTTCCGAATCGCCTTCATCTGTTAGCTCGTCCCGGCAAGCAGGGTTTGGGCACAGCGTATATCGCTGGTTTTAAGTGGGCCCTCGAGCGCCAATACGAATATGTTTTCGAAATGGATGCCGACTTTTCACACAATCCCGAAGACTTGATTCGCCTCCGACAAGCTTGCGTAGAAGGCGCTGACATTGCCATTGGTTCACGTTATGTAACCGGAGTAAATGTGGTGAATTGGCCCATGAGTCGGGTTATTCTGTCGTATTTCGCTTCTAAATATGTGAAAATCATCACTGGCATGCCCATCAACGATGCTACCGCTGGTTTCAAATGCTATCGCCGCAAAGTGCTCCAAACCATTCGTTTCGATCGCATCAAATTTGTTGGTTATGCTTTCCAAATTGAAATGAAGTTTAAATCGTGGTTTTTCGGTTTTAAGCTGGTAGAAGTGCCCATCATTTTTACCGATCGCACCATGGGTCAAAGCAAAATGTCGAAAGGAATTGTTAAAGAAGCAGCCTTTGGGGTGATCCAGCTCAAATTGTGGAGCATGTTTCGCGCCAAGCGCGGTTACCATCAATGATGAATAAAGCTGGATATAAGTATTTGCTGCTTTTGGCAGTAGGTTTGGTCATTGCCTTTTGGGCTTGGAAACATTTTTCGAACAATGGTGATAATGCGGCAATACGTACTGGAGCGCCCAAACCAGGTGGTGGACCGGTTACCGTAAAGGTACAAGTAATGCAAGCTGAGCCATATGCCCAGCAAATCAAACTGAGTGGCTCTTTGGTTGCTGGCGAAGCGGTACAATTGGTTACCGAAAGCGCTGGCAAAGTGGCCATGCTCGATTTGCGAGAGGGCCAAACGGTGAAAAAGGGACAGCTTCTTTTGCGTTTGAACAACGATGATTTGCAAGCTCAGCTCCAAAAGCAAGAAGCATTGCTGAAGGAGTTGCAGCAACGCGAAAAACGTCAGGCAGCGCTTTTGGTCCAAAAAGGCATCAGTGAACAAGAATACGAAAGGGTAGCGGCAGAATTAGCTTCGCTCCAAGCCGACCTGGCCATCACCAAAGCCCAAATTGCCAAAACCGAAATCAGGGCACCTTTCAACGGTCGCATTGGCATTCGCTACATCAGCGAAGGTGCTTATGTAGGTCCCAATACGCGCATCGCCGATTTGGTGAACGACGCTACCATGTACGTTGATTTTGGAATTCCCGAAAAATACGCCACCAAGGTAAAACCCGGCTTGGAGGTAGCATTGCAGGTAAGCCAGCATGCCGATACCTTTCAAGCCCGCTTGTTGGCCTTAGAAGCCCGCATCGACCCTGCAACCCGTACCCAAATGGCGAGGGCTGTATTGTCGAATGCTTCGGGGAAATTGGTGGCAGGAAGCTTTGCCAAAGTGGTGCTTACGCTGAACAAAATCGAAAAAGCACTTTTGCTCGAAAGTACTGCCGTGGTGCCCGATATGAATGCCAAAAAGGTTTTCGTGGTAAAAAACGGAAAGGCCGAACCAGTAATCATTACTACGGTTGATCGCGACGACCGACGTGTTTTGGTGGGATCGGGACTATCGGCAGGAGATACCGTGGTTGTTTCAGGTATTTTGAAGCTTCGTCCTGGCAGTGACGTCAAGATTTTGGAGGTACGCTAATGAGCTTGTCAACCGTTTCTATCCGCAGACCGGTACTGACGATTGTTTTTTCGCTCGTTATTGTGCTTTTGGGTATTATTGGCTTTACCTACCTGGGGGTTCGTGAATACCCGGCAGTTGAAACGCCCATCATTACCGTAACCACCAATTATACCGGCGCCAATGCCGACATCGTAGAATCGCAGGTTACCGAACCGCTCGAAGAATCGCTCAATGGCATTGCGGGCATTCGGTCATTGACATCAGTAAGTCGCGATGGACGTTCTACCATTACTGTTGAATTTGAGCTGGAAGTTGATTTGGAAGCTGCGGCCAACGATGTGCGCGACCGCGTGTCGCGGGCCATTGCCAATATTCCGGTTGATGCCGATCCACCCACGGTGGCCAAGTCGGAAGCCGATGCCAATCCCATCCTTTTCCTCAACATCAAGAGCAACAGCCGCAATTTGCTGGAGCTGTCAGACATTGCCGAAAGGGTGTTCAAAGAGCGTTTGCAAACCATTGCCGGCGTGAGTGAAGTGCGTATTTGGGGGCAGAAGAAATACTCCATGCGGTTGTGGTTAAATCCCGACAAACTACGTGCCTACCAACTTACCCCACTGGATGTGCGCAATGCACTGTTAGCTGAGAATGTAGAACTTCCGAGCGGTGCGGTTGAAGGGGCCGATTTGGAACTAACGGTGCGCACTTCGGGCAGGTTAACGGGCACAGAAGCATTCGAAAACCTCATTTTATCGGCCAGAGGCGACAACATCATCCGATTACGTGACGTAGGAGAGGCCCGCTTGGAAGCCGAAAATCTACGCACCCTGCTGCGCCGTGATGGGGTACCCATGGTGGGCACCGTCATCATCCCGCAGCCCAACAGCAATTACATTGACATTGCCGATGAGTTTTACCAGCGGGTAGATGAAATCAAGCGCAACTTGCCCGAAGACATTGAATTGCAAATTGGTTTCGACACCACCCAATACATTCGCAACTCCATCAAGGAAGTGCAAGAGACTATCTATTTGGCTTTTATCCTTGTAGTCACCATCATTTTTCTTTTTCTGCGCAATTGGCGAACCACCATCATTCCGGTATTGGTAATTCCTATTTCATTGGTCGGAAGCTTTTTTGTGATGTACTTGTTGGGCTATTCCATCAATGTACTCACATTGTTGGGCATTGTACTGGCCATAGGGCTGGTGGTAGACGATGCCATTGTGGTGCTCGAAAACATTTACTCCAAAATAGAAGAGGGCATACCCCCCATGGAGGCTGCCATCAAGGGTTCAGGGGAGATTTTTTTTGCAGTTATTGCTACCACCATCACTTTGGTGGCCGTTTTCCTTCCCATCATCTTCTTGCAAGGCATCACAGGGAAGCTTTTTACCGAGTTCGGATTGGTCATTTCCGCTGCAGTCATCATCTCATCTTTTGTGGCTTTAACGCTTACACCCATGCTTTCGGCACGCATTCTACGCAAAAGCAAAGGGCACAGTGCCGCTTGGCAATGGAGCGAAGGTTTTTTCAACCGACTCAACAGCGCTTATGAAGGCAGCTTGCGGGTGATGATGAAAAACCGCCGATTGGCTTGGTTGATATTGCTAGTGTCGGTCGGATTGGTGTATGTGGTTGGCAAACAGCTTCCTTCTGAATTGGCACCGCTCGAAGACCGTTCAGACCTGCGTGTATTTGCCACTGCCCAAGAAGGCGCCACCTTCGAGTTCATGGATACTTACATGAACGAATTGCTAGATTTTGTACGTGAAAAAGTACCGGAGGCCGAAAGCATCATTACGGTGACTTCGCCCGGTTTTGGCGCTTCATCGTCAACCAATTCGGGTTTTACACGCATCATCTTGCGCAAACCCTCGGAGCGCGACAGCAGCCAAATGCAGGTGGCCGACAGGCTTACACCTGTTGTGAACCAATTGCCCGAAGCACGCGCCTTCGTATTCCAACAGCAAACATTTGGCGCCCGTAATGCTGGGTTGCCTGTGCAGTACGTATTGCAAGCCCCCAATTTTGAGCGGTTGAAGGAGATTTTGCCGCAATTTTTAGCCAAGGCCATGCAAGACCCTACTTTCAGCTTTGTGGATGTGAACCTCAAATTCAACAAGCCCGAAATCAATTTGCAAATCGACCGTACCAAAGCCCGTAACCTGGGTGTTTCGGTGCTCGACATTGCACAAACCCTGCAGTTTGGCTTAAGCGGACAACGTTTCGGCTACTTCATCCTCGATGGCAAACAGTACCAGGTAATTGGACAGCTGGCGCGAGAAAACCGAAACGACCCAACCGATCTCAAGTCGCTTTACGTACGCAACCAAGCCGGCGAAATGATACAGCTCGATAACTTGGTAAGTTTGACCGAAGAAACCTCTCCCTTGCAGCGCTTTCGCTTCAACCGATATGTATCGGCAACGGTTTCCGCCAATTTGAGTCCGGGCAAAACCATAGGCCAGGGCCTCGAAGCCATGGATGCCATTGCCGCAGAAGTGCTGCCCCACGATTTTCGCACGGCTGTTGACGGTCCATCGAAAGAGTTTCGCGAATCGAGTTCGAGTTTGCTATTTGCTTTTCTGTTGGCCGTAGTGCTTATCTATTTGGTATTGGCAGCTCAATTCGAAAGTTTCCGCGATCCCTTGGTCATCATGCTCACGGTACCACTTTCGTTGGCGGGTGCGCTGGTATCGCTCTATTTCTTCGGACAAACCCTCAATATTTTCAGTCAAATTGGCATCATCATGCTCATTGGTTTGGTAACCAAAAACGGCATTTTGATTGTAGAATTTGCTAACCAACGCAAGGAGGGAGGATGGAAGAAAAATGAAGCGATCATAGATGCAGCAGTATCGCGTTTTCGACCCATCCTCATGACCGCAATGTCTACCATTTTAGGCATCTTGCCCATTGCACTGGCTTTGGGCGAAGGATCGGAAAGCCGCGTACCCATGGGAATTGCGGTGGTGGGGGGCATGTTGGTGGGTACATTGCTCACATTATATATCATTCCGGCCATGTATGGCTACATTTCTAAAGAAACACCCCAGGAGGAAGGCCATGCGTAAGTTTATTGGGTTGGGCATTTGTTTGCTGTTGTCGCATGTCGCCCAGGCACAAGCGCCATTAACTTTGCGAGAAGCCATCGAAACGGCTTTATCGGCCAATCTCGACATCCGCTTGGCCCGAAACCAAGCACAAATAGCCTCAAACAACGCCCAGCCAGGAGCGGCGGGGCTGTTGCCTACGGTGCAAGCTACTCTCGATCCCAGTTTGTCGCGCAACAACATCCGACAAGAGTTCATCAACGGCAATACCTTGGTCAATCCCAATGCTGGCCAGCAATCGCTAAACGCTAATTTATTGCTTAACTGGACGCTTTTCGATGGAACAGCCATGTTTACCAATTACAAACGGTTAAACAAATTCGAAGAAATAGGCGCACTGCAAGCCCGTGCAGCCATCGAGCAAGTGATTACCGAGGTTACCTTGGCTTATTACGAAACCCGTCAAAACCTCAGTCAGCTTGCCGCAGCCGAAAAGAACCTGGAATTAAGCCGCGAGCGTTTGCAGTTGGCCGAAGCCAGGGCAACACTAGGAAGCGCGTCGGGACAAGAATTGCTGCAAAGTCGCGTCGATTTTAATGCCGACAACAGTTTGGTATTGCGCCAACAAGAGCAACTGTTGCAGTCGAAAATTCGCCTCAACCAATTGCTTAACCGCAATGCAGATACCGATTGGTTGCCAGTGGATAGCATGCCAACGGCAGGAGTGTTGGAGCTTGCTGATTTGCGTAAACAAGCAATTGAAAGTAATACCTGGTTGCAATTGGCTGAAATGCAAGCCGAAGTAGCCGCACTTGATGCCCGCTTAACCCGCAATGCCATGCTGCCCAGGGTGGAGTTGGTTTCGGGATACCACATCAACCGTTTGCAATCGGAAGCTGGATTTTTGGCCAGCAACCAAAACCGTGGTTTAGATTTGGGTTTGCGGGCAGGTATAACCGTATTTGATGGCGGCAGGCTCAACAGGGATCGCAAAAACGCGGCATTGCTGCAAGCCAATGCCCTTTTGGCCGAAGAACGAGAGAAGCAAGTCATGGACGCTTTGCTACTATCGAGCTTTGTGGCTTATGAAAACAACCGCAAGTTGATTCAAATGGAGTCGGAAAACCTGGGAATTGCCCAACAAAACGTAAGCATTGCGCGAGAAGCTTATCGGATTGGCAGCATCAATGCACTGACCTATCGCGAAGCGCAACAACAGCTATTAGCGGCCGAAAGCAGGCTCATGGATGCGCAATTTGCTGCCACCCTGCACTTGACCACTCTCCAGCGGCTCTCGGGGCAGCTACTCCGCTAACAGCAGTTCTGGCTGATGGGCTGGTATTGATTCACAAAGGCGGTAAAATGGGTATTGAGCATTTGCCATCCTTCGTTTGAAATGCAGTAACAAACGCTGGTTCCCGAAATTTCGCCTTGAATGATGCCAGCTTCTTTCAGGGCCTTGAGGTGCTGGCTTACCGTAGCCTGTGCCAAAGGCAATTCATCTACAATATCACCACAAACGCAGCTGGTTTGCGTCATGAGATATTGCAAAATGGCAATGCGCGCCGGATGTGCTAAGGCTTTGGCCCAAGCAGCCAATTGATTTTGTTCGTCGCTGAATGCGGTTGATTTGCTTTTGCCCATGAGTTTCGGTGTCACAAAAGTACGTGCTTTCGTTGAATTGCAACAGATTCATGGCTTGAGCAGCTGAATTGTGTAGTTTTGTGCCATGCAATTTAATCCGCTTCAAGGCGAAAATCCCGCCAATCAGTTTTTCCTGCTCGCAGGTCCATGTGTTGTAGAATCAGAAAGCCTTTGCATGGAGGTGGCCGAAAAAGCGATGAAGGTCACTGAGCGCTTGCAAATACCCTACGTGTTTAAGGCCAGTTACCGCAAGGCAAACCGCTCCAGTATCCATTCTTTTACCGGCATTGGCGATGAAAAAGCCCTGGAGGTGTTGGCCAAGGTACGCGAACAAATGGGCATTCCGGTAGTAACCGATATCCATGCGGCACACGAAGCGGCCATGGCGGCCCCTTATGTGGATGTTTTGCAGATTCCAGCGTTTTTGTGCCGACAAACGGATATTTTACAGGCAGCTGCTGCCACTGGTAAATGGGTGAACATCAAAAAGGGACAATTTTTGGCGCCTGCTTCCATGCGTTTTGCCGTGGAAAAAGTGCGCGAAAGCGGCAATCCAAATGTGATGGTTACCGATCGGGGCAGTATGTTTGGCTATGGCGATTTGGTGGTCGATTTTCGTGGAGTTCCCGAAATGCAGGCTTTTGGCACACCGGTGGTGGTTGACATTACGCATAGCCTGCAACAGCCCAACCAAGGCAGCGTCACAGGCGGTCGGCCCGAAATGATTGGCACCATTGCCAAAGCAGCCATTGCAGTGGGAGCCAATGGTTTGTTCCTCGAAACGCACCCCAATCCGGCTCATGCACTCAGCGACGGTGCCAATATGTTGCACCTGAGCAAATTTGAAGGATTGATGGAACAGCTTACCCGCATCAGGCAAGCCATCATTTGATCAATTTACCTGAATCACCTTGAACTGGGTACGGCGGTTGCTGCTCCTACCGGCTTCGGTATCGTTCGGAGCCAATGGCTTGCTATCGCCATAACCTTTGTAGCTCAATTGTTTGGCATTCACCCCAAAACGAACCAAAGCATCATACACATTTTTAGCGCGTTGGGTCGATAATTCGAGGTTCAACGTTTTGCCACCGACATTGTCGGTATGCCCTTGAATTTCAATGATCATGTTGGGATTGATGGCTAAAAACTCTTTGAGCTTACGCAATTCAACGAGCGATTTTTCCTCCAGCGTAGCCGCATTGCTTTGGTAGAAGATATTCCGCAATACCACCTCATTGCCAGCTCTGATGGGCTGCAGTGCAATTTCGTATACCTCAGACGATTTACTCGGATCGATGGTGAAGTTTTCGCTGAAGAACAAATAACCACCGCGCGACGCATTGAAGGCGAATGCTTTTCCTGCTGGCAAGCTGGTCAAAAAGCGCCCATCAGACGGAAAGGTAATTTCGCTGAAAACAATGCTGCCGCTGCTCAAATCAACGATTTCTACTTTACCGGCCAAAGGCCTGCGACTTTCGGCATCAATGAGGCGGCCCTTTACGTAAATGGCTTTTTCGGGCCGAATGTCTTCAGGTATCTCGAAATAATAAATATCGTTTTTGCCCCTGCTTTCACCCGATTCGGAACTGAACAAGGCCAAATTGCCAGCCATATTCACAAACAAACTGCTTTCGTCTTTTTCGGTATTGATGGGATAGCCGAGGTTGCGGGCCGGACCAAATTCGCCATCGGGCTGGCGCTTGCTTAAATAGAGGTCGAGCCGCCCCATACCTGCCATGCCCTCTGAGGCGAAATAGAGCGTTTTATCGTCGTAATGTATGAAGGGCGAAATCTCGTCTTTTCGTGAGTTGATGTATGGCCCCATGTTTTCGGGCTTGCCCCATTCGTTTTGTTCGTTTTTGCGACTCATCCATATGTCGCTACCACCAAAGCCGCCGGGACGATTGCTTACGAAATAGAGCGTTTTACCGTCGAATGAGATACTGGGTTGGGTTTCCCAGTGAGCAGTATTGATGGCCAAGCCCAAATTTTCGGGGGTTGACCAGCCCTCTGCCGTAAGTTTGCTAACATACAAATCGCAACCACCTTTGCTGTCTTCGCGGTAGCAGGCGGTGAAGTAGATGGTTTTGCCATCGGCACTCAAACAATGGGCTCCTTCGTTGCCATCAGAATTAAGGGGTGGAGGCAGCAAGCTGGCTTTTTGCCAATTCCCATCAGCGTTTTTCCGGCTGATGAAAAAGTCTTCACCGGTGGGGCCATTTTTGCGAGTGAAAATGAGGGTTTGATCGTCGGCAGTGAGGGCAGGCAGGTATTCGTCGAGTTCGCTGTTGATCGAATCACCTAAGTTGTAGGCCACATAATCTACGGGATTGGCCATGGCCTCAATGGCAAACTGACATTGGTTCAGATACAAACTTGCATCCTGTAGGGTATTGCCAGGCAACCCACGGAATTTGAGCACTGCTTCAAAGTTGGGCTTGGCAGCAGCGTAATCGGCCCGGGCCATTTGCATGCGCCCGAGTTGAAAGTAGGGGCGGTGCGAAAATTCGGGCTTGGCTACGATGGCTTGGCGATAAGCCATTTCGGCTTCTTTCGGTAGACTCATTTGCAATTGCAAATCGGCCAATGTTACCCAAGCACGTGCAAAATCGGGTTCCTTTTTTACCAACTTTTTCAATGCCTTTTCTGCTTCAGGATAGCGACTGGCATTGATTAAATTCATGGCCTCCACATACTTTTTTTCGGCTTTGCTACCGCTCTTTTGGGCCCACACAGGAGAGCCAGTCATAGCCAAAACCATGCACAGCAAGCAGAAAAAAAGCAATTTTTTCGGCTGTGGCATCAAGGAATGCGCATGTATTTGTGCGACTGCAGTGAAATTCGCCATGCAGGATGTTTCTTCACGTATTCAACGATGAGCGGAAGCATTTCGCGCTCCCTGCTCCATTCGGGTTGAAGATACAACAAGCAATCGTCAGAAACATGATTTCGGTGCGATTCGGCCCACTTAAAGTCATTTTTATTGTAAACAATCACCTTCAGCTCGTGTGCCAAGCCCAAATTTTCGGGCAAAACAGGCTTGAATTTTTTGGGCGATACACAAATCCAGTCGAAACTACCCAAAAGCGTATTGGTACCCGCTGTTTCAATCCAAACCTGCTTGCCTGCGGCTTGGAGGGCTTCGGTAAGTGGACGTAAATCGTGCATGCTTGGCTCACCACCGGTAATCACCACATTGGGCGTACCACTTTCGAGTACTTCGGTAAGCAAGGTTTGGATGCTTTTTTTCGGATGGGCTTCCATGGGCCACGATTCTTTCACGTCGCACCACACGCAAGCCACATCACAGCCGCCTAAACGGATGAAATACGAAGCCATGCCTTGATGAAAGCCTTCACCTTGCAAGGTGTAAAACGACTCCATCACGGGCAACAACTCAGCCATAAAAGTCTCTTTTGGCCGCGTGCAGCGTGTTTTTGAGAAGCATGGCAATGGTCATTGGACCAACGCCACCAGGAACGGGTGTAATGTAGCTACATTTAGGAGCTACTTGCTCAAAATCAACATCTCCAGCCAATCGGAAGCCGCTTTTTCGGCTGGCATCGGGTACACGGGTAGTTCCAACGTCGATGACCACAGCGCCTGGTTTGACCATATCGGCTTTCACAAATTCAGGCTTGCCCAAAGCAGCCACAATGATGTCGGCTTGCAAGAGGTGTTCTTTCAAATTCGCAGTTCGGCTGTGACACAAAGTAACCGTACAATTGCCGGGTTGGGTGTTGCGGGCCAGCAAAATGCTCACCGGACTACCCACAATGTGGCTTCTGCCCAAAACCACACAATGTTTTCCCTGCGTATCGATGTTGTAGCGCTTCAGCAATTCTACAATGCCATGCGGTGTAGCTGGCAAATAACAAGGCAAGTTCAATACCATGCGGCCGATGTTTACGGCATGAAAACCGTCCACATCTTTGCGCGGGTCGATGGCTTCATTTACCTTTTCGGCATTGATGTGCTTGGGCAAAGGCAATTGAACAATGAAGCCATCAATTGCCTGATTTTGGTTGAGCCCATGTACTTCAGCAAGTAGGGCCTCCTCGGTAATGCTATCATCAAAGCGCAACAGGGTAGAGGTGAAGCCAGCATCTTCACAAGCCTTGATTTTATTGGCCACATAAGTTTCGCTGCCGCCATCGTTACCTACCAAAATGGCAGCCAAATGGGGCCTGCGCTGTCCGGTTGCGACGAGTTTTTCTACTTCCGCAGCAATTTCCTGCCTGATGGCCGCTGCGGTGGCTTTGCCGTCGATGAGCTGATGCATCTTAATCGAGTTTAAGTACGGCCAAAAAGGCGTTTTGCGGAATTTCTACGTTGCCCACCTGACGCATGCGCTTTTTACCCTTTTTCTGCTTTTCGAGCAGTTTACGCTTACGTGAGATGTCGCCGCCATAGCACTTGGCAGTTACGTCTTTGCGCAAGGCCTTGATGGTTTCTCGGGCGATGATTTTAGCACCAATAGAAGCCTGAATGGCAATTTCGAACTGCTGACGAGGCAATAACTCGCGCAGTTTTTCACACATTTTTTTGCCTAGCTCGTAAGCCTTGTCCTGGTGAATGAGCGACGACAAAGCATCCACAGGATCGCCATTCAAGCGGATGTCCATGCGCACCAATCTCGACTGGCGGTAACCAATCATGTGGTAATCGAAGCTGGCATAACCGCGTGAAATGGTTTTGAGTTTGTCGTAAAAGTCGAATACAATCTCACCCAAGGGCATTTCAAAGGTGATCTCCACCCGGTTGGTGGTGAGGTAAACCTGGTTTTTGATGATGCCTCGCTTGCTCATGCACAATTCAATGATCGGACCGATGTACTCCGATTTGGTGATGACTTGAGCATTGATGTAAGGCTCTTCGATAAAATCGATGGTACTGGGGTCGGGGAGGTCGCTGGGGTTGTTCACCGTCATTTTTACTCCCTTGGTGGTGGTGCAGAAATAAGATACGTTGGGCACGGTAGTGATTACCGTCATGTCGAACTCACGTTCCAAACGCTCTTGGATAATCTCCATGTGCAGCATACCCAAAAAGCCGCAACGGAATCCGAAACCCAAAGCTGCCGATGATTCTGGCTCAAAAACCAAACTGGCGTCGTTCAGTTGAAGTTTGTCCATACTGTCGCGCAGCTCTTCGTAATCCTCTGTATCAACCGGATAAATACCCGCGAAAACCATGGGTTTTACCTCTTCAAAGCCTTGAATGGCTTCGGTCGTAGGGTTTTCGAACGAGGTGATGGTGTCACCCACTTGCACTTCTTTGGCGAATTTGATGCCGCTGATGATGTAACCCACATCGCCGGTATGCACTTCATCGCGTGGCTGCTGCTTGAGCTTCAAAATGCCAATTTCATCGGCAAAATATTCTTTGCCTGTATTGAAGAACTTGACTTTTTCGCCAGAGCGAATGGTGCCATTAAATACCCTGAAGTAGGCAATGATACCGCGGTAGTTGTTGTAAACCGAGTCGAAAATCAAGGCTTGAAGCGGAGCATTCGGGTCGCCAACGGGAGCAGGGATGCGCTCTACAATGGCCTCTAGTATTTTATCGACACCCACTCCGGTTTTGCCGCTGGCCGGAATGATGCTGTTGATATCGCAACCCAACAGATCTACGATCTGGTCTTTCACTTCTTCGGGATTGGCACCTGGCAAATCGATTTTGTTCAACACCGGAATAATCTCCAAGTTGTGTTCTAATGCCAAGTATAAATTCGATATCGTTTGAGCCTCAATGCCTTGCGAAGCGTCTACAATCAACAGAGCACCTTCACAAGAGGCGATGGCACGCGACACTTCGTAAGAGAAGTCTACGTGACCTGGCGTGTCAATGAGGTTGAGGGTATATTTTTCGCCTTGGTAGGTATAGTCCATTTGAATGGCGTGGCTCTTGATGGTGATGCCACGTTCACGTTCCAAGTCCATGTCATCGAGCGTTTGGGCTTGCAAGTCGCGTGCGTCTACCGTATTGGTAATTTGCAGCAATCGGTCGGCCAAAGTGCTCTTGCCATGGTCAATGTGGGCAATGATGCAAAAGTTGCGGATATTCTTCATCGGTGCGCAAAGTTAAGGGCTGGCGGCATTAAAGTTGCCTTAAGATGTAAACTAACCGTACAAGCTTTATTCTGTTTGGTTATATTTGGGTTTTATTGAAAATTGAAATCAATGTTCAAGAAGTACTTCATAGTTTTCGTCCTACTCCTTTCAAGTTTTACAGGCAATACTCAGAACTATAATATCAATTCGATACCCTACAATCCAGCTCCATTCACTGGTGGTATTTCTTTGAACGGAACATTTTCAGGTGTAGATGATGGTGTGAGTCAACCTATAAGACTGCCTTTTTCGTTTTGTTTCTATGGAATCAACTACGATACAAGCTGGGTAGGAACAAATGGGTGGTTGTCTTTTTCCAGAGGCCAACCTAATAATTTTACTGCTGCACCCATTCCAAGCACCGCATTTGCATCCGTTCCTTTTAATTGTATCATGGCACCATGGCAAGACTGGTGGTCGTCGTTCGGTGGTTTTGGAGATATCAACTACCGTACGCTAGGAACAGCTCCAAATAGAAGTTTTGTGGTTTCATTTTCGCAATTGCCTATGTGGGGTTGCACCCAAAACAGAGGTACTTTTCAAATCATTCTGTACGAAACCACCAATATCATAGAGGTGCATATTCAGGAAAAACCACCATGTACCAGTTGGGGAGGCACTGCGGTACTAGGGCTTCACAACGCCACTGGTACCGAGGCTCATACTGTTCCTGGACGAAATTCTACGATATGGATAGTTACACCTACTGCGCCGGAAGGTTGGCGATTTGAACCCGATTGTGCTTGCAAAAAACGTGTATTCGGGTTTCAGTCTGCCGATACCAGTTCACGATTGCCAGTTGTGGAAGCTACTTGCTACGAGGGAACGGTGGGGCTTAAAGTAAATTCTGGTTTATTGAGATGCGAGTCAATCGACTCTTTAGGCTCGGAATTCAGGCTTTACGATCCTCGCGGTAATTTGATGCAAATCCGGTCGGTGGATAGAAACTGTGTGAATGGAGAAACGGATAGTTTAACGATACTCTCGGCAAATGCTTTTCTTTTTGATGGCGATCATTATTTAGTAATCAGAAATGGAATTGATGGCAATACCCTGCTTTCAGAGTGTGATACAGTCGTAAGACCATTCGATACAATTATTGTTCGGATAAGAGATTGCTACCGATACAATGAAGCTATTCAAATGCGGAATGTAAGTGTGAAACCCGACAATAGTGGAGTTGTTCTTACTTGGAATACTCCTCCAAATTTTGATCCCAATTTCTTTGAATTGTATCGTATATTCAGTAGAGCTTACCAACCTGATAGTTTGAGATGGAGCAATTTTGCCGACACTTATGCCATTGAAGATACAGTCATAGGAACAGACGTGGTAGATCCTTCGGTAGATAGGGCATTATTCCGCGTTTTTCTTCGCTTGCGTTTGTACGGAGAGGTGCTTACTCCAGGCGACTCCATAAGCAACATGCTGCTGAAAGCAAGCGATGAGCGACTGACCAATGGTAACCGTGGACCCGCACAAATAAGTTGGAATGCATACGATGGATGGAATGCGCTGAATTATGAAATTTACCTGCAATCACCTGCCGATACCGGCTATGGTAGCTTAATCGGCACAACCACCGATACTACCTTTAGCTTCGAAAAGCCCGAAGATTTGGGATGGTACAAAATTCGGGTAAGAACCGTTGATAACTCCTCAACATACGCTGCGTGGAGTAATTATGTGCCATTCGAATTGCAGCAAAGAGAAGTAGAAGTGCCGAACGTGGTAACTCCGAATGGAGATGGAAAAAACGACGTCTTTAAAATCAAAGGAATAGAATTCTTTCCTGTGAATACGGTTCAATTGTTTAACAGGTGGGGGCAAAAAGTTTTTGAAGCACAAAATTATCAGAACACCTACAGTCCAACTGATTTGGAAAGTGGGGTATATGTTTACAAAATCCTTATTCCAAAAGAACAAGGCAAAGAGGGAGTGATTAGGATTCTGAAATGATGAAGTATACTGACAATCATTATTTAAAACGAGCCATAGAACTATCTGCTAAGTCACTAGCAGAAGCACCTGGAGGTCCATTTGGTGCTGTAATTGTTAAAGACGGCGAAATCATAGCAGAAGGATGGAACGAAGTAACCTCTTCCTACGATCCTACAGCGCACGCCGAAATGCAAGCCATCCGGAAGGCAACACGTGAGTTGAAGCAATTTCATTTAACTGGTAGTGTGCTTTATAGCAGCTGTGAACCTTGCCCCATGTGCTTGTCGGCAATTTATTGGGCCAAAATCGAACGTGTTGTTTTTGCTAATACCCGAAAACAAGCTGAAGAAATTGGTTTCAGTGATGCCTTTATTTACAACGAGGTATCGCTTGATCCTGGAATCCGCAGTATTCCATGTGAACATTTACCATCTACCGAAGCCTCCAACATTTTTAGTGAATGGAAGGTGAAAGAATCGAAAGTACTTTATTAAAGATTTAATGAGCCTTTAATTCATCGACCGTTAGTTTAGCATTCACAAGACTAAGACATGAAAAAATACCTATTCTCCTTATTGTTTTTAATCCTAGCAGCACCATCGGTGCAAGCAACTCACGTGGCTGGAGGAAATATTACATACACAAATATAGGTCCCAATCAATATCGCATTACGTTAACCCTGTATCGTGATTGTAACAGTATCATGCAAGGACCCTTTGGTCCTAATTTAACAAGCCAAACCATACACTACAGGAACAATTGTGGTGGAGCACCTGTACCATTTACTGTGCAACCCATACCAGGTACTGGATTTGAGGTCCCTACGCCTTGTGTTGATGACCCGAGTACATGTAATGGCGGTACTCGATATGGTATTCAACGTTTCGATTGGGAGGGCGTAGTCACACTTCCAACTTCAACCACCCCTGCTTGTAATGAGTTCTTCTTTACGTGGGGTGCTAATGCAAATGGTGGTTTTTGTTGCCGGAATACCAATAACTCGTTGGCTGGCGCCGCAAATGGTCAAGTAACCTTCTTCATTGATTCTTATCTGAATAACAATGTTACTCCTGGAAATAGCTCTGCACGCTTTAATTCGTTCCAAGTGCCCGCATACTGCGTAAATGAACCGGTTACAGTTGTTTTCGACGTTAGTGAGCCACAAGGTGATTCTGTAGTTTATAGCCTGGTGCCAGCTTCCACAGGTTGGAATACTCCTTCTACTTACCAGCCCGGCCGTTCAGCTGCAGTACCCGCAAACGTAATTGGTAATGCAATCACTATTAATCCTGGAAATGGCAACTTAAGTTTCACGCCAGCCTCCTTACAAACTTCTGTTTTTGTACTTAAAGTAGATGAATACAGGGCCGGCGTTCTGATAGGCTATGTGAAAATAGATGTACAGGTAATTATGGGCACAGGGCGTTATTGCGACAACGTTCAGCCAGGTTATCGTTTTGACACCATTACTCAAAATTGCGGCACATGGAACGACACCACGCTTCGTGTTGAATTGCGGTCGAGGGTCCAATGTAATACCATCTCTACAGATGCTTCAGAATTTAGACTATATGATCCTTTTGGTCAACTGGTGCAACTTAGAACAGCGACCCCAGTTAATTGCGACGCACAAGACAGAACCACCTTTATTGATTTGTTGTTGACTCGTCCGTTGTATTCAAATGGAAATTTCTTCTTGGTTAGTAGAAATGGTACCGATGGAAATACCATGGGGAACCAATGCGATAGGTTTATGACCACATTCGATACCATGACCATTTTTGTTTCCGGATGTCCTCAATATAGTCAACCCTTAACGGTAACCAATGTATCGGTAGATACCATCAATCCGAATGCGCTTATCATGGAGTGGAAAGAACCCGATACCTTAAATACAAGTTGGTTTTTAGCTTATAATTTGTATCGTGCTGCTCCAAATGGAAACATTTTATCTCTCGATAGCAGATTCTATACAGAGTTCGATGTCAATGCGCGTTCACATCGTGATGTATTTAGTCCGGTTTTACCCAAAGATGCGCCCATCCGGTACAACATGAATATGGTTCTTGTAAATGGTCTTGAAAATCCTCGATCGAATACCATCCAGAGCATACAGCTAAAAAATGATCCTCCAAGTGCTATCGATGATGAAACGGTTACAATCAATTGGACCAAGTACAATGGATGGTCAAACCCTGAGTACGTAGTTCAAGTTAAAGATATCAAACGAGGACCTGACACCTGGATTACATTGAATGTATTGACTACTGACACCTTTTTCACCTACGAAAAGCCCAAACCACAAGGCAACTACCAACTTCGTGTATTCACAAAGAATACAATGGAAGGTTTAGTTTCTTTCTCTAATCCCATTGACTTTGAAGTCCCAGCGAGAGAGGTAGAAGTTCCGAATGTAATTACACCCAATGGTGATGGAAAGAACGACAAATTCTTTGTACGGAATCTTGAATACTATCCGCAAGCTAAATTATACATTTACAATCGTTGGGGACAAGAAGTTTACCTTTCTAACGACTACCTGAATGATTGGAGTGCTGATAATTTGGAATCAGGAAACTACTTTTATCATTTATTCGTGTACGATCAAGGCATAGAAAATCAATATAAGGGCACGGTTAAGGTGATTCGTTAACATCCCCTCTAAAAAAAAGAGCTGCCCTTGGGCAGCTCTTTTTTTAATATATCAACTCAAGACTCCTCTTTTTTATGTTTGAGCTGAAATTTGTCCATTTTATTGTAAAGATGGCTTCGCTGAATTCCAATCATCTCTGCGGTTTTGGCTACATTCCACTGGTTTTCCTTTAGCTTAAATTCAATAAAAACCTTTTCAGCCTGATCTTTGAATTCTTGAAAGTCAGAAAATGAAGCTGGATCAAGTAAATCCTTTGGTGCGGTTGATTCGTTCAATGCACTCATACTTGATGCTTCGGTTCCAAGTCCGAGCGGCGAAGCATATTGCAGCACATCTTGTTCAGTAATGGTAGAGCCACTCAAAATCACCAAGCGTTCTACCACATTGCGCAATTCGCGTATATTCCCAGTCCAATTGTAGGCCTTAAGACGTTCATGTGCTGCTGTAGTGATGGTTTTGGCAGGCATGTTATACTCTCCACAAATGGTTTTTACAAATTGGTCAGCCAGTGTTGGAATATCATCTTTACGGGCATTGAGCGAGGGTACATGAATAATGATTACGCTTAACCGGTGATATAAATCTAGCCGGAAGTTGTTTTGATCGATTTCCTTTACCAAATCCTTGTTGGTAGCTGCCACGATCCTAACATCAACCGTAATGTCTTTTTCGCCGCCTACACGGGTAATTTTGTTTTCTTGAAGCGCACGCAATACCTTGGCTTGCGCAGCCAATGGCATATCTCCAATTTCATCGAGGAATAAGGTGCCACCTTGGGCTTGTTCAAATTTGCCAATTCTTTGCTTCACAGCAGACGTAAAAGCACCCTTTTCGTGACCGAAGAGCTCACTTTCTATGAGTTCATGAGGAATGGCTGCGCAGTTAACCTCAATTAAAGGGCCCTTGCTCCGTAAACTTTTCTCATGAATCCAACGGGCAACCAGCTCTTTGCCTGTACCGTTTTCCCCAGTGATTAATATTCTGGCATCGGTAGGTGCCACACGATCGATGGTTTCTTTGATCTTTAAAATGGCAGGAGATTCTCCTAAGATGGCTTGAGTTTTATAAACCTTCTGCTTTAGTACCTTGGTTTCCGTTACCAAGCTCTTTTTTTCCAGGGCATTTCTAACGGTAATGAGAAGGCGGTTCAAATCGGGCGGCTTCGAAATAAAATCAAAGGCACCTAATCTGGTAGCTTCTATGGCGTTTTCAATGGTTCCATGACCTGAGATCATTAAAACAGGCAGTTCGGGCATGTTCTTTTGCACATTGGCCAAAAGTTCCATGCCGTCCATGCGGGGCATTTTGATGTCACAAAACACCAAATCGTAATTGCCTTGCTGAATCTTTTCCCAACCTTCAACGCCATCAACAGCTTCATCTACTTCGTAATCTTCAAATTCGAGCGTTTCCCGTAAACTCGATCGCACACTGCGCTCGTCATCAATAATTAGGATTCTTGCCATGTGGTTGGTTTAAGCCCTAAATTTAAAGCCTTCTGTTGAAAAATGAATACAACAAAAAAGGTCCCGAAGGACCTTGTTCTGTGCAGTTTTGTAAGCCAGGTTCTGTAAGCACGAATGCCTTCCCGTCATTTATCTATGCGGCCTACCCCCCGGAAACACGCGAGCAGCGCTTATACCCGGTATACATGGCCTTGCAACCCAAGAGGTTTACCCCCGCAAGCTGTCGCCAACCTGCGTCGTGCGCTCTTACCACACGTTTTCACCCTTACCCCATATGCATAAGGCGGTAATTTTCTGCGGCACTGTCTGTCAGGTTACCCCGACCTCCGATTTCCGGAGCTTGGTGCTCTTTGTTGCCCGGACTTTCCTCCCCACCGAAGCGAAGCGACAGGACCAACTGCTGTGCAAAGGTAATGCAAAAGAAAGATCATACATTATTTCGATGTAATACACCCCAGAAGTATGGTATAGCCCTTAACTTTGTCATATGAATTTAAAGCGCCTGAACTCCGATTTAGTAGACCTCATTGAAATGCGCAATGAGCTCAATGAACTTGATTTTTCCGACGAATCATACGACGATTTGGAAGATGAAATCCATGAGTTTGAAGACACCTTTAACGATCGCTATGGCGACATGCTTGAATCGGTTTTAGAGCGCATTCACGAGAAAATATGTCCCGATGTGGAAGTACTGCTTCCAACAGCCTATCTGGCCAAAGAATATTTTGCCAGTGAAGTAGAGGAGGGGAGTTTCGACGTGGGGCCTGATGCAGGTATTTTAGTCGAAACCGTCTTGCAAAATGCCAAAGGCAAACCCATTGACGCTCGCATTACTTACATTCCCAATCCTTTCCGTATTGTCCTCATTACCCAGGACGACATTCGCACTTTGTGGTCGGCCGAAAATCCCAACGACTTCATGGTATGAAACCGTTGGTTTCGGTAAATCCCTATACGCTTCAAGAAATAGCGACCTACGAGCCGCACACAACTACAGTTTGGCAGCATAAACTCGCAGAAGCAGCAACGGTTCAGCAGTATTGGAAAAGACGTTCTCACGCAGATCGTCTTTTTTGTTTGCGTCAATTGCGAGAAAAACTGCTCCAAAGCAAAGAGTTTCACGCCCAACTCATTGTGCAAGAAATGGGCAAACTCAAATCCGAAGCGCTTGCTGAAATTGAAAAATGTGCGGCGCTTTGTGCTTATTATGAAAGCACGGGTTTGTCTTTTCTTTCTGGACGCACCATAACCACCGATGCCCATGAAAGTGGCGTTTTTTACGACCCATTGGGTGTTGTTCTAGGTATTATGCCTTGGAATTTTCCTTACTGGCAGGCCTTTCGGTTTTTGGTGCCTGCTTTGCTTGCCGGAAATACCGTCGTTTTGAAGCATGCTAGCAACGTAAGTGGCTGCGCATTGGCCATCGAGCAGCTGTTTACGTCGGCAGGATTTCCACCTGCTTGCATGCAAACTTTGTTGCTCCCCGGTGCGGAGGCATTAGAAGTATTGAAACATCCGCTCGTAGCTGCAGTAAGCATTACTGGAAGTGAAGCAGCCGGACAGCAGGTGGCCATGCAGGCGGCAGCGTTGTTCAAGCCAGCTGTGCTTGAACTCGGAGGAAGCGATCCCTTTATTGTATTCAACGATGCCAATATAGAGGCAGCAGTGTCTGTAGCATTGATATCCCGATTTCAGAACAGCGGCCAAAGTTGTATTGCTGCCAAGCGGTTCTTGATTCAAAAACAGGTATATGACCACTTTATTGAAACATTCAGAAGTAAAGTAGAGCATTTGAAATGGGGTAACCCAGCACTTTCAACCACCACTTTGGCACCTTTAGCTAAGCCCGCTTTCGCGGCAGAGTTACATCAGCAAGTTCAAACTTGTTTGGCAATGGGGGCCGAGCTTATTACCGGTGGTGGTATCATCGAATCACATCCAAGTTTTTATCAACCTACGATTTTAACCAATATCAGCTACGATATGCCCGCTGCAAGGGAGGAGCTGTTTGGCCCCGTTGCTGCCATCATGCCTTTCGAGGATGCCGATGAAGCCATTGCATTGGCTAATGGAACCCGATTTGGTTTGGGCAGTACGGTTTTTACTTTTAATGAACATTTAATCGACCGCTGCAAAAACGAATTACAGACAGGAAGCGTTTTTGTAAATGGGCTTATGAAGTCACATCCTGCCCTTCCTTTCGGTGGCATCAAGGCCTCGGGCTATGGTAGAGAGCTGGGGATGGAGGGCGTAATGGCGTTCTGTAATCCCAAGACCTATTGGATTAAATAGTGAATTGTTCTAAATTTAGGGTTATGAAAAAAACGTATCTACTGCTTGTGCTCGCAATGGTTGCACTCAGTTGTTGCAAAGAAAAGAATACGCCCGATCCGGAGCCTGACCCTCAGCCGACTCCCAATGGCATTTACCTGCGCATGGAGCATTTTTTTCAAAATGAGCCTTTAACTTATGGCAGTGTTGCCTGGCCTACCATCCATAACGATATTGGAGTTAATAATTTGACCTATTATTTATCGGCATTTGAGTTTCAAAGGCAAGATGGTAGCTGGGAAAAGTCGAATTACTACGCCATGTTTACGGCGCATGAAAAATCGACCGATACTGTGTATTTGGGCACCTTGCCCGCTGGAAATTACCAGGCTGTTAGGTTTTTACTTGGGGTAGATTCTGTTGCCAATCATGCAGATCCGGCACTTTGGCCCAATGACCACCCGCTAGGCTTGATGCGGGCTGCATCCATGCACTGGAGCTGGAATGCAGGTTATATCTTCATGAAATTAGAGGGCCGATATCGTGTTCCTAATCCATTGCTCAATGGATTTTTCTCATTTCATATCGGACGTGATGATTTAATTACGGCTTATCAGCTGAATGGTTTGCAGTTACAGGGAGGCGATACCAAACAATATTTGAAATTGAAGTTTGATGTGGCTCCATTTTTTAACACACCGCACGCTCATGTGTTGTCTGACACCTCCTTCTTTACACACAGTGCCTTCGGCGATCCCATTGCGAATATTCTGCACGGAAATATGGAAAATCTCATCTCCATTCAACCATGACTGCATCAAAGCCGCTTATACATCTTGTTCTGCTGGGTTTGATTACCTTAGGAGCCTGTAAACCCGATCAACAGAACCCACCTGCCAAAACCTATCCGGCACCAACCCCCTATGTATGGGTTCAAAAACCCTTTTTTCCTCCTCCGGTAGTCAGAAGTGACAATCCGCTAACTGTTGAAGGGATAGAGCTGGGCCGACACCTTTTTTATGATACCCGCTTAAGCGGAAACCAAACACAATCTTGTGCGAGCTGTCACAACCAGGCCTTGGCATTTACTGATAATGGCCGCAGGTTTAGTACGGGCATCACAGGTGCAGTGGGGTCAAAAAACAGCATGGCGCTTTTTAATCTTACCTGGAGCAACCGTTTCTTCTGGGATGGAAGAGTGGCATCATTGCGACAGCAAGTACTCATGCCGATTGAAGACCCCATTGAGATGCACGACAATTTGCCTAACGTGGTGAACAAGCTCAAAAACACCAGCTTGTATCCCGATATGTTTGGCAAAGCCTTTGGTACCGATGAAATAAATGCCGAACGCATTGCCAAAGCATTGGAGCAGTTTATTTTAAGCATCGTTTCTACCGATTCCAAATTCGACCGCTATCGCATCAATCCAGTTTTGAACCCCCTCACAGCTTCTGAGCAAAGGGGCTTCGACCTCTTCATGCGTGAGTTTAGCCCACCAGGTAGCAACCGTCCGAAAGGAGCAGATTGTTTTCATTGTCATGGAACCCATTTGTTTACTGTAAACAACTTTACCAACAATGGGCTTGACGCTGAACCCGCAACAGGATTCCAAATTGTAACAAACAATCCTTTAGACAGAGGAAAATTCAAAACGCCTAGTTTACGAAACGTAGCGCTTACTGCCCCTTACATGCACGATGGTAGATTTGCCACACTTGAAGAAGTGGTGGAGCATTACAACTCTGGTTTGCAGCCTAGCGCAACCATTGACATCAATTTGAAGTCAACAGGAGTGGGATTGGGCTTGTCGGTGCAAGATAAAGCCGATTTGATTGCATTTTTGAGAACACTTACAGATACCGTTTATACTTCTAATCCAGCCTATTCAAATCCATTTGAATGAAAGGGTTGAAGGCTTGCTTGTGGGGAGTGGCAGTTATGGTTAGCGCCTGCCAGTCAGACTACAGTAAGCCAATGTTTGAATTGCCGGAGGTGGCGTTTGGCTTTCCGGTGCCCGACAGCATTAGGCTAATGTCTGAAACAGCCAAGGCGCAGGTCTTGCTTGGAAGAAAGCTTTTTTACGATCCACAGTTGTCAGCCTCGGGCAATTTTAGTTGCGCCAGCTGCCATCTGCCTCAATTGGCTTTTGCTGGAGGCATTGACCGCAATGTGGGCGAAAACAGCGGAAGAGGAAGGCGAAATACGCCGGCCTTGTTCAATTTATGGTGGCAATCTCACTTTTTTGCCGATGGAGGCATTCCGCGCTTGGCAGAAGTTGCCTTGGCACCTATGGACAATGTTCATGAACTCAATTTGCCCATCGACACCTTGGTGCGCAAGCTTCGGAAAATACCAGTCTACCAGCAAGCATTTCAAGAAGTGTATGGCCGAGAGCCTGATCCGTTCACGGTTACGCGCGCGCTCATGTGGTTTCAACTGAGTTTGATATCGGCAGCAAGTCCATTCGATCGTTGGTATTTTGACCATGATAAAACAGCCTTATCGGCATCGGCTCAACGTGGATACGCGCTTTTTGTTAGTGAGCGTACCCAATGTGGCAGCTGTCATACATTCCCTTTTTTTACCGACGGCCAGTTTTACAGCACGGGTTATCAAAACAACCATGAACCCGATACAGGTAGGGCACGCATCAGCATGTCGCCCGCTGATTTGGGTAAGTTTAAAACGCCATCGCTGCGAAATCTTGCATTTACAGCCCCATACATGCACGATGGCGGCATGGCAACCTTAGAAGAGGTGCTCCATTATTACAATCGGGGAGGAGACAATGAACCTAATAAGGACGAGCGCATTAAACCCATTGGATTGAGCACGACAGAATTGACTGATCTGAAAAACTTTCTACTATCGCTCTCCGATACGGCCTTTACGAGACACCGCTATTATCGTCCCGCCGACTACCTGGATTGATAAAGTAAAGCAGCTGCGGAATTACAAATATGTCGGAAAGCCACGCGCTCACCAAGGTAATACAAATGAGGATACCCACGTAATAGGTTCCGGTGAAGGAACTGAAAATGAGGCTTACAAAGCCAACTACAAGCAAAATGGTGGTGATGGTGATTGCCTTTACGCTTACCAAAAAGGTCTGCCTCAAGGCCGTGTCAACGTCATCGCCTCGCTTGCGTTGCAATTTGTAGCGGGTAAGAAAGTGAATGGTATCATCTACAGCAATGCCAAAAGAAACTGTAAATATGACCGAGGTAACGGCCTTCAATTCTATGCCCGTAAAGGCCAAAGTAGCGCCTGCTACAAGCATGGGAATGAGATTTGGAATGATACTCACCAGCACCATGCGCCAATCTTTAAAAAGCCAACCAAACAGCAAGGCCACCAGAATAAAGGCAAAACCCAAGCTGTAGAATAGGTTTTTTCGGAGGTATTCGTGGTTTTTGTCAACCAGCAGTACCGAACCGGTGGGACGGAAACTCACCACCTCTTTGCGGATGTGTTGATCGATCCAGTTTTTAATTTCAACTATTTGTACGGCAAGACTATCAGAGCCTGTATCGCGAATCCGACCGCTAATGCGGCCAAAATCAGCCTCCTTGCTCCACAGCTTGAAAAAAAGACGATTTTCGGCTTTCAATAGCTGTTTTTCGAGCTGTGGTAGGTCAACCTCTCCCTTAGAAATCGCATCTGATAAGGGTATATCGGGGTTTTCTGCTTGGTATAGGCGCTCTAGCAAACCTGCAGGACTGTACAAGCTTTTGATGCCATGCTCCTTTTCAAGGTAGGTAAGCAATTTAAGTGTTTCAAGGGTTACTTCTTCGTCAAATACATGCTTTCCGGATTGGGGTTCTAGGGCAATTTCGAAAGGTCGAACCCCTGAAAAGGCATTTTCAAAAAATTTAAAGTCGTCGCGAAGTCGGCTCCGTTCGGGTATATCGCCCAGCAAATAGCTGTTGGTGGTGATGAAGGGCAAACTGGCTAAACATACTACTACTAATACCGTGATGATTGCCATGATACGCTTAGGATGTTGTTTGTTCACCCTAAATAGCCACAGATTAAAGTTGTCCCATTTGAAGCTACCTTCTTTGCTTTTTTGAAGTTGAGCTGCATCGAAATACGACAAAGAAGCACCTCCAAAAAGAATGACCACCACAAAGGCAATGAGAACGCCTATGGCAGCATTTAATCCAAATTGCTGTATGGCAGGGGTGGAGGACAACAGCAGGGAAGCAAAACCGATGGAGGTAGTGAGGGAGGTAAGCCACAACGCCAAGCCAATTTCTTTGAGGCTCATGAGCATCGAATCACGGCGGGTCAAACCCTTATGCAGACCATCGAGGTATTTCGACTGCAGGTGAATAATGTCTGACATGCCAAAAATGAGCATCAGCGTTGGGAACATGGTGCTCATAACATTGAAATCTTGCCGGGTAAGTCCTAAATAACCCAAGAAAACCACCAGAGCCAGCACAACAGTAACCAAAGGAATGAGCACTCCCCAAAAAGTACGATAAAGTAGCCATAGCACAATGGTTACCAAAACCACCGAAAGGCTGATGAACAGCAGTAGTTCTGATTGTATTTTTTGTACAAAAACCGTTTGGGTGGTAATTACGCCCCCAAAATGAACTTGCTCACTCAAACCAAACGCGGCACAAAGGCTGTCGATGTGCCATTGAAGTGCGTCAGCTTCTTTTTGATTGAGCCGGTATTTGGTCTTTACCGATACGGCCAAGGCGCGATGGTCGATGGACACAAATTGGCGCATTACATCGGGCAGGCTGCTGATGTTCAGGCTATCTTGGGAATAATTTTCCGGTTTTTCAGGACGGATGACCGCTTTAAAATTCCAGCCAAAGGGTGTTTTAATGGGTTGCCTGAAGGTGGTTAGCCCTTCTGCCAGGGCCACTTGTGGGTGCTTTTTTAGAGCAAGCGTAGCATGGTGTACCCGATTTAAAAACGACGAATCGTAAATACTGGGTTCGTTTTCAAAGGCCATGAGTACAAATAGATCGTCGCGCTCTAACTTGTCTTGAAACCGATGTAGGTAATTTAGGTCTTCGTCATCAGCCGGAAAAAACTGTTCCAAGTCGTAAACGAAACCAATGTAACTGGCTTGCCATGCAGCCAAAGCGCCAACAAGGCAAAATAAGAGTATCCACCTAAAGCGGTGGTCAAAAATGCGTTTCACCATGAATATTCAGCAGCAAAACGCAAATTGTATCAATAAGTTTTTACTTCAATAGAAGCTACGCCCGCTGAAATTCTGATCTTGAAAAAGTCTTTGGCATCAGTGCTGAAGCTAGCCGTAGTGAAGGCGCCATCTTTTTGTTTTGTTAGTCCTTCTATACTGGTGCCAGTGAGTCCAGTTTCTGTAACCAAATGCACTGCCGCATTGGCGGGCACCATCACCACCAACTGAGAAGCGCCTGTTTCGATATCGATTTTTGACTTGCCGCTGGGTTGACCAAGCTTAACATCCATTTTACTAGCACCACCTTGCAATTGTAATGCTTCAACTTTGTGGTTGCTCAAATTGAGTTGGCAATCGGAAGCCCCGGTTTCAATATCCAATTTCCACAAAACCGATTCATTGAGGGCTACCTTAACTTTGTTTTCGAACTCCCCGTTCTTCAAATTTACCCTTTTGCTTTGATGGGCCAGCGAAATTTCTGCGTTCTTCCCGTTTACTTGGTGTTCAAAGGCATAATTGCCAAAATTCGTAGTGGCATCGGCAGCAACCAATGCCGAAGTTGTTTCACCCAATATCAAAGTTCCCGCACCAAAATCAATGCTCAAAGAGGCCTTTTCAACACTTTCTAAAGGAACTTCAAAATCATGCTGTCGCATGGCGCCGTTGCTGCTCTCTTCTGCTTCGTTTTCTTCGTTCTCGAAATACCATTCCAAACCTTCGTGTGGATTTTTGGCCTTTTCACGTGGTTTCACAATGAAATATACGAGTACTGCTAAAATCACAATTTGCACCACATAAAGCGCAGGATTGGTTTGGCCGTCTTTCTGTTTGAGCAGTGCCGAAAAGCCCCAATAAATAAGAAATAGGGGCCATAAACGCCATAAATTGCCGAATTGGAAACTTACATAGCCCAAATTTTGCAACAAAAACAGACCGCCAAAAATGATTAAAAGCAGCCCCCAAAATATACGATCGGCTTTCATTTTAGTTCGATTTAGACTTGCTATTCAAAAGTAACAATACGCCTATGCCAATGAGCAGTAGCGGCCAAAATTTACTGAAGTCGAAGCTCGGTAAAAACTCTTCGGCCAAAAACAAAGCACCTAGCAAGATCAACACCCCACCTGCTATAATGCGGCCTTGCCGGGCATCGGAATTGGTTTCTGCAGGTTTTTGATCTTCTGAAGCTGGATTTGCGGTAGGGTTAGCGCCAGCATCTCCAAATGCTTGAAATTGATAGGGTTCTTCGGGTACAATGGCCCACATGATGATATAGGCCAAAACACCACTGCCTCCGGCTAAAGCAACAGCAATAAATAATACACGAATAAGTACTGGATCGGTATTAAAGTGACGTGCTAAGCCACTGGCAACACCCGCCAAAACACGGTCGTTGCGTAAGCGATAGAGTTTTTTTTCCATGGGTTTACTAGGATTTGGCAATAAACATCGTTAAAATTCTCATACAACCCAACGGCTTTGCATTCGTTAACGTAACAGCGAGGCTGGAAGCAACTGAATGCCCTCTTTGCTGAGCACGGCCAGCTGTTTCCAAGCAGGAACAGATGGCAAATCGGCCTTTCCTGTAAACAAGCCAAAGGCGGGCAGCACAGCAGTTTGTTCAGAAAAAGCAAAACAAGCCAAGCGCAAACGTTGCCTACCGCCACTTTTGATGCTCACTGCCGGATGCCAATGACCATGTATGGTTGGCAAGGCTATCGTGCCCTCGGGTGGATGGTGCTGGAAAATCATTCCGCCCATTTCGTATTGCTCGGCTGTTACTTCAAACAAGCCAGCATGCAATGACAGCGTTTGCCTGTCGTGGTTACCTGGCACCAATAATATTTTAAGATCAGCTTGCACCTGACGCAATTGCTGCAGCAAGCCTATTTCTGAATTCAGATCGCTGTGGAACAAATCGCCCAAAAAAAGCAACTGCTTGGGCCGATATTTGGCCAATACCCCGTCTACTTTGCCCATATTGGCCCGTGCAGCGGCAGTTGGAATGGCAATGCCATGTTTACGGAAATGTTGAACTTTGCCAATGTGGAAATCAGAAACTATAAGTGATTCAAATTTAGGTAGATAACAAGCTCCACTTGCATCCAAAATCCAATCATTTCCTCCCCATTGGAGCGCTATTTCCCCTTGCATGACGCAAAAATGGGGCGAACTTAGCCTGAAACAGCTTCTGCTGCTATTTTTTTCAAACGATCGGCTAGGGTTTCAGTACTCATTTTTTCACGAAGTCGATCGGCCATAATGGGAAAGCAAAAGGGAGTGGGTCGGTCTAAGTACCTGATCACCACTTTTTGGGTGGCAATCCGTTTCAATGCCAGGCGCATCCTGCTTTCGTCGAGTTGCAATTGAAGGGCTTGATCGAGCGCCTGCTGTATGAGTAAATTATCGGGCTCATATTCGTAAAACACGTCGAAAAGCAGGTGCGAGGAGGCCTTGAGGTGTTTGGTACGGATGGGAGCACCCGGAAAACCTTGGAATACCAAGCCTGCAACCCGGCAAATTTCACCAAACTGCCTGCGCGCCATTTCAGTGGCGTTCAAGCTTTGCATGATGTCTTGTCGTAAGTGCTCGGTACTGCAAAGCGTTCTTGCCAAGCTTTCATGGAGTTCAATGCGCTGGTCTGATAGCAATTCAAATCCATAATCATTCATGGCTATCGAAAAGCTGATTGGTCGCAGCCTGCTGATGCGGTAAGCAAAAAGCGCCGCCATTCCTTCGTGCACCAAGCGGCCTTCAAAGGGAAAAACAAACAGGTGGTATCCTTCTGAGCTGTGCACATATTCGATCAATAATTCGTCACGCGAGGGAATGACCGAAGCTTCGGCCTGGCGACCGAGCAAGCCCTCCAGTGCTGCCATCTCACTTCCTTCGAGTAAGCCTTGTGCGGCGGCATCACACTTTTCACGCAGGTATGCCGATAACTGAGAGCTCAGGGGCATCCTGCCACCCATCCACGATGGCACCTTGCCTTGCGGGGCACTGCTCTTTCTTACCTGAACCTTCATTTCGCGTATGCGAACAAACTCTAAAGCCCTGCCAGCAAACCAAAAATGATCCCCGGGCTTTAAGCTGCTGATGAAGTACTCTTCAATTTGGCCCAGCTTACTGCCATTCATGAATTCGATGATCAGGTTGTTGTCGCCCACAATGGTGCCTATCGACATGCGGTGACGTAAGGCAATAGACCGGTTCACCGGCAACACTTTGCCCTGCAGCAAGCCAGCCTTTTTGTATTCATCGTATGCTTCCAAACTTTTGCCACCATGCAATAAAAATTGCAAGCACCAATCGAATGCTGTTCTATCTAACTCCTCAAAGGCAAAGCTACATTTCACCATGGCATATAGTTCGTCTGGTTCAAAACCGCCGCCGCAAGCCAAGGTCATCATAAACTGCAAAAGAACGTCGTAGGGCAATACAATAGGTTCGCGCGACTCAAATTGTTCGGCTTCGATGGCCGCTTTGAGTGCTGCCGATTCTAACAGTTCCAAAGCGTGGGTAGGAGCGAGGTAAATGGTACTCAGCGCCCCGGGTTGGTGACCACTGCGCCCAGCCCGTTGCATGAAGCGTGAAACACCTTTCGGACTCCCAATTTGGATAACTTGTTCTACCGGACGGAAATCAACACCTAAATCGAGGCTCGAAGTGCAAACTACCGCCTTCAATTTCCCCATATGCAGGGCATCTTCTACCCAAGCTCGAATTTCCTGATCTAGTGAACCATGGTGTATGGCAAGTAAACCGGCCAATTCAGGTGCCCTTTCAAGCAGGCGCTGGTACCAAATTTCGGCTTGACCCCGCGTATTGGTAAAAATAAGCGTGGTTTTGGCGTTGTTTAAAAGAGGCAACAACTGATCGAGCATTTTTAAACCCAAATGTCCCGCCCAGGGGAAGTGCTCAATGGCATCGGGTATAAGGGTTTTAACCTCCATTCTTTTCTGCTCGCCGCTTTTTATCAACAGTGCCTCCCGCCTGTTTTGGCCATGCAGTACCGCAAGGGCTTCCTCCATATTGCCAATGGTGGCCGAAATACCCCAAACTTGCAAGCTGGGAATTTGCTTTTTGAGCACCGAAAGACCCAATTCAATGAGTACCCCCCGCTTGTTTCCGAGCAGTTCGTGCCACTCATCAACTACCACCATTTGAAGGGTCGATAATTGTGCCTGCCAGCCGGGTCGACTCATCAACAGGTGCAAACTTTCGGGGGTAGTAAGTAGCACCTCGGGCAAAGCCTGTCGCTGACGTTGTTTGGTGCCTGCATCGGTATCGCCCGTGCGGGTTTCCACCCTGATATCGAGCCCTAATTCTTGCGCAGCTTTGCGCATGGCCTTTTCTAAGTCGGTGGTCAAGGCTCGTAGCGGCGTAATCCACAACAGCCGCAATTGTCCGGCACTTTTATTTTGACCTTGCTGTAGCAAGCGCAGCAGCAAAGGCAAATACAAGGCGTAAGTTTTTCCAAAGCCTGTGGGCGCGCTCAACAATCCCGATTTGCCTTGCAACACGGCATCCCAACAAGCTTTTTGAAAATCAAATGCTTGCCAGCCTTGCGCCTCAAACCACAAAAGCAATCTGTTTTGGTCCACTATAAATAAAAAAGGTCCGGAAGTTAATCCGAACCTTAACGTTTTGCAAGCTTTTAGGTTTACATACCAAAACCGTAATAGGCCTTGGAGCCATTGGGATAAAAACCTTCGATGAGTACACCGCCGTTGGCCTGTTGCAAAGCTTTGGTGAGTTCTTTGGGTGACTTTACAGTAGTCTTATCTACTTTGGTGATGATAAAGCCTTCGCGCATACCTGTGTTTTTGAGTACACCATTGTTGAGTTTGGTCACTTTTACACCGCCTTCAATCTTGAGGCTTTCGAGTTCTTTTTTCGAAGCGGCTTCAAAGCTTGCGCCCAAAGCAGCAGCCATTTCGGGTTTGGCCTCCGCTTTCACTACATTGGTGCCACCATCGGCTCCACGAAGGGTGATGGTAAAATCTTGCTGTTTTCCTTTGCGGTCAACCACCACTTTTACCTTCTCGCCCGGACGTTTGCGACTTACTACTTCCATCAATTGCGGGGTAGAACGAACTACCACATCTTCAATTTTAACAACCACATCGCCTTTTTTCAGGCCTGCGGCTTCTGCCGCGCTGTTGGGAAGGAAATCGGCCACAAAGGCACCATAAGTCACACTTAAGTCTTCTTTGCTGGCCAAGGTGGCGTCAACATCCTGAATTTGGATACCCAAATAAGCGCGCTGTACGGTACCGAAATTGCGTAAATCTTCAACCACTTTGCCGGCAATGTTAGCGGGTACGGCAAAAGAATAACCCTGATAGCTGCCCGTATTGGTGGCAATGGCGGTATTGATGCCAATGAGTTCGCCTTTTACATTTACCAAAGCACCACCACTGTTGCCCGGATTTACGGCAGCGTCGGTTTGAATGAAGGCTTCGATGCTGTTACCACCACCCAAGATGTTGATGTTTCTTCCTTTGGCCGATACAATGCCCGCGGTTACGGTTGAAGTAAGGTTAAAGGGATTGCCAACGGCCAAAACCCATTCGCCCACCTGCAGTTCATCGCTGTTTCCGAAGGTGAGGTAAGGCAGGCCTTCGGTTTGAATTTTAATAAGCGCAATGTCGGTACTAGGGTCGGTACCTACGATGGTGGCGTTGAAGCTGCGCTTGTCGTTGAGCACCACCTCAATTTCATCGGCACCATTAATCACGTGGTTGTTGGTAACAATAAAACCATCGGCGCTCAAAATAACGCCTGAACCGGAGCCCATTTGGGGGCCACGTGGACCAAAAAACTCTTGTCCAAAAAAGTCGCGGAACGGATCAGGCACATTGCTTCTGCCGTTGGCATTGGCGGTAGCTTTGGTCTTAATGTGTACCACGGCAGGGGTAGCGATGGCCGACGCGGTTACAAAATTGGGGTGTTCTAAAATGTGCTCAGGGAAACTGGCAAACTGCACCGGCTGGTTGGCAAGCTGCTGCTGACCAGGCTTTTCGGCCCACAAGAAATTAAAGAGGGCAGTTCCACTTAACGCACCCAAAAGGGCAATGACAAAAATTCCGATGTTCCTTTTCATACGTTGGATTTTATTCTGACTAATTTTGTTTCAATTTAGATGCCACGCAAATTTAACGGCATCAATGGCAATGTAAACGTGACAGCTTGTCACAAAGATGTTAACGAAAGGTTAAAGCTAAGCGCAATTCATGTCTATTCCGTTTTATAAATACCAAGGCACTGGCAACGACTTTGTTATGATTGATAATCGACAAGGTCTTATCGATAAATCGCAACAAGCCACTTTCGCCCAATGGTGCGATCGACGCTACGGTGTAGGTGCCGATGGAGTGATTTTGCTACAAAATCACAACGATTATGATTTTGAAATGGTTTACATCAATGCCGATGGGCGAGAAGGCAGCATGTGCGGAAATGGTGGAAGGTGTACGGTGCAGTTTGCGCACGATTTGGGATTGATTGCAACCGAAACGCGTTTTTTGGCGGTAGATGGAGCGCACCAGGCGGTGCTTCGTAACGGATTGGTACAGCTCGAATTGCAAGCCGCTTCACTACCAGTTAGTGCGCCTGAAAATGGCTTTTTTTTGAATATTGGTTCACCCCATCACTTGGCTTGGGTAACCCATTTGCATGAATTGGACATTGCGGAAATCGGTAAAAAAATGCGCTGGCATGAGCACTACCAACCCGGTGGCACCAATGTTAATTTTCTAGAGAAAAAGGGAAGTCATCAATTAGCAGTACGCACTTATGAACGGGGTGTGGAAGCAGAAACCTATTCTTGTGGTACAGGTGTAACGGCCGCTGCATTGCTATTGGCCTTTGAATCAGGCTGGGAAGGCCCTTTTGAAGTAGCCATTGAAACCAATGGTGGAACATTGCGGGTGATGGCCCGCAGGCAGCCGCAAGGGTTCGATCAGATTTCCCTCATTGGTCCGGCACTGAGGGTTTTTGAAGGCCACATTTGATAAAGTGAAATATTTTTTGGTCAGTATTTTTTGACTGGTTATCTTAGAGGTTCAACCAATCGTAAACCTTTTCGCTCAAGCGCGAATGAATCGTTTTTAAGCTGTGCAAATAGATCAGGCCCAGTCGCACAAATTGGTGTATTCGTTGTACAACCACGAATACCTAGGCTTATTAATAGCACCTTACATAGTTCAATTGAACGATGCTGGTAACTTTACCTACACCAATAAAAAGCTCAACAGCCTTACCAGCAAGGAGTTCGATTATCTGCTCGACGAAACCGATATCGAATTAATCAGGATGATGGAGGAATGCGATCAGCAAGCCATCATCAAAAAGCATGGGGTTAAAAAAGGGATGCGTGCGCTCGATTTTTTTCAGCAGGTGTATACCCCCCAAATGCACGAGGTCATTAGGCCAACCATAGAAAAACGCATGGCGCGTTGCCTCGATTTATGCAGGGGCAAAGAGTTGTTTGTTATGGGCGACGACGATGACCCAACTTGGAAGCGCATTCAATACAACGAAGGCAAAGTTTCGGTGCTCTTTCACTTCAAACGCAATGAGGAAGGAATTCGCTATTATCCTACCTTGTTGCATCAGGGCAAATTGTTGAAATTCCAGCAGCAAGGCGCATTGTTGCTGAGCATGAATCCGGCTTGGATGCTTATAGACAACCAACTTTACGAGTTCGATGCAGAGTTGGAAGGAAACAAGTTGCAGCCTTTTTTGAGCAAATTCTATATTCAGGTACCTAAGTCTAGTGAAGATACTTATATTCATAAGTTCGTTTTTTCGCTGGTTGAACGCTATCAAGTAAAAGCCGAAGGTTTCGATATCAGAAGTAACAAAACGGAAGCCATACCTGTGGTGCGCCTCACCAAGTCTATGCAAGGTGATTATGCCTTGATGTTGCTTTTCCGCTACGATCAGCAAGATATACTGGCGAATAATCGCAACCGGGTGCTGGTGAAGCTCATCAAATCGGGTGGGGGATACGAATTCATCAAAACCGTTCGCTCTCATATATGGGAGGTTAATCAGCATGATAAACTCAATTATTTGGGATTACATCAAATGAGTGGGGCACTGTTTGGTTTGCATTCGACCGAAAGTAATCCAAATGCCCTCATCGACTGGCTTTCCGAAAACAGAAATCAGCTTGAGGAAGCAGGGTTTTTATTAGAGCAAGACGAAACGGCGGCACATCTATATATCATGGGCAACCGACTCGATTTGTCGGTAGCCGAGGCCGGCGATTGGTTCGATATACAGGCCCGCATAGTGTTCGGTGAATTCGAAATCCCTTTCATGCGCCTCAGAAATCACATTGTACATGGCATCAGGGAGTTTGAATTGCCCAATGGCAAAATTGCCATCATACCTGAGGCATGGTTTAGCAAATTGCAAGGGGTTTTTCAGCACATCGAAGGGGCCGATGACGGAGCCAGGCTGCAAAAGCACCACTACCAATTGGTTACCGAATTGCAGCAAGCGCTGGAGGAGCGAAGCATTCAATCGTTCCGTTTGAAAATTCAGGCAACCAACAGCTTCAAAGAAGTGGAAGAAGTTGATGTGCCCGAAACTTTCCAAGCTACGCTGAGGCATTATCAACATGCAGGATTAAACTGGTTGTGGTTTTTACGCAAAAATGGGTTTGGTGGCATCCTGGCCGATGATATGGGCTTGGGCAAAACCGTGCAAACCCTCACTTTACTACTTAAAGACAAACTTGAAAGGCCGGCTGAAGCAGTCGGAAAGCCTTGCTTATTGGTGGCACCTACTTCTATTTTGCACAACTGGTACGCCGAAGCCAAAAAATTTGCCCCCCAGCTTACCATCATGATTCATGCTGGTACCCAGCGTGACAGAGATAGTCAGTGGTTTGGGGCGTATGACATCATCATCACCTCCTTTGGTACCCTGCGCATGGATTTGGACTTGTTCAAGCGGGTTGATTTTCATTATGTGGTGCTCGACGAAGGGCAAAACATCAAAAATGCGGGCTCCCAAATTTCGAGGGCGGTGCGCTTGTTGCGGGCCAATCACCGTTTGGTACTGAGTGGAACTCCGGTTGAAAACTCGGTTTTCGATTTGTGGTCGATCATGGCTTTTGCCAATCCTGGTTTGTTGGGGTCACTGAAGTTTTTCCGAGAAACGTATGCTAATCCCATCGAAAAGGAAAAAGATGAAGCGGCCGCTGCACGCCTAAGGGCCATTATTCATCCGTTTATCTTAAGACGCACCAAAAAACAAGTAGCAACCGATTTGCCCGATAAGATTGAGCATGTGCATTATTGCGACATGACCGATGCACAAGAGGAAGTATATGAAAAACTGAAGGCAGGTTTTAGGAATGAGATTTTAGAGTCGATTCAAAAAAATGGCCTGATACGGTCACAAATGTTGCTTTTGAGGGGCTTAACCATCCTGCGACAGGTTGCCAACCACCCTGCCATGGTTCAGGCCGAATATGCCGATTCTTCGGGCAAGTTCGAAGAAGCCATGCGCATGCTCAAAAACGCCTTGCATGAAGGGCATAAAATTTTGGTCTTTTCGCAATTCGTAAAGCATTTGCGTTTGGTAAAAGAGCGATTGCAGCATGAGAAAATTACACATTACTACCTCGATGGACAAACGCCACGCGAAGAGCGGATGCAATTGGTGAACCAGTTCAACAGGAGCAGCGAAGTCAAGGTATTTTTGATCAGTCTAAAAGCTGGTGGACTAGGACTGAATTTAACAGCAGCCGATTATGTGGTTTTGCTCGATCCGTGGTGGAATCCGGCGGTAGAACAGCAAGCCATTGACCGTTCGCACCGCATTGGGCAAAAAAGGACGGTGATTTCTTACCGATTCATCACCAAAAATTCGGTGGAAGAAAAGATTCTGACTTTGCAACAGCGTAAAAAGAACATCAGCGATTCGTTGGTGAGTGCCGAGCAATCGTTGGTAAAGCAATTGAATTTCGAAGAAATCAAGGCCATCTTGAGTTGAGCCTGTTAATTATGGTTAAGCCGCTCGGGCATAGTAAAAGGATGCGCAATAACTGCGTTATTTGCAACTGTGGCCCTTTTTAACATTTCGGTAAAAGCAGAACATGTTCGCATATTGGTAATAAGCATTGCCATGTCGCTGCTCACCTTGTTGGCTTTGCAGTTTTATTGGCTCAATAATGCCATCAAATTGCAAAAAGAGAACTTTAACATCTTGGCCAACAATGCGGTACACGAAATCACCAAGCGCATCGAAAGTCAAGAAGCCATCGGTGCCTTTTTGCGTGCATCGTTAAAAACGGCACAAACCAATCCTGCTGCCGTACCACCTTCTGGCTTATCTGATTTAGGGCAAGAAGCCATTCCTGATTTTTCGGGTAAGAGCATGCCCAATTTCGGCCATGAGAGCAACGAATGGGGCGATGTAGGATTGGAAGAAGACACACTTGCCACGGCCATCGACAAATTGGTGGCCGATAAAGAACTTTTCAAGAACAACGAATTCATGTATGCCTTCATGCTCGAGATTCAATCATCGCGCAACCAAGACATATTCCAGCGTGTTAGCAATGAAGCCATTGACTCATTGGCCCAGCTGGTTTTCGAAAAGTACGAGCTCACCAGAGAATTTACCTACGAGATCGTGAAAGGCGACAATGCCTTCTTTAAAAGGGTAGCCAATGAAAACAAAATTGCAGGTACCCAAAACGTATTTTTGGCCCGCCTCTTTCCGGGCGACCAGCTGACCACCAGTTATTATTTGGTTTTCCGGTTTTACAATCAGCGCGCCTTCTTTTTCAGCCATGTTTCGGCGCAAATTATGCTTTCGCTCTTGGCTATTTTGCTGTTAGGCGGCAGCTTTTATATGCTGGTAGATTTGTTGCTCAAACAGAAGAAACTCTCTGAGCTCAAAACCGATTTCATCAACAATATGACGCACGAACTCAAAACGCCCATTGCTACCATCAACTTGGCAAGTGAAGCGCTTTTGGAACAAGTGCGGAAGGATGAGAATGCAGTTGCCGAGCGCTATAACCGCATTATTTTTGAAGAAAACCAACGTTTACGCCGACACGTGGAGCGTATCCTCAACATTGCTTTGCTCGAAAAATCAGGCTTTTCACTCAAGCTCAAAGCCGTTGATTTACACGAATTGGTATCAAAAGCCGCACACCAAACCGAGCTCATGGTGCAGAAAAAACAAGGTCAGCTACAATTGAAGTTGCTGGCAGGTAAGCACGTGATGCAGCTTGATGAAATGCATATGCTCAATGTGCTTACTAACCTGATTGATAACGCCTTAAAATACTGTCAACGACAGCCCGAGGTAGCCATTCAAACGAGCAGCACCGATAGCGAAATTGTGATTGAGGTGCGCGACAACGGCATCGGCATGACACCGGCACAGCTCAAAAAGATCTTTGAAAAATTCTACCGTGTACCTACCGGCGATGTACACGATGTGAAAGGCTTTGGATTAGGACTTTCTTATGTTCAAAGCATTATTGAACTTCACGGAGGAAAGGTGGAAGTTCAAAGTGAGGCCGGACAAGGAAGCACCTTCATATTAACCATACCATTCGAAAAACCTGAAAATCATGGAAAATCCTGAAATAGACGAAATCAAAGTTTTGATGGCCGAAGACGACGAAAATCTGGGCCTCATTTTATCGGAAAGGCTCCGTACCAAGGGCTTTGCGGTTGACTTGGCTACCGATGGCGCCATGGCGCAGTCGAAGTTCGAAAAAGGCAAATACGATTTACTGATTCTCGACATCATGATGCCAGTTAAAGATGGCTTTACACTGGCCAAAGAAATCCGCAAAACGAATCCCGACATCCCCATCATTTTTGTTACTGCCCGAAGCATGAAAGAAGACGTGCTCAAAGGCTTCGAAATTGGTGCAGATGATTATTTGACCAAGCCCTTTAGCATGGACGAGCTCATGGTGCGCATCCATGCGGTTTTGCGCAGGACCTTACGCAAGGGGGTAATAACCGTAGGAGAGGCCGATCAATATCATTTCTCTAAAACCCATTTCAACGCGGTTACCCAAACGCTTACCATCGACGGGCAGCAAACCGACCTCACGAGCAAAGAATCGGAATTGTTGCGGATGCTGAGCTCGAGGATCAACGAAGTAGTGCCACGTGAGCAAGCCTTAAAGCAAATTTGGGGCAGTGATACCTATTTCAACGGACGCAGCATGGATGTTTTCATCAGCAAATTACGCAAGATGCTTTCGGCCGATGGAAATGTTGAAATCATGAACGTTCATGGTAAAGGCTTCAAATTGGTGGTGAAAACCGACTGAGTACGCACTTTTCGAGCGCACCTATACATGGGCCGAAACCGTATATTTGTGCAAAACAAATAGCTGTGACGCTTATTAAATCAATATCTGGCATCCGAGGTACCATTGGTGGTGTTCCGGGTGATGGCTTGAGTCCGCTCGACATTGCAAAATTCACCGCCGCTTTTGGCACTTGGCTCAAAAAGCGCAACCTGGGTAAAACCATTGTCATTGGCCGCGACGCCCGCATTTCGGGTGAAATGGTCAATAGAATAGTGGTTGGTACCCTACAAGGATTGGGTTTAGACGTAGTGGATGTAGGCTTATCAACCACGCCAACCGTTGAAATGATGGTGCCCGAGCTACATGCGGCAGGAGGTATCATTTTAACCGCATCGCACAATCCGAAGCAGTGGAATGCACTCAAACTTTTGAATGAAAAGGGCGAGTTTATTGATGCCAAAGATGGGGCTGAGGTGTTGGCATTGGCCGAAACGCCCGAGGAATTGGTTTTTGAAAGCGTAGATCAATTGGGAAGCTATGTGCAGCGTACCGATGCGATTGATTTTCACATCCAAAAAATCCTGGAACTGCCATTGGTGGATGTTGATGCCATCAAAGCACGTGGATTTACAGTGGCCATTGATTGTGTGAATTCAACCGGTGGCATTGCCGTGCCCAAATTGCTCAAAGAACTAGGTGTAATGCAAGTGCATCAGCTGTATTGTGAGCCCAATGGGCATTTTCCACACAATCCAGAACCCTTGCCTGAACACTTAACGGAGATATCAGCACTCGTAAAGGAGGCAGGTGCCGATTTAGGCATTGTGGTTGACCCCGACGTGGACCGTTTGGCCTTGGTAAATGAAGATGGCAGCATGTTCGGTGAAGAGTACACCTTGGTGGCCGTTGCCGATTACGTTTTAATGCACAGCCCGGGTAACACCGTTTCCAACTTGAGTTCGACACGTGCTTTGCGCGATGTGACCGAAAAACATGGTCAGCGCTACGTTGCCAGTGCCGTAGGCGAAGTGAATGTAGTCACCGAAATGCGCCGCATCAATGCCATTATAGGTGGCGAAGGCAACGGAGGCATCATTTATCCCACTTTGCATGCCGGAAGAGATGCACTTTTGGGCATTGCTTTCTTTTTGACGCATTTGGCCAAATCGGGTCAAAAAATGACCGAAATGAGGGCCTCTTACCCGCCTTATTTTATCAGCAAGAACAAAATCGAGTTAACGCCCGCTATTGATGTGGACGACTTGCTCGAAAAAGTAAAAGCGGCACATGCCGATCACGACATTAACACGGCCGACGGTGTGCGCATTGATTTTGCCGATTCTTGGGTGCATTTGAGAAAATCGAATACCGAACCTATTATCCGCATTTATGCCGAAGCCCCCAGTATGGCTGCTGCCGATGCTTTGGCAAAGCGCATCATGAACCTCATTGAAAAACTAGCCCATGTCTAAAATTTATTTCGACAATGCTGCCACTACGCCGCTTCATGCAGAAGTGGTAGAAGCCATGATTCCAGTGATGAGTGGTGTGTATGGCAATCCATCTTCTACCCATGCTTTGGGACGGGTGGCCCGAACCGAAATTGAAAAAGCGCGCCGAACCGTAGCACAGTTACTCAATTGCGCTCCCGCAGAGATTTTTTTTACCTCGGGTGGAACCGAAGCCGATAACATGGCCATCCGCTGCAGCGTGCATGATTTGGGTGTAAAACACCTCATCAGCACCCGCATCGAACACCACGCTGTCACCCACACACTCGATAGCGTAGAAGCCGATGGTTTGGCCCGGGTGAGTTATTTACGCTTGTTACCAAATGGCCATATCGACATGGCGCATTTGGAGGCTTTGCTTCAAGAGGATGGACCTACTTTGGTTACCCTCATGCATGGCAACAATGAAATTGGTAATATGATTGATTTGGATGAAGTAGCGCATATGTGCAAAAAACACCATGCTTATTTTCATTCAGATACCGTACAAACGATGGGCTATTTCCCTTTCGATTTACAAAATACGCCGGTTGATTTTCTGAATGGTGCAGCGCACAAATTCAATGGCCCGAAAGGTGTTGGATTTATATACATTCGCGGTGGTTTGGGTATCAAACCCCTTTTGCATGGAGGAGCTCAAGAACGCAATATGCGTGGAGGAACTGAAAACATCTACGGCATTGTGGGTTTGGCCAAAGCATTAGAAATTGCTTATCGCGATTTGCAGGAGAAAGAAAGCCATATCCGATCGATTCGCCAATACATGATAGAGCAACTTGTTGAGAACATTCCTGGGGTACAATTTAATGGCGATTACAATGGTCGAAGCTTGTATACGGTACTCAACGTTTCTTTTCCAGCGCATGAAAAAGGGGAGATGCTGCTATTTAATCTTGATATAGCAGGAATTTGTGCCTCTGGTGGCAGTGCTTGTTCATCGGGCAGCAATGTAGGCAGCCATGTTTTGGCAGGCATAGGTGTTGCCGAAGACCGTCACAACATTCGCTTCTCATTTGGCAAACAGAACACCAAAGAAGAAGTAGATATTACGGTTCGTCAGCTCTGTCAAATATTTGAAATAGATCGCAAGGTTACGGCCTGAGATACACCTGTCAAAATAGAAAAACCCGGTTGTTCTTGTGAGCAACCGGGTTTCTTTTTGTGCAGGAATCAATTATCGTCTGAATCCAGGAATGCGGGGCATTTTGCCTCCCATGGCTCCCATCTGATTCATTTTTTTCATCATGCCACGCATATCGTTGAATTGCTTGAGCAATTGGTTTACTTGCTGCACGCTGGTGCCCGAACCTTTGGCCAAACGTTCGCGTCGGCTTCCGTTGATGATGTCGGGATTGGCTCTTTCGGCCGGCGTCATCGATTGAATGATGGCTTCTACATGCTTAAAAGCGTCATCGGAAATGTCGATGTCTTTCAAGGCCTTGCCCATACCCGGAATCATGCCCATGAGGTCTTTGAGATTCCCCATTTTTTTGATTTGTCCGATTTGAGAAAGAAAATCATCAAAATCGAACTGGTTCTTGCTAATTTTCTTATTGATGCGGGCAGCTTCTTCTTCATCAATTTGTAGCTGTGCCTTTTCTACCAAAGAAACCACGTCGCCCATGCCCAAAATACGGTTGGCCATGCGGTCGGGGTGGAATACGTCGAGTGCCTGCATTTTTTCGCCGGTACTCACAAATTTGATGGGCTTGCCAACCGTATAACTGATGGTGAGAGCCGCTCCACCACGTGCGTCGCCGTCGAGCTTGGTGAGTACTACCCCGTCGAAGTTCAGCCGCTCATTAAAGGCTTTGGCGGTATTTACGGCATCTTGACCGGTCATGGCATCTACCACAAACAGGGTCTCTTGCGGTTTGATGCTTTGATGCACACGCGAAATCTCTTGCATCATCTCTTCATCCACAGCCAATCGGCCTGCCGTATCCACAATGACCACCGAATATCCTTCGATCCCTGCCTTTTTGATGGCATTTTCGGCAATTTGAACTGGGTTTTTGTTGCCTTCTTCGGTGTAAACCGGTACGCCGATTTGTTCACCCAACACCTGCAGTTGATTAATGGCCGCTGGACGGTATACGTCGCCGGCAACTACCATGACTTTTTTGCCTTGTCCCTTCAAGCGGGTGGCTAATTTTCCTGTAAAAGTGGTTTTGCCCGAACCTTGCAAACCCGCAATGAGGATGATCGCAGGAGAACCTTTTAAATTGATATCGACCGATTGCCCACCCATCAACCGGGTGAGTTCTTCGTTCATGATTTTTACCAGCAACTGGCCGGGAGAAACGCTTTTGATGACGTTTTGTCCGAGTGCCTTTTGCTTCACCGTATCGGTAAACTCCTTGGCAATTTTATAATTCACATCCGCATCGAGCAAGGCACGGCGGATTTCTTTCATGGTTTCCGAAACGTTGGTTTCGGTAATGCGGCCTTCGCCTTTGAGGACTTTAAACGCGGATTCTAATCGGTCGGTAAGTTTTTCGAACATGGTCGTCTACAGCAATAAAGTGCAAAAATAAGGAATAATTGGCCGCTTTTGCCGCTAAAATCTACGGCTAATTCGGCAATCGGCAACGATGGAGTATCAAAAAAAAAAGGGGCCGCAGCCCCTTTTGATTATCCTAAGTACGATTTCAGCATTTTGCTGCGCGAGGTGTGACGCAGGCGTTTGAGTGCTTTGTCTTTGATTTGACGAACTCGTTCGCGTGTAAGGTCAAACTTTTCGCCAATGTCTTCGAGCGACATGCCGTGATCGAGCCCAATGCCGAAGTACAATTTGATAACTTCGCGCTGGCGCTCCGTAAGGGTAGCAAGCGAACGGTCTATTTCGTTGGCTAGTGATTCTTGCATCAAAATGCCATCGCTTTTGGGTGCGTCTTCGTTGATGAGTACGTCGAGCAGGGTGTTTTCTTCACCCTGTACGAATGGTGCATCCATAGAAATATGACGACCGCTGATGTTCAAAGTGCTTTCTACTTCATCGGTAGAAACCTCAAGCATTTCTGCCAATTCTTCTACAGAAGGGTCACGCTCATACTGCTGTTCAAGTTGAGAAAAGGCTTTACCAATTTTATTCAATGAACCAACGCGGTTGAGGGGAAGACGAACGATACGTGAGTGTTCTGCCAAAGCTTGCAGAATGGATTGACGAATCCACCATACAGCGTAAGAAATGAATTTGAAACCACGGGTTTCATCAAAACGCTTGGCCGCCTTAATCAAGCCTAAATTGCCTTCGTTGATCAAATCACTCAAGGTAAGGCCTTGGTTCTGATACTGCTTGGCAACCGATACCACGAAACGGAGGTTGGCTTTGGTCAGTTTTTCGAGGGCACGTTGGTCGCCTTCTCTGATTTTTTTGGCCAGAATAACTTCTTCTTCCGGAGTAATCAGGTCTACCTTACCGATCTCCTGCAAATACTTTTCTAACGATTGGCTTTCGCGGTTGGTGATCGACTTGGTGATTTTTAACTGACGCATAGTGTGATTTAAAGGTTAAAAGCTACTTCACCAAAGTGCATACTTTAGCAAAGCTGCAAAGGTATAAATAAAATTGTGCTACCAAAAGTTCATTTCATTGAAAAAGAACGATTAACAAACCATTGGTCCACGCTTTTGTTTTGAATTGGTAATTTTACAGCATGTCTACAGAAACGCAGGAAGAACACAAGTATTATACTGGAAACCAAGCATTTGCGCCAGTGCCCTTGCATGTAGGGGCGGCTATTATACGTCCGGTCGACAAAGGTAAACTCAAATCGACGGCCTTAGAAACCGTAGAAAAGCAAGCGAATCAACAAATTTCGATGCTGCGCAGGCAGGCCGAACTGATCATGCAACAGGTAAAAGACATAGAAACCAGGGTGCGCATTGCCGAAGAGATTTATGCCGCTGATATCAATTTTGAACCTGTAATTGGCAATGTATATCACTTATATGAAAAAAATGGAGGCCAGCGGGTGCTGAGCCTCATTTCTCCCGACGATTGGGGTAAAAAAATGCCCTTTGAAGCCTTCGTGGCTTCGGTGAAACTTTTGGGCGATAGAACCTGGGAGGTGCTTAAAGTAGGAAAGCCGGTAACCGAAACGGCATAAAAAAACCGGAGTAGCAATACTCCGGTTTTTTTATAGCTAAACAGATACAGCGCTTATGCTTCGCTGCTGTTCGATGCGTTTTCGTTTTTGTAAGAACCCAAAGTCGCTTTCGTGAGACCCTGGTTCCGCAGCCGCGACTTGGTTTTGTTCTTGGCGGCTTTTCTTTTCAATTTAGTAACGGCCATGGCTTTTTGTTTTGAGGTTGCAAATATAGGCTTTTATAAAGTCTTTTCAATCAGTAGCCAAGAATTTTTAATACTTGCTTGCTGCTTTGCTCTTCCTGGAAGAGTTGGTAATCGAGATTATTGTCTTTGGTTTTGCGGATGAGTACATGCCTTGGGGTAGGAATGAGGCAATGGTGAATGCCACCAGTACCACTCAGTGTTTCTTGGTAAGCACCGGTGTGGAAGAAAGCCAAGTATTGTGCTTTTCGGGTTTTAGGCATCCAAGTGGAGGCGTTGTTTTGTTCGGTTTTGTAGAAATCAAGGCCATCGCAAGTAATGCCGCCGATGTTTACGCGCTCGTATTCCGAATCCCAATTGTTCAACGGAAGCACAATAAATCGTTGGTTCATGGCCCATACATCGGGTAGCATGGTAATCAAACTCCCGTCGACCATCAACCACTTCTCGCGGTCGTTTTGCTGCTTGCGACCGAGTACCTTGAAAATGATGCCCGAAGCTTCGGCAACCGTGTAGGAACCAAACTCCGTGATAATGTCTGGCTCATGCACATCGTTTTCGTTGCAAATGGTTTTGATTCGATTCACGATTTCGCCAATCATATACTCGTAATCGTAATCGAATTCAAGGGTGTTCTTGAAAGGCAAGCCACCGCCAATGTCTAAGGCGTGCAAATCGGGACAAATCTTCTTCAACTTCACATAAGTGGTTACCAACTTTTCCAATTCATTCCAGAAGTGGGGGGTGTCGTTAAAACCTGAGCTCACGAAAAAGTGCAACAGCTTTAGCTTGAAGCGGTCGTCGTCTTTGATTTTGCTTTGATAGAAATCAACAATTTCGTCGGCTCTGATGCCCAATCGCGAGGTGTAAAAGGGATAATCGGGTTTTTCTTCTGCCGAAAGTCGAATGCCTACGCCGATGGGTACTTCCAGTTCGTTGTCGTAATAATTGAACTCTTCTTTGTTGTCGAGTACCGGAATGATGTTACGAAATCCATCGTGAATGAGGTCTACAATGTTTTCCTTGTAGCTATCTTTTTTAAAGCCATTGCAAATCACCATGATGTCTTTGGTGATCAGTCCTTTGCGCTCCAAGGCCTCAATGATGGGCATGTCGAAAGCTGAGGACGTTTCCAACTGTATATCGTTTGCCAAAGCTTCTTCCAGGATGTGCTTGAAGTGAGAGCTTTTGGTGCAGTAGCAGTAAGTGTAGGTGCCTTTGTATTCGTGCTTTTCAAAGGCATCGTTAAACAATTTCTTGGCGCGTTGAATTTTGTCGGAAATCAACGGCAAATAAGTAAAACGGAGGGGGGTGCCGAAGGTTTCACCCAGTTCCATGAGGTTAATATCATGGAAATAGAGCTCGTCGTCAATCAGCTTCCAACCGTCTTGTGGGAATCCGACACTTAAGTCGAGGAATTCTGCATAACTTTGCATGGGCCTGTGCGCTAAGAAATTTGTGTGCAAAGTTAGTCAAAAGCAGCATTAAAATAGGGTTATGTCGGAATTACTGTTGATAGAAGTAAAATCAGAATTAGGAGCCGGTACAAGGGGTGCAAGTTTGGGGGTAGACGCCGTTAAAATTGCTGCCCACGACTTTGCATCGAAGTTTTTTCTCAAAATCAACCGGCAGGAAGTTCCCAACCGCAACGAGCTTTTATACGAGCCGGTGAAGACGCCTTTTGCCCGTTATGCAGAAGGAATTCACCAAGTACTCGAATCGGTGGCAGGTAGCGTCTGTGAGGCCATGAAATCGGGTAAATACCCAATTGTTTTGGCTGGTGACCACAGTACGGCAGCGGGTACCATTTCGGGCATTAAAATGGCCTATCCGAAAAAACGATTGGGCGTAATTTGGGTAGATGCACATGCCGACCTCCATTCGCCCTATACCACCCCATCGGGCAATATGCATGGCATGCCCTTGGCCATGGTTTCGGCCGAAGACAATGTAGAATGCAAGTCGAACGAGCCGGATGAGAAAACGGTGATTTTGTGGAATAAAATCAAATCCATCGGAGGCATTCAGCCTAAAATTCATCTCGAAGACATCGTTTTCATCGGCGTGCGAGATGTGGAACCACAAGAAAATTTCCTCATCAAAAAGCATGGCATTCGCAATTTTACCGTGACCGATGTGCGCAAACGGGGGGTAGAAAAGGTGGCTTTCGAAGCATTGACTTCTCTCGAAAAATGCGATATCATTTATGTATCGTTCGACGTTGATTCGATGGACCCCAAAGTAAGCATGGGTACAGGCACACCCGTACCCAATGGCATCAACGAGCGCGAAGCCGGGAAACTGCTTCAAAACCTCGTGAGTAGTCCAAAAGTGGTTTGTTTTGAAATGGTAGAAATCAACCCTACGCTCGACAAAGAAAACCTCATGGCTGAAAACGCTTTTGAAATCTTGGCGAAGGTTTCTAACTCCATATCTAATCAATCTATTTTTTAAGCAGTATGCTTCACGAAAAACTCATTTCAGAGTCTTTATCATCATATATTTCCGAAAAATACCAAGTATCTCCCGATGCCTACCAATTCGTTTTTCAGCAAACACGCAAAGAGTTTGCTGGCGATGTAACCTTGGTGGTTTTTGGATTTACCAAATTACTGGGCATGAGTCCGGCCGCCATCGGTGAGGCTTTTGGCAGTGCATTGACCATGCTTCAGTTCAACGGACAAGCTTTGGTAACTGCTACCAACTTGGTGCAGGGCTTCTTGAATATTACCTTGAGTGATGCGTATTGGTTGGCGCATTTAGCTGAAAGTGCATCTAAAAAGGCAAATACGGGCAAGCGAACCGTGGTGGAGTATTCTTCGCCCAATACCAATAAACCGCTGCATTTGGGCCACATACGTAACAACCTGTTGGGGCATTCCGTAAGCAAAATTGTGGCAGCGGCGGGTGATGAAGTGGTAAAAGTACAGATTGTAAACGACCGCGGCATCCACATCTGCAAATCGATGGTGGCCTGGAAGCGTTTTTCAAACGGCGAAACACCCGAAGGCAGTGGTTTGAAAGGCGATCACTTGGTGGGCAAATATTATGTTGCCTTCGACCAGGCCTATCGTGCCGAAATGCAGGAGTTGGTAGCGCAAGGCAAAGCCGAAGACGAAGCCAAAGCACAAGCCCCCATTTTGCTCGAAGCTCAAGAAATGCTGCGCCAGTGGGAAGCAGGTGAACCAGGCGTGATTGCCCTTTGGGAACAAATGAACCAATGGGTTTACGATGGTTTTGCGTCAACGTATTCAGCGCTGGGCGTATCATTCGATAAGAACTACTACGAGTCGAAAACCTACCTGCTGGGCAAAGACAAGGTATTAGTTGGACTCGAAAGAGGTGTCTTTTACCAAAAAGACGATGGCTCTGTTTGGGCCAATTTGGAGGCAGAGAAGCTTGATCAAAAAGTTGTTTTGCGCAGCGACGGCACCTCGGTGTATATGACGCAGGATATTGGAACGGCCATAGAACGCTACGAAGAGTGGCAAATGGACAATATGATCTACGTGGTGGGCAACGAACAAGACTACCATTTCAAAGCCTTGTTTGCCATTCTGCACCAGTTAGGATACGATTGGGCACAGCGTTGTTACCACCTGTCGTATGGCATGGTTGACTTGCCCAGCGGCAAAATGAAATCGCGCGAAGGCACAGTGGTAGATGCCGATGACCTGATTGCAGAGGTGGTATCTGCCGCCCGAGAAAAAACCATGGAGTTGGGTAAAATCGAGGGGTTGACCGAAGCAGAAGCTGAAAATTTGTACCGCCAAATTGGCTTAGGAGCCTTGAAATACTTCATTCTGAAGGTGGATCCTCAGAAACGCATGTTGTTCAATCCGGCCGAGTCGATTGATTTGCAGGGAAATACGGGGCCATTTATTCAATACAGCCACGCCCGCATCAAATCGGTACTGCGGAAGGCTACTGAGAAGGGCATCAGCTTGTCTGCTACCATGCCAGAAAGCGCTGCGCCTCTGCATGCCGCTGAGAAAGAATTGGTGAAGTTGTTGGGACAATACCCCGCTATGGTAGCAGAAGCACGCGCCAAGCTAAGTCCCGCCGTGGTATGTGCCTATGCTTACGAATTGGCAACGGCCTTCAACAAGTTCTATCACGATTGTAGCATGTTGAATGAAACCAACGAAACAGTGCGTCAATTCCGTTTGGCATTGGCAGCTCAAACTGCCAGTTATTTGTGCAAGACCCTCGATCTCGTAGGTATTGAAGCGCCTGAAAGGATGTAAACTGGTTGAGGGCAACTATTTAACGCGCGCCTGCGTAATGGGCTCTTCCCACAAAGGCGTACGGTAAATGGCAGGCAAAATGTCGTCAGCTTCGGTTACAACCGTATACAGGTTTTGGTGAGCGGTCGACATGAATTTTTCTTCGGTCATGCGTTCGAAAAGCAACAAGAGTGGATCGTAAAATCCTTCGAGGTTGAGGATGACGATGGGATGGGGATAGAATCCCAGCTTCTTTAAGGTAATGGCTTCCACCAATTCTTCGAGGGTTCCTGTACCGCCTGGTAAGGCAATCAAGGCATCGGTTCCTTCGAGAAACTTTTTCTTCCTTTCATGCATATCGGCCACCAAGTGCATTTGATCTACCTGGGTATGCGCCCATTCAATTTCCTTCATGAATTGCGGCATGATGCCCGTGATGCTGCCACCCAAAGCCAACACCGAGTCGGCCAAGCGGCCCATCAAGCCCGTAGAACCACCGCCAAACACCACGTTGATTTTGGCAGCTACCAAAGCTTTGGCCAGTACATCGGTGGCGTCAAGGTATTTCTGTGGAGTAAGCGCAGAGGAGGCGCAATACACACATACTTGGTGGATGGGCTGGCTCACAAATAGTTGGGATAGGCGCCAGGTTCCACTTCCGACATGATGGCATACACTTGTTCTACCACATCTTCCACGCTGGGTTTGCTGAAGTAGTCGCCATCGGTGCCGTAAGCCGGACGGTGGGCTTTGGCAGTGAGGGTGCGTCCCGGACTATCGAGCCAGAAATATGCGCCTTGTTCTTCCATCAAATGCTGGTATATAAAGGCCGATGCACCACCAGGTACGTCTTCATCTACAATGAGGAAACGGTTGGTTTTCTTCACTGATTTTACCAAATCGTGGTTTAGATCGAAGGGCAGGAGCGACTGAACGTCAACTACTTCGGCCGAAATACCCACTTCTGCCAATTGCTCAGCGGCTTCAAGCACAATGCGGCAGCACGAGCCGTAGGTAATCAAGCTGATGTCGTCGCCTTCACGCAGAACTTCTGGTTTTCCGAGCGGTACAGTGAATGCATGCAAATTATCGGGCATGCGCTCTTTGAGGCGGTAGCCGTTCAAGCATTCAATCACCAAGGCTGGTTCATCGGCCTTCAAAAGGGTGTTGTAAAAACCTACGGCCTGCACCATGTTTCGGGGCACCAGGAAGTGCATGCCTCGGATGCTGTTCAGTATCATGCCAATGGGAGAGCCTGAATGCCAAATGCCTTCTAACCGGTGTCCACGGGTGCGAATAATGAGCGGCGCTTTTTGTCCACCTTTGGTGCGGTATTGCAGGGTAGCAATGTCGTCGCTCATGATTTGGAGGGCGTAAAGCAAATAATCGAGGTATTGAATTTCTACCAATGGTCGCAAGCCACGCATGGCGGCTCCGAAGCCTTGACCCACAATGGTCATTTCGCGGATGCCTGTGTCGGTTACGCGGATTTCGCCATGCTTCTCCTGCAAACCAGCAAATCCCTGGTTCACATCGCCAATTTTGCCCACGTCTTCACCAATGGCAAAAAAGCGGGCTTCGGTGGCTAAAATGTGATCGAACGCTTTGTTGAGTATTTCGTAGCCGTTTAGCGACTGACTGCTTTCACTGAACTGGGCTGGAATTTCGGTAACCTGTAAAGCCGAACCGTTCGATTCGCTGTATAAGTAACTGCTGTAACGCTCTTGGTTCAGTGCATCAAGCTGCTTTTTGTAGTTGGCCAACGCTTCACGCTGAGCTGTGGCTTCGAAACGGCAAATGCGCAATGCTTTGCGCAAAGTGCTCATCACATCTTTGCGAATGGCATCTTTGGTGCCGGCCAATTCGCTACGCAGCTTGCCCAATTTTTCGCTGTGTGCTGAAACAGCAATGAGTCCATCTAAATTGGCCAGCGCTGCTGCTTTTTCTGCCTCAATGTCGGCACGGAAAGCATCATATGCTGCTTTCTGCTCGCTTTTTACATATTGAATGGCTTCCTGTTCCAGCGCATCGAGGGTAGTTTCATCTGCGATTCCCTGCCCAATCATCCATTCGCGCATCTTCACCAAACAGTCATGCTCCTGTTCCCATTGCAATCGCTCGGGGCTTTTGTAGCGCTCATGCGAACCCGATGTAGAGTGACCTTGTGGCTGGGTGATTTCGGTAACGTGAATGATGGCAGGCATATGTGTTTCGCGCATCTCAGCAATGGCCGTGAGATAGGTTTCGCACAGGGTAGGATAGTCCCATCCTTTAACCGTATACATGCGGTAGCCTTTGCCATTTTCGTTGGTAGCAAAACCACTCAGGATGTCAGACAGATTTTCTTTGGTGGTTTGGTATTTGGCGGGCACCGAAATGCCGTATTGGTCGTCCCAAATATTGATGGCCAAGGGCACCTGAAGCACGCCAGCGGCATTAACGGTTTCCCAAAAATGCCCTTCGGAAGTAGATGCATTGCCGATGGTGACAAAACTCACTTCGTTTCCTTGCTTGCTGAATTGGGTGAGGCTGTGCAAATCGGGATTGTCGCGATACAATTTACTGGCATAAGCGATGCCCAAAGCCCGGCCCATTTGTCCAGCCGTAGGGGAGATGTCGGAAGTGCTGTGCGGCTCGGCAGTAAGGTCTTTCCACTGGCCCGATTCGTCTAAAAAGCGCGACGCAAAGTGCCCGTTCATCAATCGACCTGCCGAGGCGGGTTCAGCTTCTAAAGAAACGTGTGCATACAATTGCGCAAAAAATTTGCGGATATCGCTCATGCCCGTGGCGAACATGAAAGTTTGGTCGCGATAATAACCCGAGCGGATGTCTCCCGCTTGAAATGCCTTGGCCATGGCCAACTGCGCTACTTCTTTGCCATCACCAAAAATGCCGAATTTGGCCTTGCCAGTGAGAACTTCTTTGCGACCCAGCAAGCTGGCCTGACGGCTTTCAAAGGCCAATTTATAATCGGCAATCACTTCATTTTTAAAATCTTCGAAACTGAGAGCCTGACTTTCTGCAAGGGCGTTGGTAGTAGCTTTGGGCATGGTCGACTTTTTTTAGACAAATGCAAAGATACGAAAAGCCCCCTTTAGACGTTCGATGAGGGTGTTTACCAAATTTTTGATTTTCATCGTATTTTAAGGCACATCGAACTAAATATTCTTAATTTTGATTTTCTAAAAGTCATCAATTTAAAACGCATATGAAAAAAGTTCTTGCTCTGCTGTTGTTCGTAGGAATAGGAAGCGCCGCTATGGCTCAAGCTCCAGCCGCAGCTACCGAAAACAAAAACAAGGGTGAAATGAAGTTTGAAAAAGAACTTCACGACTTCGGAACCGTGATCGAAGGCGAAAATGCCACTTACGAGTTCGTTTTTACCAATACTGGTAAAGAGCCCATCATCATTTCTAACGTGGCCGCATCGTGCGGTTGTACTACACCTAGCTGGACCAAAGAGCCTGTAAAGCCAGGTCAAAAGGGTTCAATTAAGGCTGTTTACAGCTCTCAGAACCGTCCAGGTCCGTTTAACAAGCAAATCACCGTTACCAGTAACGCTGGTACCTCTACCAAGGTGCTTACCATCAAAGGTAATGTGGAGCGTCAACCCGCAGGTGTTCCTGAAAATAAGACCAATGCCAGTCCAGTTACAAAGCCGTAATCAAGCTGCTTGAATGACAAACCCGTGTATCTTTGCACGGGTTTTTTTATTTCTATATTATGCCAACCATTTCACAGCGGGGTATTTCCATGCCCCCTTCGCCCATTCGCAAACTGGTGCCTTTTGCCGAAGGTGCTACTGCCCGTGGAGTAAAGATTTATCATTTGAATATTGGCCAGCCCGATATCGAAACGGCACCTGGTTTTATTGAAGCCATTCAACAGTACGATGGTAAGGTGCTCGAATATTCGCATTCAGCCGGACTAGAGTCATACCGCCGAAAATATGCCACTCGTTTTCAAGAAAGAGGCATTCATATCGACCACAACGACATCATTATTACCACAGGAGGTTCTGAGGCTATCGTTTTTGGTATGATGAGTTGCCTCAATCCCGGCGATGAAGTGATCATTCCTGAACCATTTTATGCTAATTACAATGGTTTTGCGCAAATGGCTGGCGTGAAAGTGGTACCTATCACCACACATATCGAGCAAGGATTTGCCTTACCATCGGTAAGTGAGTTTGAAAAATTGATCAATGAGCGCACCAAAGCCATCGTGATTTGCAATCCAAACAATCCTACCGGTACGTTGTATACCGACGAAGAATTGATGCAATTGCGCGATTTGGTGTTGGCACACGATCTTTATTTGTTTGCCGATGAAGTGTACCGGATGTTTGCTTACAGCGAAAAACCACATCGCTCTATTTTGAGCTTGCCTGGTTTAGAGCAGCATGCCATTGTGGTAGAAAGTGTATCGAAAATTTACAGCGCTTGCGGTGCACGCATTGGTGCACTGGTAACCAAGAACAAAGATGTAATTGCCGCAGCCATGAAATTTGCACAAGCACGTTTGAGTCCGCCTACGCTCGAACAAGTAGGCGCCATGGCTGCTTTAGACGCACCGCAGGGGTATTTCGACGAAGTGCGGGCCGAGTACATCAGTCGCCGTGATTTGGTGGTGAATGCATTGCAGCAAATTCCAGGTGTGGTGTGCCCGAACCCTGGTGGTGCTTTTTATTGTGTGGTACAACTGCCCATTGACGATAGCGATAAGTTCTGTCAATGGATGCTGGAGTCGTTCAGTTACGAAAAACAAACGGTGATGATGGCTCCTGCTACTGGGTTTTATGCAACTTCTGGGCTTGGTAAAAACCAAGTACGCATTGCTTATGTGCTTAACAAACACGATTTAACCCAAGCCATGAAATGTTTGGCCATAGCCTTGCAACAATATCCAGGCAAAACAAACTAACCTCATGAAACCGGCTTCAGGCCGGTTTTTTTTGGGCTAAAGCAGCGGTATCAAAGCAATTGTTTTAAATTCGTTTATGCAAGTTTTGAAAGCAGCAATGTGGCTGCTATTTCTTTCAGTTAGCGGCATTCAGATTGTTCATGCGCAAGAGCATGACCATCGGCTGTGCGGACAAGATGCACTTCGGTCAATTCAACAGCAACGTGGGAGAGAGGAAGCCATCATTCAGTCGCGCGCTGCTTTCAACCGCTTTTTAGAGCAATGGGAACAATCGAATTCTGAAAACATACAGAGTGTATTGAAAATTCCAGTGGTTGTTCATGTGATGCACGCGCCCGGCGAGGCTTACGGGGTACAATCGAATATTACCGATGAACAAATTTTGTCGCAAATTGAGGTCTTAAATGAGGATTTTAGACGAATTATTGGCAGTAGGGGCTTTAACAATTCTCCGGTGGGAGCCGACACGGAATTGGAATTCTGTTTGGCAACGCGCGATCCGGCTGGGCAGCCTTCTACTGGCATTGTTCGGGTGCCTTACAGTGGTTCCACCAACTTTCAATTGTCGCAAGACCTCGCCATGAAAAATCTGAGTCGTTGGAATACAAGTCGATACCTGAACATTTGGATCGTAAAAAGCATTCAAAGCGGGATTTTGGGTTATGCCTATTTACCTGATGATTTAGCTGGCGATCCACAGCGCACCAGCATTGATGGCTTGGTGATAGGCGCGCGTTATTTTGGTAGCCGAGAGAAGCAACCACCCGGACAAACTTTTAACCTAGACAATACTTTTGGTTTGGGCCGAACGGCCACACACGAAATTGGACACTATCTCAATCTACTGCATACTTGGGGCGATGGTGGTTGCGAAGTAGATGACGGGGTAGGTGATACCCCCCTGTGTAGTGGACAATATTTTGGTTGTCCACCCAATCCAGCCAGGCCTACCCAATGTGGTTTCAGCCGCATGGTGGAAAACTACATGGATTATTCGGATGACGCCTGTTTTAATATTTTCACCCAGGGTCAAAAAAACAGAATGCGCGCTGCCATGCAGTTTTATTCTTTCAGGGCGAGTTTGGCGAATCAACTTAATTTGGTTGCTACTGGTTGTGCCGACACAGGAAATCCCCTTTTCGCCGATACTCTTATATTGACAGCGGGTAATGGGCAAGTGCAACGCGTGAACCAACGTTTTGAATCGCCTATTCAAGTACGGGTATTTAGTCAGATAGGGTCAGGCTTTAATAATACCGATGTGCGGTTTCAATTGGTGCAACAACCTCTTGGGAGTAATGTGTTGATAGACACCACCATTCGTACCTCAGGTGGCGGTTTCGCAAGTCTGCCTGTTCAAGCCGGAAGCATACCTGGTAGGTACCGCTACAGGGCAAGTGCCAATACGGCCCGAGGGGGCGAGGTGTTCTTTGATTTAACGGCTATTAGTGCAGCTTTGGCTTACCCCAATCCGTTTGAAAACAACATAACCCTCAAGTTGGAATACCCGACAGTTCAAACGGTGCAAGTTCAAGTATTTGATCTGATGGGCAGGAGGGTGCACCTCGAAGAGCAGCAGGCCAAAGAAGCCATTGTGCTTGATTTGAGGCATTTAGCAAATCAATTCTATTTAGTAACCACCACTACAACAGCAGTTACCGATTACTTTAAAGTCATTAAAATTGCTCGCTAAAGTCAAAATTGGCCTGCTCAGCGATACCCACGGCTGGTTAGAAGAGCGTGTATTTCATCATTTCGCCCATTGCGATGAAATTTGGCATGCAGGTGACATTGGAACTTCGGAATTGACCGACAAGTTAGCGGCATTCAAGCCTTTGCGAGCGGTATACGGCAACATTGATGGTGCAGCCTTGCGACGAACTTATCCCGAAAACCTGCACTTCGAGATTGCCGGACTCAAAGTATTTATGACCCATATAGGAGGATATCCCGGCAAATATCCTACCCGTATACGCGAACAAATCATGGCAGAAAAGCCAGGCTTATTCATTTGCGGGCATTCTCACATTCTGAAAGTTATGCCCGACAAGCAATACAATTTATTGCATATAAACCCGGGCGCGGCCGGTAATCATGGGTTTCACCGGGTGAAGACTTTGGTGCGTTTCGAGGTTGAAAATGGAAAGATTGGCCAACTTCAGGCCATCGAATTAGGTCCGCGAAGCATCAGCCCTGAATTTCATTGAACATCGGGTCGAACCTGCGTACTTTGCCTTGATTGTTCTCAAGAAAAGTAATCACGCTGCCATTTTTATCGAAAACAGCTTCTGCCGGAAATCCATACGGCATCAAATAAGACTGTAAAACGGTGCCATAAACTTGGTCTTCCCAAGTTCTAAAAGCTTCTTCGGGCTTTTGTTCATCTTGGATTTTGAGGGTAATGAATGTAGTTGGATCCTCCTCGTCGGGAAAGGCAATGCCGTAATCGAAAACCGGATTCATTAACCAGTTTTTATAACTGATTTTGGCGAAAAGCTCATCGAATTGAATGGGATGCAGTACTTCGCCGTCGAATTTGCGGAAATACGACTCAAAAAACGACATCTGCGCTCCATTGTCGAGCAAAGAGCCCATAATACCCAATTCACCAATACGGATGCTCATGCAAAGGGTATTGGTACTCACTTTGAGGTCATAAGCTGCACGTGGGTCGTCGTAGGCATGGCATTGCAGCACGAAAACCGAGCCCGGGTCGAAGTTCATGAATTCAACTGGGCGCATGGCACCACTCAGGGCCAAGTGTAGCAGTTTGAATCGTTGTAGATATCCTTCCTGTACCAAAAAGGCATTGCGCATGTTTTTTCCAGCCAATACCTCCTGCATTTCGTAATACAAAATGCCCTGATATACCCAACACAACCATTGGTAAAGCATGGCTGGCTTTAGCCATTTAAAGGCTTCGAAACCTGCACCCAACAAATCACCCACAGCACGTTGCAAATAATCGATACCCGCTTTGCGGGCATCGGCACTTACGGGCAATTTGAGGTCGCGGTAGGCCACTTTTTTACCGGTCATCAAGGTGATGGTTTTGTCGGCCAAACCATACCGTTGCTGCAACCACTCGGGGAATACGGGCAACAAATCAGTACGCGGGTCAATGGCTTGACCGGTAAAAAAGCACTTATCGCCAGCAAAGTCGAGGGTATCGAAAGGCGAATAAACAGGATGGATAGGGGTGGAACTCACTTTTTAATGTCGGATGATTTGTTAATACCTGGCTGTCGGTCTTTGAAGTATGGCGCTGCGTTTTTATTGTGACCGTAAGGGCAATGAGCGCAATTTAATAGACAACAATGTCCTCTTTTTTCCAGGTATATTTCGGTAAAAACGTATTGGCCTTTGTCATTGATGTAGTAGTCAATTCCCTCTTCCATCGGTTAAATACCGGTATAGTTCCAAGGTCGAATTTCGAATAATTCTTGTTTCACTCCAAATGGAAGATCGAGATTTTTGATAAAATCAGTAATGCGCTCTTCGTCAATGGCTTCATTGGTGCGGGTGAGTGCTTTCAAAGCCTCATAGGGCTTTTCGTAGCCTTCGCGCCGTAAAATGGTTTGGATGGCTTCGGCTACCACCGCCCAATTGGCCTCCAAATCGGCATGCATGGCTGCTTCATTCACCAGCAATTTGCCCAAACCTTTGCGGATGGATTTGTAAGCGATGAGGGTATGTGCAAAGGGCACGCCCAAGTTGCGCAAAACCGTACTGTCGGTCAGATCGCGTTGTAAACGTGATATCGGAAGTTTGGCCGACAAATGCTCTAATAGTGCATTGGCAAGCCCCAAATTTCCTTCGGCATTTTCAAAATCGATGGGATTCACCTTGTGGGGCATGGCCGAACTGCCTACTTCACCTGCTTTGATTTGTTGGCGGAAGTAATTCATGGAAATGTAAGTCCAAAAATCGCGACACAGGTCTACCAAGATATTGTTGATGCGCTTTTGGGCATCTAACAAAGCTGCGAGGTAATCGTAATGTTCAATTTGCGTAGTGTATTGGTAGCGATGCAGGCCCAATACATCTTGTACGAATTGGTTGCCAAAAGCCTGCCAGTCGATGTCGGGATAAGCGATGTGATGCGCATTAAAATTACCCGTTGCACCACCAAATTTGGCTGCAATGGGGGTATGCTGCAGCATCTCTACCTGATTACGCAAGCGTTCAACAAAAACGCGTATTTCTTTGCCCAAGCGGGTGGGTGAGGCAGGTTGGCCGTGTGTATGTGCCAGCATGGGAATGTCGTCCCAATCGCTCGCCAGTCCGTCTAAAACTTCAATGAGCTGATGCAGCGCAGGAACCAACTCAACATCGAGGGCTTCTTTCAGCGAAAGCGGTACGGCGGTATTGTTTACGTCTTGGGAAGTGAGTCCAAAGTGGATAAATTCTACAAACTGTCCCAAACCGAGGGCTTCAAAACGCTCTTTGAGGAAATATTCAACCGCTTTTACGTCGTGATTGGTCGTTTTTTCGATGGTTTTGATGGCCAATGCATCTTGTTCGCTGAAGTTGCGGTAAATATCGCGCATGGCTTCAAAGCTGCTGTCAGGCACCGGTTCCAATTGTGGCAATGGCCATTCACACAAGGCGATGAAGTATTCCACCTCCACCCGTACGCGGTAGCGAATGAGCGCAAATTCAGAAAACCAAACTCCAAGGCTTGCAGTGGCATTGTGATAACGGCCGTCGACCGGCGAAATGGCAGTAAGAGGAGAAAGATTCATGAAAGCTTGGGTAGGCTAATACTTTTAAGCGATTTTTGCGGTTACATAATCGCCCCAAAATTACGAAAGCCCAGCAAATGAAAGCTTTTATTTCGCTTTTATGCTCTTTGATGCTGATTTTCGCCACAGCGGAAGGGCAAACCGTGACTTTACAGCCGAAGGCAGGGGAGTTTCCGGCGATTATAGACCAAAATGGCGATACCATTCCCTATGTGTTTTTGCCGTCGATTACCATTGTAAGCAAACGCACGTTCAAGGGAAAGCGTGATAAGGAACGATTTGACCGACTGTACTACAATGTACTAAAGGCTTATCCTTTGGCCAAAGCCGCCGGAAACCGCTTGCGTCAACTCGAAGCTGAGCTAGCTACCATGCCCGAAAGGAAGCACAAAGCGCACATCAAAAAAACCGAGGACGACCTCAAAAAAGAATACAAACAACAATTGCTTAACCTAACGGTGACGCAAGGAAAAATTCTTATCAAACTTATTGACCGCGAAACGAGCCGAACCAGTTACGATTTGATTAAGGATTTTAGGGGCACTTTTCAGGCCTTTATGTGGCAAAGTTTGGCTGGTTTGTTTGGTACCAATCTCAAAACCGGTTACGATACGCAAGAAGACCGCGACATTGAGTTCATTCTTCAGCAAATAGAAGGAGAAAACTATCGGCCGCCTGTACGCGATACACCTCAATAGTACAGGCGTTTAGATGGCCGCTTTACTTATCTTTGGGCATGCAAAAAATAGACATTTTGGCCTTTGCTGCCCACCCCGATGATGTGGAATTAAGTTGCAGCGGCACGCTTATAAAACACATAAAAGCAGGAAAACGGGTTGGAATCGTGGATCTTACCCAAGGCGAATTGGGTTCGAGGGGAAGCGTTGATTTGCGTAAAGCCGAAGCAGCCCAAGCGAGTACCATCATGGGCATTCACTACCGAGTCAATTTGGGCATGAGGGATGGCTTTTTTGTGAATGATGAAGCACATCAACGGGCAATCATTGCCCAAATCCGACATACGCGACCCGATGTGGTATTGGCCAATGCCATCGAAGATCGCCACATCGATCATGGCCGGGCAGCCAAGCTGGTTGCCGATGCTTGTTTTTTAAGTGGCTTGCGTCAAATCAAAACGAGTTGGGAGGGGAAAGAACAAGAAGCTTGGCGACCAAGAGCCATTTATCATTACATTCAAGACAGGTATATAAAGCCTGATTTTGTGGTAGATATAACCGATTACTTCGACCAAAAGTTGGAGTCTATCCGGGCCTTCAGTTCCCAGTTTTATTCGGCCGACAGTCGTGAGCCTGAAACCCCCATTTCGCGTCCCGATTTTCTCGAATTCATCGAAGCTCGTGCCAGGGAAATGGGAAGGCAAGTGCCTGTTACTTATGCCGAGGGCTTTACCACCCACCGTGCGCCTGGTGTAAACGATTTAATGTCGCTTTTGTAGAATGAAAAACTGGCTAGCAGCTTTGGGGCCTGGCTTGTTGTATGCCGGTGCTGCGGTAGGGGTTTCGCATGTGGTACAATCGACCCGTGCCGGCGCACTTTATGGTTTTGGCTTGGTGGGCTTTGTGGTGCTGGTGAATCTGTTGAAGTACCCTTTTTTTTCGTACGCCAGTCGATACGCCAGGCATAGCGGAAAAGATTTGATTGAAGGCTATGGCCGCATGCATCCTTGGGTACTTCCTGCATTTTTGGTGCTTACGGTGGCTACGATGTTTCCCATTTTGGTGGCCATTACTGCTGTCTTTACCGGTATTGTTCAATTTTTGGTTTTTCCAGAAGCGCCTACTGCTGCTGTTTCGGGCATTTCGCTCGTCACCTGCGCTATGGTCTTAAGCTTGGGGCGTTTTTCGGCGCTCGACAAAAGCATCAAAATCATCATGCTGCTTTTGGTGTTCACCACCTTGATTGCATTGATTGCTGCATTTGGTGAGCCTGAACGCATTGCGTTGGCCAGCGAAGGTGCATTTGTGTTCGACCGGTCGGGATGGATTTTCCTGCTCGCTTTTGCCGGCTGGATGCCCACGCCCATTGATGCATCCGTTTGGCAGAGTATGTGGACCGTAGCCAAACGAGAAAAACAGCTGGTTACCGAGGCACAAATGCGCTTCGATTTCAGATTGGGTTACCACAGCAGCATGATTTTAGCTGTTTTTTTTGTGATTTTAGGAGGGGTAGTATTGTATGGCAAAGGCAGTTTGCCCGAAGGAGGAGCAGCTTTTGCAGGTGCTTTTGTGAACCTTTATGTAGAACTGCTAGGAAGCTGGTCGTACCCGGTTATTGCCATCAGTGTATTTGTGACCATTTTCAGCACTTTGCTCACCGTGATGGATGCTTATCCACGTGTTTTAGCACGCGCCACGAACTTTTACCAGCCAGGCAAAAGCATGGAGTCGGCTTTTGATGAAAAGGCCTGGAAATGGCTGATTTGGATTTTCGCCGCCGGTAGCTTTTTGATTTTACTGTTTTTGAAGAGCAGCATGCTGGCCTTGGTTGATTTTGCCACCATCCTCAGCTTTCTATCGGCACCCATATTGGCCTGGTGGAACATGCGTTTGTTGCACCGGCATGAAAGTGCCAGCCAGTTCAGGCCCGAGAAATTCATGCAATGGTGGGCTTGGCTAGGTTTAGCCTTTTTGGTATTGATGAATGCGCTCTACCTGTGGTTCAGGTAGTTTGTGGGTCTGGCTCGCCTCTTTCTAAGGTAATGTGTGTTACTTCGGGCCAAATTCCTGCCCTGCCTGGATAGCCAATAAAACCAAAGCCGCGGTTTACGTACAAATACTGCTTACCAAAGGCATACAAACCAGCCCAATATGGATATATCCAAGAACTCGGGCTCCACTTTACATAGCCCGGAATTTCTACGCCGAATTGCATGCCATGGGTGTGGCCCGACAAAGTGAGGTCGATATCGCTTTTTACGCCGTTCACCTGTGCTTCGAAATGGGAGGGGTCGTGGCTCATCAATATTTTAAAGGGGGCATTTTCGGTGCCTTGAAGGGCCTTTTCTAAATCACCATACTTGGCAAAACGGCCACGTGCTCCCCAGTTTTCTACGCCTACCAGTGCTATTTGTTCGCCATCGCGTTCCAGTATTTGGTTTTCGTTGAGCAACAACTTCCAGCCCAATTGCTGATGAACGTCGTGCATATGCTTCAAATTGGCTTTTTTGGCGGCGTCATCAGGCCATTGGGTGTAATCGCCATAATCGTGGTTGCCCAGGATGCTGAATTTGCCCTCTTTGGCTTCTACGCGCGCGAGCAACTCCATCCAGCGGTTCACTTCGTCGGTGCGGTTATTCACCAAATCGCCAGTAAACAAAAAATAATCGGCATTTTGGGCATTCACCATCTCTATTCCTTTGGCCACTGCCTGGTAATCGCTAAAAGAGCCCATGTGCATATCGCTCAGTTGCACGATGGTGGTGCCATCAAAAGCCTTTGGCAGGTTTGGAAAGCGCAAACGCACCTTGCGCAATTGGAAATTATAGCCTCCTTTGAGCATACCGTAACCCAGACTCAAAAACGGAATGGCAGCGAAAAGGACGGCCGATTTGGCAATGAACTCTGAGCGTGACATGCCGCCACTGTTCGGCTTCACTTCTTGCTCCAGCCAGCCGATTTTGCGGCCAATCCACTGAAACATACTCCAAATATCATCAAACAAAATAAAAGGTAGCAAGCTCAATTTGGTAAAGAACAGGAGGCCAAATCCACCAATAACGATGTTTCGAAAAGCCGGGTCGCTTAAGTCATAACCCACAGCGCTGAGTGCTATCAAAGCCAAGTAGCCCAGCAGGTTGAGCAGCCAAAAAGCGCGCTTTTGGACTTTGCTAGGCTTTTTAGATCGTTTGATTTTGTAAAGGATGCGGTACACATAGGCATCGAGCAAAAGCGAGATGCTAAAAAAAGTGAGTAATACGTAAATCGAGCGCATGTCAGATGAAACAACAAGATAATGGCTTTTCTTTAGGGAAAGTTTTAGTGATACTGTTAAATATGCGCAAATTCATCATGTTTCTTGGCTGCTGGTCGAGCCTGGCCTCGTTTGCCTATGCACAAAACAGTTTTAGCAGGGCCGATAGCTTGCGTGGTGGGCTTTCGGCTTGTCGCACGAGTTACGATGTGGGTTTTTACGATTTGGAGGTAAATTTTGAAACACTTACTGGTATTGGTGAGGGCGATGGCAAGCGGGTTTATCCCATCCAAGGCCGGGTGGGCTTTCAAGTAAGGCATTTGAACAACGATCGCTGTTTGCAAGTGGATTTGCAACAACATTTGCGCATCGACAGCGTGATTTACCAAGGCCAAAAGCTGAATTTTAGCAGCGAAGGCAATGCCCATTTGGTGCAATGGCCCACACAGCCAGTACCAGGCAGCGTGTCGGTATTTCAGGTGTATTACAGCGGACTATTGCTCATTGCCAAAAAAGCTCCATGGGATGGGGGATTTGTCTTCGAAAAAGACAGTACAGGAAAGCCATGGGTAGGTGTGGCTTGTGAAGGTTTAGGAGCCAGCAGCTGGTGGCCTTGCAAAGACCATTTGAGCGACGAGCCTGATAGCATGCGCATGACCTACCACATTCCCACAGGCCTGAGCGTTAGGGTAGTAGGTAATGGCAAAATGGTTCAAAAATCAACCAAGAATGGTTTAGATACTTATGTGTTTTTTGTTCAAAATAAGATAAACAGTTACAATGTTACCGTGAACATAGCCGACTACGAAACGGTGGTAGACACGGTGCATTTGGCTGGATCTGGGGTGCAGACCATGACCTATGAGGTGCTGCGAGGCAATGGCGCCAAAGCCAAATCACACTTTGCGCAAGCCCGCAACATGCACCGCTGTTTTGAGCAGGTGTTTGGCACCTATGCTTTTTGGAATGATGGTTACAAAGTAGTTGAAACGCCTTATTGGGGAATGGAACACCAAAGCGCCATAGCCTATGGAAACGGCTTTAAAAACAACCGTTGGGGCTTCGATTTTATTTTGGTGCACGAAAGTGGACACGAATGGTGGGGCAACAGTGTGAGTGTGGCCGACCATGCCGATATGTGGATACACGAGGGCTTTACCACTTACAGCGAAACCCTGCTTATGGAGTGCAACGAAGGTTTGAGCAGGGCAGAGGCCTATTTACGCAGCCAGCGTTCGTTGATTACGAACAGAAATCCCATGGCAGGACCTGTTGGCGTGAATTACCAGCAAAAAGACAACGATGTGTATTACAAGGGCGCTTGGATGATTCACAGCCTGCGCAAAAGCTTGTATAACGATGATTTATTTTTCGAGCTGTTGCGCATGTGTTACCGCCAGTTCTACCTCAAAGAAATCAGCACCGCGCAGATGATCGATTTTTGGTGTAAGCAATTGGGAGAGAACTATCGTCCGTTTTTCGAAACTTACTTATACCAAGAGGCCATTCCTGTTTTAAAAATACAAGAAGTTCGCAGAGACGATTACTACACTTACACCTTACATTTTGAACAGGTTGCGAAGGGTTTTCAACTCCGCTTGCCAGTGGGTGCCGAATTAAAATCAGTGGGCGATCAAAAAGAAACGGTTTTTAGCGAAAAGCCCATCAATTTTGATGCACTCAGCAAACATTTCCTCATCAGGGTAGTGAAAGAATTCTAACGCACTGCTTCGTGGCGCTCCAAAACGGTTTGCAGGATGATGGCACGCCGCCAAGCTTCAGCGCCCTCAGGAATCAATTCGTCGGCCTGAGCAGGGGCAAGGGCTTGAGCGGCAGCCAGCTGCTCGCGTTTTTCTCCAATGGTCGATTTGGTGGCATATACATCTTCCAATGATTCAAGGCTTTCGAGCGAACGCACATCTACCGCATTTGGTTTAGCTGCCGGTTTGGCGGCTTGCGTTCTCACTGGCTTGGGCGTTGGCTTTACTTCCAGCGTTTTGCTGAGTGGTTCACGGGTTGTGAGCGGTGATTCTTTTTCAGCAGAAACCACGGGTTTAGGTGCAGGAGCGGGAGCAGGCGCCGGTTTGGGTTTGTCTTCTTCGCCCAAAACATCCCCAAAAATTTCTTTCATCCACTCGGGCACCTCAGCTTTTTCGGTTTTTGGGGCGCTGTTTTGTGGTTTTTTACTATCCTTGTTGCTCTTTTTCCACCAGTTGTAAATCGAGTAGGCCACAACAGCCAAAAGGTATACGAGCGTAGGTGCATCCATAATTTGCCAAGGGTAAGTCACCAAAGTTAATGGCAAAACGCAAAAAGTGGGAACAATGAAAGACGATTGTTGAAGATATGCGGTTAAAATCCATTGAAATAAAAGGTTTCAAGAGCTTTGGCGACAAAGTAACCATCCATTTTAACGATGGGGTAACGGGCATTGTGGGGCCGAATGGTTGCGGCAAGAGCAACGTGGTTGATGCCATGCGTTGGGTGCTGGGCGAGCAGAAATCGCGCATGCTGCGCAGCGATAAAATGGAGAACGTGCTTTTTAACGGCACCAAAAATCGCAAACAAGCACATTTGGCAGAGGTTCACCTGAGTTTCGAAAACTCTAAAAACATCCTCCCTACAGAATTCAACGAAGTCACCATCACCCGCAAACTCTTTCGTTCGGGTGAAAGCGAATACCAACTCAATGGGGTGAATTGTCGCCTCAAAGACATCACCAGTCTTTTCCTCGATACGGGCATTGGCAGCGACTCATACGCCATCATGGAGTTGAAGATGATCGACGACATCCTCAACGACAAAGAAAATTCGCGTCGCTTGTTGTTTGAAGAAGCATCGGGGGTATCAAAATACAAAATCCGCAAAAAGGAAACCCTCAGCAAACTACAGGATACCGAAAATGACCTCGACCGGGTAGAAGATTTGCTTTTCGAAATCGATAAAAACATGCGGATGCTGCAGTCGCAAGCCCGCAAAACCGAGCGCTACTACAAAATGCGCGACGATTACCGCCAGGCTAGTCTCGATTTGGCGTACTACAGCTTGTTGGGGTTCAAGCAACAATTGGCCGATGAAATGGCGAGAGAAACGGCTTTGCGTGATAAAAAATCGGGTATTGAAGCCGCCATTCAGCAGGACGAGGCCAGCATCCAAGCGGTTAAACTGCAAATAACCGACAAAGAAAAGCTGTTGTCATCGCGTCAGAAAGCCACCAATGAGCACATTGCCAGCATCAGGCAATACGAAAACGAGCAGCGTTTGCAAAACGAACGACACCGCTTTTTAACCGACAAAGAACAAAGTTTGCAAAAGCAGTTGCGCGACGATGCCGAGCACCTCAAATACGTAAGCGAAGAACTCAAGAAGCTGGCGGGTCAATTGGAAGAGGTAGGCAGTGCCGTACAGCAAAAAGATGCCGATGCCAAGTCGAAACAAGCACTTTTAGAAGCAACACGGCTGCAACACAAAGAGCTGCAACAACGCAACCAACAGCAGCAAACTGCATTGCAACAGCAACGGCAGCAGATGCACCAATTGGAAAAAGAAACAGCTGTTTACCGCATGCAGTTGGAGTCGTTGCGACAAGAAATTGACCGCAACCACGCCGATAGAGCGCTCAAAGAGACCGAATTTGACGCATTTGGCCTGAGCGTGGAGGAGTTGCAAAAGCTCACCAACCAAACCCAAGCCGACTTGCTCGACCGACAAGCAGCAGAGGCGGCCCTGCAAGAGCAATTACGTCACCTGCGAGCCAATATGGATCAGGCCAAGGTGCGGGTAATTGAGTTGAACCGCAAACTCGACCAATTAACCAATGAATACAACCTCACCAAAAGTTTGGTCGACAACCTGGAAGGTTATCCCGAGTCGCTCAAGTTTTTGAAAAAAAGCAGTGGTTGGACCAAAAATGCGCAATTACTCAGCGATGTGCTATCGGTTCAACCCGAGTTTAAGGCCGCCATCGAGAACTACCTTGAGCCCTATTTGAACTACTATGTGGTAAACACCTATGCCGAAGCACGTGCTGGGGTTGATTTGCTCAGCGAATCGGGCAAGGGCCGGGCTAGTTTTTTTGTGCTCGAAGCTTTTGAGCGGGTGAAGCAAATGGTGCCGCATATGCTGCCCGATTGCACCGATGCCCTCAGCGTTACCGAATGCGATTTGCCCTATGCGAACCTCATCAATTACCTGCTGGGCAATGTGTATTTGTGCGCTTCCGAAGATTTTGAAGCAGCCATCAAGACACACAGTGCCAAACACCCCGGCATTGTGCTCATCAGCAAATCGGGGCGCTACACCGGCACCGGATTGAGTCTTTCTGGTGGCTCATTGGGTCTGTTTGAAGGCAAACGTTTGGGTCGCAAGCGCAACCTCGAAATCCTCCAAAAAGACATTCAAAAAACCGAGGCAAGGGTAAAGGAAGAGCAAGACCTGTTGCTTAAGCTTCAACGCCAGGAAACCGAAGCCCAAGCCAGTTCGCAAGCCAGTTTGATTGAGGAGCTGAAGGTGCGTTTTAACAAACAAGAGCGTGAGTTGGCGTTATTGCTCAGTCAGCAAGATCAACACCGCAAGTTTTTAGATGCCAACAAAAACAGAAGCGATGAGCTTGAAGCAAAGCTCAAAGAATCAGCTGATAAACTCGCGCAAGCTGAACCTATACTTGCAGCATTGACCACCGAAGTAGATGCTTTACAAAGTGCATCGGCAGCCACCCAACAGCAGTACCAGGAGGTCAATGAGCGCCTCCAGCAGCAGTCGAATGCCTTCAACCAAGCCAATATTGCCTACCACCAGGAGTTCAATCGCTTGAGCAATTTGCAGAAAGACCGCGACTTCAAAAACAGCCAGATTGAAGTATTGAACAAACGCACGGCTGAAAATACCAAGCTTTTGGCCGATGTACAGCAAGAGGTGAAGAACATCTTGAGTCATACCGATTTCAGCGATACCAAGCTCCTCGACATGTACGAGCAAAAAGAAGCCATGGAAAAGGGTGTGCAGGAAGCCGAAGTAGATTATTACAAGGAAAAAGGCAAGCTCGACGAGGTAGAAAACCACATCCGCGATTTGCGCCGCGAAAAAGAGCAAACCGATCTGCTACTGCAGCAGCTGCAAGAACAAGCCAACCAGCTTCGCATGCAAGAAAATGGTTTGATGGAACGCCTTTCGGTTGAATTTGAAGTAGATACCGATGCATTGCGTGCTAGAGAAACAGCACCAGAAAGCGACGAAAAAAGCCTGCGTGCAACGGTTTCGGAAATGAAGCAGAAACTCGACAATTTCGGTCCCATCAACCCGATGGCTGTTGAAGCTTATCGAGAAATTGAAGAGCGCCACACCTTCATCACAACGCAGAAAAACGATTTGCTGCAGGCCAAAACTTCCTTGCTTCAAACCATTTCTGAAATTGACGAAACGGCCCGCGAGAAGTTCATGGCGGCTTTTACCACTATTCGCGAGAATTTCATTCGGGTTTTCCGCTCGCTATTCACCGAAGAAGATACCTGCGATTTGGTGCTTACCGAACCCGATCAGCCTTTAGAATCGGCCATCAACATCATTGCCCGACCCAAAGGCAAAAAGCCCTTGACCATCAACCAGCTTTCGGGAGGCGAAAAGACGCTTACGGCTACGGCCTTGTTGTTTGCCATTTACCTGTTCAAGCCAGCACCTTTCTGCATTTTCGACGAGGTAGACGCGCCATTAGACGACCAGAACATCGACAAATTCAACCGCCTTATCCGCAAATTCAGCGAGCATTCGCAATTCATCATTGTAACCCACAACAAAAAAACCATGGAGACTACCGACGTAATTTATGGGGTAACCATGGTGGAGCAAGGGGTGAGCAGGGTAGTACCTGTCGATTTCAGGGGCTTGGTGCTCAATTAAGTAAGCGCGCTTGGAGTTCGGGGGTAGGCAGGGGACAGATTTCGTACTTGCCAAACCAACCATAGCGGTTGCGCGCAATGTAGCGGTAAAGCCCGTTACGCAGGAGGGGTGGAATGACCCAGAAAATTCCAAAAAGCGACCAAAATCCGCCTAAAATGCCCATCATTTTGAGAAAGGCTGCCGATTCTTTGTAGGTGCGGTCGCCTAAAACAAGCAATACCGAATCGGGCGCATCGCTTTTCAGCCGCCGCTGCGCACTCCACGCACTATCGAAGGTGGTGAAATAAAATTGCCGCTTATGGTCGTGGCGGAGCAGGAATTGCACCGACCAGTGACACAAGCGGCAATGACCATCAAAAACTATTACGGGTTCATTCATGCGTCGCGCAACACCAACAACTTTTGGTGGAGCTGCTCGAGTTCAATACGCGCTTTGGCGATTTTTTGTTCGATTTCCTTCTTCAACAAATCGGCATTTTTGGATGCTGCAAAGAAGCCCATGTTGTTTTCCCAAAGCAAAATGTCGTTTTTGAGCGCACTGATGCGGTTCTGAATTTGGAATTGCTCTTTGCGAAGCGCTTTGTCGCCGTCTTTACCCGTTTTGAGGTTTTCCACTTTGTTCTGGAAATTCATGCGGGTTTTTTCATTTTGCGACAGCTTTAACGCGTCCCAATGTTGGTTAAGGGCCTTGCGGTAGCGTTCGTTGATTTCTACTTTTTGCTTGAGTGGAATGAAGCCAATCTCAGCCCAGCTGCGTTGGAAAGCCTTCAGATGTTCCAAGTCGGCACGTTGGTCACCTGTAGCAACAAATTGCTCTATTTGCTCAATGAGGGCAATCTTGGCTTTCAGATTGTCTTCTTGGCGAGCATCTTGACCGCTAAAGTGCTGGTTTTTGCGCTCGAAGAAATGGTCGCAAGCCGCGCGGAAACGATTCCATATTTTATCGCTTGTTTTGCGATTCACAGCACCAATCTTTTTCCATTCTTTTTGCAACTGAATGATGGCGTCGGTGGTGCCTTTCCAGTCCTCACTGTTCATGAGTGCCTCGGCCTGTTGGCAAAGGGCTTCTTTGGCCTGCAGGTTGTCGTGTTGCTCTGAACGGATGGTTTTGTAGAACTGGTTTTTGGCCATGTAAAACGCATCGGTGGCTTGTTTGAAGCGCCTCCAGATTTCCGAATTCTGGGCTTTGGGAGCAAAGCCAATGGTCTTCCAAGCGGCCATGATGGCATCGGAGCTTTCGGTGAGTTTTTGCCAACCAGCATGCTCTTTGGGCAATTGGGTCAACAAAGCTTCCATTTGCTCGCAAAGCGCTTGTTTTTTGGTGAGGTTTTCGGCGCGTTCGGCATCGAGGGCACCAAAGAAGGTTTTGCGCTTCTCGTAAATTTTGTCGGAGGCAGCTTTGAAGCGCTCCCAAACGGTTTCCTTTTGCTCGCGAGGCACCGGACCGAGCTGTTTCCATTGCTCGTGCAACGTATTGAGGGCTTCAACGGCCTTCTTGATGCTTTGCTCCAGCAACAACTCTTCGGCCTTTTCGCACAATTCGATTTTGCCTTCGAGGTTTTTTTGCAAATCAAGCTCCTTCAACTCGCGGTTGATCCGCAAATTGTCGTAAAACTTGTCGATGAGGAAGTGGTAACGCTGCCACTGCTCATTGCGCTGGGCAGGGGCAACCGGACCAATTTCTTTCCACTGGCTTTGTACCAAGCGCAAAGCATCGATGTTGGTAATGCCTTTGGTTTCTTCCTCTTCAATGAGCTGCTGCAATTGCACCAGCAATTTTTCTTTCTGATTGAAATTTTGCACCAAGGCCTGCTCACGACTCTCTTTTTCTTTTTGCCTACGCTGCATGTATTTGGCGTTGGTTTCAAGGAAAAGCAAGTGTAAGGGGTTTGGATTGGGTGCAAAGTCTTCTTCTTTGTTGCCAGCCTCCACAAAAGCCGCCAGCTTTTCTCTGCGCTCGGCTTGGAAATGGTGCTCAATCATGCCCCGTAAAACCGACATCTTGCTGCGGATCTCGCTGAGATTGTCGATTTTGGAGGTTTCTACGAACAAGCTCACCAACTGATCAATTTCCAAATTGGCAAAAGCCGTTTCGTCGTGCTCTTCGTCCACATGCTCCTCGTGTTCCTCGTCGGCCTCTTCGCCAGTTTCCTCCACAACCGGCGCGGCAACTTCTACCTCCGCGGTTGTTGTTGCCAATACGGCTTCAGGTGCTGCAGCCACTTCTTCGGCGGCTACAGCTTCAACTTCAGTGGTTGACGAGGCTTCCTCGGCAGCCATTTCTGCGGCTGGAGTAACGGGAGTTTCCAAAACTGTTTCCTCAGCCGCTGCTTCGGGCTGTTGGTTTTCAGCTGGATTCATCTCGGGCTGTGCTGCATTTTTGTCTGCCTCAAATGCTCCGGATGTGTTTTCTTTGTGATCGATTTCGCTCATTGATTCTCGCTTGATGCGGGTATGGTTGTAAAAACGCCGAAAATTACAACCATTTGCCCCAAATTCAAAGTAAATCGCAAAACAACTCGGTCGCATCTATGTCAAATTCTGCCTTCAATCAGCCCCTACAGCTTGTCGAATGTCCGCGCGATGCCATGCAGGGCATCCATGAGTTTATTCCTACCGACCTCAAAGTAGAATATCTCAATCTTTTGCTTTCGGTAGGATTTGATGTGCTCGATTTTGGCAGTTTTGTGTCGGCAAAGGCCATTCCGCAGTTGCAAGACACCGTGGAAGTGCTCGATCGCTTGGTATTTGACGATACCAATACACAACTTTTGGCCATCGTGGCCAACGAACGTGGGGCTCAAATGGCGGCTGGATACGAAAAAATTCGCTACCTGGGTTTCCCTTTTTCGGTGAGCGAAGAATTTCAAAAACGCAATACCAATAGCACCATTGCCGAGTCGTTTGTGACGGTACAACAAATGCAAGAGCTATGCAGCCGCACCAACAAAGAGCTGGTGGTTTACCTGTCAATGGGTTTTGGAAATCCCTACGGTGAAGCCTACAGCCCCGAAATTGTGGCCCATTGGGTTGATCAACTGGCCGGTGTGGGCGTTAAAATCATGTCGTTTAGTGATACGGTGGGAGTGGCTAATCCTGAAAACATCCGAGCACTTTACAGCCACATTACGCCTTCGTATCCTGAAGTGACTTTTGGAGTACATTTGCATTCGCACCCTGCCAGCCGCGACGAAAAGATTGCAGCTGCATGGGAAAGTGGCTGTCGCCGTTTCGATGGTGCTTTGCTCGGTTTTGGAGGTTGCCCCATGGCCAACGACGATATGGTGGGCAATATGGCCACCGAAAACCTGATTGCTTTTGCCCGCAAAAAGCAAATTCCGCTCAAAATCAACATCGACAAATTGCACGAAGCCCAGTGGTTGGCCACAGGCTTGTTCAGTCGCTACCATTGATTCGAAACAGCGCTCATTAGGCCATCAGCTCTAGCAAAGCCTGGTAATCGGGAGTTGTCATGTTGAAATAGGCACCACGCACCTTGTTGCTTTCCAGGGCGGCCAATATGCGCTGGTGTTCATCGGCACCAATGTTCCACTGCTGCAAACGCTTGGGGGTGCCAATTTGGTCGTAAAAGGCTTCCAATGCCGCAATGAAATCATCGCCGGTCTTGCCCTGTCCCAACACCCGTTCGGCCATAAAATCGAGCTTATCGCTGATCTGTGCTTTGAAATGGCGCATCCAAGCGGGGTAAACGATCGACAAGCCGGCACCATGAGGTATATCGTATAGAACACTCAAAACGTGCTCAAAAGCATGCACTCCAAAGTCGCCGTTGCGCTTGCCGGCATTCAAACTGCCATTGAGTGCCACGGTCGACAGCCAGAGGATGTTGGCCCGTGCCTCGTAGTGCTTGGGCTCGCTCACGGCTGTGGGACCGTATTGCATGGCCAGTTTGATGATGTCGGTAGCCAGATGGTCGGAGAGGGGCGAAGCATCGGTGCTGAAAAACAATTCAAAAGTGTGCGCCATCAAATCGGCCACGCCATAAGCCGTATAATCGGCTGGCACGCTCATGGTGAATTGCGGATCGAGGTAGCTGATTTTGGGGTACAGCAATTCATTGCCCCAACCACGCTTGTGGGCGTTGGCTGTGTCTTGCAACACCGTGAATCGATTCATTTCGGTGCCGGTGGCCGCCAGCGTTAAGACCACCAAGAGTGGAAGGGCATTATCGGGTTTGAGCCCTTTGCCTTGGTAGAATTCCCATACAGAGTGGTTGGCATAAAATCCGGCACAAACGGCCTTGGCGGTATCGATCACCGAGCCGCCTCCAACGGCAATGATCATTTCGGCCCCAAAAGCTTGCGCCCTGGCAACGGCCGCATCGGCATCCTGGTATTCGGGATTCGATTTGATGCCTTCGAAAAGTTCATAGTCGATGCCCGAAGCCGCAAGCTGCTGGTAAACCTGATCGAGTATGCCGTTTTTCTTCACCGAACCTTTACCGATGAGGATGAGGGCCTTTTTGCCATAGGCCGAAGCATCGATGCCTAGGCTGTTGATGCAGTTTTTGCCGAATTGAATGCGGGTGGGGTTGTATGCGCTGAAATTTTCCATGAACCTTTGGTGGCTTTGATTGATTACTACATTTTTACACACAAAGAACTTAAAAAGTTTACCGCATGTCGCAATTGTTGTACTGGCACCCCAAAAAGGTTCGCCTGTTTTTGATTTTAGGGGGATTTTTCATTGCCAATGCCTTGCTCGCTGAGTTCATTGGCGTGAAGATTTTTTCGCTTGAAAAAAGTTTGGGATGGGAGGGATTGGATCTGTCGCTCTTCGGACAAACAGGTTTGGGATTTAACCTTACCGCCGGGGTGTTGTTGTGGCCGGTGGTATTTATCATGACCGACATCATCAACGAATACTACGGCATGAAAGGCGTTCGCAGCTTCAGCTTTTTGGCGGCTACGCTCATTGCTTATGCCTTTGGAATGGTATTTTTTGCCATGAAGCTGGTGCCAGCCGATTTTTGGCCTGCATCGGCCGAGGCGCGAGGCATTGCCGACATGCAGTTGGCTTATGAAGCCATCTTCGGACAGGGCTTGTGGATCATCATCGGCTCCTTGGTGGCCTTTTTGGTGGGACAGTTGGTAGATGTTTTTGTTTTCCACCAGGTAAAAGTGCTCACGGGCGAAGGAAAAATATGGCTGCGGAGTACGGGTTCCACTTTGGTTTCGCAACTCATCGACAGTTTTGTGGTACTTTTTATTGCTTTCTACATTGGGGCCGACTGGTCGCTGGGCTTGGTTTTGGCCATTGGGGTGGTGAATTACATCTACAAATTCACTGCTGCCATTGTGCTCACGCCCTTGATATATGTTGCCCATTGGGCCATTGATAAATACCTGGGGCCTGAACTTTCTGAACAAATGCGCAACGAAGCACATGGCAGAAATGCCGTAGCATCGGTTTAATTCTTATTTTTGACTCGCAATTCACAAAACGACGTATGAAGATTAGCAAATCACTTTTGATAATAGGCTTGATAGTAGTGGCAGCCCTCACCCGCATCATGCCACATCCCGTGAATTTTGGTCCGCTTACCGCCATCGCCCTTTTCGCTGGCGCCTTGTTGCCCCAGCGTTGGATGGCAGTATTGGCCGTGGTGCTTTCGGCTATGCTCAGCGACGTATTGGTGAATGCCGTTTTGTACAACTATTACGATCTATCCTATGTGGTTTCGGCCGGAGCTTTGGGCTTGTATGCTTGTTATGCCGCTTTTATATTCCTCGGTTCGGGTTTGCAAAATCCAGCTGTTAAATCAGTTGCAGGCCGTTCGTTAACGTCTTCGGTGATTTTCTTTTTGGTAAGCAACGCCTTGGTATGGGCTTCGGGCAGCATGTATCCTACCACTTTTGGAGGCTTGATGGCCGCTTATGCCGCTGGTTTGCCTTTCTTCCATTATACCATTTTGGGTGACCTGGTTTACAGCGGGGTATTGTTCGCAGGCTTTGCCGCCATCATGCAGGCGCAACCCGCTTGGTTGAAAAAGTAAGCGGTTTCAAAATACAAAAGAGCCCTGCTTCGAAAGAGGTGGGGCTTTTTTGCATTTGGATGGCCGTGATCAAACATGGTGGCAAGGTGAGCTTTTGATTTATATAGGTTGATGGGTAGTGGTTGAATTGTATAAAAAAGACAGCCAGGTAACCATAAAAAAAGCCTCACCGAGAGGTGAGGCTTTTCACTTTGATGACAATGCATTACGCCAATTTGGCCTGCAAGTTGGCATTCAATTTCTCGAGGAACTCTTCGGTATAGAGGTAATGTTCACCGTGTTTCACATCGTTGCCGTAAATACATACCGCCAAATCTTTGGTCATATAACCAGCTTCTACAGTTTCGATACACACGGCTTCGAGCGCCTGACAGAAACGAATAAGTTCCTGATTGTTATCTAGTTTTCCACGGAACTCTAAACCTCTGGTCCAGGCGAAAATGCTGGCAATTGGGTTGGTACTTGTTGGCTTGCCTTGCTGGTGCATGCGGTAGTGGCGGGTAACCGTACCATGGGCTGCTTCGGCTTCCATGGTTTTGCCATCGGGCGTTACCAAAACCGAGGTCATGAGTCCCAACGAACCGAAACCTTGGGCCACGGTATCGCTTTGTACATCGCCATCGTAGTTTTTACACGCCCAAACAAAATTGCCATTCCATTTGAGGGCTGAGGCCACCATATCGTCGATCAGGCGGTGCTCGTACACAATGCCAGCAGCTTCAAACTGTGCTTTGTAGTCGCTCTGGTAAATTTCTTCGAAGATGTCTTTGAACCTACCGTCGTACTTTTTGAGGATGGTGTTTTTGGTTGACAAATACAGCGGCCACTTTTTCATGATGGCCTGGTTGAAACAAGCGTGTGCGAAACCACGGATCGATTCGTCGGTATTGTACATGGCCAAAGCCACACCATCGCCTTTGAAGTTGTACACTTCAAATTCCTGCACGGTACCGTCTTCACCTTCGAACTTCACGGTGAGTTTGCCTTTGCCTTTGGTAACAAAGTCGGTAGCACGGTACTGATCGCCAAAAGCGTGGCGACCAATGCAAATAGGGGCGGTCCAGTTAGGCACCAGGCGTGGGATGTTCTGCATCACGATGGGTTCGCGGAAAACCGTGCCATCGAGGATGTTGCGGATGGTGCCGTTGGGCGACTTCCACATTTGTTTGAGGCTGAACTCCTTCACGCGTGCTTCGTCGGGGGTGATGGTGGCGCATTTGATGCCCACATTGTATTTTTTGATGGCTTCGGCCGCATCTATCGTCACCTGGTCGTTGGTGGCGTCGCGGTGTTCGATGCCCAAATCGTAATATTTGATATCGAGATCGAGGTAAGGAAGAATCAATTTGTCTTTGATGTAGGCCCAAATGATGCGGGTCATTTCATCGCCATCCAATTCTACGACCGGATTGGCTACTTTGATTTTTTGCATGCTGAAATAAATTGGAGGGCAATTTTAAGAAAATTTGTTCAGGGCTCGGTGAATGATGTGTGAAAAGGCTGAAATTCTTGTCGAAAGGTTTTTGGCTGTCAGCAATAAGGACGGCTTGTGCTGCTTCGCCTCTGTTTAAAAGGCTCAGCATGGGAGTGGCTAACTGCTTTGGCTTGGCGAAACGGCATCTTTCTGCAAACGCCTTTCGAAAAACGATTGGGCCACGACGAATAACAAAATACCCGTGGGAGTGCAAACCAACAACCAACCGCCCACCGCAGCACCGGCCCAATGCAGCAGTTGATCGAACCAGCCCGGATTTACAGGTGCGGCATAAGAAACAGCTGCAAAGCCCCATTCGCCTAACCAGGTAAAAGGCACCATGAGCAGTAGTTGCAGGGGATAAAGCAAATAAATAACCGCCATCACCAACGGAATATGCAAGCGAAACAACCAACCCAAGGCAAGGCTGAGCAGGGTAACCGGACCAAGAATAGGGAAGAGCCCAGCCACAAAACCGAATGCCACCGAAGCCGACCAAGTTTTGGCCGATACTGCTTCGAACTGAAACAGTGCCTTGATTTTTTTGCGCACGGTCAAAGGTCGTCTTGGGATGTTAATTTGCTGTTAAGCGTTGCTAGTGGTTTTACATCAATTGCCTCATTGCCTCCACCACCTGCCGCGCATTGCGGTGTATTTGGCTGATGCCGGCTTCCATCATGTAGCAGGGCGCGCTAACGATTTTGAGGGGCACATCTACCTCAATTTGGTCAACGGTACGCATGGCTACCTTGCTGCCTAAGCTTTCTATGCCTGCGCTGATGGCGGCAATGTCGTAAGGAGAGGGGGCCTCGGTGCTGCCCACTGTGAGTTGGGGCTGGAATTCGCTGCCGGCAAAGGCACTGGCCAAAACGGTAGGTCCCATGCACAAGGCCCCAATGGGTTTACCAGCACGGGCAAAGGCCAAGATGAGGGCTTTTACTTGCGGGTCGATGGCGCCATCGGGACCCGCCAAGGCCCATTGGTTCAAGTTTTTGGCCGCACCAAAACCCCCGGGAATGAGCAATCCATCAAAAGCAGCCTCGTTTACTGCATCTAAAGCCAATACATTGCCGCGTGCGATGCGTGCCGATTCAACCAACACATTGCGGGCAGGCTGCATTTCGTCACCAGTCAAATGGTTTACCACATGGTGCTGCTCTTTGTTGGGGGCAATGCATTGGTAGTCGAAACCAGCTTCCTCCAACGCCAGCAAACTCAAAACGGCTTCGTGAATTTCGGAACCGTCGTACACCCCACAACCGGCCAATAGAACCGCCATTTTCTGCTTTTTCATCTGTTTGATTTTTTTCTTGAAATTAGGACAAAACACTCTAAATTCGAGTCGAATTAACATTCATGTCGCAAAACACCCTGTCTTACAAATATACAGTAACTGCTGTTTTAGGCCTACAAGCGAACGGATTTTGCTTTCATAAACCGCTGATAACGCAGAAAACTGCAGATAAAAACGAGAAACATTTCATTTTGAATTCCAGCACGATATTCACAGCGTCTCCGCGACCTCCGGCAAAACCTCGCAGAGGTTTATGCCAGATGCCTCCGCTGCCTCGGGCGCTGGCTGTTGCTTTTTCCTGCACTGAATTCATCCTTTCTGTGTTAATGCTGCGTCAATGCTGCTCAACTGCCTTTCAAATAGCACCTTAACCTCCGCGCCTCTGCGGTTTTAAAGCCCTCACACCACATGCCAACCGACCTCGACATCGCCCGCCTCCATCCCCCCAAGCCCATCTCTCAAATTGCCGAAAAAGCCGGTATTCCCACCGAGTTGCTTGAGCCATATGGCAAGTACAAAGCCAAATTGCCCTTGCATTTGATTCAGCCCGATCGTTTGAAGCATTGCAAGCTCATTTTGGTGTCGGCTACCACGCCTACCCCGGCAGGTGAGGGCAAAACCACCATCAGCATTGGCCTTACCGACGGACTCAACCACATTGGTAAACAAGCCATGGCAGCCCTGCGGGAGCCCAGTTTAGGGCCTGTTTTTGGGGTAAAAGGTGGCGCAACAGGGGGTGGACATGCCCAAGTGCAGCCCATGGAAGACATCAACCTGCATTTCACCGGCGATTTTGCGGCCATTGAAAAAGCCCACAACCTCTTGGCAGCCATGATCGACAATGCCATTCAGGCCAAAGATCCGCACGTACACATCGATCCACGCACGGTGCGCTGGAAGCGGGTCATGGACATGAACGACCGTGCCTTGCGCAGCATTGTCGTGGGCATGGGCGGCAAAGCCAATGGCTTCATGCGCGAAACGGGTTTCGACATTACAGCTGCTTCAGAAGTAATGGCCATTTTGTGCTTTGCCAACGATTTAAGCGACCTCAAACAGCGCTTGGGCAACATTTACATTGGCAACGACTTTGACGGAAAGCCTGTTTTTGCCCGCCAGCTCAAAGCCGAAGGTGCCATGGCCGCTTTGTTGAAAGATGCCATCCAACCCAACCTGGTGCAAACGCTCGAAGGAAATCCGGTGCTATTGCATGGCGGTCCGTTTGCCAACATCGCCCAAGGCACCAATACGGTTTTGGCCACCAAAATGGCCATGAGCATGAGCGATTATGTTGTTACCGAAGCCGGTTTTGCTTTTGATTTGGGGGGCGAAAAATTCCTCGATCTCAAATGCCGGTATGCAGGCATTTCGCCGGCAGCAGTGGTTTTGGTTACAACGGTGCGCGCGTTGAAATACCACGGCGGTCAGCACATCAAAGCCCTCACCGAAGAGGGACTCGAAGCCCTGCAAAAAGGCTTTGCCAACTTGCAGCGCCATGCCGAAAACGTACGCAAGTTCGACTTAGAGCCTGTGGTGGCTATCAATAGGTTTCCATCGGATACCGAAGCCGAATTGTCCCAATTGCTCGAAATGTGTGCGGCAGCCGGTTACAAAGCAGCCGTGGCCGAAGTTTGGGCCAAGGGTGGGGAAGGAGCCGCAAACCTGGCGCAATTGGTTGCCCAAGCCGCCGAAAGTCGGGGAGGAAAGCCGCACCGCTTGCTCTACGATAACAACCTGCCAATGGCCGATAAGATTGCCACCGTAGCTCGCGAAATTTACCGGGCGAAAGGGGTGAATTTTGGTTCTAAGGCACAGCAAGACCTCAAACAAATCGAAAAACTGGGATTGAGCCATCTGCCGGTATGTATTGCCAAAACGCAGTATTCGTTCAGCGACAACCCGAAAGCCATTGGTACGGCCACCGACTTCGAAATCACCATTCGTGAAATTGAGGTAGCCGCAGGTGCTGGCTTTGTGGTTCCCATTGCCGGCGAACTCATGCGCATGCCCGGCCTGCCAAACAATCCCGCCGCTGAAAACATAGACATTGATGCCCATGGGCAGATCAGTGGGCTGTTCTAAATGGTGCACCCAAAGGCTCAATTAAAATCAGCAAACGACCTTTCACCAATCTGCTGGCGCCACATGGCATAGTACAAGCCCTTTTGGGCTAAGAGGCTTTCGTGCCCGCCGGTTTCTACAATTTTGCCCTTTTCGAGTACGTAAATGCGGTCGGCATGCATGATGGTACTCAGGCGGTGGGCAATCAATACGGTGATGTGCTCGTCGGTGCTGCTGAGCTCGCGTACGGTCTTCGAAATTTCTTCTTCGGTGATGCTGTCAAGCGCAGAGGTAGCTTCATCGAACACCAACAAACGTGGGTTGCGCAACAGGGCCCTGGCAATGCTCAATCGCTGTTTTTCGCCGCCCGATACTTTTACGCCACCTTCGCCTATGACCGAGTCGAGCCCTTTGTCGGCACGGGCCAACAAACCCTGACAAGCAGCACGCTCCAAAGCATCTAAACATGCTTCATCGGTGGCGTTAGGGGCGGCAAATAGCAGGTTTTCGCGGATGGTACCTGCAAAGAGCTGGGTATCTTGGGTGACGAAACCAATACCGGCACGCAATTCGTCCAAATCAATGTCCTTGGCCGGGGTTTGGTTGTAGAAAATTTGTCCCTGCTGCGGTGGGTACAAGCCCACCAGCAATTTCACCAAGGTGGTTTTGCCCGAGCCCGAGGGACCTACAAAAGCAATGGTTTCGCCCCTTCGGACCTCAAAACTCACCTCTTCCAAAGCAGCCTGGCGGGCGGTGCGGTGCTGAAAGCTAACTCCCTCGAAAACCAATTTGTGGAGAGCACCAATGGCCTTGGGTGCAGCAGGTCGGGTTTCCTTGGGTCGGCTAAGTATGCTTTTGAAATTATTGAGCGAAACTTCTGCTTCGCGGTAAATATTGATGATGTTGCCCAGTTCTTGCAGCGGACCAAAGATGAAAAAGCTGTAAATAAAGAGCGAGAAGAATTGTCCCACTGTGATTTTATCTGCAAAAATGAGGTACAACATCATCATCAAAATGCCATTGCGCATGAGGTTCACAAAGGTGCCTTGGATGAAGCTGAGGCTGCGGATGTACTTCACTTTTTTAAGCTCCAAGCCGAGAATTTTGCCTGTGATGCTGTTCAAGCGTTTGGTTTCTTGTTGTGCCAAGCCCAAACTCTTCACCAATTCGATGTTCCGCAGCGATTCGGTGGTGCTTCCTGCCAGCGAAGTGGTTTCACCCACAATGGTCTTTTGGATGCGCTTGATACGCTTGCTGAGCACCGAACTCAAAATGCCCAAGAGCGGAATGGCAGAAAAATACACCGGAGCAATGGCCCAGTACACATTGTAGGCGTATACCATCACAAAAACGACACCCACTAAGGAGGTGAAGAGGATGTTCACTACCGCCGATACCAACTTCTCAACATCGGTACGTACCTTTTGCAAAATGCCCAGGGTTTCGCCCGAACGCTGGTCTTCGAAGTCTTGGTAAGGCAAATCGAGCGAGTGGGTGAGTCCGTCTGTATAAATCTGTGCACCCAAACGCTGGGTAATTACGTTCACATAATAATCCTGGAAGTTTTTTGCAATGCGGCTGACCATGGCAACGCCCATAGCGGCCAAAATCAACAGGCCAGCTCCGCGGATGAATCCTTCGGCATCGGCCGGACGGGTAGCACCTTCTACCACATAACGGTCGATGATTTTTTGGAAAATCCAAGGGTCAAGCAGCGAAAAAATCTGGTTAATAGCAGCGAGGAGCAAGGCAAGTAATACCAGCTTCCAGTAACCTTTGAGATAATTGAAAAGAAGTTGCATGCAATAAGTTGGGTGTGTGTGGTGTCAAATCTAAGGAACTCCAGAATAATCGTGCACGAGTTGAGAAAGTTCATAATATTTTTGTCGACTTATCCTTATAGGTATATGCGTATTCGATTTTGGCTTGCTTTTCTGTTGGTAATGGTTTCTGGTTGGGCAATGGGGCAAATGCGCCCTGCCGATTTTTTAAATGTGGGCATCAATGGAGGCACGGCCAATTACCCCGGAAGGCCTACCAGTCAGGGTTATGGCTTGTCGGTTTCGGCAGATTTGAACGTGAACCGCATACTATTCGCCAACATAGCAGCTAATTACAACACTTATACCACCGAAAACGATGCAGTTGTCTTCAATTTCGGCCTCAAAACCTTTGTGTATCGTTTGGTTTATATCCATCCTTATGCAGGTTATTACCGCATATTAGCCGAACCACAAACAGTAAAACGAGGCTCACTTGGAATAGGGGTTGGAGCAGCTGTTCCGCTCAATTTACGCCATATTAATTTTGAAGCAGGAATCGAGGCCTTGCCCTGGTATGCAGCAGGCACCTATTATTTGTACGGCAAAGTAAGCTTTCCCTTGTTCTTCGGCAATATGAGCGACGAAGAGCGCCGAACCCGCCGTTAAATGCCGTTTTTAAGCCCTATATTTGCGGCTTAATTTGAAATCATGGCATTAAAGTGTGGCATCGTTGGATTGCCTAACGTTGGTAAATCTACCCTGTTCAACTGTTTGTCGAACGCCCGCGCCCAAGCGGCCAATTTTCCGTTTTGTACCATTGAGCCCAATGTGGGCACCATCACCGTACCCGACGCCCGCATCAACAAGCTGGCTGAATTGGTGAAGCCCGAGCGTTTGGTTCCCAACACCATCGAAATCGTAGACATCGCCGGTTTGGTGAAAGGTGCCAGCAAAGGCGAAGGATTGGGCAATAAATTCCTCGCCAACATCCGCGAAACCGATGCCATTCTGCATGTTTTGCGTTGTTTCGGCGACGACAATGTGGTGCACGTACATGGCAGCGTTGATCCCATTCGCGACAAAGAAATCATCGATACCGAATTGCAGTTGAAAGACCTGGAGTCGGTTGAAAAGAAAATCCAAAAAGTAGAGCGCGCCGCCAAATCGGGCGACAAAGAAGGCAAATTGGCTTTCGATGTCCTAACCCGTTACAAGCAACACCTCGAGCAAGGTCTTTCGGCCCGCACGGCTCCTGTAGCCGAAGAGGAACGCGAGCACGCTGCCGATTTGTTCCTGCTCACCGAAAAGCCGGTGATGTATGTGTGTAATGTAGACGAAGCTTCGCTCAAGACCGAAAATGCGCATGTAGAACGTGTGCGTGCCATGGCCGCGGCCGAAGGGGCAGAGGTATTGGTGATTTGCGCTGCCATCGAATCTGACATCGCCGAACTCGAAAGTTTCGAAGACCGCCAGCTCTTCCTCGAAGATTTGGGATTGGCCGAAAGCGGTGTAGAAAAACTCATTCGGGGTGCATACAAATTGCTGAAGCTGCAAACCTACTTCACCGCAGGTGAAAAAGAAGTGCGTGCCTGGACCATCCAACGCGGCACTTTGGCACCGCAAGCGGCAGGTGTCATTCACACCGACTTCGAAAAGGGCTTCATCAAAGCCGAGGTGATTCATTATGCCGACTTTGTGCACTACGGCTCTTGGAGTGCTTGTAGAGATGCAGGCAAAGTAGGCATCGAAGGCAAGGCTTACGAAGTACAAGACGGCGACATCATGTTGTTCCGTTTTAACGTTTGATGCTTATGGAAAAGCCGGTTTACGATCCGAATGGCGTGGGACAAGCCAATGGCAATTTGTACGGATTGCCTTACAGTGCCGAAGATGCGAACGTAGTTATCATTCCTGTTCCTTGGGATGTAACTGTTTCATATGCAGATGGATGTGCAAAAGGTCCTGCAGCTATACTTGAAGCAAGTCCCCAGCTCGATACTTATGATCCTGACATTCAGGAAGCATGGAACATTGGCTTGGCCATGCAGCCCATCGACGAAAAGTGGCAAGACCGCTCTAAGCAATTACGCAAGCAGAGCAGCAAATACATTCAGTGGTTAGAGGCTGGTGCCGATGCGGGCAAAGCCGAAACGATGCTTGGCGTATTGTCGGAAGTAAACGAAAAGTGTGAGTTTTTGCTCGACTGGGTACATGCCAACGCCCAATTCCGTCTGCAACAAGGCAAATTGGTGGGTGTTTTAGGGGGCGATCACAGTACGCCGCTTGGCTTGATGATCGCCTTGGCCGAAAAGCACAAAGAATTCGGCATTTTGCAAATCGATGCCCATATGGATTTGAGAGATGCCTACGAAGGCTTCACCTTCAGCCATGCCAGCATCATGTTCAATGCGCTCAAAATCCAGCAAGTAAAACAACTTACCCAAGTGGGCATCCGCGACTATTGCGAGGCAGAAGCCGTATTGGCGCAAAACGATGAGCGAATCACTGTTTTTTACGACCGCGATTTGGCCCGTGCTGCCTTTGCCGGCAAAAGCTGGGCCGAGCAGTGCAAAAAAATCGTTGCCACCTTGCCCAAGGAAGTCTATGTGAGTTTCGACATCGACGGGCTAGACCCCAAACTTTGTCCGAACACGGGCACACCCGTACCCGGCGGATTGGAGTTCGAACAAGCCATGTTCCTCATCGAGCAAGTGGTAGCAAGTGGGCGCAAAATCATTGGTTTCGATCTTTGCGAAGTGGCGCCCGGCAAAAAATCTGATTGGGATGCCAACGTAGGAGCGAGGGTATTGTACCGCTTGGCCAATTTGGCGTGGAAGTCGCAACAACCCAGCAAAAATTCTTCAAATTCACGATAAATTAACAGCGCACGGGTCAATCTTTTTACCTTTGCGCCAGCAAAAAAAGAACAATTCATGGGAAAAGTTTTGATCATAGGTGCCGGTGGCGTTGGAGCCGTGGTTACCCACAAATGTGCCCAAGCATCTGACGTATTTACCGACATCATGCTGGCCAGTCGTACCAAGTCGAAGTGCGATAAAATTGCTGCCGAAGTAGGAGGCAATCGCGTAAAAACCGCACAGGTGGATGCCGACAATGTTGACGAATTGGTGGCCCTCATCGAGAGCTTCGGTCCCGAAATGGTAATCAACGTGGCCTTGCCTTACCAAGATTTGACCATCATGGAAGCTTGTTTGCGTACCAAGGTGCATTACCTCGATACGGCCAACTACGAGCCCAAAGACGTTGCAAAATTCGAGTACCACTGGCAGTGGGCCTACCACGATCGTTTCAAAGAAGCTGGTTTGATGGCCTTGTTGGGTTGCGGATTCGACCCTGGCGTATCTGGCATCTTTACCGCCCACGCCCTCAAGCACCATTTCGACGAGATTCACTACCTCGACATTGTAGACTGCAATGCTGGAGACCATGGCAAGGCATTCGCCACCAACTTCAATCCCGAAATCAACATCCGTGAAATCACCCAAAAAGGCAAATACTGGCAGTTGGGCGAGTGGCATGAAATTGAGCCATTGAGCATCCACCAGCCCATCAACTATCCAGAAATTGGCGACAAAGAGTCGTATTTGCTCTACCACGAAGAGTTGGAGTCGTTGGTGAAAAACATCCCCACCATCAAGCGTGCCCGTTTTTGGATGACTTTTTCGCAGAACTACATTACCCACCTGCGCGTGCTCGAAAATGTGGGCATGACCAGCATCAAGCCGGTGAAGTTCCAGGGCATGGACATCGTTCCACTGGAATTCCTGAAAGCGGTTTTACCTGAACCATCTTCTTTGGGTGAAGGCTACAAAGGCCAAACTTCTATTGGTTGCCAAATCAAAGGCATCAAAGACGGTAAGGAGAAAACCTATTTTGTTTGGAACAACTGCGACCATGCCGAGGTGTACAAGGAAATCAAAGCCCAGGCTGTTTCATATACCACGGGTGTGCCTGCCATGATTGGTGCCATGATGATGATGACTGGCAAATGGAATGGCCGCGGGGTATTCAATGTAGAAGAATTCAACCCCGATCCTTTCATGGAAATGTTGCCTAAATACGGTTTGCCTTGGCACGAAGCGGTGAACCAGCCACTGGCATTTAACGATTATAATCTGTAAGGTTTCAACCGAACCCCGGCCCGCAAGGCTGGGGTTTTTAGTTCTACATGCACGAAGTTCTGATTGAGTGTCCAGGCAAGCGCTGCATACAATTCGGGGTGTATTTTGGCCATTTCAGCAGGCGTTTCAAAGAAGCTTTCTACAGTACAGGCAAACAACTCCATATTGTTGGTAAAGGCGTAGGCGCGTAGGTAGCCCGTTTCTTTCCATCGTTTAATGCGGCTGGTATCGGCAATGAGGTTATCCCAAGCGGTATGATTGATTTGCAGGCGGTTATCCACTTCTCGGTTCTTATACAAGGCCAGCCACAATGCGTGACTCCATTCGTGCAAGCCAAGGTGCAAATTGTCTGTTGGGTTTTCAAAACCCGCCGCCAAATCGGGCCAAGAAAAAAGGACCAATCCGCGCGACTGTGTTTCGCCCTTATGCATGTGGCCTGTAATAGGCGAGCGATAATGGTTCGGATAGAGCCACACTTCTTTGTAGCCATCTATGATGTACTTTCTGTATCCAAAGGTCAATTTCACCAAACCAGCACATACTTTCATCCTCATTTCGGGGGTTACCACCAGGCCGTCCTTACCTAAAATCACCAGCTTATGCATGCAACGTGCCACACGGCTTTCGAACCTGCGCTGCATGGCTGACGAAAGTTGGAGGTAATAGGGCATTTTGCGCAATTCTCCACCTAAGTCAACCGGAAGGGTCAATAATTTCAGACTGAGTTTCCATGGTTTGCTTACCCCCAACAATAAACTGCTGGTTTCGGCTAAATCGACCAAATGATAAAAAAAGCGTGCAACGGATAGATAGGCAGTATAAAAAAACAAAACAACCAAGACAATGGCGCACAGCAGAATGAGGACGATTTGAATGAGTTCAATCATGTGATTGGGTTGGCAGACGTAATTATAGACATCGATAGCATAAAAACATCATCTGAAGTGGTTTTGAATCGCTATTTTGATGCGTAGCCAACAAAAAAGCCCCGCAAATTGCGAGGCTCTTTGGTAGAAAGGCAAATTACTTATTGACTTGCAGCTTCTTATGCATGCTGCCTGCGCTTGCTTGCACTTCAATGAGGTACATGCCCGTTGAGAGCCTTTCAATAGGCAAGGGCAAATGTGTTTTGCCCGAAACCCACTGACTATCGGAGCGATACAATTCGCGACCGCTGATGTCTAATATGCGGAAGCTTATTTGCTGTTCCTTTTCACTGTTCAAGTAAAGGAAAGCCTTGTTGCTTGCCGGATTGGGATAAACTTTACTCTCCTGCAGTCCCAATCGTGTTTCTTCAACTGAGGTGGTGTTCAAAGTGTAATATATTTCAAAAGGAGCACCTTGTTGGAAACCTGTTCCGCCACCATCCATGGGCTGGTAGCCGGTACTTGTAAATTGTTGTGCATTGCCTGTGATGGTCATACCATTGACACTTACAGCAGGCTGCCAAGGACCTGAGGAAATAGAGCCAGTCATCGACCACTGAATGAAGTACCTTTTTCCACCTCTTAATCTTGTCGGCTCGAAAAACTTACCAATGTTTTTCATAATTGGCCTTGTTGAATCGAGTGGTGTAGTGGCCGAAGCACGATAAATTCCAGAGAAATAGGTGTCTTCCAATACACTTTCAAATTCTGTTGAATCGCCATAGAGTAATTCTCCGCCTTGCGCTGGATGGCCGTCCCAAATGGTTACAAACAAGCCTGTGAAGGATGAGAATGCGGGTGAACCAGTTTGATATCCAAAAAAGCCCATGGAATCAATAGAATAGTTTGAAGTGCCCGGTAGGGTAAAATCTTCTAAAATTTTAAAACTTCCTTTATTGATGTTCGAACCGAGCGTTGATAAAGGTAAATTCAAGCGACTCAAATCTCTACCATTGAAGCCCCCTCCGGGGTGGGTTACAAGCGGGCCATTGATGAATCTACCCGCGGTTGCATTGGGGTTTTGAACAACTAATGGTGCACGTAATGTATCATCCAAAGCATAAGTATCGTTCGGATTGGAGATAATGTAAGTTAACTGACCTGTAGATGGAGCGGTAGTAAGAATGCTATCGAAAACCACAGTGCTGCTACTATCTCGAAGTAGGCTGGCAATTTGCCTTGTACTTATGTATCCGTTAGGTGCGGTGGCAGTAATATTAATATTGTTACATGTCTGCATGCCGGTATTGGTAATTCGTACCGCCGGACGAATGACATCGCCAATATTGGCAAATTGTTGTCCGCTTTGAGAAACTGCACCAGCATTAAAGTTTTGAGGAAAGTTAAACCTGATGGTAGGTTTCCGGGTATTACTTAAGCTTGTGTTTGGGTTAGCAAAAGTATCTACATTATTGATAACATACTTGGTACTATTGGCTGCAAAAGCGGGTACAGCAACTTCGTTATCGTAGCCAAAAAGAATACCCGCTCCGGCTGTTGACTGTGTGTATTGAACATACATTTCGATAGACGAGCCCGCTGTGTAGGTGAACAAACTGTCTAATGGAATAGTAAAAAAGCCTTCTGCAGAGCCAAGGAACGGCTGAGGGTTTCCATCAAATACTTTTCGAGCCCCCGCAGCTCCAGTTTCCCAATTAATGTTTCCAGCACCAAAGTCATTAGCAGTAGAGTTTCGCATGTAAATTTTGAGATTACATGGGAAGTTAGCTGGCATCGATATCCCTGGGCTTCTTCTAAAAAACGACAAGCTAGAAATCTGCGCACCGTTGGTGATTCTTGTCAGCAAGCTTGCAGAGTAGATGTATGCCCACCTACCCGAAGCAGCAGAAGTTGGTGAGTTTCGAATGGGACCATAGTCGTTATTGTTTGTGTAAACGGTTGGAAATTGATTGTTACCAACTTGAACCGATTGAGCCATTGAAGACTTTTTTGCAAGCAAAAAGCCGAATCCTGCGAAAAGCAGGACGAGTAAAGATCTTTTCATACAACAAGATTTAGGTAATACGAAAGTAGTTTTGAAATCAATTGATTGTAGCATTTTTGAATAAAGAAATGCACCGCATTACCCAAATGCTGAACTTTGCGATATGAATATTCCGTTGGACCTCCTGCCTTCTCCCTTGTTTCTCATGCATGAAGAAAAACTCAAGCGAAACCTTGAGTTGATGCGCCATGTGCAGCAGGAGGCTGGAATTAAAATCATATTGGCCTTGAAAGGCTTCTCCATGTATAGTACGTTTCCGCTGATCAGGCAGTACTTACCAGGCAGCACCTCGAGCTCATTGCACGAAGCACGTTTGGGCGCCGAGGAATTTGGTGGCGAAACGCATGTTTACAGTCCGGCTTACCGTGCCGACGAATTTGAAGAACTCACCCGCTATGCCGGTCACTACTCCTTCAACAGCATCGCGCAGTACTTGCAGTTCAAAGACCGTTTGTTCAGCTTGCGGCCCGATGCCCATGCAGGAATTCGTATCAATCCGGAGTATTCTACAGTAAGCGTTGATTTATACAACCCCTGTATACCTGGCTCGCGTTTGGGCATTCGTGCCGAGGACCTGCCCCATACTTTGCCCGAAGGCATCAGCTTTTTGCACAGTCACAATCTTTGTGAAAGCGATTCGTATGCCTTGGAGCACACTTTAAACAACATTGAAAGGCTGTTTGGCAAATACCTGCCACAAGTAAAACTGCTGAATCTGGGTGGCGGACACTTGATGACGAGGGAAGACTACGATGTTGAGCATTTAATCAGCACTTTGAAAACTTTCAAAGCCAAATACCCACACCTCGACATCATTCTAGAACCCGGATCGGCTGTAGCTTGGCAAACGGGCTATTTGGTGAGTACCGTGCTAGATATTGTGAACTCCAAAGGCATTGAAGTGGCTATTCTCGATTGCAGCGTTTCGGCGCATATGCCCGATGTGATAGAAATGCCTTACAAGCCGAAAATCTTGGGAGCAACAGAGCCCATGCAAGGTAAACCAACCTACCGTTTCGGTGGACAAACCTGTTTGGCCGGTGATTTTGTGGGCGATTATTCGTTCGATGCACCTTTAAAGCCGGGCGACAAAGTGGTTTTCGACGATATGATGCACTATACCATGGTAAAAACCACCACCTTCAACGGCATCAACCTGCCACACATCGGTATATGGAAAGAGGAGGGAAGCTATCAGCACGTCAAATCGTTCGGTTATAACGATTTTAAATTGCGTTTGTAGCTTTTCAGAACCTGCCGTGAATCACCTATGGAATTACGTTCATACATTCCAGAATTTAAAGTTGAACTCTTAGGCGTTTGGCATGCTTCTGTAAAAATGACTCACATATTTTTAAGTCAGGAGCACTTTGATGAAATCCATAATATCCTATGTCATTTTGATTTTGAGCAATTACAAGTTCATTGCCTTTTCAACGAAGAGGAAAGAATGGTGGGATTCGTAGGAGCACACAAGCACAAATTGGAGATGCTTTTTGTTCATCCTCAATTCATGGGTAAGGGAATTGGAAAGCACCTACTTCAATTTGCGGTTCAAGAACTTTCCTGCGACAAGGTAGATGTTAATGTCCAAAACACAAGTGCTGTTGCCTTCTACCAACGAAATGGTTTTATTATTACTTCAGAAAGTGAAAAAGATGGAATGAGATTCCCATATCCTTTATTCCAGATGCAATTGATTAAGCCCTCGGCTGGCTAATCAACGTGCGTCGTAATCAATTACCAAATCGTTGCTCAACGGCTTGCTCACGCAAGTCAAACAAGCACCTTCTTCAATTTCACTCTCGGAAATGGCTTCTTGCTCTTCGATGAGCATTTCTCCTTGCACTTTAACCGCACGGCACATGCCACAAACACCCATGGTGCAGGCATAAGGCAGATCAAGGCCATGCTCCAAAGCGGTTTCGAGAATGTATTTGCCCGGCTTTACAGTTAGGTCGTGTAGCTGTCCATCGAGCTTGATCTTGATTTGGTGTGTGCCATCTCCACCACCGGCTGCAGGCGTTTCAACTGCTGGTTCGGTTTTGTGGGCTAAAAAGAAACTTTCTTTGTGCACGCGCTCAGCTGGAATTCCTTGACTATCGAGCAAGCCCAGCACAGCGTGCATCATGCCATCGGGACCGCAGATATAGTAGTTAGCCGTAGCATCGGCAAAAAGTTGCTTTTCGCTACACAAGGCTTGAATAATACCGGCTTCAATACGGCCCTTTACACCTGCATAGCTTGATGATGGCTGACTGAGTAAGTGGGTAACTTCCAGTTTACCAGGGTATTTGTCCATCAGCTTTTCAAGCTGTTCTTTAAAGATGATGCTGCCCTCGTTGCGGTTACCATAGAACAAATGTACCTTGGGTGCTTCGGGCTTATCGATTACCGATTTGATGATCGACATCAAAGGCGTAATGCCACTGCCTGCACCTATGAGGACGAGGGTAGGCAGTTGTGCCATTTTGTAATTCAAGGTAAAGCTGCCATAGGGCTCAAGCACTTCCAGTACGTCGCCCTCCTGCAGTTTATCAACCAAATAGTTTGATACCAAGCCACCGGCCACCCGCTTTACGCAAATGCCAATCATGGGCAAAACGGCAGGAGCAGTGCAAATAGAGTAAGAACGACGTGCCGATTTACCCTCCAATTGCATCACCAGGGTCAGAAATTGACCGGGCCAAAAATGGGCAATTTCACCTTTTTCGTCCCTGAAATAAATGGCAACTGCATCGGGGGTTTCCCGTACGATGGTATCGACTTTGAGCTTGATGGTATGCATGTTTTCAATTAGACCGCAAAGATAACGCAGTGGTCGCAAGGTTGTTTGTGCCGAACTACTCTTTGGAGCGAATTGAAGGGGAAATAAAAAAGCCGGGAGCGAATCCCGGCTTTAATGGCATTTTTTCATTTATGCATAACGCTGTCCCACCCACACAAACCTGCGGTTAATGAAGTTGGGATCGGCAAAACTTGCATTACCGGCAGCATTGCCACCCGTAACGTGGAAATCGGAGAAGGCCGCATGCTGGTTCAGGTAAATAGGGCCAGTAAGGTTGAACGAAACCGGCACAAATACTTCCGCAAAGGCATCAGCAGCCTGTTCGCAGAAAGTAGTATCGGTGCTGTATACACCGCAAGAAATGGCACCATGGGCGGCCACCAGCTCGGTTGCCAGTTGCAAGCCTTCGGCGGCATCTTTGGTTTTGATCACGATGCCGATTGGTCCGAACAGTTCTTTTTCGTAGGTAGCTTTGTCGCTGGCATCTACTTCCAAAAGGAGGGGAGAGGCGGTGCGGGCTTCGGTAAATTCTTCGTTTGCAAAAGCGTGTGAACCTACCAATACCTTTTTGCCCATGCCTGCAACTTGCTTGATGCGGTCGGCCGTTTGATCATTTTGCAAAGCTGCTAATACGCCAGGAGCCATTTTCGGATGGTTGGCAATGCCTTCGATGGCTGCACTGAGTGCTGCAACTACTTCTTCATAACTTTTGTGGCCCTCTGCGGTTTGGATGCCTCCAGCAGGAACAAAGAAGTTCTGAGGTGCGGTACACATTTGTCCGGCATACAAACTGAGTGAAAACGCCAGGTTATCGGCCACAGCTTTTAAATCGTTCACCGACTCAATCACAACCGGATTAACCCCGGCTTTTTCGGTAAATACTTCTTTGCCCAAGATCTGTTGGGCCTCGAGCCAGTTGCCAAATACTGAGTTTCCGGTATAGTCAATCAATTTTACATCAGGATGCGCTACGAATTCTTTCGCAATGGGGAATTTGCTGCTGTCAACTGCCAATTGACAGGCATTTGGGTCGAGACCATTTTCGGCCAATACCTTTTGCAGTTCTGCAATCACAATGGCAATGGGCAGCACCGCTTTGGGATGTGGCTTCACAATCACGGTATTTCCAGTAATCAAACTGGCATACATGCCCGGAACGGTATTCCAAGTTGGGAAGGTAGAGCAACCAATAACCAAAGAAACGCCTTTAGGCACTGCACGCCAGGTTTTGCGCAATTGGATGTTAAACTTACCCATAGGCTTGTCCCAAACCACCTCCTGCGGAAAACGTGTGAGTTCCTCGTAGCCCATGGCAATGGCTTCGAGGGCACGATCGGCGGCATGCGGACCGCTGGCTTGAAACGACATCATGAACGACTGTCCGGTAGTGTGCTGGGTGGCATGTGCAATTTCGAAAAAGCGGTTTTTCATGCGCTCAAGGCTTTCTACCAGGATGCCAGCACGTGTTTGTACATCTACCTTGCGCCATTGCTTCATGGCTTCCTTGGCACGCACAACAACCACTTTATCGGCAAAAACCGGGTAGCGAATACCCAAACCCGTTTGCAAATAGGGAGAAACTTCTTCTCCTTCAAAGCGAATAGGCTGCTGTTGCTGCAACTCCGAAAAATCGGTATTCATACTTACTTGAAAAGCATGTAAACCGGCTGCTGGGGCTTCTTCGCCGTAAGCTTTCGGATTTTCGGGATAATGGGCGTAGAAAACACGCTCGCGATTGGCTTGAATGGCTCGCTCGATGGCGCCTTGGTGTTTTTCGAACAACGACATGGGTCAAATTTTGGAAGCGCTAAAATAGCGATTCCACCTCGTTAATGGTGCCTTATTATGGATCAAGTCCCCAACATTTACACCTTTTTGCATTAACTTCGCTCGCATATTTCCCCAACATGAATAAAGTAGAACAACTGGAGGCCAAACGGGCCGAAGCCCTGCTGGGGGGCGGACAAAAACGCATAGATTCACAACACAGCAAAGGCAAACTTACCGCCCGTGAACGCATTAATTTGCTGCTCGATGCTGGTTCTTTTGAAGAAATTGGCATGCTGGTCACCCACCGTTCGCATGACTTCGGGCTCGATAAGGAAGTTTACCTGGGCGATGGCGTGGTAACCGGTTATGGTACCATCCATGGCCGTCCGGTGTACGTATTTTCTCAAGACTTTACGGTTTTTGGTGGCTCGTTGAGTGAAACCCATGCCGAAAAAATTTGCAAAATCATGGATTTGGCCATGCGCAATGGTGTTCCGGTGATTGGCTTGAACGATTCAGGTGGGGCACGCATACAAGAAGGTGTGGTATCGCTGGCAGGTTATGCCGACATCTTTTACCGCAACGTTCAAGCGTCGGGTGTAGTGCCTCAAATCAGTGCCATCATGGGACCTTGTGCGGGCGGAGCAGTGTACAGTCCGGCCATAACCGACTTCATCTGTATGGTGGAAAAGAGCAGTTATATGTTCGTTACTGGTCCAAACGTAGTAAAGACCGTTACCCACGAAGACGTAACCTCCGAACAATTGGGTGGAGCCGAAACCCATGCATCTAAATCGGGCGTAACGCATTTGACCTATGCCAACGAAGTAGCTTGTTTAGAAGGCATCAAGCGCATGATGCGTTACATTCCGCAGAACTGCGAGGAAATAGCACCGGTTCATCCTTACGAAATGCAAGGAGAGGAGCTGCGCGAAAAACTGGCTAACCTGGTTCCCGATAATCCGAACCAGCCATATGATATGCGTGAGGTGATTGAAGAGGTGGTTGATACCGATTCGTTCATGGAAATTCACAAAGACTATGCTGAGAACATTGTCGTAGGTTTTGCCCATTTAGCCGGACGCAGTATTGGCATCGTAGCCAACCAGCCAGCATCCCTGGCAGGTGTGCTCGATATCAATGCGTCGAAAAAAGCGGCTCGATTTGTACGTTTTTGCGATTGCTTCAACATTCCTCTGCTTGTTTTTGAGGATGTACCGGGCTTTTTACCAGGAACTGACCAGGAGTGGAACGGCATCATTACCAATGGCGCCAAGTTGTTGTATGCCTTCAGCGAGGCCACCGTTCCACGCATCACGGTAATTACGCGCAAAGCCTATGGCGGGGCCTACGATGTGATGAACAGCAAGCACATAGGTGCCGACATGAACTTCGCCTGGCCAACGGCCGAAATTGCGGTGATGGGCTCAAAAGGAGCTACGGAAATCATTTTTAAAAATGAAATTTCGAAAGCCGACAATCCCGAACAAAAACTACAGTTAAAGGTAGATGAGTATACAGAGATGTTCGCCAATCCATATAAAGCTGCTGCACGTGGTTTTGTTGATGAAGTGATTCGTCCCGAAGAAACCCGTAAAAAGCTCATTCGTGCCTTCCAAATGATTCAAAACAAAGCTGTAACACTGCCACGTAAAAAGCATGGCAACATCCCTCTATAATTCATATGAAGAACAATCTCCATTGGGCATTGCATGCCATTTCGCTATCGGCTATCGCTGTTTTGTTTTATTTGCAATTGAAGCAAGATCCAGCACAATCGCCAAATGCTGCTGTTAGCGCTACTTTTACAGAGGATGCCGATGAGGAATCGAGCTACGATATGAACGACACCACCGGAACGGCTCAGGCCGGTTTTGCCATGAGAATAGTGTATGTAAATGCCGATTCGATCTTGACGCGATTTGACTATTACAAAAAGTTGCGCGCCAGCATGGAAGCCAAAGCCAAGCGCTCGGAGCAAGAACTGGAAGGCGAAGCGCGAAAATTGGAAGCAGAATATACCGATGCCCAGAAAAAAGCAGCCGGCATGAGTCAGGAGCAGTTGGCATTTTTAGAGCAAGGATTGATGCGAAAGCAGCAAAATATCATGATGTTGCGCGAAAATCTAGCGAAGGAATTAGCCGATGAAGAAGAGAAACTCGACAAACTGTTACGCGAAAAGGTGCAAGCCTATTTCAAAAAGCTGAGCAAAGCCGAGGGCTACGATTATGTGCTCTCATACCATTATGGGAGTAATGTGGTTTATGGAGACAAAAGTCATGACATTACCGCCCGCGTTATCCAAGATTTGAACCGTGAATACGCGGCACAGAGCAAATCGAAAGGTCAGAAATAAAGGCCGTTTCCCAGCAACCAACGGAAACCTACAAACAAAACGGCAGCGTAGATAATCAGTTTCACATTGAAAGTTCCGGTTACAAAAAGGGGCTTTTTTTGGGAAACTGGTTTTTTATGAAGGAATTTGAGGTAGAAATACATCGGCAAAATCAACATTAGCATGAGCACGGTCATGCTAATTTCGTGCAATGAGTTGCGCCAAGTGGGGAGCTGAATCATTAGAATGAGTAAGGTGCCAATCAACCAAGGATAGAGCACAGCTTGATTCAAATACTTCATGCGGTAGCTCGATTTAATTGATTGGGCATAAATGGCTGATTTTAAAGCCAATTTGGTGAAGTAGCCACCCATGAGCACCGTAGCACTTAATGAAGCAACGGCGAACACAAACAAGCCATATGGGCCTATGTAGAGCCAATCGGCCATGTATTTGAAGGATTCATTGGCAACCATGCCCGGAATGACACAGCCTGCAAAACGATTAAAGGCATGTAGCAACAGCCAAAACACGAAGGGTTTCTGAAGGTTATATTTATCACTTGACCGTTTGAAGGTATTAAACATGAGTAGGCTGAAAATGCCCATGATGACAATGGGACTGCCATAAATGGCGATGGCGTCGTAAAGATTCCAGCCGGTTGCATTAATAAATAAAATTTTGTTGTGGAACAGCACTGGGCTTTTTTGGGCTACAGCTGCAAGCGTAACGCTGCCAAATGCACTTAATAAATACACCAATACATAGCTGATCAAGAATAAGCATATGCCATGCACCAAAGTAGTGCTAGCCAATTGTCTTTCTTGAAGAGGTGATAAGGTTGAATGGGGTTGTTCTGTTGAAATTAACGACATACTATTATCTTGACATCAAATATGCGATGCTTTCCTTAAACACGCAACCAGGATTATCAGATAATTTATATTATGTATAATACAAAAAATCAAAGCTACTGGCACGCATCCTATTATTACCCTCAATACGACGTTATTGTTGTTGGCGGAGGATTTACCGGGTTAACGGCAGGTATTGAAATGTTAAAAGCTCGGCCCCTTCTAAAAGTTGGTATAATTGAATCGCAAATTCATGGAACACTCGCAAGTTCACGCAACGCAGGCTTCATGTGTTTTGGTAGTCCAACTGAGCTTGTTGCAGATTTATCGAAAGCAACAGAATCTGAAATATCAAGACTTTTGACGCTGAAGCAACTTGGTTATCACACCCTATTAAACAATCTCAAAGGCAAAAAAGGCATTTACAAAAAGACCAAAGCCTTTGAGCTATTCGAATACACCGACCTTCAAAAATTTGAAGAAGTTAAAGAAAGACTGCCCCAGTTGAACAGCTTAATGCAACAAGCAACCGGAATAGCCGATTATTATACAGCTAAAAAATCGCCTTACAACAATCCATCTTTTCACTGGATACACTTTGCGCATGAAGGTCAAATTCATCCTGCTGCCGCTTTGGAAACCCTGAAAGCTCGTTTTTTAGCACTAGGCGGACGTTTCCACGCAGGTATTAAGGCAAATCAAATCGAACGCACGGCGCAAGGATTTTGCATTCAAACCAATGTTTCGTTAGACTTTAACAGTCACGAACTCATTGTTGCAAACAATGCATTTGTGTCGCAATTGTTCCCAGAAATAAAGGTACAACCCAAGCGAGCACAAGTTTTGGTGACCGAAAGCATTAAAAATTTGCCTTACATTGGCAATTTTCACATGAATTGCGGATATGTTTATTTTAGAAATATTGGCAACATGCTTCTTCTGGGTGGCTTGCGAAACACTGACTTTGATACTGAAGAAACCGATGAACTTGGTTTAAACGAGTCTATACAATCCAAACTAGCAGATTTGGCAGCACGGCTCATTCCCCACCAAGCCATTACCATCAAACATCGTTGGTCGGGTATCATGGGTTTTCACGAAGAAGGTGTGCCGCGTATGCTGCGCCACGCCAATGGGGCCATGGTAGTTGCGGGCATGAACGGAATGGGCACGCTACTGGGCCCGGCTTTGGGCAAACTGGCTGCTGCTGAGCTTGTGAAGGTGTTCAAGCGTTAAAACAGCCCCAACTGCTGGGTTGGTGCCGGAGCAGCCACAGTTTTCTTCGATTTTCCGGTAGCTGATACGGGCTCAATTCCCCATTTTTTGGCCAAATGCATTTCACCCCATTTGTTCATGGCCTCCAATACGGGTATGAGACTTTTGCCATAATCGGTGAGTTTATATTCAACCCGTGGTGGTATTTCAGGATATGATTTACGGGTGGCAATACCATCGCGCACAAATTCCTTCAATTGCTGCGTGAGCATTTTTTGGGTAATCCCCTGCACTTCCTCTTTGATATCGCTAAAGCGCTTTGCCTTGCTTTTGAGGCTCCACAAGATTTGTATTTTCCATTTTCCACCGATCATTTCCAAGGTGGCGTCAATTCCTGGCATTTGTGATTGAGGAGCTGATTCTGGCGACATATGCAATAAGTATCTTTGAGAATGCTAATATATTTCGAGATAGTGACTCTGCAAAATTTGAGATAAAACAAATGGGGCATGAAGCCTAGCCACATACCCCATTCCGTGTTTCAAGAAATACTCTTACAAGCCGTGCTCGCCCAACCATCGCTCGGCATCGAGTGCAGCCATACACCCAGACCCTGCTGCGGTAACAGCTTGCCTGTAAATTTTGTCTTGGGCATCACCTGACGCAAAAACACCAGGAATATTTGTTTTCGACGATCCTGGCACAGTGAGAATGTAGCCAGTTTCATCTAAATTGAGATAATCTTTAAACAGTTCGGTGTTTGGCTGGTGCCCAATGGCTACAAAAAAGCCTTGAATTTCTAGTTCCACCTTTTCGCCCGTTTTATTGTTGAGCAAACGCACCCCAGTTACTCCTTGTTCCCCTAGAATTTCTTCGGTTTCATGGTTCCAAAGCATTTCGATGTTTTCGGTGCGGAAAACCCGCTCTTGCATGGCTTTTGAAGCACGAAGTTCATCGCGACGCACAATCATATATACCTTCTTACAAAGCTTCGCCAAATAAGTGGCTTCCTCAGCTGCAGTATCTCCCCCACCTACTATGGCTACGGTTTGGTTTTTAAAGAAGAAGCCGTCGCATACGGCACATGCCGATACGCCAAAACCATTCAAACGCTTTTCGGAAGGCAATCCCAACCACTTGGCAGAAGCCCCGGTAGCAATTATCACGGCATCGGCGGTCATCTCCTTCTCCATATCAATTACCACCTTGTGTGGATGACCACTGAAATCTACACTTGTAATCATGCCATACCTACAATCGGCCCCCATGCGCACGGCTTGATTGCGGAAGTCTTCCATCATTTTCGGACCGTGCGTGCCATCGGGATAACCTGGATAGTTTTCTACTTCCGTGGTGATGGTAAGTTGTCCGCCAGGTTGCATACCTTCATATAAAATGGGATTTAAACCGGCACGTGCAGCATATATGGCTGCGGTATATCCAGCCGGACCAGAGCCAATGATCAGGCATTTTGCGTGTTCTACTGTTGACATGCTGTAAAAATAAGCTTTTGATTACAAAGGAATGTATTGATAAATGATTGATCCGTATCCCCCCCAAATTCCCAAGCCCCTGCCCTTTCTGGCACGGATGTTTGTACTCACAACCGTTGGCGTTGAAAATGGGTTCCCGCTTCCGCCAGTTGCCGAGTTAAGGGTCAACCAAAACAGATAGTGCGGTCGGTCAATGGCACACCATTTTACCGAAATGGTATCTCCCTTTTCGAAATAACCGAATTCACTAAAGCTAGTCGAATCTCCGAATAGATAAGCTTCCTTACCCCTGCGTAGTATAAAATCAACGCTTTGGCCATTGACCAAATCATCGCTGTAAATAGAATTAAAATCGGAACTCCACTGGGTTTCTCCTTGTCGTTTAGTAAAGGCACGTACGTAGTTGCCTTTTGCAACAGGGTCGGAATAGCGGAAATACAAGCTAACCAATTGGCTATCGCGGGCATTGGGCGTAAACTGTCCTGCCTCTCGCACAAAATCGGCACGTGTACGGTGCCACAAACTATCAATTGCCAATAAGCTCGGTATAGTTGTAAGAGCTTCTAGATCTACTTCATCGGTTTGCACGCGTAACCGGTATGATTTACCCACCTGCCCTTTTATTTTGGTGCCTCGATAATTAAATAAAGTCCAGTGCTGGAAGTTGAAATCAGGCCGCAAGGTGTCAATAACCCCATCGGCTTCCACCGTTACCAAGGCACCACTAACCAACAAGCCGGCCACTGTTTGTAAGTCAACTGGGGCAAAATACGGACTGTTTCGAGATAGCGATACATAAGCAAACGAATCGGGTTCAATGTGACCATGAACCACCACGTATTCCTTTTTGTCGGGCAGGTCCAATTCAATCACCCGCTCGCAGCTGCCAAACAAAAATCCTAAACCTAAAAGTGTGATTAGACCACGCATGCTTAAAATTTAAAATTCCATGTAACCGAAGGAATGATTGGAAATAAGCTCACCTGTCGGGCTTCGATTTGTAATGATTGCTGTTGCAAAGAGCCGGTATTGTTCAGGTAAACGAAATACGGGTTGAGCCTGCTGTAGACGTTGTAGATGGCGAAAACCCATTCGTTCTTCAAGCGTTTTCCCTGCTTTCGAGGTTTGTATACCGCAGCCAAATCCATGCGGTGGTAATTGGCCAAACGCAAATTATTGCGGTCGCCAATTTGATCAATGATCCTGCCTTCTATAAAATACCTCGACTCAGGCACGGTGAAGGCGTTGCCGGTAGCAAAGACGAAGGTACCCGAAAAGGTCCACCTTTCGTTGTATTCGTAAGAAGCAACCACGCTGATGTCGTGTCTTCGGTCGAATTTGTAAGGAAACCTCCGCCCTTCCATGATATCTGGAAACTGTCGCCATGCCCAAGCCAGGGTATAACCAATCCACCCGGTAAGCTTACCAGTACGTTTTTTAATGAAAAACTCTGTGCCGTATGCCTCTCCTGTTCCAAAAACAAAGTCGTTTTCAATGTTGGCATTCAAGCCATTCACAGCACCGTTTCTAAAGTCAATTTGGTTAAAGAGCTGCTTGTAGTACACCTCTACCGAGGTTTCGTACTGATTTTCCTTAAAGTTTCTGAAATATCCTAAAGAATATTGATAGCCTATTTGTGGCCTTACCTTTAAGGTACTGGGCACCCACAAATCGGTTGGCAAGGCATTCCCCGAACTACTTGCCAAATGTATATACTGCAGATTGCGTGTTGCGCCAAACTTCACCGACGACTTGGTATCTATGCCGTAGCGTACCAACAAACGCGGCTCTAATCCTCCGTAATTCACAATGCGATCGCCTTTGTTGAACGTGCGCTCTTCTACTTTTTCAATCAAATCGGCATCGGCATAGCGTTCAAAAACGTACGGACCAGTTTGGGTATAGTTGGAATATCGAAGTCCGGCGTTAACTTGAAGCTTGTCTGAAATATCCCATTGATCTTGAGCATAAAATGCCACTTCATGGGCATTTAATTGGCTCACTCCGGGTAGGGTAAACACGTTATCGCCACTGCGCGCTTCCACCACCGAAGGGGTAAACATGTGATACGTGTACTGTGCGCCCCACTTTACCTGGTGCCTGATGTCAGGAAAATAATCGAAATCAACCTTGGCGGTGGCATTACGCACCCCAGAATTCAGCGCAAATCGGAAGGACGATTGTTCTACAGCTGTTCCAAAGTTGAAGTCACTGTAAATACCACTCACATTCATAAACAACTTGTTCGAAAACAGGTGGTTCCAACGTATAGTGGTGGTGGCATTCCCCCAAGGGATTTCAAAATTCAATCCCGATTCGCGGTTTCTAAACAAAAAAACATCTCTTCCAAAATAGGCACTGGCATACAAACGGTCTTTGTCGCTGAATTTGTAATTGGCCTTGGCGTTTAAATCGTAGAAGTAATATTTACTTCCTTTGGCCACGGCATCGGCCGGAATAAATGGATCGGCCAAAACATCAGCATAAGTACGTCGACCCGATAAAATGAACGAACTTTTGTCTTTTACAATGGGACCCTCAGTGGTGAATCGCGACGAAATGAGTCCAATGCCCCCTTCGGTTCTGAATTGCTGATTGTTGCCATCGCGCATGCTGATGTTTAGCACCGAACTGATCCTGCCACCGTATTCAGCAGGCATCCCTCCTTTAATGAGCGTGGTATTGTTAATGGCATCGGCATTAAAAACCGAAAAGAAGCCAAATAAATGTGCTGCATTGTACACCACGGCTTCGTCAAGCAGAATGAGATTTTGATCGGGCCCTCCGCCCCTTACATAAAATCCTGTATTGCCCTCCCCTGCGGTTTGAACTCCGGGAAGCAACTGTATCGTCTTTAAAATATCCACCTCTCCCAAAAGGGCGGGCAACGATTTCACTTGCTCAATGTTTAACTCTGTGCGTCCCATGGCAGCGTCACGTGTATTTTGATCGGCACGCACCCCTTCCACCACTACCTCTTGTTTGGTGAGGGCAGCACTTTTGAGCTTGAAATTGTATTGAATGTTCTTATTTAAATTCACTTCAACCACAGATGTTTCAAATCCCAGGTATGAAACCACCAATTGGTAAACTCCCTTGTCGAGCGTTAGTGAATAAAAGCCATACTCATTGGTTATGCCTCCCTTTTTGAGCTCCTTCACAAATACATTGGCGGCAATGAGCGATTCTCCCGTTTCGCTTCTTACATAGCCACTGATGGTGTATTTTTGGGCTTGGGCCGTTGAAAAAGACAAAAGTGTAGTAAGGGTTAGCAACCATCCAACCCGGATACGAAAGGAAGAAAACGCCATTTTATTGCTTCACAACGCGGTTAACAATGGTGTTGTATTCGTTGCTTATTTCTAGCAAATACATGCCCGGAACCAGTGTTTCAGGCAAGGTGAGCTGCATGCCCTGCATGCCCGACGGTACCCTTCCCATGTTTTCGCTGTAAACAATTCTGCCTCGCAAATCGCGCAAATTTAGGGTATTGATGCTGCTGATTTTTTGCTCGAATTGAATCTGCAGCCTATCGCTGAATGGATTGGGATAAACCTTTAATTGTTCAACCGCGCTTATATCACGCGCGCTGAGCGAGTTGAGCGCCAATTGCAAATCGGGCAAACCCCAACCTATTTGGTTATTGGGCGTGAGGCGATTGCTGCCACTTTGCTTCAAAGCTTCAAAAATTTGCATATTGGTACGTGTAGGATGTGCTTGCCAAAGAATGGTAGCCAATCCGGCCATGATTGGCCCCGAAAAGGAGGTTCCGCTCACAAAGGTGATTCCTTGACCGTTAAGAGCGCAACTCACAGCAGCACTACCTTGGGCCATTACCTCAGGTTTGATGCGCCCATCCGACGTTGGTCCTAGGCTGCTGAAGCCAATGCGCTGCCCTTCGGCATTGGTAGCACCTACACTCAATACAGAATCACCATCTGCAGGTGCACCAATGTAGGTCCAACCGCCCCCACCATAATTTCCGGCACTGGCAACTACCAATATGCCCTTCTTGGCAGCCATATCAGAGGCACGTGTGATACGTGCCGTATTTCCGTTCATATCGGCATAGCTGTAATTCATGCTAGGGTCGTCGAAGGTGGTATAGCTCAATGAGGTATTGAACACATCGGCTCCAGCACTGTCGGCCCTTTCGGCAGCAGCCACCCAATTGTCTTCTTCTATTTGATTTTCGCTGCCAGCTACATTGTTTTCGGTGCGATACAGCATGTATTGCGCCCGAGGCGCGGTTCCAATCAACTCACCTGGAATTACACCCGCCATACAACCCAAAACATAAGTACCATGGCTGTCGAATACGTAAGGATTTGTATTTAAATCAACAAAATCATAGGTATCAACAATGCGGTTTTGAGAGAATAGGGAGTCGAAACAACTCAATATATTCACGTTTATAAATCCGGCATCGAATACGGCAATGCGCATGCCCTCACCCCTATATCCCAAATTGTGGAGCACATCTCCGTTGTGTAACCTGATTTGGTTGTAAGAGGCGCCGTAGTCTGCGTTGGTCAATCGGTCAATGCGCATCATGGGCGAAGCATGGGTGTAGCTTCCGAACTTGTCCTCAATGGCAGGTCGTTGATAGCTAATTCTTCCCGTTTTACGCGAAGCACGCACAAAGGGAAGGGCCTGAATATCGGCCAATACTTGCAGGTTGGGCACTTCCACCGTGGCTCCATTGAGCCATTTAGAGGTATGGCGTACAGTGGCCCCTTTGGCAATTAAACTGTCGAGATAGCGCCGATTTACCGGCAAATCGCTGCTGTCGATGGCTATACCCTGATTGGTACGCCGCTGAATGGCCCGCTGCGATAAATAGGCAGCTGGATTGTTCAAACTGTAAGGACTGTTGTTCTTATCAGTAAAAGCAATCCAATAGCGATTGCCCGTTTGTGCTTCCACCAGCTGCATGCCGAACAGGAAAATGAACGCAAGGAGAAGTTTTTTGCCCATAGATGCCTTATTGTTGACTTATATCGAAAGAAGATTCAATCCAACCACCTCCCACAACATCCTGACCTTCATAAAAAACAGCGCTCTGGCCTGGCGCAATGGCCTTTACTTTCTTGTGGAATTCGGCTACGATTTTATCGCCAATTTGTCGGATATGTGCCGGACTGCCTGGATCTTTGTACCTGATTTTCGCTATCACATCCAAACCGTCTTCGGGCAATCGATCGTACTTCTGCAGATTAATTTTACCCACCCACATGCCATTTCGGTCGAGATCATCTAGCTCTCCCAACACTACGGTATTGGTTTCGGGTCTGATTTCGGTGACAAAAACGGGCTTTCCTAAAGCGATATCTAAACCTTTGCGCTGACCAACGGTGTAAAACGGATAACCGCGGTGCTTACCCAGTACATTACCTGCTCCATCCACAAAATCACCACCCTCTACCCTGTCTTCCAAACCGGGAACCCGGCGCTTAAGGAAGCCGCGGTAATCGTTATCGGGCACAAAGCAAATTTCATAACTCTCGCTTTTTTTAGCCAAAGCACTGTAGCCCATGTCTATGGCCATTTGTTTGATATCGGCTTTTTTATATTGCCCCATGGGGAATAAGGTGCGCTTGAGGCTGTCTTGACCCAATCCCCACAGTACATAACTCTGGTCTTTATTTCCATCAAGACCGGTACTAATCACCATCCGGCCATTTTCTTCGCGAATTTGGGCATAGTGCCCAGTCGCTATAAACTCACAATTCAACTTATCGGCACGGCGAAGCAGCGCATCCCATTTGATGTGCGTATTACAAAGCACGCAAGGATTGGGCGTTCTGCCGGCCAGGTATTCACCCACAAAATTGTCGATAACATAGTCGCCAAATTCATCGCGAATATCTAAAATCATATGAGCGAATCCTTTGTTTACTGCAATTTCACGGGCATCGTTGATCGAATCGAGACTGCAACAGCCCGTTTCTTTTTTGCTGCCACCAGCCGAAGCGTAGTCCCATGTTTTCATGGTCATGCCCACCACTTCGTAGCCTTGCTCGTGCAACATGATGGCTGCAACCGTGCTATCTATACCGCCACTCATGGCTACCAGAACTCTTCCTTTCGTACTCATAAAAAATAAGGCTCAAATTTAGCCAAATCGCGACTGCTGTCTGTATTATTAACCCTTTTTTGCCAAATTTGTTGAGTAAAAAGCCGAAAGTCGTGTCGAAAAGTTCCCCTGCCTACCTGAAAAAAATGGAGCAACTCTACAAAGAAAATGGGTTTAAGCTGCGCTATGAGAAGGGAACCTTCAAATCGGGGGCTTGTTTGCTGCTCGATCAGCAAGTGGTGGTGGTGAATAAATTTTACACTTTGGAGACAAAAATAGGTGCGCTATCCGACATTGCCCGCACTTTAACCTGGCAAGAAGATGTTTTATCGGCCGAAAGCAAAAAGCTATTGAACGAAATCCGCCAAACTGCCTTGCCGCTGTGAAAATTACATTTTTAGGCACAGGAACTTCCCAAGGCGTGCCGGTTATTTTGTGCGGTTGTAAGGTATGTACTTCCAGCGATCCACGCGATCAGCGATTGAGAACCAGCGTCATGATTGAAAGCAACGATGGTCGGATCACCGTGATAGATACCGGCCCCGATTTTCGCCAGCAAATGCTGCGCGAGAAACCTGCAAGAGTGGATGCTGTGGTATTTACCCACGCTCACAAAGACCACATCGCCGGACTCGACGATGTGCGGCCCTTTAACTTTGCCACCAAGCAAGATATGCCTGTTTACGGCAGCGAAGAAGTAATGAAAGCTCTAGAACGCGAATATTATTACGTTTTTGAGGCAGTAAAGTATCCTGGTGTTCCGCAAATCACGGTGCATACCATCGATAATACACCTTTCGAGCTCAATGGCTGTAAATTTGAACCCATACAACTGTGGCATCACCGCATGCCAGTGTTCGGTTTTCGCATCGGCAATTTCGCTTATATTACCGATGCCAATTTGATTCCAGAAGAAGAAATGCTCAAGCTAAAAGGACTGAAAGTATTGGTTATTAATGCCTTGAGAAAAGAAACGCATATATCTCATTTTAACCTCGAACAGGCATTGGAAATCATCGGCAAGCTCCAGCCCGAGCAAGCATACCTCACGCACATTAGTCATCAACTGGGACTTCATGCCGAGGAAGAAGTGCTGCTACCACAAAGTGTTCGGTTGGCTTATGACGGATTGAAAATAGAAGTATGATCAATCATTACTTCTTTTTAGCCGAGGTTGCCCGTGAATTGCGGCATTTGTTGGTAGGATGTGAGATTACTGCTATCGTTTCACCTCACTTGGGCGAACTGCGATTTCAATTCAGAAAGGGAAACGATTACACGGAATTGCAGCTCAATTGGGAGACCAATTTCTTCCTCTTCAAAATATCGGAAGACGACCTTCGCATGCCCAAGCAATACGAAAAACAGCTGTTTGGGGCTTGGAACCAAACCATCACCGAGGTGCAGCAAGCGGCATTCGATAGGTATTGGGTGCTTTCGTTGTCAGACGGATCTGAATTGGTGATAAAGTGTTTCCCCATTCATGGCAATGCCCTCTTGTTGAAAGAAGGAGCAGTACTTTCGGTATTCAGACGTAGCCGGCAAAAAGACTATGCGTTCGATTTGTCCAAGCTCGACAGGCACAGTCCAAGTCACTCGCGCTGTTTGGAAATGATTCAAACTACATCGGCTTTTAGCAAGCCCCTGCCCCAACAATCATTGGCATTTTGGGAAGCATGGCTGCAGCACCGGTCGTTTTTTTGGGATGTAACTTCAAAAACAGTGGTTCCCTCCGAAAAATCGCAGTCGCAAGCGCCACTAAGCATCGCCAAAGAGGCCTTTAAGAGCATTTTACCGGCCTTTGTTTTCAAGCAAAAAAAAGAAAGCGCTATCAGGCAACTTGAAATGCAAGAAAAGCAACTCCTCGGCAAACAACATACTGCCCAAGAAGCAATGCTCAGCTTGCTGGATGCGGTAGATTATCAAACCCAAGGGCAGTTATTGTTGGCCAACTTGCATGCACTGGGTGGTGGACTCAAGGAGGTGCAGCTCGAGCGTTGGGATGCGCCCGGAGCGTTGGTGCGCATCAAGCTCGACCCCACCCTTTCAATTGTTGAAAATGCCAACCGACTGTTTCAAAAAGCCAAAAACCAGCACATTGCACTCGAAAAGCAGGAAGAATACCTGGCGCATCTTCAAAATCAGCTCGATCAATTGAAGCTTCAAAAGGAAAATCTTACGCAACTCGAAAGGTTGCGCGACTTTAAAAAGGTAGATTTGAACGCTGCCTCATCTCAAAAGGTTGCTGCCCCATGGCGGGTATTCAGGCTACAAGGTTTCGAAGTTTGGATAGGCAAAAGCGCCACAGGCAACGATGAATTACTTCGTCGTGGGCACAAAGACGATTATTGGTTACATGCCCGTGATGTATCGGGTTCGCATGTATTAATTCGAAATGCAGGCAAAAAAGTGCCCCAACCAGTGCTCGAAAAAGCTGCTTCTTGGGCCGCATTTTACTCGAAAGGAAAAAATGAACAATTCTGCCCGGTAAGTTACACCCCACGCAAATACGTACGCAAACCTAAGGGCGCTGCACCTGGTGCGGTGGTGGTAGACCGTGAAAATGTGCTAATAGTTCCGCCCCTTGCACCTTCTGCTTCCGAATGATTTATTTTTTGGTGACCTTAGCGCTCTCATTCATCAAACTATGGAATTAGGCAGTAAACTCCCCTATTTTGAACTCAAAGGTTGCGACAATAAAACCCACTCTTTGGTGGATGTTGCCGACAAATCGTGCGTATTGGTGGTTTTCATTTGTAACCACTGCCCTTATGTGCAAGCCTATCTCGATCGCCTCAACAAACTCGTTCATAGGTATTACGGAGATAATTTGGGGGTTATTTTTATCAGCTCAAACGATACCGAAAAATACCCGGCCGACTCGTTCGAAAACATGCAGCGCTTGGCCGAGAAATATGGCTGGGAGTCGATTTATTGGTTCGATGAAAGTCAGGAAGTAGCCAAAATGTTTGGTGCACAGCGCACCCCCGAGGCCTTCTTGTTCAATTCTAACCGCGAATTGGTGTATCATGGCGCTATTGACGATAGCTGGGAAAGTCCGGGCATGGTTACCCGTATTTGGCTCGAAGATGCCATTGAATTTACGTTAGATGGTTTAGAAGTCGACTATCCTGAAGTGGCTCCTGTAGGTTGCACCATTAAATGGAAATAATGGCTTTGCAAAAAATCATAGAAGCAGCCTGGGCCGACCGCTCGTTGCTGCAATCGCCTGCCACCATCGCCGCCATCGAAGAAGTGATTGCCGCCCTCGATGCTGGCAGCCTCCGGGTAGCTGAACCCGTAGCTACGGGCTGGCAAGTGAACGATTGGGTGAAAAAAGCAGTAATTCTCTATTTCCCCATTCGCAAAATGGAGACGATGGAGGTTGGTCCCTTTGAGTTCCACGACAAAATGGCTTTAAAGCGCAACTATGCCCAAAAACAAGTGCGCGTTGTGCCCACGGCAGTGGCACGTTATGGTGCCTATTTGGCGCCAGGTGTAATCATGATGCCGAGCTATGTGAATATAGGTGCCTATGTCGACAGCGGTACCATGGTAGATACCTGGGCCACCGTAGGATCTTGCGCGCAAATTGGCAAAAATGTGCATTTAAGTGGAGGAGTAGGCATTGGAGGCGTACTTGAACCGGTGCAAGCAGCTCCGGTAATTGTGGAGGACAATGCCTTTATTGGTTCCAGATGTATAGTGGTAGAAGGGGCACATATCGGTGCCGAGGCCGTGCTGGGTGCAGGTGTAACTATTACCGGCTCCACCAAAATCATTGATGCCACCCAAACAGGTGTAAGTTATCAGGGTTATGTGCCACCCCGCTCGGTGGTAATCCCGGGTAGCTATACCAAAAGTTTTCCTGCGGGAGACTTTCAAGTACCCTGTGCCCTCATCATTGGGCAACGCAAGGAAAGTACCGACAAAAAAACCTCATTGAATGAGGCATTGCGTGAAAATCAGGTAGCGGTGTAACCATGTTTACCATCGGATACGACGCCAAACGGGCCTTTAACAATGGCAGTGGACTGGGTAACTACAGTCGACTGCTCATTGAAAGCATGTTGGCCGCCTATCCCGAAAATGCCTATCACCTCTACACTCCACGCATTTCGGCCGATTTTGAAGGCTGGGCACGGCAAATTGGCAAACAAGGAGCATTCGTTGAATTGCCTCCCAAGCGGTTACAGCGTCTGTTTAAGTCGTATTGGCGAACCGTTAGTTTAGGCCGACAATTACCTTCCAAAAAAATCCAATTGTATCATGGCTTGAGCCATGAGTTGCCGTTCGGATTGACTTCGGCCAAGATCAAATCGGTGGTTACCATTCACGACTTGATCTTTTTGCGCTACCCTGAGTATTATCCGAGGGTAGATCGGTTTTTCTATGAACGCAAAATCAAACAAGCTTGTCAACAGGCCGATGCCATTGTGGCCATCAGCGAACAAACGGCAAACGACCTTGTCAAACTGCTGAAAGTAGATGCGGCTAAAGTGGAAGTGATTTATCAAGATTGCGATCCTATTTTCAAGCAATCGACTGGTGAATTACAGGCCGTAGCACCGTCGAGCCCCTACATATTTGTGGCTGGAAGCTTTGAAAAGCGCAAAAATCACTTAAAGATACTGGAGGCCTTTGCCCAATTGCCCGAAGATAGACCGCGCTTGTTGTTCGCTGGAAAGAAGTCGTCGTATTTAAATGAAATGATATCATTGGCCAAAAAGCTCGGTATTTCACAGGAAGTAGAGGTAAAAGGCTTTGTATCTAAAGAAGAACTACCTGACATATATCGAAATGCCTTGTTTACAGTGTATCTATCCGAATTTGAAGGCTTTGGATTGCCTGTACTCGAAAGCATGTCGTGTGGTACGCCAGTGCTTACTGCCAATGGCAGCAGCCTGCCCGAAGTGGGTGGCGATGCGGCACTTTATGCCAACGCCAACGACTTAGATGGTATTGTAATGCAAATGCGCCGGCTCTTGTACGATGAGGAACTTCGTGCAGCGGCCCAAAATGCCAGCTTGAAACAGGCTGCTCAATTTTCTCATGAAAAAGCAGCCAAACAACTGTATCAACTGTACGCCAAACTGCTTTAAGCCTATTTCAGGTAGGCCTTAAATACCTTGTCGAGTTTTTCCATTTTGGGCTGAATCACAAACCGACAATAAGGCTGATCACCATTTAATCGATAGTAATTCTGATGGTAATCTTCGGCCACATAAAAAGTAGTGGCTGCTGTAATTTCGGTTACAATCGGATTCGCAAAGGCTCCTGATTTATTCAAATCGGCCTTGATGCGCTCTGCCAATTCCTTCTGTGTTGCATTGTGATAAAATACGGCTGAGCGATATTGGGTACCTACATCGGCACCCTGCCGGTTTAAGGTCGTAGGGTCGTGCGTTCCCCAAAATACTTTGAGCAAATCGGCAAAACTTACTACTTGCGGATTGAACTTTATTTGAATTACCTCGGCATGGCCGGTGAGTCCCGAACAAATCTCCCGATAAGTAGGGTTCGGGATTTTACCTCCCATATAACCCGAAACCACGGTATCCACCCCTTTGATTTGTTGAAAAACGGCTTCCACACACCAAAAGCAGCCTGCCCCGAAAGTTGCTATTTCCATACTGTCGTTACTTTTTACATACAAATTGGCGGCAGCATTTTCAGCTGAACGTGTACGCTCGGCCACTTGTGCATCGCAAGAGGCAAGAGCCATAGAAAATAGAAGCACCAAAAATCGCATGTTTGTTAAACAGAACGATTGGCAAAAGGTTCAGCTTATGCCTCTATGATTTCCTTCAATTGAGCTGGCGAATAATGGATGTTTTTCATGGTTTTGTGATCGCCCTCACGGTAAACCAAAAAAAGGCCATTCTCTTCGCGGATGTAGCAATTTTCACCTTTGGTGTGGGCATAATGGGCAACGGTTGCCTCTGCCTCTTCCCTGCTGCTACAAGCCTTGCTCATGTTTGAACGCTGCACTTCGTTAAACAAAGCCGGGAATTTAGCAGCTAAGCCAAATTCGAGCACCGCTCCCGAAAGTACATATTGCAAGTCGCAAAGGGCATCGGCAATCTCCGTGATGTCGTTATCGGCTATGGCTGCTTCCAGTTCTTTGAGTTCTTCAGCCAACAGGTTCACCCGAAGCTTACAACGATCGGCAGCCGGAATTCCAGGTGCTTCAACTATCGGATGCTTGAATGCACGATGGAATGCCGCCACCTGGTTGAGTGCGTCTAATTTTTCAAATTCCATCGCTCAATAGTTATCGCGCGATTCGTCTTCTTCGCCCCTGTCGAACTGCTCAAAATCGTAATCAGGCATCAGTTCTTCTTTCACGTGGTCAATCGTTTCCGACAAACCTGCCAAAAACTTGTTGAAGTCTTCTTTATACAAGAAAATCTTGTGTTTCACAAACTGCCCGTCATCAAACCCCCGCTTGCTCTCTGTGATAATGAGATAATAATCGTTGCCTCTGGTGGCCTTTACATCAAAAAAATAAGTACGCTTACCTGCACGGATTTTTTTGGAATAAACTTCCTCCCGCTGGTTGTCTGACCTCTTGTCAAAATCCTCCATATTCCTCTTTTGCGTTAAAATTAAATTATCCCCCCAACTTTCACTCATGGAAGTTTCCCACATATGTGCAAATGTGGCTGCAAGGTTCAGGATTGCAGTTGTTGCCTTTCATGTAGTGAGGCGTAAATGCCCTGCTGTGCAAGGAGTTGATCGTGGGTTCCGCGCTCCACTACCCTGCCTTGGTCGAGCACCAAAATCAAATGGGCATGAGCCACAGAGCTGATGCGGTGACTGATGATGACCGAGGTACTGGGCTGCGCCAGTAACCGTAGATTCTGTAACACTTCCTTCTCTGTAGCCGCATCCAATGCGCTCAAGCAGTCGTCGAACACATAGAGCGATGGTTTTTTAATGAGCGCACGGGCAATGGCAACGCGCTGTTTTTGGCCACCCGACAAGGTTACTCCCCGCTCGCCGAGCAGGGTGTGCATGCCGTCGGGGAATGAGGTAATGGTTTCCTCTAAAGCTGCCATGCGGGCAGCCTGCCATACTTCTTCCTCGGTAGCGCCCACTTTGCCAAAAGCGATGTTGTTGAAAATGGTATCGCTGAATAGAAAAACATCCTGAGGCACATAACCCACTGCGGTACGCCAGGCACCAAGGTGCACCGATTTCAGATTGGTTTCGTCTAAAAGCACTTCACCGGCCTGAGGGTCGTACAAGCGCAGCAGCAATTGCGCAATGGTAGATTTACCCGAACCTGTTTTGCCTACAATGCCCAAGGTTTGCCCGCTAAGCAGCGAAAAGTTAAGATGGTCTAAAACCACGTTGCTTTCTCCTGGATAGGCAAAGCTGAGATTGCGAAATTCTATTTTAAACGGATTGTTCAATAAAGCGCCTCTATCCACCTCATATTCTGGAACTTCATTCAAAATTTGGTTGATCCGCTCTTGCGAGGCTGCGGCTTGCTGTACAATGGAGGCAACCCAGCCGACAGAAGTTACCGGCCACGTAAGCATGTTTACGTAAATCACAAATTCGGCGATGTTGCCCGGCGTAATTTCACCCTTGGCAACCTGCATGCCGCCTATAAAAATGGTAAGTATGGTACTTACCCCAATGAGCAACAAGGTGAGTGGAAAGAACAAGGCATCGGCTTTGGCCAATTGCAACGATTTATGCTTAAAATCAGACACTTCCTTTCCAAAAAGCTGTCGAAACCGTTTTTCAAGACCATAGGTTTTAATCACCCTGATACCCGAATACGTCTCTTGTGCAAAGGTGTTGATACGTCCCAACTGCTGCTGAATGGCTGTGCTACGGGTGAGTATAATGGAATTTACATAATAAATGGTCACCGATAGCAAAGGCAGGGGCAGTAGCACATACAAGGTGAGTGTGGTATTTACCCGCAACATAGCCGCTATGACAATCACGAAAAGCACTACCAGATTGATGCCGTACATCAAGGCTGGCCCTACATACATACGCACCTTGCCTACATCCTCGCTCAGGCGCGACATCAAATCGCCCGTGGTATTTCGTTGGTAAAAATGCGCGGTAAGCTGTTGATACTTGATATAAAGGTCGTTTTTGAGCTCAAATTCAATCCATCGCGACATCACAATGATGGTTTGTCGCATGAAAAACATAAACAAGCCTTTGGCCAACGAAAATACCAAAACCATGAGGGCAAAATAGAGCAGCTGTTTGCTCAAATCGTTCCTCAACACTTGTGCTTCGCTCGTAGAGGCATCTCTTATTTGCTGGATGTTGGCTACAATCAAATCAACCGACTGGCGAATGAGTTGTGGTGGCAGTATGCCAAAAACATTCGAAATCACCACGAATACAACGCCCGCTACGAGTTTCCATTTGTGCCGAAGGAAGTACGGGCGAAGTGTGCGCAGCGATTTCATGGCACAAAAGTACGCTTTTGCACGCCATGCCGCCCCCCGGCAACTCAGCAAAATAGCTATGAAAAGCCATGCGAATGGGCTACCTTTGCCCACTCAAAAATCAAATACAATGAGTGCAACTACAGCTAACCTCGCCAGCGATGTGATTTTCGACAAAGTCGCTGCCATGGGTCACGAACAAGTGGTTTTTTGTCACGACGAAAAAACTGGATTGCGAGCCATCATCGCCATCCACAATACCGTTTTAGGCCCAGCATTGGGTGGTACCCGCATGTGGCAGTATGCCAGCGATGCCGATGCCATTGTAGATGCACTCCGTTTGTCGGAGGGCATGACCTATAAAGCAGCTGTAGCCGGACTCAATTTGGGCGGTGGAAAGGCCGTTATTTTGGGCGACCCGCGCAAAGACAAGTCAGAAGCCTTCTTCCGTAGATACGGCAAGTTTGTTGACAGTTTGGGCGGAAAATACATCACCGCTGAAGATGTGGGAACCAGCAAAACCGACATGGAATACATCGCCATGGAAACCGACCATGTAAGTGGCTTGCCCGAGCACAAAGGCGGAAGCGGCGACCCCTCTCCTGTTACTGCCTACGGTGTGTACATGGGGGTAAAAGCCTCTGCTAAAAAAGTTTATGGCAACGATGCCTTGGCAGGCAAAAAAGTAATGGTTCAAGGTGCTGGCAACGTGGGTCGTTACCTCATTGACAACCTCATGAAAGAGGGTGCCGTAGTTTATGTATCCGATATCTTTGAGGACCAGCTGCAAAAAGTAACCGCTGCTCACCCGTCGGTTAAAGTCATTGCGCCAAACGATGTTTATAGCGTTGATATGGACATTTATGCTCCTTGCGCTTTGGGTGCTACCCTCAACGACGAAACCATTCCTCAACTTCGTTGTGCCATTGTAGCCGGTGGTGCCAACAACCAGTTAAAGGATACCGATAAGCACATGAGCATGCTCATGGAACGCGGCATTTTGTATGCTCCTGATTTTGTGATCAATGCAGGTGGATTAATCAATGTATACTCTGAATTAGAGGGTTACAACCGTCAAAATGCCATGTCGAAGACCGAGCACATTTACGACCAAACCCTTGCCATCTTCGAAGCAGCTACCAACGAAGGCATTTCTACTTTAGAAGCCTCGGTGCGCATTGCTCGTCGCCGCATCGATGCTGTAGCCAACATCAAAACCCGTCTTTGATTTTTAGTACATGTTAAATCGCCGCCACCTCCGACTGAAGGTTTTACAGTCGCTGTATGCCTATCACCAATCGGAAGTAAGAGATTTGCAAAAAGGTGAACAGGAGTTGCTCCGCAACATCGAAAAGATGTCGGAAGCCTACATTCTGTCGCTAAAGCTGGTCGACGACCTCATCCATTACACCCAGCACTGGGCCGATGAGCGTGACTCTAAAATGCTGGCTACCATCCAAAACCGGAAGGAGAGCAGGAAATTTGGAGAAAACGTGTTCGGTAAGCACCTCAATGAATGCGAGGCCTACAATCAAGCGCTGAAAAAGTACAAGATCAAGGGCCAAACCCTCGATCCTGAGTTTTTGCGCAAGTTGTTCATGACCTTTTCGGAAACAGAGGCATACCAAGAGTACATTGCCCAGGAAAACCCCTCATCAGAAGCCGATTTGGCCCTCATTCAGGTCCTTTACAAGCACATCTTGCTGAAAAGCGAGGTGGTAGATGGCTTTTTTGAAGAGAAATCGATGTATTGGGAAGCCGATAAAGCGCTTGTTTCGGCAGCGGTACAAAAAACCATCAAAGAAGCATTTAAAAATACTGACCATTTCAGGTTGATTGATTTGAGCCGTGATTGGGCCGAAGATTGGGCCTTTGCACAAGGCATTTTTCGCAAAGCGGTGCTGCAAAATGACCATTACGAAAAGCTCATTCAAGAAAAAACCCGCGGTTGGGATGTAGAACGCATCGCCATGATGGATGTGCTCATCATTCAATTGGCCATTGCCGAAATGATTCAGGAAGTTGCCATTCCGGTGAAAGTAACCATGAACGAATACCTCGAAATCTCGAAAGCCTATAGCACGCCCAAAAGCAGTCAGTTCATCAACGGCATACTCGACAATATTGCCAAGGAACTTATAGCCAGTGGCGAAATTGCCAAAGCTGGTAGAGGTTTAATTGGATGATTTAACCCTTAAATTCGCCATATGAAAAAGTTAGTGATCGCCCTGCTCCTAGCAGGCAATGTATTGACGATCGGTTGCAGCAACAACCAAAGCGAAGAAGTAAGTGAAGATGCCATCATGAATCCGCTATCGGCCGAAAACGATGGCCAGGTAAAGGGTGGAAAATTACCTGAAATGACTTTCGACAAAGAGCTTCATGATTTTGGAGTGATTTCGGAAGGTGAAAAGGTGACTTATTCTTTTCGCTTCAAAAACACCGGAAAAGGCGATTTGATCATTCAAACGGCCAGCGGTTCTTGCGGGTGTACGGTTCCTGAATATCCTGCCAAACCTATTAAACCTGGTGAAACCGGGTTTATTAAAGTGCAATTTAACAGTGAGGGCCGCGCCGGCATCCAAGAAAAGCAGGTAACCATTGTTGCCAACACCATCCCTAATACCATTACCCTTAAAATCAAAGCTGAAGTCAGCGAAAGATAATATGAACCATCTCTTACTAATGGCCCCACCTCAGGGAACTGAAGGTGCCGGCAATCCACTTGTAGCTCTACTGCCGTGGGTGTTGATTTTTGTGGTGATCTACTTTTTTATGATCCGTCCACAAAACAAAAAAGCAAAAGAACAGAAGCTTTTTCGTGAAAGCATCGCCAAAGGAGACCGCATTGTCACCATTGGGGGCGTTCATGGAAAGATTGTTGAATTGGGTGAAACAACGGTAATTATTGAAGTGGAAGGACAATCGAGATTGAAGGTCGAGAAATCAGCCATTTCGCAGGAGAACACCTTGGTGGCTTATCCACCCGAAAAGAAGTAAACAAGAGGCTTAGGCCTCTTTTTTTTTGCTATGAAATTGCAAGTAGGCATAACCGGGAATATGGGCAGCGGCAAATCAACCGCCTGCTCCATTTTTGCATCCTTGGGCATTCCAATTTACGATGCCGATAGTCGTGCCAAGTGGCTCATGACCCATGATCTTCAGCTACGAGATGAGCTTGTAAAGTTGTTGGGAGAAGCAAGCTATGACGAATCGGGTAGTTTGAACCGTCCATGGATAGCGCAACAAGTATTTACCAATCCCCATAAATTAACGCAACTCAACGCACTGGTGCACCCCGCCGTTGCTGCCGATGCACAGCAATGGCACGCAGCGCAAAATAGCGCCTACACCTTGCGGGAAGCAGCTTTGCTCATTGAGTCGGGTTCATACAAACAGCTCAACAAGCTCATTGTAGTTACGGCGCCTGAGTCCATAAGGGTAGCGCGTGTCATGCAGCGCGACGGTTTATCGGCAACCGAAGTGCAAGCGCGTTTAAGCAAGCAGTTGCCTGAGTCGGAAAAAGTAAAACTTGCCGATTTTGTTATCGTAAACGATGGTGAACAAGCTCTTAGCAAACAAGTGCTCACTATTCATCGAGCACTTTTACAACTTGCTGGGCCAACATCCTGATTTTTTCTGTGGCCGGATAGCAATTCACCAATTTGCCCGATTGGTTAAAACCCCAACCCAGCGCATGCTTTTGGTATTGAATTATAAAATTACCCGGAGGCATGGCATTGAGTTGAAATTCCTTACGGCTTAAATACCATAAGGCAAGCGTGCCTTTTAATTCAAGTCTAACCGATTCAACCCTAACATCTGCTGCCAAAGCCAAGGCATGGGCAGGCATCCACCGTTTGCCCTGGTGCATTTCGCCGAGTGCAGTACCCCAACGCAGCAATTTAATGGAGGCTTCGTTTTGGGCGCACCAGTTGAGCTGCGCTGGCAAGCCAGCGTACCAAACTCCTTTTTTGCTGCCGGCCAAAACGTAGTGAGCTGGCCATTGCAGCTGGGAGCTGACAGCTTCTGGGAGATTATCGGCTGGTGTCAATGATTTCCACAACTGGCTGTTATCAGTGGTTGGTGCATCGCCGCGCTTTTGAAAAACAGCGATAAAAAATCCCTCGCCATGACTGTGGCCTGGAAAACTGTGATAGGCGTATCCTTTAGGAATGGCCGGGTCTATCTCATGCGCATCTACAAAGCCCCATTCAGTGGGTAGTTGAAGTGCATATGGTTCAAGTCCTTCTGCTACAAGCCAATGCCATTGAACTTCGTTTTCGGCCAAGCTAAAGGTACAGGTGCTGTAAATGACGAAGCCACCGTGCTTGACCAATGTAAGTGACTCATCGAATATCTGACGTTGCAGCGAACTGCATTGCTGGGGCAATTGGTGGTGCCAATGTGAACGACTGTCGGTATCTTTCCGAAACATGCCCTCTCCACTGCAGGGGGCATCAATAAGCAGCAAATCGGCTTTTATTCCTGTGGCAGCCAATGTCGCACCAGAGGCATTGCTCACCACAACCCTGCTGTTGCCCCATCGGTCGATATTGCCTGCGAGAATTTCGGCACGTTTGGGCACAATTTCATTGGCTATCATCCAGCCATCTGGTGCCAAGGCATCGGCTAATAAGGTTGATTTGCCGCCAGGGGCCGCCGACAAATCGATGGCCATTTTTGGGGCCGGTAACTTTTTGAGTACAGCCGACAGTAGCATGGAGGCACTCTCTTGCACGTAGTAGGCACCTGCATGAAAAGTCGGATCGAGCGTAAAAACTGGCCTTTCCTGCAGCCAATAGGCACTTTCAGCCCAAGGCACTGGCGTATGCTCGGCTTGAGGTAAAGCAAGCGTTTTGGCTTGGTTTACCCGAATGGAGGCCGACAAAGGAGCTGCATCTAATCCACCTACAATGTTGGAAGCAAACCCTGGCAATTCTAGGTGTAAACGTTGTACAAATTCGGTAGGTAGCTGCATAAACAAAAACTGCCCCATGAGGGGCAGCTATTTTGGTTGAAGATGATTATTTTCCTACGCTCTCGCGCTTCTTTTTCATTTCCAACGCCTTGTCGTTCAGCTTCAGCTGAGCGTACAATTGTTGAAGCGAAGCCATGGTGTTGGCATCTTTGGGGTCAATTTCATGCGCCTTTTCCAAGAATGGGCGGGCTTTTTCAAATACACTCTTCGCTTTTTGGGTAGCTTCTTCGTACTTCTTCTGCTGATTAAAAGGAATTTTATTGGCTTCGTTGGCCAATTCAGCGCCCTCGTTGAAGTAAAGTGCTCCTAAGTTGTAATAAGCATCAAAATAATTGGGCTTGTTATCAATGGCCTTTTGGTAATTGATGGCAGCCTTTTCTTTGTCTTTCATCTGGTCATAGGCAGTACCCATGGCAAAATACAAGGTGGCATTGCTAGGATCTAACTTGATGGCAGCCTCTAGGTTTTGGATAACTTCTTTCTGGCGACCCTGTATGAGATAAATATTCAGCTCATCGATAACCAACCCTACTTCATTAGGGAACTCTTTTCGACCCATGGCCAGGTATTCAATGGCCTTGGCTGTATCACGATCTTCTTTGCTGATTTGCGCCAAAGTTTGGTAAATGGCCGGCTTCTTATAGTTCTGGTCGAGCAACTTATTGAAGAAAATAGCCGCTTTCTTATTGTCGTTAAGGCGCTCTGCAGTCAAAGCGGCATTGAATAAGATAGAAGTATCGCCCGCATCATAACCCAGCAAGGTTTCAAAATCAGAAAGGGCTTTTACATACTCTTTCTTCATGTACATGTCTACACCCCTATTGTAAATGTTGGCCTTGGCTGAAGCAATCTTGCGGCGTGAATCGTCGGAGAAATCGTTTTTGGTATCCAATTTTAAGCTGCGTACATAACTTTCAAGTGCTGCCGCCAGAGGATCCTGCGACAAACTGGCGTAAGCTTCGTTTCCGAATATGCCGAGATAAATTTCTCCGCGGTAGTACCACGCCTTGGCCGACTCAGCGGTTTTAGGGTTGTTCACAGCTTCTTCAATGGCGGCCAAGGCCTTGTCAAGTTCACCGTGACGGTTGTACAAAATAGCACTTTGTACTTTTTGATTTTGAGCCATTATCTGCTGTGTTCCTAACAAGAGAATGGCGGCAAGCAAGAGCTTTTTCATGACTTCTAAAATTATACTTCGGTGTTAGAATCTTCGTTGTTTTCTTCAGTTTCGCTTTCTTCTTCGCGTTTTACTTTGGTAATGGAGGCAATCGACTCACCTTCTTTCAGCTTGATCAGGCGTACTCCTTGTGTAGCACGGCCCATCACGCGTAGTTCGGCTACGCCCATTCTGATGGTTACACCCTTCTGGTTAATAATCATCAAATCGTCTTCGTCGGTTACATCTAATATACCTACCAGTTTGCTGGTTTTTTCGGTCACATTCAAGGTGCGAACCCCTTTACCACCACGATTGGTGATGCGGTACTCGTCTAAATCTGAACGTTTGCCGTAACCGGTTTCCGATACCACCAGGATGGTCGACTGCGGGTCGTCGACACAAACCATGCCAACCACTTCGTCTTGCTCATTATCGAGGGTGATGCCCCTTACCCCAGTAGCAGTACGGCCCATTGGGCGCACCTTTTCTTCGGGGAAGCGAATGGCCCGACCTGAACGTACGGCCAATAGTACTTCCGACTTACCAGTGGTCAACTTGGCTTCGAGCAATTGATCACCTTCGTTGATGCCGATAGCGTTGATGCCATTGGCACGTGGACGACTGTAAGCTTCCAAGCTGGTCTTCTTGATCACTCCCTGCTTGGTACAGAACATGATAAAGGTGTTGTTGATGTACTCTTCATCGGTGAGGTTTTTCACCGCAATGTATGCTCTTATCTTATCGTCGTTCGGAATGGCAATCATATTTTGTACGGCCCTTCCTTTGGTGTTTTTGCCACCTTCGGGAATTTCGTACACCTTTAACCAGAAACACCTGCCCTGTTCGGTAAAGAACAGCATGTAGTTGTGGGTAGAGGCTACAAATATGTGTTCTATGAAGTCTTCTTCTCGGGTAGCGCCACCTTGCACGCCTCTACCACCACGGTTTTGAACGCGGTATTCGGTAAGCGGGGTGCGCTTCATATAACCCAAGTGCGAAATGGTAATAATTACATCTTCATCGGCAATCATGTCTTCCATGCGGAAATCACCAGCTGCGTATTCAATCACCGAGCGACGGTCGTCGCCAAAGCGCTCCCTAATTTCGGCCAGCTCGTCTTTGATGATTTGCATCCGCAATCCTTCATCGGCCAAAATGGCTTGCAAACGGGCAATGAGTTGCATGATTTCTTCGTATTCGCGCTTGATTTTGTCGCGCTCCATGCCGGTTAACCGCTGCAATCGCAATTCAAGGATGGCCTTGGCCTGAATTTCACTCAAGCCGAAGTTATCCATCAAGCCCGTCCTGGCATCATCGGGCGTGGCCGAATTGCGGATGAGGGCAATCACTTCGTCGAGGTGATCGAGTGCAATGAGGTAACCTTGTAAAATGTGCGCTTTCTTCTCAGCTTCGCGCAATTCGTACTCGGTGCGACGGATAACGACTTCGTGGCGGTGATCCACAAAGTGAACAATCAGGTCCTTGAGATTGAGTGCCACCGGGCGCCCCTTCACCAAGGCGATGTTGTTTACCGAAAAAGTGCTTTGCAAGCTTGTATACTTATACAAGTGGTTGAGCACCACACTCGCCATGGCATCACGCTTGATTTCGTAAACCACACGCATACCGTCGCGGTCCGATTCGTCGCGGATGTCGCTGATGCCCTCGAGCTTTTTCTCATTCACCAATTCTGCTGTTTTTTGCAGCATATCGGCTTTGTTTACCAAAAAAGGAATTTCGGTAACAATGATGCGTTCGCGACCATTGTCTAATACCTCAATGTTGGCCTTGGCGCGAATCACAATCCTACCACGACCAGTAAGCAGTGCATCGCGCACACCTTCATAGCCATAAATGATACCTCCGGTAGGGAAATCGGGTGCTTTTACGTATTGAATGAGTGCCTCGCAGCTGATGTCACGGTCATCAATATAAGCTACAATGCCATCCACTACTTCCCGCAAATTGTGAGGAGCCATGTTGGTAGCCATACCTACGGCAATGCCCGATGAACCATTGATCAACAAATTCGGGAACTTGCTGGGCAATACAGTGGGTTCCTCAAGCGAATCGTCGAAGTTCAACTGAAAATCAACCGTCTCTTTTTCGATATCGTTCAGTAATTCTTCGGCCATGCGGGTGAGGCGGGCTTCGGTGTAACGCATGGCGGCCGGACTGTCGCCATCTACCGAACCAAAGTTACCCTGACCATCAACCAACGGATAACGCAAGCTCCATTCCTGTGCCATGCGTACCATGGTATCGTATACCGAACTGTCGCCATGCGGGTGGTACTTACCGAGCACTTCACCCACAATTCTTGCCGACTTTTTATAGGGCTTGTTGTAATTGACCCCCAACTCGTTCATGCCAAATAAAACCCTGCGATGCACTGGCTTCAAACCATCGCGAACGTCTGGTAAGGCACGTGCTACAATTACCGACATCGAATAATCGATGTAGGCCGATTTCATTTCATCTTCAATGTTGATGGGTATAATCTTCTCTCCTTCAGCCATCTGACTACAATATTGTTCTCGTTAAAATAGAAGCCCGAAAATAGCAAAAATTGACGAGTGTCGCGAGCGAAGTCGCACATCAAAAGGTCATATTTAAGTCTGCCATCTGAAAAATGGTTTTACACCTTGAAAATGAAAGCTTTATGCCATTGTGAAAGTATCAACAATCAAAAGAAATTAATCCACAGCAGCTTTTTTGCCCCTTTGGCCTGCTAAATTTGTAGGCGCGCAAATAAAAAAGCAACCCTTTCGTTTAACGTACATTCTAAATGGCAAGCATGTCACTATTCCTGCAGATTACCGAAAGCACCCTACCACAGCCTACCGAAGAGCGGTTGAACTTGCTCGAACTGGTGTTCAAAGGTGGTTTCTTCATGATTCCCTTGGTGATTTTATCGTTTATAGCGGTTTACATTTTTGTAGAGCGCTACATGACCATTAAAAAAGCCCGAAAAGAAGATTCGCAGTTCATGAACCTGATCAAAGATTTTGTGGCATCGGGCAACATTCATTCGGCCCAAGATTTATGTAATAAAACCGATCACCCATTGGCACGAATGATGGCCAAAGGTGTGATGCGCATTGGTCGTCCACTCAAAGACATTGAAACCGCCGTGGAAAACGTAGGTAAAATTGAAGTGGGCAAGCTCGAAAAAAACATGGGTACTTTGGCAACCATCGCAGGTGCCGCTCCCATGATTGGATTTTTGGGTACAGTAACGGGTATGATACGGGCCTTTTACAATATGTCGAAAGCCGGCAACAACATCGATCCCGGTTTGCTTTCGGGCGGTATATATGAGGCCATGATTACCACAGCGGCCGGTTTGGTGGTAGGCATCATTGCTTTCATAGGATACAACTTCTTGGTATCGATGATTGATAAGGTGGTGCATAACCTTGAAGCACGTTCGGTTGAATTCCTCGATTTGTTGCAAGAACCATCGAAAAAATGAACCTAAAGACCCGCAATAAACGCCAGGTAGAATTCAGTATGTCGTCGATGACAGACATTGTTTTTCTGTTGTTGATATTCTTCATGCTCACCTCTACCCTGGTTTCGCCCAATGCGCTTAAGCTCATTCTGCCCAAAAGTTCGGGCAAGACCTTGGCCAAACAATCCATTTCGGTGAGTATCGACCAAGACAAGCAATTATATTTCAACAAAGACCGCATCGGATTTGAAGAATTGGAATTTCGCCTTACCGATGTGGCAGCTACCGATGGCGAAGAAGCTACGGTGGTTTTAAACGCCGAACGAAGTGTACCCATTGAGGAAGTGGTAAAAGTGATGAGCATTGCCAACAAGCTCAAAATCAAAATGATTCTGGCAACCGATCCTGAATAACATCAGCATGGAAAACGAAAAGAAAAACAACCTAAAAGGCCTTGCGGGTACCCTTGTATTTCACGGGGTATTGTTGGGCTTGTTTTTGTTTTTTGGTTTTACCACCCCCTTGCCCTTGCCCGCAGAGCAAGGCATCGCCATTAATTTTGGCAGCAGCGACCAAGGCACGGGCGATGTACAGCCCGAAAACAGTGGCGACAATCAGGCCCAAAACGACGCACCTGCAAGCCGCCAAACTACTGCTTCGAGCAGCAGCGGCCAACAACAAGTAGCTACACAAGATGTGGAAGCAGCACCTGTGGTGAGACCCAATCCTAACCCCAAAGTCACCCCACGCAATACCGATCCTACGCCCAAACCTACTGAAACACCGGTTGAAGACCCCAAACCCACGGTAAATACCCGTGCTTTGTATCCGGGAGCTGGTAGTGGCGCCAGAGGTGGTTCGCAGGGACAAACCGGGCAGCCTGGCGATCAAGGAAGCCGCGATGGCAGTAGAAATACCGACCGACAAGGCGAAGGTGGGCGTGGTGGTGTAACTGGATCGCCTGAATTTAACCTGGAAGGGCGCCAAATAACTACCCGTCCAAACATAGCAGATAGGTCACAAAGCGAGGGCCAGGTAGTAGTACTCATTTGGGTTGACCAGCGCGGCAGGGTATTGCGTGCACAAGCTGGTCACAGAGGCACTACCATTCAAAACGAAGCTTTGTGGGAAAAATGCAAGGCAGCGGCCTTAAATGCCCGTTTTTCGGCCGTTGAAGATGGTCCCGAAGAGCAACGCGGCACCATTACCTTCTTATTCAAGCTCGAATGAGCCAACTGCGTTACCAGGCCACTCTAGCATACCTATACGCGCAACTCCCCATGTTTCAACGGGTGGGTGCGGTGGCTTTTAAAAAAGACTTGGGTAATACCAAAGCCCTCTGTAAGGTTCTGGGAAATCCCGAAAAACAATTGAAATGCATTCACGTTGCTGGCACCAATGGCAAAGGATCGGTTTCGCACATGTTGGCGGCCATATTGCAGTCGGCTGGCTTCAAAACAGGGCTATACACCTCTCCTCATTTGCGCGATTTCAGGGAGCGCATCCGTATTAACGGTGAAATGATTTCGGAGGAAGAAGTGATTGCATTTACAGATAACATCAAGCCAGCCATTGCCGACATACAACCTTCCTTTTTTGAATTAACGGTGGGCATGGCTTTCGACCATTTTGCACGCCATAAAGTGGATATTGCTGTTGTTGAAACAGGTTTAGGCGGTCGGCTCGACTCTACAAATGTGATTACTCCCCTCCTTTCGGTAATTACCAATATTGGCTGGGACCACATGGATCTCTTGGGCGACAGCTTGCCACTGATTGCCGCAGAAAAAGCCGGAATCATCAAGCCCGATGTGCCAGTGGTAGTGGGCGAATTTCAGGAAGAGGTAGCTGCGGTTTTTGAAAAGCAAGCCAATGAAAAGCGGTCGTTACTGAAGTTTGCCGCCAAACATTTTGAGGCCAAAAAGTTGGATTCAGATGGACAAGTACAGCGATTCGACATTTATAAGAATGATCGTCTGTGGCTCTCTCAGCTGTCGACCGACCAACTGGGAATCTACCAATCGAAAAACATCACTACCGTTGCAGCAGCCATCGAGCAGTTGCAGCGCATGGGCATGCCTATTGAAGAAACTCACCTACGCACCGGACTGGCCCGGGTTGGAGCACTTACTGGTTTAAAAGGTCGCTGGAGCGTATTGGGCCATCAACCATTGATGGTAGCCGACACGGCACACAATGAACCTGGCTTGGCCCTGTTGATGTCTCAAATAGCACAAACCCCTCACCGGCAACTTCACTTTGTGCTTTCGGTGGTACGTGACAAAGACATCAGCAAAATTCTTTCACTTTTGCCTAAAAATGCCATTTATTACTTTTCGAAAGCCAGTATACCTCGAGGCATGGAAGTGGCGGAGTTGGTTGAAAAGGCAGGTGTAGCAGGACTGAAGGGTAAAGGTTACACCAATTTGCAAGGAGCATTGGCCGCTGCCAAAGCAGCAGCCGCTAATGACGATTTAATATTGATAGGTGGAAGTACTTTCACTGTTGCAGAACTTATTTAATGGCAGAAATTCACATTTATACCGACGGAGCAGCCCGTGGCAATCCGGGCCCTGGTGGCTACGGCATTGTATTGTTATCGGGTCAGCACCGCAAAGAATTAAGCGCAGGCTTTAAGCTCACCACCAACAACCGCATGGAACTACTGGCTGTTATAGTTGCTTTGGAAACGCTGAAGCCAGGAAAGCACCAAATCAGCATTTTCTCCGATTCGAAATATGTAACCGATGCCATCAACAAGCGTTGGATACAGGGTTGGGTGCGCAAAGGCTGGAAAGACGTAAAAAATCCAGATTTATGGCAGCGCTTGCTCCCTCTGTTGCAGGTGTACCAGCCTCAATTTGTTTGGGTAAAGGGACATGCCTCCAACGAAATGAACAACCGTTGCGATGCCTTGGCCACAGCAGTAGCCGATAACGGCCCCTGGCTTCGCGATACAGTCTACGAAGCTGTAAACGCAAAAGGGCTCGTTTAGCACGAGCCCTTTCTTCATTTAGCTGATGATGCTGGGTTATCGGGTAAATGGAATGGTTCTTTTGTACATACGGTACGATGCCACAACGCCAACGCCACCTGTTACATTGTTAAACATAATGGTAGGCTCGCTGAATGGGTTGTTTCCCGAATAGTTTAGGCGCAAGGTGTGATAGCGGTAATAAGCTTCGTCGGTATGCGCCAAAACAACGTCTACCAAGGTAGTGTCGCCCGCACTCAGTCCAAGACTGGTTTGCACTGTAGCCGACATGATGTTGTTTCGAGACAATTCATCGCTCAAAACTTGATTGTCAATTTCAGAAACAAAACTAGGGATGTTCAAAAAGGTATCCTCACTGGCACTGGTGTATGCCGAGTACAACTGGTAATAGTTTTTCTCTGCTGGATTATCAATCCAGCGTATCTGCAGCAAATCAAGATCAAAGCCAAATGGACCTCTTTGTGTGGATAGATTCACCGAATCAATCGTAACGATGCTTGTAGGAATGGTGGTAGTTCCCGTAACCCGTTCGCCTTGCGGTGTGCTTACTTCAATGCGGTAGGTAAGTCCTGGCACCAATGGAAAACTGCTCTGAGGCAGGCGATACTGGCCTTTGCTGGTATAAGGAATAAGTTGTTGATTGCCTCCTTGGATAATGCGCACAGTAGCATTGGTTACTGTATCGTTGCCTTCGCGGCTTCCTTTAAAAATGGGCATGGTGCGGCGCACTTCTACTACGATATTTTGGTTTTCGGGGCTCAAAAAGCTGTAAACTATCAACTGTGGCTCTACATCGGGCACCTGAACATTGGTAACCATGGTATCGCATGAAGCCAAAATGGCTGGAACAATAAAAATCTGGATATAAAGAATGAAGCGTTTCATGAATTAGAATTTGATGTTGTACGATACAGAAGGCAATACAGGGAAGAGCGTTACCTGTCGCAGCACGCGGTTGCTACCCGGAGGCGCAAATAATCCGCTCCTGCCTTCGGCACCAATAAAATAGAAATATGGATTTCTGCGATTGTAAGCATTATACACGCTGAATTCTAAAGTTCTTGTATACCACGATTTCTTTTTGATGAACTGAACCCCCAAATCTAAACGATGGTATGGCGCCATTCGAAACTGGTTTCTGCCAGTGTATTGGTTCACATAATCGGTAAAGATGCTCGAAAAGGCATCGGCAACCGGTTCTTGACCCGGCCGGTTGATGGGCGCATATTGATCGGCCACAGGCAAGGTAATGGCCTGTCCCGTTCCATACACCCAAGTGGCCGACAACACAATACCATCTTTGCCAGGTGCTTCTTCGCGCAAACGATAGGTGTTTACGTAAGAAATGTCGTGGCGACGGTCGTAACGGGCCCAAAAAGGCTCGCCATTATTCAATGCATCAAACTGCAGCTGCGTCCAAGAAAGGGTATAGCCAATCCAGCCTGTAAATGCGCCAGATTTTTTCTGTAAAAAGAACTCCATGCCATACGAAGTACCTTGCCCCGAAGTCACGGCTTGCTCCCATCTAAAGCGGTCGGCATTCGATTCTTGTGGACCAATTCCTACGAAACTCGCACCTTCTTTGTAGGCAATGATGTTGTTCATGGTCTTGTAATAGCTTTCCACCGTCAATGAAAGTTTTGTCTTTGGAATGTCGTACGCCCAACCTGCCGCTACTTGCTGTGAACGCTGCGGTGCGAGGTTTTTGGTGGCAGGCACCCACAAATCGGTAGGCAAGCCAGCGCCTGTGTTCGACAGTAAGTGAATATATTGATTCATGAGCGCATAAGAGGCTTTGATCGACATATCGGCATTGAGTCGATAATTCATGCTGAAGCGGGGCTCAAAATTGAGGTACTGCCCTCCCCTCGGGGTAAAATGCGTGATTCTGATGCCCGGCATGATGTTGAGTCGGCTGTTCACCCTGTAATCATCTTCAATGTAAATGGCATTCTCAAAAGCCGTGGTTCTTTCGGCATTGGTGGTGTCGGTATCAGAGAAGTCGTCGATAAAGGCTACGGCACTTGGTGTAAAGGTGTGGTGCGTGATCATGGCGCCAGCCCTGATGGAGTGCTTGTCGTCGGGACGAAAATCAAAGTCTTGTTTCAAGCTCACATCTCTGATGCCGCTGCTGTATACCAGCGAAAAGTTTTGGTTTCCGAAGTTAAAGCTGAGGTAGTTTTTGAAGTTGTAATCGGTAAATATTACCGAAGTATTGGAAAACAGCCGGTTGTTGATCATGTGGTTCCAGCGGAGGGTACCAGTAGCGTTGCCCCAATCAACACCCAATCGAAAAACGTCTGAGGTGGAACGGTCGCTCAAAAAGAAGCGGTCGCGTCCAAAGTAGCCACTGGCATACAAACGGTTCTTTTTATTGATTTCAACGTTGGCCTTGGCATTGAGGTCGTAGAAATAATAACCTCCATCTTGACCGGCAGGCAAAAATGGACGGATCAAGGCATCGGCATAGGTTCTTCGGCCACTCACAATAAAAGAGGCTTTGTCTTTTTTAATAGGGCCTTCAATGGTGGCTCTCGATGATAACAAGCCTATGCCTGCCTCACCTGAAAACTTTTGCTGGTTGCCATCTTTCATGTTCATTTCAATCACCGAAGAAAGACGGCCACCGTATCGCGCCGGGAATCCTCCCTTGATGATATCTACACTTTTTAGCGCGTCGCCGTTGAACAAACTGAAAAAGCCAAAAAGGTGGAAGGCATTGTATACTGTGGCTTCATCGAGGATAATGAGGTTTTGGTCGGGACCACCCCCTCGCACATACAAGCCCGAATTGCCTTCACTCCCGCTTTGCACACCGGGCAACAATTGGAGTACCTTGAGCACGTCTTTTTCACCAAGAAGAGCGGGAATGTCTTTGATTTGCTGGATAGGCACAGAAATGACACTCATTTCGGTACGCTCCGATTCCTTTTTTTCGATGGCATCGGCCGTAACCACAACTTCCTTGAGTTGTTTATCGGCCGTGCTTAGAAGTACATCAAGAGAAACATCGCCCTGTGACAAGTCGATGACCTTAGGGGTAGTTTTGTATCCGATATAAGAGAATACCACGGTTACTGTATCGGCGGGTAGCGTAATGGAGTAAAAACCATACAAATTGGTGGTGGTACCTGTTTTACTCCTTGGGATGTAAACCGATGCTCCCAGCAGGGTTTCTTTAGAGGAAGCATCTTTGATATAGCCACTAAGGGTAGCTTTTCGTTGGGCTTGCGAAGGCTGCCACAGCACAACAAACAATAGGCAAATTGCCCGTGTCAGGTTTTTTTTAAAAGGCATAAGTTGGGTTTAAAACGACGGGTTGGGTTTTCAAAAGCCGTGCCAAGCGTTACGAAAAACAGACCAATATGTCTGAATTAAGGGTACAGGACTTGCTTTTGCGAACTTCAAAAGTAAGGCGCGAAATTGCCTTGCATGCCGATGCTAACATTTTTTAAGAATTTGCGGCGCGAATTATATAGAATCATTCCAAACAGCCTTTATGACATTCAAATGACAAAAGCACTGTTTGACGTATGGAACTTTGCAACATTGTAAAGCGAACGAATTGGACAAGCTCAGCATACTTGCTTTTACGCACAAACACTTTTACCTCGACGATTTAGGTAAGTTGGTAGTTGAAAAGCAGGAATTACCCGTGAAATTAGGCAAAATTTTGGCAAACCAAACATTTGGTGTTCAAGAGATTTTTTACTTGGCTACCTGTAACAGGGTAGAATTTGTAATGAATACCCCAGAAGGCTTTAGCACCTTGCAAGCCCAAGAATTACTGGCCAGTTTCTACAGTGAGTTTGCTCCTATTCAGCTTTCGAACCTTTTCCAGTACGCCAAAATCTATCGAGGAGAAGAGGCTGTAAGGCATCTTTATCAAGTATCGTGCTCTATGGATTCAATGGTAGTTGGTGAAAGAGAAATTTCGCGCCAACTGCGGCAGGCTTATGACGATTGTCGTGAAATGGGCTTCACTGGCGACTTTTTGCGTTTGTTGATGAAGCAAGCAGTTATCACTTCCAAAGAAGTGTATACCGAAACCAGAATTGCTGCCAAACCCATTTCGGTAGCTTCCTTGGCCATTCGCAAGCTTGAAGAGTTTCAGTTGGGTCATCAGGCTGGCATCGTGCTCGTAGGCGCTGGCGAAACCAATACGCTGGTAGCCAAATACCTCAAAAAGGCAGGTTACCGGCATTTTACCATTTATAATCGTACCCTTGAAAAGGCGCAAATATTGGCGAATTATTTGGGTGGACAGGCCTATCCCCTTTCGGCTTTGGCCAAACACGAAGGCACTGTTTCCGTCATTATCAGCTGTACTTCCAGTCCCGAGCCCATCATCACCTCAGAAATCATGCAGTCGATAGAGCTGCAACAAGGTTTTCCAACGGTCATCATCGATTTGGCAGTGCCCAACGATGTGGCTGTTGATGTGCGAAATCATGGGCAAGTAGCTTATATAGATATTGAGTTGCTGAAGGAAGAAGTTGAGAAGAACCTCGAATTCCGCGAATCGGAACTCGAAAAAGCCCAGGTAATTATCGAAAAGGGCATTGATGCCTTTGCTGAAATGAACCGCATCCGCAATGTGGAAAGAGCACTGAGCAATTTCCCAGAGCAAGTGAAGCAAATAAAAAAGCGCACCATGGAGGAAGTTTTCTCCAAGGAAATGAGCCAAGTAGATGATCACACCCGTGAGCTCATCGACAAAATGTTAAGCTACATGGAGAAAAAATGCATTTCGGTACCCATTAAAGTAGCCAAAAACGTGCTGCTCGACCAACCGCTGCATATCGACAAACCCGTACAGAAGGGTCTTGCGCTAAGCAAAACCACCGAGAAAGTAGCTTGATGAAAAAGTCTATTGTCATAGGTTCACGAGGCAGCGATTTGGCCTTGTGGCAAGCCCATTTTGTGCAAGCCCAACTCCGCGATTTGGGTTACGAAAGCACCATCAACATCATTGTAACCAAAGGCGATCGCATCCAGCATTTGAGCTTCGACAAGATTGAAGGCAAAGGTTTCTTTACGAAAGAAATTGAAGATGCACTTTTGAATGAAGAAATCGACCTGGCGGTACACTCCCTTAAAGACCTTCCAACCAGCTCACCAGAAGGGCTTAGCATAGCTGCTTTAAGCTACCGCGAAGACCCACGTGATATGCTGCTTATTCGACGCGAAGCTTATGTGGCAAGTGCCCCCTTTTACCTGAAGACAGGCAGCAGCTTGGGCACTTCCTCGGCCCGACGCAAGGTGCAAGCACGCCTGCTTCAACCCGACTTGAATATCATAGACCTTCGTGGCAATGTGCCTACCCGGGTTCAAAAGTGCAGAGACGGTAAGTATGATGCCATTTTGCTTGCCGCGGCCGGCTTAAAGCGACTCCAATTAGATTTGAGCGATTTCGTGGCCATTGAACTCGACCCCAAGCTCTTCGTACCTGCACCGGCGCAAGGTGTGTTGGGACTCCAAATTCGCGCTGGTGATGCTTTTATGGAATCGGTAGCTGCGCAGTTGCATCGAGCTGATGTTGCTGACAGTGTGGAAGTAGAAAGACAAACCTTGCACTTGTTTGAAGGAGGTTGCCACATGCCAGTTGGCGCCTACTGCGAAAAAACCGTGTCGGGCTTTGAACTCACTGTGGCCAAAGCTGCTACAGACGTCGATTTACCCGTCAAGTTGAAAATAAGCAGCCTCCACCCCACCGGATTGGCCGAAAAAGCCGTGGCACTGGCGAACAAGCAGCGCAGCGGGAAGATACTCATTAGTAGAGACCGGTCCGATAGCGGTTTGATGATACGCCAACTCGAAGCCTATGGATTTGTAGTGAGGGCTGAAAAGCTCATTGAAACGCAAGCAGTGCCTTTTGAAAGCCTTGGTGAGGCCGATTGGTATTTTTTCGTGAGTCGCAATGCCGTAAAGCACTTTTTAGCACAAGCATCTATTCCAAAGCATGCGCAAGTGGCAGCCGTGGGCGCTGGCACTGCCCAGTCGCTTTTGGAACTTGGATATCAGCCCGATTTCGTGGGTAATGACACTCAAATTGCCCAGGTTGCTCATGATTTTAAAGTCTTGGCCAGCGGCAAAAAAGTTGTTTTTCCGGTAGGTGATCGCAGTCGCCGAACGGTGCAGCTAGCGCTCGAAGCCCATGCAGCAGTGCAGGAGTTGCAAGTGTACGAAACCAAACTCTTAGATAAAGCCTTTCAAGAAGCCTTCGATGCCATTGTATTTAGCAGTCCGTCTACTGCCGAAGCTTACTTCAAGCACAATAGCATTGGCCCAAACACCCTTTGTGTGGCCATGGGTGCCACCACACTTGCCTATTTGAATGAAAAGGGCATTACCAACGCAGTGCCAGCCTTGGGGTTCGATGAATCGGCTATGGCCATGACCTTGTTTTCGAATTTATAGGAAATGCTCAGGCCCGAAGATTACATCCGTCATTTAGGCTTGCTTCCACACCCTGAAGGTGGGTACTACAAAGAAGTATTTCGCTCGGAAGAAACACTTTCGCCTGAGCAACTACCAGCGCGGTTCGGCGGAGCCCGTCAGGTTATTACTTCAATCTATTTTTTAATTAAACCTGACTTTCCATCTCATTTTCATCGCATTAAAAGCGACGAAATTTGGTATTTTCACGATGGAAACGGGCTTATTATCCATGTGCTCCATCCTGATGGAGCGTACGAAAAGTTGGCGCTTGGAAGAGATTTGCCTTCCGGGCAAAGGCTTCAAGCCTGTGTGCCCGCTGGGAGTTGGTTCGCTGCCGAATGTGCAAGTAACTTAGCACCTCAATTTTCATTGGTAAGCTGTGCAGTTGCTCCCGGCTTCGATTTTGCTGACTTTGAACTTGCCGAACGTTTACCTTTGCAATCGCATTACCCCAAACACCACGATCTCATTCAACGTTTTACCCGAGATGAAAGCAACGCAGCGCTCTGAAGCACTCTATCAGGAAGCCAAAACCTACTTTCCAGGTGGCGTAAATTCACCCGTTCGGGCCTTTCGCTCGGTTGGTGGAACACCCATTTTCATTACCAAAGGCGATGGCGCTTACGTTTGGGATGCTGATGGCAACCGCTACCTGGACTTTTGTGCCAGCTGGGGGCCCATGATTTTGGGGCACAACAACCAACAAGTGCGAGAGGCCATCATCGGGGCGGTACAAAACGGCACTTCGTTTGGCGCCCCTACCATCCAGGAAAACGAGCTGGCCAGCTTGATTTTGAAAAACCACCGCTACCTCGAAAAACTGCGCTTTGTGAGCTCAGGAACCGAAGCAGTGATGAGCGCCATTCGTTTGGCAAGAGGATATACCGGCAGAGACAAATACATCAAATTTGAAGGTTGCTACCACGGCCATGCCGACCACCTGCTGGTAAAAGCCGGTTCGGGATTGGTTACTTTCGGAGAATCAACTTCGGCAGGCGTACCCAAAAGTTTTGTAGATGAAACCATCGTGGTGCCTTTGTTCAATGAAGCAGCCTTGCGAGAGGCTTTTGCCAGTTTTCCGGGCCAAATAGCCGCCATCATCATAGAACCAATACCTGCCAACAACGGTCTTTTATTGCAGACCCGTAAATTTTTACAGCTACTACGCGAATTGTGCGATGAGCACGGCAGCCTCCTGATCTTCGACGAAGTGATCAGTGGTTTTCGCGTAGGCTTTGAAGGAGCTGCAGGTTTGTACAGGGTACGTCCCGATATCCTTACCTTCGGCAAAATCATTGGTGGTGGCCTGCCCGTGGGTGCCTACGGTGCTTCGGCCGAAATCATGTCGTCAATCTCGCCCGAAGGTAGCGTTTACCAAGCAGGCACCTTGTCGGGCAACCCGGTTGCCATGAGTGCTGGTAGGGCGCAACTAACGGCCTTGCTCCAACCCGGATTTTACAAAGACATGGTGCGTAAAACAGCAGCATTTGTACGTATCATTCGGAAACATATTCAAGAGAAAGGCTACAATACCCGTATTTTCCAAGTTGGCTCGGTATTCTGGATCTCTTTCAGCAACTTGAGCCATGTGCGGGCTGCTGAAGAAATCGACCCCAACAGCATGCAAGGCTTCAAGGTGCTTTTTCACTATTTGCAGTCGGCAGGCATTTACTTTGGCCCATCGGGTTACGAAGTTGGCTTCGTATCTGCCAGCCACACAGCAGAGGAACTTGCGTGGGCTGCCCAAACGATCTGCGAAGGACTTGATCATGCCTTTGCTTCGTAAACAGCTGGTTGATTTTGCGGTTGTTTAGGTAAATTGCAGATCTATGCGCTTTCGTCCACGTGTTACCTTTTGGTTCGTACTCGCCTACATTCTGGCTGCCTTTGGCTGGTGGACCTATATCCATATTGACGATAATGGCAGCATTCAAGACTTCAAACGTGAATTGCTCGAGCAAAAAAAGCAGCAGGCGCAGCGCGATGTGTACGCCAATTTGCTGGAGCAAAAGTTCAGTAATACCGATCGCACCCCTTACACCCTGTATTTTAACGGACGGGTTTTTGGTGTGGACACCACTTTGTTAAATTCATTTTTTGAAGTGTCGTATCCCGAAATGCAATTGAGCTATTGGCAATCGGGCATCACGGTAGAAATTCGCGCCGACATACTAGCTGCCATTGACCGGAAGGAGAGAAACCGCAACCTCATGTTTGTGGGCGAAGGAATTGTTTTTGTGGCCATGTTGTTTTGGGGATTCATCACCATTTTCAAAGGTTACCGCGAAAAGGATGAGCTAAATGCCATGCAGTCGAACTTTTTAATGTCGGTAACGCATGAGCTAAAAACCCCTCTTGCCAGTACCAAGTTGATGTTGCAAACCTTGCTTCGCCGCAAATTGGAGCCGCAACAAACCCAAAAACTGGTCGATAACAGTCTCGATGAAATCAACCGGCTGGATGCCTTGATTGAAAAAATACTGCTGGCATCACGTTTTGAAAATCCGCATAAGCACGCCCAAAAACGCACCATTAATTTATCGGAGCTCTGCAAAGATACGGTAGAGCGTTTGGGACAAACCGCGCGTCTGGAGGGCAGGTTGCAGAGTTCGATTGAAGAAAATGTGAACATTCAAGGCGATGTGGCATTGCTGGTTTCGGTGCTCACCAATTTGATTGAAAATGCGGGCAAGTATGCGCCCGGGCAAGCGCCGGTACGGGTGGTTTTGCGTCAGCAGCACAAAGTAGCTGTGGTGCAGGTGATTGATGAAGGTCCTGGCATCGCCGAACCCGACAAAAAGAACATTTTCAAAAAGTTCTACCGCATAGGCAGCGAAGAAACCCGCACCACCAAAGGCACCGGGCTTGGTCTGTTTATTGTCAAAAATATCATAGAAGACATGGGTGGAAGCATCCAAGTGCGCGACAATCAACCCAAAGGTGCTATTTTTGAAATAACCTTACCAGCCGAACAATATGAACTACAGGATACTTTTAGTTGAAGACGAAGAACACCTGCGCGACACCATCAAGCTCAATTTAGAGTTGGAAGGTTACAGCGTAGTGGCCGTATCAGATGGGCTCGAAGCCCTCAATGTGATTCACGAATCGCGTTTTAACTTGGTGATACTCGACATCATGATTCCCAGCATCAATGGCTTGGATGTTTGCGAGCGCATTCGCCTCGAAAACCGCGACACGCCTGTACTCATACTTTCGGCCAAAAACACCTCTGAAGATCGTGTGAAGGGGCTCAAAATTGGGGCAAACGATTACCTCACCAAGCCATTTAACCTCGAAGAATTGCTACTACGGGTGAATATCCTTATCAAATCGGGCCTCAAAGGCACTGAAAAAGAAAAGGACCTGTACAAATACCGCTTTGGCGAAAACGAAATCGATTTCAGCACCTTTACGGTAACCAACGGCAAGGGCAGTTTCCAGATCACCAAGCGCGAGACCATGTTGTTGAAGCTTTTGGTGGAGAAAAAGAACCAAGTGGTTTCGCGCGAGCAAATCCTTGAAAAAGTGTGGGGTTACGACGTATTTCCTAGTACCCGCACCATCGACAACTTCATTTTGGCCTTTCGTAAATATTTTGAGACCGATCCGAAAAACCCAATCCACTTTCACAGTGTTAGAGGTGTAGGTTATAAGTTCACTGATTAAGCAAGCATGCAACAACAAACCGGTATCCTGTTGGTAAACCTGGGTACCCCCGACTCTCCCGCCACGTCTGACGTACGCCGGTATTTGAAAGAATTTTTATTGGATCCACGTGTCATCGACATTCCAGCATTGCCAAGGCAGCTGTTGGTGCGCGGCATCATAGCCCCGTTTAGGGCGCCCAAATCGGCCAAAAGCTACAAAGCCATTTGGACAGAGCAAGGTTCACCCTTGATGGTGTATTCGCAGCGTGCCGCCGAATTGTTGCAGCAGGCTTTGGGTAACGACTACGTGGTGCGATTGGCCATGCGTTACCAATCGCCATCTATTGCCAGCGTTTTGGGCGAGATGCAAAAAATGCAGCTCAAAAAAATCAGGGTCATTCCGCTTTTCCCGCAATATGCATCTGCAACCACCGGTTCGGTGCATCAGCGGGTAATGGAGGTAGTGGCCAATTGGCAAACCATTCCCGATATTGAATTTGTAAACTCCTACCCTGCGCATCCTTTGGTGATTGAAACCTTTGCAGAAAATGGAAAGGCTCAAAACCCTGATCATTATGATCATATCCTCTTTAGCTTTCATGGTTTGCCGCAGCGTCAATTGCGCAAAGCCGATACGGGCAAGCACTGTTTGAGCAGTGGATCGTGTTGTGAAAGTTACGGCAGGCACAACCAATATTGCTATGGTGCGCAGTGTCAACTCACTGCGCGCAGTATTGCTGAAAAAATGGGCATTCCTCACGAAAAATATACGGTTTGTTACCAATCGCGCTTGGGAAAAGACCCTTGGATTCAGCCTTATACCAGTGTGGTATTGAAAGAACTTGCCAAAGCTGGTAAAAAGCGAATTCTGGTGTTTTCACCAGCCTTTGTGGCCGATTGTTTGGAAACCATCTTCGAAATTGGTACGGAGTATCAGGAAGAATACGAAGAGATGGGTGGCGAGCATGTGCAATTGGTTCCCAGTTTGAACGACCATCCACGCTGGATTGCAGCTTTGCAGGATTTGGCCACTGCTCCTTTAGAAGCTATTGGTGCCCCTGCAAATGCGTGAGTAGGCTTTGAACCGCACGGGCTCGGTGACTGATTTGGTTTTTTACTTCGGCAGGTAGTTCGGCGAAGGTGTGATGGTATCCGATGGGTACAAAAACGGGGTCGTAACCAAATCCGCCTTCACCCCGGGCTTCTGAAGTTATATCACCATCTACCTTGCCTTCGAAATAATGGGTAGCTTGGTGTTCGTCGATAAGGCAAATGACTGTTTTGAAGCAGGCCTTCCGGTTGCTTTTTCCCGCTAATTCGCGCAGTAATTTGTGCAGGTTATTGGCATCGCTGCGCGGTTCGCCAGCGTAGCGGGCCGAATGCACGCCGGGTGCCCCACCGAGCGCTTCTACCTCTAAGCCCGAATCATCGGCAAAACACGGCATGCCCAACTGTTCATTTAAAAAGCTGGCTTTGAGGAAGGCATTTTCTTGCAAAGTTTCGCCTGTTTCAGGTATGTCATCGAAAAAGGCCAGGTCGTGCAAGCCCAGCAATTCGTAGCCAAGCGGCTCTAAAAGGGCTCGTATTTCTGTAAGCTTGTGCTTGTTGGCTGAGGCAAAAAGCAAGCGTTTTTTCATTTGAAAAAGGATTTCATGGCCGCCCAAAGCTTCTTTTTGGCTTCCAAATCGGCCTCTACTACCGAAAGCCGGTCAGCCATGATTACGGTGATAGCCTTGCTGCGGATCTGGTAATCGGCCTTAAAATCGCTCACAGCACCAAAACTGAGTACCATGCGGCTGCCGGCAAACAGTGCCAAAGCGCGTGCCTGGTACACCTTTTCTTGCAAAAACACTTGATCGTCGGTTATACCCGATGCTGCCAAAATTTTATGCAAGAATTGTACTTCTTTGATGGAAGGCTCTGGCGGCAAAAGCACTACCACTTTGTTTTGCCAGGAAGCTTCGGTTGAAACAGTTTCAGCCTTGTTGGTTGCAGGTGTTGGAATGGAGTTCGCGGGTGTTACTGGCTCCACTTTGGGCGCCACAGGGGTTTGGCTGCTGGTTTGAGGTTGTTGAGTCGATGCTGTGCTGACAGCTGGCTGTACGGGCACTGCATTGGCCGACTGCGATTCGGTAGCTTCCACAACGGGTAGTTTAAGCTCCTCAAGTGGCTGCCCTTCAACCGGAAAAACATAAGCTCCCTCGTGCAAAAATTGCGCGATAAATTCGGGTTGGGTGGCCAAATGCCTCAGTTGTTCTTGCAGCGCGTCCAAACGATTTGCTTTATTCTCCAAAAATAAGCCTTAAAGCCGTATTTTTGGACTTCACCAGAAACTAATTACATGCTTTCGAACATCAAGGTTACCCAAACTACCAAGTCGAACTTCGAAAAAGTAGATTGGGACAACATTCCTTTCGGAAAAGTCTTCTCTGACCATATGTTTATCGCCGATTATATCGACGGCAAATGGACAGATCCACGCATTGTGCCTTACGAGCCCATTGCCATGAGCCCGGCCATATCGGCCCTGCACTACGGCCAGTCTATTTTCGAAGGACTAAAAGCCTACCGCGACCCAGCCGGAAAACCATTGCTTTTTAGGCCCGATGCCAACCACAAGCGCATGAATAAGTCGGCAGAACGCTTGTGCATGCCGGCCATTTCGAAAGAATTTTTTATTGGTGGGTTGTTGGCCTTGTTGAAAGTTGATGAAAAGTGGATTCCCAATAAACCCGGCTATTCGCTATACATCAGGCCTTTCATGTTTGCCATCGATGAGTATGTAGGTATTCGTCCTTCCGAATCGTACAGATTCATCATTTTTACTTGTCCGGTGGGATCTTACTACAATGCCCCATTGAATGTGAAAGTAAGCGATAACTATGTACGTGCATTTCCACGCGGTACGGGTTACGCCAAAGTAGCCGGAAATTATGCTGCAGGTATGTTACCGTTGAAGTTTGCCCGCCAGGAAGGCTTCGATCAGCTGGTATGGCTCGATGGTAAGGAAATGAAATACGTGGAAGAGTCGGGTACCATGAACCTGTTTTTCCAAATTGGTGACAGTTTGGTTACGCCTGTGGCCGAGGGTACCATCCTCGAAGGAATTACCCGCGATAGTGTATTGAAGTTAGCCAAAGAGCTTAATTTGAAGGTAGAGGTACGCAAAGTGAGCATCGAAGAGGTTTTTGAGGCCTATAACAAAGGCAAATTGTTCGATGCTTTTGGTACTGGAACCGCCGCCACCATTGCGCCTATTCAAACCATCATGTATAAGGGTTTTAAAATGCAATTGCCACCTGTTGAAGGTCGGGTGATGTCGAAAAAAATCCACCAAGCGCTCGATGCCATTCGTACCGGCGAAGTTGCCGATGAGCACGGTTGGATGGTGCGATTGTAAATGATAAATATCGTTAAGGCTGAGAAAGAACGCTTGTCCTGTGCGATGCAGATGACATCTTTAAAGAACAAAAAAACACACATGAAAAAATCCAGTCTATTGCTGGCAGGCTTGCTGATGGCATCGGTAAGCTGGGGCCAGCAGCCCGCCATCAAGTTCGAAAAATACGAACTTAAAAATGGCATGAAGGTGATTTTGCACCAAGACAAAAGCACCCCCATTGTAGCCGTAACGGTTTCGTATCGGGTAGGCAGCAAAAATGAGCACCCCGACCGCACCGGATTCGCCCACTTTTTTGAGCACTTGCTTTTTGAAGGCAGCGAAAACATTGGCAGGGGTGAATACATGAAAATGGTGAAAGAGAACGGCGGAACGCTGAACGCCAATACCAGCTATGACCGTACTTTCTATTTCGAAATTCTGCCTTCTAACCAATTGGAGTTAGGCTTGTGGATGGAAAGCGAGCGTTTGTTGCACGCCAAAATCGAAAATGTAGGTATCGAAACGCAACGCGAGGTGGTGAAAGAAGAACGCCGCCAGCGTTACGACAATACACCATATGGCGGTTTGCTCGACGAAACCATGAAGAGTACCTTCAAAGTGCACCCTTACGGTCGCAGTGTGATTGGTTCGATGGATCACCTCAATTCGGCCAAACGCGATGAGTTTTACGATTTCTACAAGACTTTTTATGTGCCCGAAAACGCCATTTTAAGTATTGCAGGTGATATCGATGTGAAACAAACCAAAGCATGGATTGAAAAGTATTTTGGCAGCATTCCACGTGGAGGCCGCCCCATCCCCCGCCCTACTGTTAAAGAACCGGCCCAAACCACCGAAGTACGCGATACGGTGTACGACAACATCCAGCTGCCAGCAGTGATTCACAGCTTCAAGATTCCCGCACGCGGAACAGCCGAGTTTTACGCGGTAGACATGCTTACCAAATTGCTTTCACAAGGACAAAGCAGCCGCTTTCAGAAAAATATTGTAGATGAGCAGCAAAAAGCACTATTCGTAGGTGCCTTTCCTTTTGCACTTGAAGACCATGGCGTAGCTCTGATGTTTGGCATTGTGAACATGGGTGTTGGCCCCGACCAGCTTGAAGCTGCCATGAGCAGCGAATACGAACGGGCAAAAACAGAATTGATTTCTGAACAAGAATTTCAAAAACTGCTTAATCAGGTTGAAAATGACTTTGTTAGCTCCAATGCTACCGTAGAAGGAATCGCTGAAAGTTTGTCGGACTATTGGATGTGGCAAGGCGACCCCAATTTGATCAACACCGAAATTGAGCGTTACCGCAAAGTGACCCGAGAAGACATCAGGGCGGCTGCACAGAAATTTTTGACCACCAACAACCGTGTGAGCCTGCATTATTTGCCCAAACAAGCCAACTGAGAAATCCATGAAAAAGATATTAGCCATTATTTGCTTGTTGTCGCTGGCCCAATGGAGCAGCGCACAACAAATCGATCGGAGTAAACGCCCGCAGGCAGCTCCAGCACCCGAAATCAAACTGAGCGATCCTGCTACATTTGAGTTGCCAAACGGACTCAAAGTATTTGTGGTACAAAACAATAAACTGCCCCGCATCGCGGTGTCGCTTGTATTAAACAACGACCCGGTGATGGAAGGCGATGCTGTTGGTTATGTTGATATGACCGGCGAGCTCATTCGTACAGGTACCAAAAAGAAGCAAAAAGCCGAAATTGATGCCTATATCGACCAAATTGGTGCTTCGGTAAGTACCTCGGCATCGGGCTTTTATGCTTCGTCGCTGAGCAAGTACAAGGACGAGTTATTCAGCATTTTAAGTGAATTGGTGCTTGAGTCGGAATTCCGTCAAGAGGAACTAGACCGACTGAAAAAGCAAACCATTTCGGGCTTGCAAACGGAAAAGGACGATGCCAATGCCATTGCTGCCAATGTTCGAAAGGTAATGGTTTATGGTAAAAACCATCCTTATGGTCAAATTACTACTGAAAAAAGCGTCGAAAAAATCACCTTGGAATTATGCCGCAACCATTACCGCACGTATTTCCGTCCGAATGTGGGTTATTTGGCACTGGTAGGCGACATTTCGGTGGATGACGCTCGCAAACTGGTAGAAAAAGCATTTGGCGCCTGGGAAAAAGCAGAGGTACCCAAACACCAGTACCTCACTCCCGCCCCCCCTGCTCGTACCCGCGTGTTGGTGGTTGACCGTCCGGTTGCCGTACAAACCGTTATCAACATCGCCCATCCGGTGCAATTGAAGCCAGGTGCCAGCGATGCCATTGCTGCTAGTGTAATGAATACCCTATTGGGTGGTGGCGATGCCCGCTTGTTCAACAACTTGCGCGAAACCTACGGATTTACGTATGGCGCTTACAGCAGTTTGAGCCGCAACATTTTGGTTGGTCAGTTTAATGCTTCGGCGCAAGTGCGTACGGCAGTTACCGACAGTTCGGTGATGCAGTTTCTCTACGAGCTCAACCGGGTGCGCGACACCCTTGCTCCTGCCAAAGAAGTACAGGGTATTTTGAGCTATTTGAATGGTTCGTTTGCCATTGGTTTGCAAAACCCGCAAACCATTGCTTCATATGCCATCGACATTGAGCGTTATGGTATGCCCAAAGATTACTACCGCAACTACCTCAAAACACTTGCGGGTGTTTCTCCTGCCGACGTTCAGGCTGCGGCTCAAAAGTACGTGCTGCCTGGCCAATCGTACATCATTTGCGTAGGTAACGCCAAGGCCATTGCCGAATCATTGGGCAAGTATGCGGCCAGCGGCAAGGTTGAAATGGTTGATATGTATGGCAATGAGGTGAAAGCCCCTAGCAAACCCTTACCCGCCGGTTTGACTGCTCAAAAGGTGGTTGACAATTACATTGTGGCCACTGGTGGTTTGAAAGCTTGGAACAAGGTGAAGAACATAGACATTACCATGTCGGCCAGCATGCAAAACATGACCTTGGCCATGCAAGTACGCAAAATGCGTCCGAATTTCTTTGAAACCAAAATGACGCTGAATGGCGCCATGGTGATTCAGCAAGTGAAGTTCGATGGCGAAAAGGCTTTCGAAAGCGGCATGCAAGCACCCGGAAACAAAGAAGTAGAAGGCGAACGATTGACCCAGCTCAAAGAAAGTGCAGCCATGCTGCCCGAAGCTTTGTACAACACCACAGGTTACAAAATGAGCCTGCAAGGCATTGAAATGGTAAACAACAAAGAAACCTATGCCATCGAGGTCACCTTCCCTTCGGGCAATACCCAAACCGAGTACTACGACATTGCTACTGGTTTTAAAGTACGTGAAGTGCGTGTTGAAGACGGTCCGGAAGGCGCTGTTGCCCAAACTTCCGACTTGGCCGATTACCGCAAAGTGAAAGGAAATGTATTGGTACCTCACCAAACCACCATTCAATTCGGTCCACGCAGCTTGACCATGGAAGTGAAAAACATTGTGGTGAACGGCAAAATGAAAGCTGCCGAGTTTAAGCCATGATGGCAAGTGCTTTCAATCGAGTAGGAAGGTAGGGATTATTTCCCTACCTGTCCTCTCACACCACCGTAC